>Ga0111538_10013333_pt1 | contig 10843 bp, 9 predicted proteins | sample SoiMethybrSBSTD1_FD_79669 | JGI IMG/M metagenome (GOLD analysis project Ga0111538, IMG submission 79669) | Bulk soil microbial communities from a Populus tree surrounding site in Tennessee, USA - Soil MetaG P. TD hybrid SBSTD1 (version 2)... | ecosystem: Environmental > Terrestrial > Soil > Tree... | reverse complement strand
GTGGCCGCGGTCCACGAGCACGATGAGCTGAATCCCTTTCGGGCGACCGAAGTCGATGAGCGCATCCAGCGCGGCTCGTGTCGTGCGGCCGGTGTAGAGCACGTCATCGACGAGCAGAATCTTGCGGTTGTCGATCGAGAACTGAATCTCAGTACGGCGCACCGTCGGCTGCGGCCCGACCGCGTGGCGCATCAGGTCGTCGCGGTAAAGCGTGATGTCGAGCGCGCCGGTCGGCACGTCGTGACCGGTGATTTCCTTGATCGCGCGCGCCAGCCGCTTGGCGATGGGCACGCCGCGCGTGCGCACGCCGACGAGCGCAAGGTCGTCAACGCCCTTGTTGCGCTCGACGATCTCGTGGGCGATGCGCGCGAGGGTACGGCCGATACGATCCGCATCCATCACAACCGGCATGCGGATCTCGTGATTCGATTGTCGGGGGACGAATGTGCAGGCATGAACACCTCTTCGCGGCCTCTCAGGACCGCCATTAAAGAGACGAACCTATTATATCGGTTCCAGAGGTTCCTACGGAACCCGATAGGACGGTATAAACGTAATCGTCCGCTGCTCGTTGAACGCGCGTGTGAAAAGGTCTGTCCGCACGAACCCGTCCATATCGCGCGCGACGGGAAGGCCCAGGAAATAGAGCAAAGTCGGTGCGACATCCACGACCGCTCCTCGCGCCTGGCGCGCGGGAGCGATTGCGGCGCCGTAGGCGAGGAGGAATCCGTCCGGCCCGCGCTCGTGCGTGCCGGTAAAGCGCGGATCGCCGATCACACGCTCGAGCAGGCGCTTGCCGAAGGTCAGCGGCTCCATCCCAAAACCTGAGACGACGATGAGCAGATCGTTCTCGCCGAGCGAGGACAGGGCATCGCCGACGAGCGAATCGACGTAGGCATAGTAGTCGTCGAGCACCCGGCCAAACTGCCGCCGTTCCCTTTCCGAGACATCGCCAAAGGCGTCGGGATTCGCGTAGCGCAGGTAGTAATGGGCGACGGCGTCGAGTCCTGCGTAGCGCACCGCAAGAAGACGCACCTGCTCGGCCGCCCCGAGGCGCGTGGCGAGAAGATGGTGCAGCCGATCGGCTTCGACCGTGGATCCGCTCTCGCCCGTCTGCGGCAGGAGTTCGAGCGGCACACGGCTTTCGTGGTCTGGCTGTTTCTGCTCGGCAGCGAGAACGGCTCTGGCGACATCGTCAATGCGCGCCGGAGAGATCGCTGGCCGCACATCGAGAACGGCCGATCGATCGGCCCGGCGGTGGAACCGATCGCTGACGATGAAGCCGGCGCGCGAGTTTGCGGGATGCGTCAGTGGCAACCCGATCATTCCGGTGGGCACACCGTACCGTTCGGCAATCTGCCACAGCGGCAGACTCTCGAGACTCGCCGACGAGTACGGCTCCTCGATCAGCAGGCCAAGACGAATGAGGGCCTGGGAAAAAAGGTAGTCGGGCAGCACATCGACGGTGACATCACCGTTGAACGGACGATAGCGCGCGTTGCCCCGGACTCCGTGATGCGACGGCCACATGCCGGTCATCACCGACGCCCACACCGGTTCGGGCTGGGTCGGCCTTGTGGTAGCCAGGTGCATCGAGGCGCCACCATCGAGCAGCCGTCCGAAATTCGGCAGCCGACCCGCGGCGACCGCGGGCGAAATCACGTCGAGTGATGCACCGTCGAGACAGAGCAGGACGACGCGGTCACCTGATACGCCCTCGGGATCGATCGAGGATCGTGCTGTCAGGCTGGGACGCGGTCGGACGCTTCCGGGGCGCAGCCAAAGCGGAACGACGATCGATGCAATCGTCGCAATCGTGAACAGGATCGCGACCGTCCCACGATGACGCGGTCGTGCGGCGATCTGCGCGAACCCGAGCAACAGAAACGCCACGGTCGCTATCGCAAATGCCGTCGCCGCATAGACGATCGCCGGCAACGCCCGCGCGTCGAGCGCGTTCTGCAGACCCGACGCGTGGAGCCACGTGATCACCGCGGCGGTGCCGCTCAGCGCGGCTGCGCTCCACGTCAGCAGACGCAGGCTGATCCAACCGGGCGACGCAGGCTCGACGAACGCAATCCGCCTGAGGACATACAGCGCGTACGACACCACGGCGATGTGCACGCCGTACGACACGGCAGTCACGGCGAAGAGCGGCCCCGCCGCGTGCGCCGTGAGCGGCACCGACGGATTGAGATGCAGCAGCAGGATCGTCAGGTAAACCGAGGCCAGCAACCCCGCAAACACGGAGTTACTCAACATCCTCAGGTATCGCATCGTGTAGCTAGTGGCTGGTAGTCGGTTGCTGGTAGCTGGTAATCCGTACAAGCTACCACCTACCAGCTACCACCCACAAAGGTATACTCGTCCGAATGCCCGTCGATATCGAGGCGAAGGTCATTCGGAATACGCGCCTCTCTGCCGACTACAACGTCATCGCACTCGCTGCACCGGAGATCGCCGCCGCAGTTGCTCCAGGCCAGTTCGTCATGGTCAAGCCGGGCCGGTGCAACGATCCGCTGCTGCGTCGTCCGTTCTCGGTGTTCGAGATCCTGCGCGATAACGGTCGTGTGTCGGGCCTCACGCTGCTCAGCAAACGGGTCGGCGTCACGACGCGCATGCTGCTCGACGCCGTCGAAGGCGACGTCGTCTCGTGCCTGGGTCCACTCGGCAAACCGTTCGAGCCAGTCGATCCACCGGCGGAGGCGTGGATGGTGGCGGGCGGTGTCGGACTTGCGCCGTTTGCCACGCTCACTGAAGCGCTCGTTGAGCGCGGCACGTCAACCACGCTCTTCTACGGTGCGCGAAGCGGACGCGAGTTGTTCTACCTGGATTGGTTCGCCTCCCGTGGCGTCCGGTTGGTCCTCACGACTGAAGACGGCAGCACCGGCGAGCGCGGACGCGTGACCGTGCCACTCGAGCGCGAGTTGCAGAATGCAGACGGCAACGTCATGGTCTACGCCTGCGGGCCGGAGCCAATGCTCGAAGCCGTCGCGCATGTCTCAGCAAAATCCGGTCGGCGCTCGCAAGTGTCGGTCGAACGTGTCATGGGCTGCGGGATGGGGGGCTGCTACAGCTGTGTCATCCCGGTGAAAGACCAGACCGGCGGCCACCACTACGTGCGTTCCTGCATCGGCGGACCGGTCTTCAACGGCGCAGACCTGGTCTGGGACTGATACTGGTTGGTAGTTGGTGGTTCGTGATTGGTGGTTGGTAGTTGGTGGTTCGTGATTGGTGGTTGGTAGTTGGTGGTGGTTGGGAATTGGCGGTTGGTCGTTGGGAGTTGACGTGGATCTTTCCGCACAAATCGGATCGCTGAAGCTGGCGAACCCGCTGATGGCGGCGAGCGGCTGCTACGGCTACGGCGTCGAATACGCCGACGCCGTGGATCTGCGATCGCTCGGCGCGGTCGTCTCCAAGGGTCTCTTCCTCAAGCCGCGTGAAGGACATCCGCCGGAACGCATCGTCGAGACGCCTTCGGGAATGTTGAACGCGATCGGTCTGCAGGGAATCGGCGTACATCGTTACATCGCCGAGAAACTCCCCGAACTGCGTCGGCTCGGCGCCACCAACGTCATCAACATCTGCGGCAGCACGCTGGACGAGTACGTCGAGCTCGCGCGAATCCTCTCGGATGCGGAAGGCGTGCACGCGCTCGAGCTGAACATCTCCTGCCCGAATATCAAAGAGGGCGGCATCACATTCGGCTGCAGCCTGCACGGCACGTTCGATGTCGTCAAGGCGGTGAAGAAGGTGACGAACCTGCCGGTGATCCCGAAGCTCACGCCGAATGTCACCGACGTGGCTTCGATCGCCAAAGCCGCCGAAGATGCCGGCGCCGATGCCGTGTCTCTCGTGAATACCTTCCTGGCCATGGCGATTGACGTCGAAACTCGGCGCCCAAAGCTCTCCAACATCGTCGGCGGGCTGAGCGGCCCTGCGATCAGACCGATCGCGGTGCGCATGGTCTATGAGTGCCGTCGAGCCGTGAAAATTCCGGTGATCGGTATGGGTGGGATCGCTACGGCCACCGACGCGCTCGAGTTCATGATTGCCGGGGCGACGGCGGTGCAGGTGGGCACGGCCAACTTCGTTGATCCCTTCATCTGGACCAAGCTCATTGACGGGATGCAGGACTACATGACGCGGCATCGCATTTCGCGGCTCGCCGACCTGGTGGGTACCATCGATACCAGCACACAGGAGAAGCAGTGGGTCAGCTCCTAGTCGCGCTCGACGTCGATTCGGGAGCGCGAGCGATCGAGCTCGCCACCGAGCTCCGCGATCTCGCCGGCGGATTCAAAATCGGCAGCCGTCTCTTCACCTCCGAAGGGCCCGCTCTGGTCAGGCGCCTGGTGTCATCCGGCGCTCCGGTCTTCCTCGACCTCAAGTTTCACGATATTCCCAATACGGTGGCGCAGGCGGTTGAGGCCGCGGTCTCAACCGGTGTCTGGATGCTCAACGTGCATGCCTCGGGTGGTGTGCCGATGATGCAGGCCGCGGCCCGCGCGGCGGCAGAGACGGCCGGGAAGGAAGGGCGTCGCCGGCCGATCGTTATCGGCGTCACGGTCCTCACGAGCATGGACGATGCGACGCTGGCGAGCATCGGCGTGCAGCGGCCGCTGCTCGACCAGGTGGTGACGCTGGCGCGAATGGCTCAGGACGCAGGACTCGACGGCGTTGTCGCCTCACCTCAGGAAACGGCGGCCATCCGAGCCGCGTGCGGCCCTGACTTCGCCATCGTCACGCCCGGAATTCGCGGGGCATCGGCCGGGACGTCCAAGAACGACCAGTCGCGGACGATGGGGCCGGCAGAAGCGATTAAGGCCGGGGCCAGCTACATTGTGGTGGGAAGGCCGATCATCGCGGCCACCGATCCGAGAGCGGCGGCCGCGGCAATTGTCGACGAACTGGAAGGCGTGAACGCGTAGGGCGCCGGTCGGCCGTCGCCAAGGGGCGACGGCGGGACCGGCCTACGACGTTACTTCGCGGTGATGATGAAGTGCCCGCGGCGGTTTCTCTGGTAGCACGCGTCGGTCATCTCCGTGCAGACCGGCGCTTCTTCACCCTTGCTGATCACGGTCATCCGATCGGCCGCAATCCCCAGGCTCACCAGATAGGCCTTCACGGCGTTGCCACGGCGCTCACCGAGCGCCAGGTTGTATTCGTTCGTGCCGCGCGCGTCGGCATGACCTTCGATCGTCACGCGGGTCGTCGTCCAGCGGCGCATCCAGTCGGCGTTCTTCTGCAGTAGCGCGCGCTGATCGTCCTTGACGGCCGCCATGTCGTAGTCGAACATCACGTCGCCAAGCGGCATCTCCGCATTCAGCTGTTCGAGCGTCTTCTTCAAGAACAGCTCTTCTTCCGTCAGCGGCCTCGGCGGCGCCGGCGCTGGAGCCGGTGCGGGTGGCGGCGGCGGCGGAGGCGGAGGCGGAGCGGGCGCAGCAGGCGGCTCCGGCGGAGGCGGCGGAGGCGGCGGCACCTTCTTCGAGCATGCCGACACAGTCAGCACGATCAGCAATATGGCTGTGGTCAACCACACCCACCGGCGCAATTTCATCGGCCACTTCTCCTGGGCAGCGTCTGAAACGCCACCGTCATTGCGTTGAGTTGTCGTCCGGGAGCTGTCCCGGGTCGAGATTAACGTCCGATCGATCCGCTGTCAATCAAGGTGTGACGGGATTGACAGCGATCTCGAAGAACCGGAGTCCGAGTTGGCGCGCATCTGACGTGCCCTCGACCTGCCCTGGGAGATAGATGCGATCGGTTTCGATCTCGATCGCGCCGTCTCCGCTCCGGATCGCGTCGGCTGAGACTTTCACCGCCCACTCGAAGTCGGTGCGAGGACGCAGCTCACCGACGATCCGGTCGCCGGCCCTGATCTTTACTGTCGGCACTTCTCTGAAATACTTCAGCGGCGACTCTCCCCGCATCCGGAGCACGATGTCCCGGGGCGGCGAGAGGCGCAGGACGGAGCGGCCGCTCGTCCATCGCCAGAAGACACCAGTCGCGTTGTCGTATTCGGCTTCGTGCCACCCTTCCCCGAACCCGTAGATCAGCGTGCCGCTCGATTGGATATCGAACTGGCGGATGGCGACGGGGGGCGTGGGCCGCGATGCCGGCTCGGCGCGTGCGGTGATGATCAGATGCGCGTAATCCCCAGGACGGGACGCTAAGCCACCGGGCAGATCGATGAACCGCAGGAAACTGACCCCTCCTGGCCCGGGGGCAACAGTCCATGTCTCGATTGCAGCGCCATCGATCGATGCGGTGAAGACGACCGGCGGATCACCGGCGGCGCTGAAATGGCGTCCGCCAATCAACAGGTGCATTGGCCCCGGCCGTCGCCGCACGTAGCCTTCGATGGGCCGCTTGTCCACGCCCATCCCCGTGCTTTGCGCGATCCCGCCCGTTTCCGGGGTCAGGCCCCAGCCTTCGGCGACAAACCAACCTGGCGGGGCAATCCGATACCAATCCGTCCCCAGCGGCCTGGTTCCGCTCAGGACGGGATGGTCGCCGACACTCCACCGATAACGGGTGACATCGCGACGGCTCTGCGGGTCGACGAGCGCGAGATCCGTGCGCTTCGGATCCGCCAGAAACCAGACCGCACCGCGCCCACCGTCACGCCAGTACCCCACCGGGTCGAGCCACTCGCGGCTCCGGCGCGGCTTGACTGCGACCATCGGTGTCCCGGTCGGTGAAGCAGCCTCGAGCGGCCGAAGCATCGAGAAATGGGCAAACACTGCGGCGCCCGGGTGCTCGTGGCGACTCTCGTCCATTTCAGCGATCGCACGAAATGCGGGATGCGCCTCGCGGCCGTACGCGATGCCAACCGGGACCGCGAACCAGAGCGCCGCGGCCACAATCGCGGCACTCACGACCGGCGCCGCTCGACCGGCGACCGATGCCGCACAGACGATCAGCCATGCCATCGCCGGCAGCGTGGGCATCGCATACCTGACATGAACGGTCTCTTGAAACAGCAGGTGGAAGATCGCGTACGGACCGAAGGCGAGCGCAAGGATCAGCACCGCCCGCCGCTGGCGAAGCCAGGCGATCAGCACGCCGATGAGGGCGACCACACCGACAACAATCGCGAGTGGAACCGCATCCCACGGGAGCACAAACGTCTCCCACAACGCGAACAGCAGGCGGCGTGGCGTTGGTGTTGTCCACAACATGCCCGTCCAGGCGAAGTCCTCACCCGCCTGCGAGCCAAGTGCGACGAGATAGCTGTTGAGGCCACCGGACAGGATGATCAACGGGATCGCCCACGCCAGTCCGCCGACCGCGATCGCGGCAATGGGCCGCGTCACGATCCACAACACGCCGTGCCGCCTCTGTTGGAACACGGCGAGCGCGAACAGCGGCAGCGTCAGACACGCGGTCTGCACGCGGACACCGGCGGCAAGGCCGGCGATGAGGGCACCGATGACGATCGCGCGCCTGTCGGTCGCGCCTCGGAGAAACAGCGCCTGGGCAACGAGCGCCAGTGCCAGGCCAGGCATGTCGCTCATCGGCCTGGAGCCGGCGAGCCAGAAGAGCGGATTTGCGGCCAGAAGAACCGTCGCCCACACCGCCATTGACGATGGCGAGAGGGCGTTGAAGATCGAATACGCAGCAACCAGCGCTACTGCGCCAGCGATCGGTGACCAAACCGCCAGCGACAGAGATTCAGTGCGCGGCGATCCCAGCGACGGCGCGACCGCCTGCAGCGTGGCCTTCGCTGTTCTTCCCAGCGCGATGTAAACCGGGTACCCGGGCGGGTGCGGCTGATGCTGGGCCACGTCGTAGTGCCGCAGCCCCAATGCGAAGTTGATCGAATCGATGTCCTCGAGCGACGGTGCGAGGAACGCGAGATGGGCCGCGAGATAAATCGCGGCACAGGCTAAAACTGATTTGGGACTTCGCGACCTCTCAGACGACACGGAGGGGAACACCTTCGTTGAGGCTGCCCATCCGATAACCCTGGAGATCGATCGTCACGTGCTGATAGCCGATGGCGCGCAACTCACGCACGAGGCGCTCGCTGATCTCGGCCTCGAGCGCGCGCGGCAATTCATCGCGACCGATCTCGAGGCGGGCCAGCGCCGTCGAACGGCCGCCGGCAGTACCGAGATCATGGTGCCTGACGCGACACACACGGAACCCCATCGCCCGGACCGCGGCTTCAGCGCGCTCGATGATTCGCAATTTCTCTGCGGTGACTTCCGAGTGATACGGAATGCGCGACGAGAGGCAGGCCGACGCGGGCTCATCCCAGGTGGGCAGCCCGGCTCTTCTCGATAGCTCGCGAATCTCCGGCTTCGTCAAACCGACTTCGTCGAGTGGACTGCGGACGCCGAATTCACGCGCGGCCTGTCGTCCAGGTCTGTAGTCGCCGCGGTCGTCGGCATTGCTGCCGTCGGCGATCACGGCGATGCCGCGTTCGGCGCGGACGCGTGTCAGCGTCGTGTAGAGCTCATGCTTGCAGTAGTAGCAGCGGTTCGTCGGATTGGCGCGATATTCCGGGCGTTCGAGCTCCGCGGTGTGAATGATTTCGTGGCGCAGCCCGAACTCACGCGCGATACGCAACGCGAGCTGGCGGTGATGATCGGGATAACTTGGGCTGTCCGCGGTGATGCAGAGCGCGGAGGGACCGAGCACCGAGGTGGCTTCCCACGCAAGATATGCGCTGTCGGCGCCGCCGCTGAACGCGATGAGCAGCGAGTCGCAGCTGGCCAGCGCGTCGCGAAGCGCGCGCGCTTTGTCTTCCAGAACGGGGTGTTCCAGAGCCGCCTCCCCGTCGACCTGCGGAGGCGTCCACTCATTCACTCGTCGAAGTCCTCCTCGTCATCGGCTTCGTCCTCGTCGTCCAAATCGGCCTCGTCGTCGTCCGCGTCCTCCTCTTCTTCTTCGAGGTCGTCATCGTCGTCGATGTCGTCGTCATCGTCGTCGGCAGCTTCGAGTTCATCCGCGCCCACGAGCGTAAGGCTCTTCCCGCATTCCGGACAGCTCAAGGTATCACCCTCCTCGAAGTCCTCGGTGTCAATCTCGTCGAATTCGCACTCTGGGCAGGTCGCCATACGGGCTCCATGCAGCGGATCGGCCGCGCTCGAAGATCCGGGAACCGAGCCGCCCCGTAAGCGGACCTGACATTTCCCGGACCAAGTTTCGGATTATATCGAGGACCCCCCTGATTGGGAACCCGCGGGCACCTCACAGACGCCTCAGCGACGCGGATTAACGCGACTCTTCGCCCGTTCCGATACTGATCGAGATGACCACCACTCCCAAGGTCGCCGCGAAGACCGTGCTCGTCGCCGACGACACGGCATTCGTGCGTGATCGGTTCAGAGTGGCGATCGAAGGGGCCGGTCATAAAGCCGTGACTGCGCAGAACGGACCAGAGCTGCTCGGATGCATGCGCAAGGGCAAGGCCGAGATTGACCTGATTGTGCTGGATCTGCGGCTGCCACAGGGGAACGGGGTGGCTATGCTGCGCGCCATTCGCAAGATGGACCAGGACCGGCCGCCGGTCATGGTCTTCAGCGGCACCATCAAGAGCGCCGATGAGGTCCGCGAGCTCGGGACGCTAGGGGTCACCGGCTACGTGAACGAGTACATGGCTGTGCAGCACATCGTTCCCGCGCTCGTGCCCCACCTGTTTCCAGACAGCTCCAATCGACGGTCGAGCCCGCGCGTCGTGCTGGGCGTCCCGGTCGCCTACCGGTTTGGCAACACCATCGCCGCCGCGTTGACGCTCAACATCAGCCGCGGCGGTCTCGCGGTTCGCACGACCAGTCCCCTTGCGGTTGGCACCGCGGTCAAGGTTCGCTTCCGTGTGCCCACGACGAAGAAGGACATCGACGCCGAAGCCACCATTGCGTGGACCGATCGCCGCGTCGGGATGGGGCTGCAGTTCACGAAACTGACCGCCGGCGATCAGGCCCACATCGACGACTACATTCAGGGCCATTTCTTTTCGAATCGCAAGGCGTAGGTGTCTTATCTCGCGCGCAGCAATCGCAGCGCGTTCGCGACGACGATCACTGATGCGCCCGTGTCGGCCAACACGGCCATCCACAGCGTCGCTGACCCGGTGATCGCCAGCACCAGAAATGCGGCTTTCAACACGAGCGACACGATGACGTTCGTCTTGACGTTGAAGAGTGTGGCACGCGCGAGCCGCACCGCGTAGGGAATCTTCAAGAGCTCGTCGGACATCAAGGCAATGTCCGCCGTCTCGAGCGCCGCGTCTGATCCCGCCGCTCCCATCGCGACGCCGACGTCTGCCGCCGCGAGCGCCGGCGCGTCATTGACACCGTCGCCGACCATCAGGATCGCTCCGTGCGCTTTGCGCATGGCGACCACACGATCGTGCTTCTGCTGTGGAAGCAGTCCCGCCTCATATTGGTCGAGCGCCAAGGCACCAGCCACGACGCGTGCGCTCAAGGCATGATCGCCGGTGAGCATCGCGACATGCCGGATCCCGTGCGAACGCAGCAGCTCGAGCGTCTCGCGCGCCGTCTCGCGCATCGGATCGGCAATCGCAATTGCGCCGAGCAGGACGTGGTCAACGGCCACGAACACCAGTGTGTGACCGTCTCGGCGGAGCGACTCGACCTCCGATGGCGCGGCGATGTTGCGCAGGGTCATGAGGGTGTCGTTGCCGACGACCACCGCACGCCCGCCGACGAGCGCCTCCACACCCATCCCTGGCACGGACATGAATCCGGTCGCCTCTGGCTCGTCCACTCCCAAGAGACGCGCACGATCGGCGATGGCTCGTGCAATAGGGTGTTCGGAGCGCGTCTCGACCGCCGCCGCGAATCGCAGCACGTCCTGCGGCGATGCAGAT
>Ga0111538_10013332_pt1 | contig 10844 bp, 10 predicted proteins | sample SoiMethybrSBSTD1_FD_79669 | JGI IMG/M metagenome (GOLD analysis project Ga0111538, IMG submission 79669) | Bulk soil microbial communities from a Populus tree surrounding site in Tennessee, USA - Soil MetaG P. TD hybrid SBSTD1 (version 2)... | ecosystem: Environmental > Terrestrial > Soil >... | reverse complement strand
CGCTGGACTCCCATTCCTGCCACAAGACCGTGTGCAATGGGGGCGCCGTCCGGGCGCGTCATCGTCACGTCCGACCGCAGCTTGCTGCGACGAAAGTAAACCTTACGGGCGGAGATTCGCACGGTGTCTTCGGGGCGAACGATGCCGCTGAACTCGACGTTGGCTTCCGTGAAGAGCGTCACCGTTCGCAGGACTGCCTCCCGCGTCGCTTGGCGTTCCAAGAGGTAGATTCCGAGGGCGACGAGGCCCGTCTGGCACATGCTTTCCAGGAGGATTACGCCAGGGGTCACGGGATCATGAGGAAAGTGCCCGGCAAAGAAGGATTCGTCTCGGCGAAAGGTGTATTCCCCCACCGCGTGCTCGTCATCGATTTCCAATAGGCGATCGAGAAAGCGAAACGGCGGCTTTTGCGGAACGAGCGCAAGAACCTCGTCCGGCGTCAGCATGACTCGGCCTCGCGCTCCATGAGGCCGCCCACGCCGTTCTTGGAGCGAGCGGGGTAGTCGGGATACTGAATGCCGGTGAACGTGCCGACTTTGGCATCGCGTATGAAATAGATGGGCTGACCATCGACCAGCACGCGCGCAGTCCCGACGGCGACCGACGCACCCGATTGCTTCAGCAAGGCGAAGCGGCGAATGTCGACCTCATAGCGGACAACCCGATCGTGCGGGCGGATTTGACCGGAGAATTCGACCTCCTTGCATCCGAGCGCGCGTCCCGATCCGCGCGCTCCCGATACGGCGCAGTACAGGCCAACCATTTGCCAGATCGCGTCGACGCCGAGGCATCCCGGCTGCACAGGGTCGCCGCGGAAGTGGCATTGAAAGAACCAGTCGTCGACGGCGACATCACGCTCCGCGACGATACGCCCGGAAGAGCCGCGGCGTTCGACTTCGACAATGCGGTCCAGCATCAGCATGGGAGGCGCGGGTAGACGAATGAACTCGGGCGGCGGATCGACGACGAGGTTCCCCTGTGAGAGGGCGAGCAGCTCAGTACGGTCGAATCGGGTCCTTTCGAGAAACTCGACGTATCGCATCAAGCCTCCACGTCGAGCCGAATGCTCGACCAGATGAGACCCGAACCGACGACGACAATGAGCGCCGTGTCGCCCGCGCCGAGCTCGGTCCAATGTTCGGAGAGATTGCTCGGCGCTCCCGACGCGCCGGTATTGCCGTAGCGCTCCACGTTGCACCAGTGTTCCGAATCCTCGATTCCCGCCCGGCGCTGTACGGCTTCGAGCATGAGGCGATTGGCTTGGTGTCCGATGAAGTGTAGGCGTCCCTTCGTTTCCGCCAGTCGGGCGCGGACGCTCGGCAGAGCGGTCTCGAGGCAGTCGGCCGTCCTTCGAATCGCGAAACGTTGTACCGCCGCACCTGTTTGTTGAAAGTGGCCGTGCCGCGGAATGGTGACCGTCCGCCAATCTTTGGGAGAGGAGCCGAGCGTGGCGCTCCGGATTTGCACGCGAGAATGGACGCTCGTGGAAACGACTGCCGCCGTCGTCGCATCGCCCCAGAGAACGGCCGTCGAGCGATCTCGGTAGTCGACAACGCGAGTGTTGTTCTCGGGTGTGACCAGGAGTACGAAGTCGGGTAGCGAGCGCCGGCAGCCGAGGAGCCACAATTGGGCGCCGAATGTCGAGCAAGCGGAATTGACGTCGAGCGCTGGTGCATCGATGCCGAGAGCGTCAGCGACGGCGCATCCTTCGGCTGGGATGCTCATTTGCGGAGAACATCCGCCGGCGATGACGAGACCGATGTCGCGGGGACTGAGGCCAGCGCGCTCGATGGCCATCGTCGCTGCGAGTTGGCCCGTCTCCGCGTTGGTGTAGAGCGAGGCCTCGCAGGCGGCACGAACATCGGCGTTGCGAGTACGACGAATGTAGTCGAGCGGCAAAACCGACCGTCTCGTGCGGATGCCCACTCGCTCGAGGATCCATGCGTCGCTCGTTCCGATTTCGAGCGCCTCGAGAAATCGATTGTCGATCTCCGTCTCCGGATGAAAGTGGCCGACGCCATGCAAGTAGAGGGGACCGTTCGAATCAAGCACCGATGCGCTCCCCGCCGTCCACTCGGATCACGGCGCCGTTGACCCACGCCGCTTCGTCCGTGCAGAGAAGGCAGATGAAATTGGCCACGTCTTCGGGGGTCGTGAGACGTCCGAACGGATTGCGCAGCCGCGCCGCGGCTTTCATATGCTGGCTTCCAGGAATCTTCGCCAGCGCCGCGGTATCGGTCACTCCCGGTTGAACGATGTTCGCGCGAATGCCGTAGGGCGCGAGCTCGACTGCGATGGACCGGCATACGGCCTCGAGCGCCCCCTTCGCCGCCGATACGGCGGCGTACGAAGGAAGGGCAACTTCGTTGCCTTCGCTCGTCAGGCCGATGACGCGCGCGCTCCCGGCAAAGAGGCCGCGCTGGAAGATGTCTTGCGTCCAGACGGCGAGACTCGTGGCCATCGCGTGGACGGTGCGCCCGAAGTCTTCCTCTTCGAGGCAATGGTCCCCATCAGGCTCGGAGGTGAGCTCGAGATAATGGAGAGGGTCGCCTTCCTCTCGGCCAAAAAGCGGCTGTAGCGATTGGGCGAGAACGTCCTCCGCGATCCCCAGCGCCGCCGCTAAACGTTGGCGGGCTCGATGGGGTTTTGCCCAGACGGTCGGAGGGGCGGGAACGAGTGGTTTGAGATTTCCGTAGGCAATCGAGTGCAGCAGAAGTCGAACGTTCCGGCGGGGTGCGGAAACCTCCGCCAACGCATCGAGGAAGGAACATCGAGCTTCGGCAGAGAGAGCATCGCCATTGACGGTAATGAGGCGCACTCCCGTCTCGCGGATCGCGTCGAAGGACCGCTCGATTTGCACCATCGCGCTCTTCCGGTCGCGATGGATCAGCGCGATGTTCATTCCATGATTCGCGAGCTTCTGCGCGGTCGCCAAGCCGAAGCCGGTCGAGCCGCCGAGGACGATGGCCCAATGCTCGCGGTCGAAGACGATACCCTTCACGAGAACGCCCGCGCGGCAGCGCGAAGGGAGGTGATGGAGACGATGCTTCGGCCCATGGACTTGAAGAACCCTCGAAGCGTGGCGGCGGGACCCACCTCGAAAATTCGAGCAGCTACGCCGGACAAGCGCTTCATGTTGGCAACCCACTCCACCGTCGCCGAAGTCTGGCAAACGAGCGCGTCGATAACCGCGACGACCTCGGGAACGTGGAAGCCACCGGTGAAGTTGGAGGTAACGACGGAGGCTCGAGGCGCATCGAACTCGCTCGCCGCGGCCTCGAGCACGCGACGAAATGGGCCGTGCACGACGCGCATCAGAGATGAGTGGAAAGGCGCGCTCACGTTGAGCGCAACGATGCGGTGCTCCCTTCCGGCCAATTGCGTCGCGAGCAGCGCGGTTCCCTCGCGCACTGCCGACGCACGACCGGAGAATACGACCTGATCGGGCGAATTGTGGTTGGCCAGCGACATCGACTCCGGTCGAGCCCAATGTCGTCGGTCGACGTCGCCTATTTTCTCGGCGATGACCGCCACCATGGCGCCCTCGCCGGCGGGTACCGCCTCTTGCATCAACGCGCCGCGCTCTCGCACGATGCGGACCGCGTGGGCCAACGGGATCACGCCGGCCGCCGTGAGGGCCGTATACTCACCGAGACTATGTCCACCGTAATAGTCGGCACGCACGCCAAATTGTTGCGATAGGACGCGCGTGACCGCGATCTCGGCCGTGAGCAACGCGGGCTGCGTGAACTCGGTATGGTCCAGACGGCCGTCGTGTTCGTCGAAACAGATGCGCTCGATGTCGAGTCCGAGTGCATGGCTCGCTTCGGCGAAGGTGGAGCGGGCGACGGCAAATGCGTCGTAAAAATCGCGGAGCATCCCCACGCTCTGCGACCCTTGGCCCGGAAACACCAGCGCGGTGCGCATTGGAATCGGAACGTCGGATGCGTGCTCACCGTTCATTGGCGGGCCTGGATCTACAACGTTTGCGTGTCAGAAATCGCTCCGCGACTCGTCACGGATTGGTCAGCATGACGACTGTCAGGATGACGCCTATCGGTTGCTTGACGCGGCGGGATGTTGTCGTGAATGAAGAGCGATGCTCGAAGCAAGCCGTGTGAACCACGAGGGCGCCCCGCCGTCCCTGTCCAGAAGTGTCATCGACGATGTCGATGGGGCAATTCGCGAATCGAATGCGAGGCCGCTACGTTTCGCGCCATCATCGAAGCTCGACGCGCGAGCCGCGCACGCTTTGAGCGTGCAGCGGATGGCGAGCAGGATGGCGCTGCCGCTGCTCGGTCCTGCAACCTTCCTCTGTCTGCGGACGTTCGGCCGCTATCGCATCGCCAATCTGCGCGACATTCGCCTTATGTACCGTCGCGCCATCGAACAGGGACGACCGACGGTGGTCTGTGCCAATCATCTAACGATGATTGATTCGCTGCTCTTGCATTATGCGCTAGGCTCGTTGACGAGCTATGTCTTCCATTTTCGCCGTCTCAGCTGGAACGTTGCTGCGTCGGAGAACTTCTTCGCCAATCCCGTGCTGCGGATGATCGCATATCTAGGAAAAACATTGCCCGTCGATAGAGCAGGCTCTGTCGAGCATCGCAGTCGGGTGCTCGATCAGATTCGCCACCTTCTCTTGGAAGGAGACGTCGTCACCTTGTTTCCGGAGGGAGGGCGCAGTCGGACGGGGACCATCGAGCCCGAAGCGGTTACGTATGGCGTGGGCAAAGTCTTGAAGGACTACCCACGTCCGCTCGTCGTTTGCGTGTATCTGCGCGGTCGTCACCAGACCGGGTACAGCACCATCCCTGCCCCGCACGACGAGATCTACTTGGATCTAGAGCTTTTGGAGCCGCGGACCGAGGAAAGAGGCGTTCGCGCGGGAAAGGAGATCTCGCGCCAGATCATCGACAAGCTCAAGGATATGGAGCAGCGTTACTTCGACGAGCTTGCGCGAGCGATCGCATAGCCGATGGATGAGGGTCGCTGCGCGTCGACTCGCGCGAAGTCGTCGGGGGTGTTGATGTTGATGAGCACACCGGGATCTAGCGTAGGCAACGTGCAGACAGGAGTGCAGCGTTGGCGAAGCGCGTCGCGCAGGGTGAAGGATGCGGGGGCGCGAAGAAGTTCTCTCGCTGATCGAACCGTGAGCACGATCGGGTGTCCGCCTCGACCGCGGAAGGACGGTCGCACCGAACCAAGTTCCAGCTGACGGACGAAATCAAATAGGTCGATGACTGTTTCGTGCTGGATGCAGGGGTGATCAACGGGAAGGATCGCGATTGCTTCGATCGGCTTCCCGCTCGAGAGAAGGTGGCGAATGCCGAGGAGCACGCTCGAAAACATGCCGTCCGACGGGGTCGGATTGCTCACGAAAGCGACGTCCAGTCGTCGAATGAGCTCGGCGAACGAGGGTGAACCGCCGGGGAGCAGGGCCAGGATGTCGATGCAACCCCCTCGACGGAGCGAGCGAACCGTGTGCTCGAGGAGCGTCGCGCCATGGAGCAGGATGCCGGCCTTGGGACGGCCGCCCATGCGGCGCCCTTCGCCCGCGGCGAGAACGATTCCTGCCATCATGTTGGCCGCGCTTTTCCGCGATGACGGGTGGCGATGAGCTCGGCCGTGATGGCGACGGCGATCTCGTGGGGCGAGCTGCCACCCAGGTCGAGGCCGACGGGCATGTGGATGGCGTCGATGTCGCCCGGGGGCAAGCCACGGAGCGATAACCGTTGGGAGAAGCGTGCCCGTTTGCGCCGGCTGCCAACGACCCCAATCCAGCGTGGATGCGACTCGAGCTTCGAGATGCGCATCAGTACTTCTTCGTCGAGCGCGTGGTCATGCGTCATGACCAGGACGAAGGACGACGGGTCGATGCCGGTGCGGCTCACGGCTATGTCTGCATCGAGCAAAATGCGCTCTTTTGCCTGATGGAAGCGAGCCTCGGTCAACCATTCCTCGCGCCCGTCGCAGACGGTGACATCGAATCCCGCTAGGGATGCGATTGCGCAAACCGCCTTCGCGACGTGACCGGCTCCGAAGATGACGAGCCGCGGTGGCGGTGCAAAGGGTTCGAAGAATACGGTCATGCTTCCTCCACAGCACATGCCGAGATCGCGGGTGTGATAGTGCTCGAGCGTGGGGCCAGAGCCGTCGCGCAAGATGCGCTGGCATCGCTCGACGATAGCGTGCTCGATCGCCCCGCCGCCGACCGTGCCCGCTTGCGTATCGACTGAGACCGCGACTTTCCAGCCGGTGCGTCCAGGTGCGCTGCCCTGCGTATCGACGACGGTGGCAAGAACGACGGGGATGCGTCGCGCCAATAAACCGGCGACGCACTTGAGTGGGTCGTCTCCGGACACCATCCACACGGCGGCATCCGGTTGATGCGTCGGTTCGAGGGTGGCGCGACAGGCGCTCACGGAACCTCGCTCCCTGCGGATGGGGCGAGATCGCTGAAAGCGCGACGAACGCTCACTTCGAGCACGTCACGGCGCCAGGCCGGATCCGTAGCCAAGTTCAGCAGCGGGTGGCATTGCTGCCGAGCCGCCGTCGCAACCTCGGCGACGAGCGCGGTGCCGACGGGTCGACCGCGACAGATCTCGCGAAGCCCTCGCACGAGCCGCGGGCGGGATGCGATGGCTCCTATCGCGAGCCGGATGTCAGCGACGGCGCCGTTTTCGTCTTTGCGCAGCGTGAGCGCGATGGAGAGCAGCGGAAAGTCGATCGACTTGCGAAGGGCGAGTTTGTGATACGAACTGAGGCAACGAGGGCCCGCCGCCGGCAGCTCGAGCGCGACGACCATTTCGTCGGCAGATCGAACGGTGTTCCGGGCGCCATCGTTGACGTAGAACGAATCGAGATCGCAGCGGCGCTCGCCCCGTGCCGACGCGAGACACACCCGCGCGTCGAACGAGAGGAGCGCAGTCGGTGTGTCCGCCGACATAGCGGCCACGCAACTCTGACCTTTGGGCACGACGTGACAGACGGTGCCGTCCTTCTTCAGACAGTGGCCCAGCGCGTCTCGCCAGAAGGCCGATTGATTGTAATAGATGCATCGCGTGTCGAGACAGACGTTTCCTCCCAGCGTCGCCATGTTGCGGATCTGGGGACTGGCAACGAGGCGCGCAGCCTGGGCCAGGGCCGGGTAGCGATGCACGACGAGAGGGTGCGAAGCGAGCGTCGCGAGCGAACATCCGGCGCCGAGCACGACGCCGCCATCCTCGGTTTCACGAATCTCACGGAGCTCGGGAATATGGCGCAAGCTGATGAGACGCGCGGGCGAGTGAAGGCCATTCTTCATGTTCGGTAGAAGATCGGTGCCGCCGGCGATGAGCATCGACCCCTCGGGGTCCGCGCTGAGAGCAGCGAGGGCATCGCTGAGACGCTCGGGTCGAAGTAGCTGGAAACTGGGGAGCATCAACAAATGGCACCTCCCTTGGAGTCAATGACTCACCGCGTTCTCGCGGAGGAGCCGAAGGATTCGGGCGGCCGAGAATGGGAGCGAATCGATGCGTATCCCGGTCGCATCGTGAATCGCATTGGCGATAGCAGGAATCGAGGGATGCAACGGACCTTCGCCGACTTCCTTGGCCCCGTAGGGACCTTCCGAATCTCCAGCTTCGACGATAAGTGCCGCGAGGTCAGGGCAGTCCAGGGCGGTGGGGATCTTGTAGTCGAGCAAGGAAGGACCCTTGTGCAGCCCAGAGTCGTGAAAGAGCTGCGCCTCGAACAAAGCCTCGGCAAACCCCATGTAAGCACTCCCCTCGATTTGGCCCTCGACGATGGTCGGATTCAGCGCCTTGCCGCAGTCGTGCGCGATCCAGATCTTCTCGACAGTAGGCATGCCGGTTTCGAGATCTACACGTACTTGGGCAACCTGCGCCGTGAATGAATACGATGGCGACGCGCCGATCGTTGCGCCGCGATAGCTGCCGTGGCCGTCGCTAGGACTGTGGTAATGGCCGATACCGCCAAGCGATCCGAGCTCGGCCTCGGTCAGAGCGAAGGCCTCGGCCATCGAGACGTCACGATCCGTGCGGCCCGCGCACGTGGCTCGGCCATCGGCCAGCACAACCTCCTGGAGGCTCGTCTCCCATCGACGCGCCATCGCCGTGCGGACGCGCTCGGCGACGGATTGCGCCGCCTTTCGACAGGCATTGCCGGCCATCATGGTCACTCGGCTCGAGTAGGCTCCCAAGTCGACCGGTGTCAGGTCCGTGTCGCCCGTGACGACGCGGATGGCCGCGAGCTCGACGCCCAACTCCTCTGCCGCAACCATGGCGAGCATCGTGTTTACCCCTTGACCTATCTCGCTTGCGCCTGAGAACACGGTAACGCGGCCCGAGCGGTCGGCCTTTATCTGGACGGCGCTCTGCGGCATGTTGTTCGGGTAGATCGGATAGTTCGTTCCGCTGATGTAGAACGATCCCGCCATGCCGATGCCCTGACCGCGCGGGAGACGGCGATGCTTTTCGCGCCAGCCGCTCGTTGTCTCGACGCGATCGAGGCACTCGGCAAAACCATTGGAGCGCAGCAAAAAGCCGTTGATCGTTCGATCTCCGACGGCGAGCAGGTTGCGGCGGCGGAGATCGATGGGGTCGATGTTCAACGACGTGGCGAGCTTGTCGAGTGTGACCTCGAACGCGAAGCGCGGCTGGACGCTGCCGTGGCCGCGTTTCGGTCCGCAGGCAGGCTTGTTCGTATAAACGCGCTTGGAGTCGAACCGGTAAGCACGAAGCGCGAGAGGTGCCGTCACGAGCTGACCCGAGTAGTACGTGGTGACGAGCCCGAAGGACGAGTAAGCTCCGCCGTCTGCGACGACCCGAGCGTCGCACCCTGTCAAGCGGCCGTCCTTCGTCGCGCCGAGACGATAAGACATCCGCATGGGATGGCGCCCCCGATGCGCGTAGAAGACCTCCTCACGGGTGTAGAGGATTTTCACGGGCCGGCCCGTGATCATCGACAGCTTGGCGGCGCAGAATTCGAGATCGAAGGGCTCGCTCTTTCCACCAAATGCGCCGCCGAGCGGAGGCTGGATGACTCTCACCCGGTCGGTCGGAATTTCGAGAACGCGCGACAGCTCTCGGTGCAAGTAGTGAGGCACTTGCGTCGTGCTGATGACGGTCAGGGTTCCATCGGTTTCCCACTTGCCGATAGCGCAATGCGGCTCGAGGGCGGCATGGGTCGTTCCTTCGAAGTGGTAATCACCGTCAACGACGATATCGCTCGCCGCGAGCTCGCTCTCGACGTCGCCGAATTCGAGATGCACGTGCTTCGTGAGGTTGCCTTCTTTGTCATCGTGGATTCTTATCGCGCCTGGGGCGAGCGCAGCTTCAGGTTCCAGCACAAATGGCAGGACCTCCCACTCGACCTCGATGAACCGCGCCGCCTCGGCCGCGATGCGCTCGGTCACCGCCGCGACGGCGGCCACCGCGTCGCCGACATATCGGACCTTGTCGACCGCCAGCGGATATTCGTCCTGCGTCCACGGAAGGATCCCGTAGCGGTTGGGCATGTCGCTTCCGGTGATGACCGCGTGAACGCCGGCGAGCGCGAGGGCGCGCTCGGTGCGAATGCCCTGGATGCGGGCATGTGGATGAGGGCTGCGAAGGATTTTCGCGTGGAGCATGCCGGGGAAGCGCAGATCGTCCGCATATTGGACACGTCCGGTCACGCGGTCGCCGGCCCCGACCGAGGGTAACCGGCGCCCAATCATGAGCGAGCTCCGCCTTTGCAGATCTTCGCAGTGTCGTTCGACGAATCTCCAGGTCGGCCCGCGCTTGCCGCTGATGGCGGCGTATCTGAGTCTTCAGCCGAAAGCGCATCGCGAGCGGCCTCGATAGCATCGATGATCTTGACGTAGCCGGTGCACCGGCAGAGGTTGCCAGCGATGGCGGCCGCGACTTGCTCGCGCGGCGCTGTCGGCGAAACACGCAGCAGTGCGGTCGCCGTCATCAGCATTCCAGGCGTGCAGAATCCGCATTGCGCAGCTCCGCGATCGACGAAAGCTCCTTGCAAGGGGCTGAGCTCGGGACCCGCGGCGAGCGATTCGACCGTTTCGACCTTGGCGCCGTCCAGATCAGCCGCGAGAACGAGGCACGAGAGAACCGGCGCGCCGTCGAGAAGAACGGTACAAGCGCCACAATCACCGACATCACACCCTTGCTTGGTGCCGGTGAGCCCGAGGTCGTAGCGCAACAACTCGAGGAGCGTGCGATGTGGATCTGGGCTCGCGGTGACGTCGTCGCCGTTGACGCGCAGAGTTACCGTGAGAGGCGCCGTCGTGAGTTTCATCAGCCCCTGCCTGAGGCGTGATTCGCCACTCCGGATCAGAAGCTAGTGGCCGCGTCCGGCTCTCGGCATGACAGTTGTCAGTATCGAACGACGAGACCGAGGTGGGAGGACCGTGCCGGCGCGGCCGCTGCGGCTAGCTCGGCTATCGAGCCGAGAGGAGCACGCGGGTGCCGGCCGAGAGGCCGCGTACCTCGACGTTGTGCGCATCGGCCGCACCGAGCTCGACACGCTTTTCTGCCGACCAAAGCGCCCACGGTAGGCGAACGACGGCCATGCCATCGTGAACGGTGACGGCGCCGCGCGGGAGCATGACCGCGGCGTGGCGCGGAGGTAGCGCAACCAACGCATCGAGATGCTGGCCGATGGGCAGCGAGGGCGACTCCCCTTGGTCCCACTCGAGCCAGGCTGAACGCACCAAGCCGTCTGCTCGTACACGGGCATCATCGGCATCGATCGTGCGTCGTTCGAGTCGGGGACATAGACGCACGATCTTACCGTGACCTATGACACTGCCGGCGAGCTTGACCTCCACGAAAAGACCT
>Ga0111538_10013331_pt1 | contig 10844 bp, 9 predicted proteins | sample SoiMethybrSBSTD1_FD_79669 | JGI IMG/M metagenome (GOLD analysis project Ga0111538, IMG submission 79669) | Bulk soil microbial communities from a Populus tree surrounding site in Tennessee, USA - Soil MetaG P. TD hybrid SBSTD1 (version 2)... | ecosystem: Environmental > Terrestrial > Soil > Tree... | reverse complement strand
GCGACCCCTTGACCCATCGCACCGTGCAAGTTCCTGCAGGCCGGCCACCTACCGGCCTCCCACCATTCCAGTGGGAAGAAAGCGCGATCGACGCGCTCATGTTGGAGGGTTTTGCCGCGGTTAAGTTGTGGACGATTGAGCGCATCGCCTACCAGCTCGAAGCTTACAATGGTTGGGGCTATCGCTCGCGTAACACCGGCGTCAACACCCCCTATCTCTGGAGCGCGACCAACAACTACCAGAAGGGCAAGTTCGTCCGCGACGGCGTGTTCGATCCGAACGCGGTGAGTGGCCAGATCGGTGCCATGGCGCTTCTGCGGCGGCTCATCGACATTGAGGGCGTGAACGTCCCTGCGGAAGAGGACGTACCACTTCCCGATGCCCCTCCGCCGCGAAGTGAGCCCAATATCGCAAAACAACCCTACCCCGGAGCCGTGGTGCGGCTCAACCATCCAGATCCGGGCGTCGTTATGCTGCTGCAGCAAAGGCTCAACCAGCTCGGCTGTTGGTCCAAGATAGATGCGAGAGGCAAGGCGGTGCCGCTCGACGTGGACGGTGACTTCGGCGAGCTCACCGCCTCAGCTGTGAAGCTGTTTCAGGCGCGCTCGTTGGATAGCGACGGCAAGCCGCTATCAGTTGACGGCGTGGTCGGGCGCACAACCTGGTCCGCACTATTCGGGACGACGGTAGTCGCGCCGACCACGAGCACCGTGCCCCCGGATGACTTGCTGCGACGTGTCATCGACGTAGCAGCAGGCGAGGAACAACAACATGTTCGTGAGGTACCACTGGGTTCGAACCGAGGCCCACGGGTAGACCAATATCTGCGGGCCGCCGGTATAGACCCGAATACAGGTAGCTATCCGTGGTGCGCGAGTTTCATCGTATGGTGCTTTGACAATGCCGCGCGCGGGCTGGGGCTCACTTCGCCGGTGCCGCGCACGGCCGGTGTGCACGACATGTGGCAAAAGGCAGGCCGTGCCGGCTTCCGGCGGATCGCCTACGAAGCGGCAATCGGAGATCCGAGCCAAGTGCAGCCTGGCCACGTATTCTTCATCGACACCGGTGAGGGCCACGGGCACACCGGCTTGGTTGTGGGCCGCAGCGGCAACGACTTCCAGACTATCGAGGGCAACACCAACGAACTGGGCGGCCGGGAGGGCATCGGCGTATTCGCCCGCACGCGTCCGGCGCGACAGGCAACGCTGGGGTTCGTTGAATTTGCCGCGCGCTGATCAGCGTCTGTGGCCCACAGCAAATGCCTCACTAGATCGTCGATTTGGCGCGGACCGAAGGATGCCCGCGTCCCAAGAACGAATCGCTGCTGCTCACGCGTCCCGCTTTGTCCTGGCTCCAGCCTCACAGTCCGGCCCACAGTTGCTATGGGCGGACGTGCTCGTCGAAGAAGGCCAGGGCTGCCTTGAAGGCGTGCTCGGCGGCGATGGCATCGAAGCACCAGCGTTCGGGGAAGGTCCATCCGTGCGCGGCGGCGTAATGCTCGGCCCGGCCGGCAACGCAGCTCTGGGCGATGGTCCTCTCGATCACAGCCTTGTGCTCGTCCGGGCATGTCTCGTCATCGGCCGCAAAGGCGAAGTAGACGGCGCCCTGCAGGCGGGGAATGTACAGGTGCGGGGAATTGGCGCCTTCCCACACGAGGCGCCCACCGTGCAGACAGGCGATTGCCCGGATTGTGTTCCCGTAAGTTGCCCCCGCACCCAACGCGTGACGCGCGCCCATGCAATAGCCGACGGCGCCGAAGGCGCGGATGCCGTAGGCCGGCGTGGCGGCGGCATGGTCCAGGATCGCGCCGGTATCGGCGATCGTCATTTCGACCGTGGTGGCGAGATTGGTCTTCAGCATCGACGGATCGACTGGTTCGGCTGCCGAGCGCGGCACCGCATAGCGGGGGGACCCCAGGCGGTAGTAGAGGTCCGGCATGAACACCACGAAGCCCGCATCAGCATAGCTGCGGCACATGCCGTCAAGCTCGGGGCGCAGGCCGAAGGCATCCATATAGAAGAGCACACCGCCTTTTCTCGGGCCGGCGGGCGGCGTGAAGACTCGCACGGGCATGCGGCCGTCCGGGGTATCGAGATCGAGCGTCGAGGATGCGGGCATCCGATCAGTCCAAAGCAAGCCAGGGCGAGCCGCTGCAGGCGGAGGCGAAGGCGCGCTCGATGATTGCCGTCGCGACGGCCGCATCGGCAAAGGTGCAGGCTACGGGGGCACTGGTGCGCAGCGCGTTGAGGAAATCGGCGGTCGCATCGCCGTCCTTCGGGTCGGCCTCCAACTGCTCCAGGGCCTCGCCGCGCCGCGTCCGGACCGCGAGTTCCCAGCCGAGGGGATGTTTCAAGGGCCGCCGCAGCTCAATCAAGCCTTCCTCGCCGAAGATTCGGACCTCGTCCCACATGTGCCATCCCTCCTCGACGCAGGTCATGTGGCATTCCAGATCGCCGAATAGGACCTCGATGAAGCCGCCGCGGTCGGCGCGCGTGTCACTGCCGCCCCGCACGCGGGCCCTGACTGCGGTCGGCTGGCGGCCGAGAAGCCAGGGCACGATGTCCGCCATGTGCGTGCCCCGCCCCGTGAACGGTCCGCCGCCGCCGAGCGCCGGAACCAGGAACCAGCCCTTGCTCTCGTAGCCGAGCTGCACCGTCTGCACGTAGCGCACGGCGCCGATGCCGCCCCCACGGATGATGTCGCGCGCCCGCAGGCAGCCCCGGTCAAAGCGGCGGTTGAAGGCGACCGCATTGACGCGCCGGCGGCGCTCGGCTTCCGCGGCCAGCCCGCGTGCCTCGCTCGTCCGCAGGACGAAGGGCTTGTCGCACAGCACGTGCCAGCCGCGCTCGAGGGCGAAGGCCACGTGATCGGCGTGGAGCGCGTGCGGCGTCGTGACGATGGCCATCGCCGTGCGGGCCGGCGCCGGAAGGTCTTCCAGGTCGGCGACGAGGAGCGCTCCCGTTCGGGCCGCCAGGTCCCGCACGCCGGCGCTTGGGCTCGGATCGAAGATAGCGGCAAACATGACACCCGAATCGGCTTCCAGCACCGGAACGTGATAGCGCCGGGAGAAGCTGCCGCAGCCGATCATGACCACGGAGATCGCCTCTTTGTTCGCCATCGCTTGTCCTTGCCGCTCCGCCCTACGCCGTTGCCTCGTCCGCCCGCAATGCCTCGGGCGTGGTGTTGCCGCCGGCATCGCGCAGCAGGAAATCGGCGCAGCGCTCCCCGACCAGGAACGAGGGCGCGTTCGTGTTGGAGGAGACCATGGTCGGCATGATGGAGGCGTCGGCGACGCGGAGGCCCTTGACACCATGCACGTGCAGTTCGTGGTCCACCACGGCCATGCCGTCGCTCCCCATCTTGCAGGTGCCGATGGGGTGGTAGGAGGTGGCGCCGAGCTTGGCGATGTGCTCGAGGAGCGCCGCGTCGGATTGGGCCTCGGGCCCGGGCCGCACCTCGCGCACGATCAGCCGGGCCAGCGCCGGCTGCTCGGCGACGCGCCGTGCGAGCCGGAGCGCGGCGATGCTCGTCTTGCGGTCGCGCGGGTCGGCCAGATAGTTGGCCTCGATCGCCGGCGCCGCGTCGGGATCGCGCGAGCGGATGTGGATGGACCCTTTCGACTCGGGGCGCAGTGCAAACGTGCCGATTCCGAAGCCCGGAAACTTGTCGAGCACCAGCTCGGTGGGATGGCGCGGGTCTTCCGCGCTCAGATTGTGCATCTGGATCTTGACGTCGGGCCGGTCGAGCGACGGATCGGTCTTGGCCAGAGCGTGCACCGTCGCGGTGCAGGCCGCCATCTCGCCGTCGCGGCGCACCAGGTACCGCAGGCCCATCCAGGCCTTGCGCAAGGGGTTGTCGAGGATGTCGTTCAAGGTGATGGGGCGCGTGCATTCGAATGATACGCGCGTGTGCAGGTGGTCTCGGCAGTTCTCGCCGACGCCGGGCAGATGCGCGACCGAGGCGATGCCCAATTCCGCCAGGCGCGCCTTGTCGCCGATGCCCGACAGCTCGAGCAGCTGCGGGCTCTGGACCGCGCCGGCCGAGACGATGACCTCGCGCGCCGCGCGGGCGAACCGGCGCTCGCCGCCCAAGCGGTACTCGACACCGACGGCGCGGCCCTTCTCCACGCGGATGCGGTCGGCGCGGGCGCCCGTGCGCACACGCAGATTGAACCGACCGCGCGCCGGCCGCAGGTAGGCCTCGCGGCCGCCGAAGCGCAGCCCCCTTTTCGTGTTGCTCTGCAGGTAGCCGACACCCTCGTACTGGATACCGTTGTAGTCGGGCGTCGCCGGCACGCCGGCCTGCACGCAGGCCTTGAGGAAGGCATCGCCCAGCCGGTTGCGGCCGAAGAGGCTGATGGACACCGGGCCGTGCTTGCCCCGCACCGCCTCGTCGCCCTTGGCATAAGATTCCACGCGGTTGAGAAAAGGCAAAACGTCGTCATACCCCCATCCCGGATTGCCGAGCTCGCGCCAATGATCGTATTCGGCCGGCTCGCCGCGCACCCACAGCATGCCATTGATGGTCGAGGAGCCGCCGAGCACCCGGCCGCGGGGCCAGAACATCCTGCGGTTGCCGAGATTGGTCTGCGGCTCGGTATGGAAGCGCCACAGGCTGCGCTGCGACAGCAGGACGAAGCCGGCACCCAGCGGGACCCTAAGCCAGATCCAGGGATCGTCCTCGCCGGCTTCCAGCAGGAGCACGCTAAACCGACCGCTCTCGCTCAACCGGCTGGCGATCGCGCTTCCGGCCGTGCCTCCCCCGACCACGACGTAGTCGTGCACCGTCTCGGCTGCCACGCGTGCGTTCATACCAGCTCCACCCGAACGTCGATCGCCGGTTATTCCTTGACACCCCCGGCCGCGAGGCCGCGCACGAGGTAGTTGCGCACCAGGACGGAGAACACGACGACCGGGAGCATCACGAGGGTCCCCGCCGCCGCGATCCGCCCCCACTCCCAGCCGGTGTACTGGATGAAGTTGACGATCGCGACCGGCGCCGTCGAGGCGTTCGTTCGCGTCAGCACCAGCGCGTAGAAGAAGTCGTTCCACGACAGTATGAAGCAGATTACCGCCGTCGCCGCGAGGCCCGGTGCTGACAGCGGCAGGGTCACCCGGCGGAAAGCCTCCCAGACGCTGCAACCGTCAATCCAGGCGGCCTCCTCCAGCTCGCGCGGCACCCCGTCGAAGAACGGCTGCATCATCCAGATCACCAGCGCCAGATTGAAGGTCAGATAGACAATGATGAGGCCCAGCAGCGTGTCGGAGAGGCCGAGGTAGCGGTAGGCGAGGAAGAAGGGGATCGTAAAGGCGATCGGCGGGGCCATGCGCGTCGCCAGGATCCAGAGCGCGATGCGGCGAGACGACTTGAAGCCCCCGCGCGAGAGGGCATAGGCGGCGGGCACGCCAAGCAGCAGGGCCAGCACGGTCGAGCAGATGCTGGTGATCATGCTGTTGACGAACGACGCCGGGAACGCTCCGGTCCAGAGGGCCTTGTAGTGGGCGAGCGTCGGCGTGAAGAGCAGTTCGTAGCCCAGGATGTCGCGGTTGGGGCGGAAGGACATCTGTACCAGCCAGGCGAAGGGGAACAGGACCAGCAGCAGCAGCGCGATGGTGCCAACATCGCCGAGCCAGCGGCGGTTGCGCTGGAACCAGTAGCGCGACACGGGATTGGAACTCGGCCGCGCAACGACCGGCTGAGGGTCAATCTGCTTCTGCATAGGCCGCCCCGGTCAAGCGATCGATGACCCAGCTCAGGACGAAGATGCCGACGACCATCAGCGTGGCGATGGCGCTGCCGTAACCCCACAGTGAGAACGTGAAGGCCTGGCGGTAGGCGTAGTAATTGGTCACCTCCGTGACGTCTCCCGGCCCGCCGTCAGTCAGCACGAAGATCAAGGGGAAGGCCTTGATGCTGTCGATCAGGCGGAAGATGGCCGCTACTACCAAGGTCTGCTGGATATAGGGGAACATCACGTAGCGGAAGATTTGCAAGTTGTTGGCGCCGTCGATGCGCGCGGCTTCCAGCGGAGAGGCTGGAATCATCTGCAGCGCGGCCAGCACCATCAGCATCGTGAAGGGAAACCACTCCCACGTCTCGGCAATGACGATTGCAAACAGTGCCCAGTTGGGGTCGGTGATGAGGGAGGGAACGGGCAGGCCGATGAAGGCCATGAAGCGATGGAACGGGCTGATGTCGACCGCATACATGACGCGCCAAAGGATGCCGACGACGATTGGCGGCAACACCATGGGTATCAGGAAGCCCGAGCGCGCCAGCTCGCGAATGCGTGTGCCGCCATTGAGGAGTAGGGCGACACCGAGGCCGACGAGCAGCTGCAGGATCACGGTTGCGACCGACAGCTTGACCTGCACCCAGACCGAGCGGCTGAAGCGGGGGTCCTCGAACAGGTCAATGTAGTTGCCGGCCGGACTGCTGAAATCCCAGGCCGAACCTGGCAGCGTCAGGTTGAGCGGCGTCAGCGAGGTCAGCACGAGGTAGATCGCTGGCGCGATCGTGATGAGAGCAAGCACCACGAGCGCCGGCGCCATGCCGGCCAAGAAAGAGCGCTGCCGATGCGCAATCCAGCCGAGCCGCTTCGCAGGCATGGACTCTCTCAGAACCGCACGCCCGCCCGCTTTAGATCTGCAATGGCGTTGGCCTGAGCCAGCGCGAACGACTCCTTGGCCTTCATCTGGCCCGAGACGACGCGGCTCACTGCCTGGTTGATCTGCGCGTTGGCCTGCGGATAGACGTGGACCGTGCGATACTTCATGTAGCCCTGCTCGGACATGGCGATCGAATCGAGGAAGATCTTGCCGGTGTCGACGCCGTTGATCACCATCCGCTGCTTGTAGGCCTCAGAGTGGATCAGCGACTTGCGTGTGACCGACCCGAGCCCGTGCCGTTGCGTGAGGCGCGAGACAAGGTCCTTGGACATCGACCACTTGATGAACTCCCACGACGCGTCCTTGTTCTTCGCACCCACGGGAATGCCCCAGCCGTGCGAAGCTACTCCGGGGAAGCGGCCCTTCGGACCTTTCGGCAACATGGCGAAGTTCGACGTCTTGATGACCTTGCTGCCGTCCTCGCCCATCAATGCGCAAAACGCGTGGTTGTGGGGCGAGTAGTTGACGCGGCCAGCTCGCAGGGCCTCGGTCACCTGGTCGTAGGTGTAGCCCGATGCCGCTTCCGGACCATAGGAGTTGATCAGCTTTGCGAAGAATTCGGCAGCCTCGGCGACCTCGGGGCTGTCGAGAGCAGGCATCAGGTCGTCGGGCGGATTGCGGAAGACGTTACCACCGAACCCCTGCAGGAAGGGGATGAAGACCCAACCCCAGTGGTTCTCGATCGAAAAACCGGCGACACCTTCCTTCTTGTTGACGAGCTGCATGGCCTTGTCCAGCTCATCGAAGGTGTCCGGCATGCCGAGGCCGTTGGCCTTGAAGATGTCGAAACGGGAGGACGCGGCCATTAGCACGTCCGAGATCCAAGGGATGCCGTAGACGGCGCCAACCTTGTCCTTCATGGGCTGCACCGATCCGGCTAGGAAATCCGCGTAGTCCCAGTCGGCAGGCGTCTTGTTGGGGTCCTTGATGTAGGAATCCAGCGGTGTGAGCCAGCCGGCACCGATCCAGCGGCTCGTATAGATGAAGGTGACGTTGAGGACGTCGAAGCCGCTGCCCTTAGTGGACAGCTCGAGATCGGCGCGCTGGTTGTAGACCGGGAAGCCGGGCGTGTCGTAGTTGACCTTGATACCGGTCGTTTCCGTGAATTCGGGCAAGTAGTCGGCGATCAGCTTTGGGTACGTGGCGCTCCAGCAGGAGATGTTGAGCGTTACGCCCTCGAAAGGCTTCTTACCGCCTTGGGCGGGCGCCCTGCCGGACTTCAAGGTGAATGGGATGAAGAGCGCGCCGGCGCCTGCCCGGAGCATCTGCCGCCGCGTGACCCGCGCGCGTGTAGGAGCCATGGTTTCCTCCTGATCCATCCGAGCTTACCGACGTTGCCGGCCACCCGAGATTTGTCGTTTTCCTGCTCGTCGTCACCGCCGCGCGTCCGGTGTTCGACCGACGCGCGGAGATTGGATATTGGACGCGAGTATGCGCGGCCTCAACAAGCGACGCTGCGTAGCTTAAACCATGACTTGAAGTATATAGATGCGCGCCCTCCGAGTGCTGCATTCGTTCCGGGGGGCCGTCCTTTGAAGCTCGAGGCTGGGAGGCGTGCTCCGCTGCATGGCTCAGTTCGGTCCGTACTTAACGGCGATCTTACGCAGCTCGGCGATCACCAGTTTCACGGACGGCGACACGTCGGCATGGCGGCGGCATACGATGCCGGCCTCCCGGCGGAATTGCAGCGCCTCGTGGTCTAGGGCGACGATGCCCTGCGCTTCTTCCTGGGTCAGGATCTGGGTCGTCGTCAGACCGAGGCAGTCCGTCATCCGCAGCGTTGCAAGCTCGAGAGAGAGCGAGTCGGTCTCGACGGCCAGCATGGGCTCGGGAAAGCCCGCGAGCATCAGGGCATGGGCGAGGCGCTGGCGCATGAGCTCCTGGCGGCCGGGCAGAATCCAGCGCTGGGCGGCATAGTCGGCAAGCGCCCGATCGCGCTTCCTGACGAGCGGGTGTTCCTTGCGGGCGACCACGCGGATGACATCGCTGCTCAGCCGCATGAAGCGCAGGTCCGGGTCGACCCGGTTGTCGGGCAGCGCGCCGACCACGACATCGAGCTCGCCCAGCCGCAGCCGGCCGATCAGGCGGTCGGGGAAGCCGGTGTCGACCGTGAAGCGGACATTGGGATTCTGCGCCATCACGCGCGCGATCGACTCCGGGAGATGCCGGCTGAGCCAGGAAGGCCCGGCGCCGATGCGGGCGTGCCCAAGCTTACCGCCGGCAATGCCCATCATCTCGGACCGGGCGTCAGCGAGCTGCGTCTCGATCAGCTTCACGTGCCGCAATAGCGCCCTGCCGGACTCGGTGAGCTCGACACCGCGGCCGCGGCGTTGGTAGAGCCGGGTGCCGAGCTCGCGCTGCAAACGGTGCATGCTCTTGGACAGGCCCGGCTGGGTGATGTTCATGGCCTCCGCCGCATGGCTCAGATTGAGGCGCTCGGCAGTGGCGAGGAAGAGCTGGAGCTGGCGGTAGTCCATATCTATGTCTCTGCAGTCATGGTTCCCTCTACTCTCCGTCAGTTGCCGTAACTGATCAAGGGCTGCACGATTTCCCACAAATGCGCAGCGCTGTTCGGCCGGACACGCCCGGCACGAGCCCGCTGCGCGGACCAGGCAAAAGCACGCAACGCAGTCGCACGACGGTCGGTGATCAAGGGACCTAGAAGGCTATCGAGGACAACGCCCTCTCCGGCGGCACGCGCGTGATCTACACCAGCGATCACGGCGACAATCTCGGCACACGCGGATTGTGGGGGAAATCCAATATGTACGAGGAGTCGGCCGGTGTACCGATGATCATGGCCGGCCTGGCCAAGGGGACCTTCGGCTACTCGCCGGTCATTGCCACCAGGGCTGTTAACAACTGAGGCATCTCCTCTTGCGCCGTCGTTCCGACACCCTCCAGTCATCTCGGGGCTTGTCCCCGGGTTCAAGCCTACCTGCAACGCCTGCGCCTGCTGCGAACGCCGGCGCGCAGTGTTGCGGAGTCGGCTCGAGAAGCGACACACCCTCCGCAGCGGCCGGGGTGGCCCGGCCAGCAGCGCGATCGTCGGAGCGGCCCTCGCGCCTCGTGCGCCTGCCGGGTGGCCGTTTCTGGGTGGGAACGGATGCGAGCCCCTTGCCGCAGGACGGGGAAAGCCCGGCACGCCCCATCAACGTGAAGCCCTTCGCCATCGATCCTTTTGCGGTCACGAACGACTGGTTCGGCGAGTTCGCGGCGGCCACTGGGTACCGCACGGACGCCGAGCGCTTCGGCTGGTCCCTGGTGTTTGCCCCCTTCGTGCCGGAGGGCACCACGGGCATGGTATCGCAGGACGACCCATCCTGGTGGCGGCGCGTCGAGGGTGCCTGCTGGAAGCACCCCGAAGGTCCGCATTCCAGCCTCGCCGGCCGGCGCGACCACCCTGCGGTGCACGTGTCCTGGAACGACGCGGCGGCGTTCGCGGCGTGGGCCGGCGGCCGTCTGCCGACCGAAGCCGAATGGGAGTACGCAGCAGCGGGCGGGCTTGCAAAGGCGCGCTTTCCCTGGGGCGACGGAGAGCCCGACGATGCCGCCTTTCAGCCCTGCAACATCTGGCAGGGCGAGTTCCCGACGTTCAACTCGCAGGCGGACGGCTATCTCGGCACCGCGCCCACGGATGCCTTTGCGCCCAACGATCACGGCCTCTTCAATATGGCCGGGAACACCTGGGAATGGTGCGCCGACGCTTTCCGGGTGCGTTCGCTCGCGCGCACGGCCAAGCAGCGCAACGAGAGCGCGCGCGCCGCCGACGAGCGCCTGCTGAAAGGCGGCTCCTACCTTTGCCATCGCTCCTACTGCTACCGCTACCGCATTGCTGCACGCACCGGCGTCAGCGCCGACAGCTCGGCGGGACACGTGGGCTTCCGCCTCGTGTTCGACAACTAGCCCCGCCCTCTTGCAACCGACACGCTAGAAGACAGGGACACCCATGCGGCCTGCCAACCTCGTCGTGATCATGTCGGATGAGCACCACCCCCGCGCCATGGGCGTGGCGGGCCATCCGCTTGCCGTCACGCCGAACCTCGACCGTCTCGCCGCGCGCGGTACGCGCTTCGATGCCGCCTACTGCAACTCGCCCATCTGCGTGCCCTCCCGCGCCTCGTTCGCCACCGGCCGCTACGTGCACACGCTTGGCACTTGGGACAACGCCATTGC
>Ga0111538_10013329_pt1 | contig 10845 bp, 11 predicted proteins | sample SoiMethybrSBSTD1_FD_79669 | JGI IMG/M metagenome (GOLD analysis project Ga0111538, IMG submission 79669) | Bulk soil microbial communities from a Populus tree surrounding site in Tennessee, USA - Soil MetaG P. TD hybrid SBSTD1 (version 2)... | ecosystem: Environmental > Terrestrial > Soil >... | reverse complement strand
CTGGACAGCCTCGTGGACATGGTCGGCGAGCTCGTGATCGTCCAGTCGATCATTCGCGACGATCCGGCACTGCAGGCGGTCGACGAGCGCCTCACGCGGAACCTCGCGCAGCTGTGCCGCATCACCAGCGATCTCCAGCGCAACGCCATGGCGATGCGCATGGTGCCGATTCGCCAGACCTTCCAGAAGATGGCGCGCCTGGTTCGTGACCTGTCAAAGCATTCGGGCAAACAGGTCGACCTCGTGCTGTCGGGCGAGGACACCGAGCTCGATCGCAAGGTGGTCGAAGACATCAACGACCCGCTGATGCACATGGTCCGCAACAGCATCGACCACGGCATCGAGGACGCCGCCACGCGGCAGTCGCGCGGCAAGTCGGCAACCGGCCGCCTGTCGCTCAAGGCGTACCACCAGGGCGGCAGCATCGTCATCGAGATCGAGGACGACGGTGGCGGGCTGAATACGGAGCGCATCCGGCAGAAGGCGATCGCGCAGGGGCTGATTGACGCAGACGCGCAGCTCGATCCGTCAGTCATCCACCAGATGATTTTCCGGCCAGGCTTCTCGACGGCGCAGCAGGTGACCGAGATTTCGGGTCGCGGCGTCGGCATGGACGTGGTGCGGCGGAACATCGAAGCGCTGCGGGGGCGAATCGAAATTCACAGCCGGCCCGGCGAGGGAACCACATTTCTGATCCGCCTGCCGTTGACGCTGGCGATTGTCGATGGCCTCGTGCTTCGCACTGGTGCGCAGCGGTTCGTGCTGCCCACGTTCGCGGTCCGCGAGTCGCTGCGTCCGCTGCCGGAACACGTGCACACGGTGCACGGGCAGCCGCGCATGGTGCAGGTGCGCAACTCGCTCATCCCGCTGGTGCGGCTCGCCGAGCTGTTCGCGATCGAGGACGCGGTCGAGCACGCGTGGGAAGGAACGGTCGTCGTGCTCGAGGACGAGGACGATCACGTGGCGCTCGTGATCGACGAGCTGGTCGGCAAGCAGGAAGTGGTGATCAAGTCGCTCGGCGACGCCTTCGGCAACGTGCCCGGTGTGGCTGGCGGCGCGATTCTCGGCGACGGTCGCGTCGGCCTCATTCTCGACGCGCACGGCATCGTGGCGATGATGCAGGGACGCGAGTCAAAGGCAGCGTAAGGGAGCAGCAATGAACACGACACAGAACGCGGGCGCGGTCAAGACAGTGGCGGGCCTGGCCGGCAAGTACCTCACGTTTGCCCTGGGCACCGAAGAATACGGGCTGCCGGTGCTCAAGGTGCGCGAGATCATCAAGATGCTCGACATCACCCAGGTGCCGCAGATGCCTGCGCACGTGAAGGGCGTGATCAACCTGCGCGGCAAGGTCATCCCCGTCGTCGATCTGCGGTTGAAGTTCGGGTTTGCGCCGCAGGACTACAACGAGCGCACCTGTGTGATCGTCGTGGAAGTCGTCATCGCGACCGGCAGGGTCCTGATGGGCATCGTCGTCGACGCCGTGTCGGAGGTGCTCAACCTGGCGGGCGAGGACATCGAGCGGACGCCGGACTTCGGCGAGCGCGTCGATACGGACTACATGACGGGCGTCGCGAAGGTAAAGGGCAAGGTCAAGATCCTGCTCGACCTGGATCGCGTGCTCGGCGCCGACGGCACGATCTCTCTCAAGGCTGCGTAACGATGCTCGTCGAGTCGACCCCTACGCTCACCGATGGCGAGCTGGCGGGCATCGTACGACTCGTGTACGAGAAGAGCGGCATCACGCTTCACGCGGGCAAACGCGCGTTGATCGTGGCGCGGCTGCACAGCCGCGTTCGCACGGGCGGATTCCGGAGCTTCAGCGAGTACCTGAAGGCCGTGCGCTCGGATCGATCCGGTCGCGAGCTCGGTCTGCTGCTCGATGCGATTGCGACCAACCACACGAGCTTCTATCGTGAGCCGCAGCACTTCACCTTCCTGCGCGACACCGTCGTCCCGCGCTGGCGTGCGTCGATCGGACGGCCGCTGCAGATCTGGAGCGCGGCCTGCTCGACGGGCGAAGAACCCTACACGATCGTGATGACGGTCTTGGATTCCGGCGCGATGAACACCGGACGGGTGCAGGTGCTCGCCTCCGATCTCTCTTCGAAAGCGCTCGCCCGAGCCCGCGCGGGTGTGTATTCCATGGACAAGGTGCAGCCGCTCCCGATCGACGTCCTGCGCCGGTACTTCGAAAAGGGCGTCGGCACGCAGGCGGGAACCGTCCGCGTGCAGCCGCACGTCCGGCAGGCCGTGCAGTTCGAGCAGTTGAACCTGCTCGAGATTACGGATCTCGGTCAGCGCTTCGACGCCATCTTCTGTCGCAACGTGATGATCTACTTCGACAAATCCGTGCAGCAGCGTGTGGTCTCGATGCTGGAACGGCATCTCCGGCCCGGCGGATTCCTCTTCATCTCGCACTCCGAGAGCCTCAACGGCGTTTCACACGGGCTGCACTGGGTGGCTCCCTCGATCTATGAGTGGAGGCGCCAGTGAGCATCCAGATAGGAATGGGACCGTCTCGTGTCGAGACGGAAGCGGCTGGCATGGGGATCGGACGGCGGCTCGTGGTCGGCATCGGCGACTTCGCGGTGTCCGACAACCCGGCCGACACCGTCGTCACTCACGCGCTCGGCAGCTGCATTGCCGTGTGCGTGTTCGATCCGCTGGCGCAGGTTGCGGGACTCCTGCACATCCTGCTGCCCGAATCCCGCATCAATCCGGTGCGCGCCAAGGAGCAACCGGCGGCATTCGCCGACACGGGGATCCCGATGTTGTTCAACGCGGCGTATCGGCTTGGTGCACAGAAGAAGCGGTGCGTTGTTCACCTGATCGGCGGCGCGGAGGTGACGACCTCGTTGGCGAGCTCGGCCACGTTCGATATCGGACGGCGCAACATCCTGGCGGCGAGGAACTCCTTGTGGCGGAACGGTGTGCTCATCAAGGGAGAGTCGGTTGGCGGTTCTCAGGTGAGGACCGTCCACATCGACGTCGCACGCGGTGCGATTCAGGTCACCTCCGGGCGGGAAACCCTCGCCCAGTTGTGACGGAGAGAACGCAATGATCGACCACAGCACAACGGCCGGCGAGAAACGGCCGATGAACCTGCTCATCGTGGACGACTCCGCGGTGATGCGCAGCATGATCAAGCGCGTCCTGGGGATGACTGATCTGCGCGTCGGCACGATCTACGAAGCGGGCAACGGACGCGAGGCGCTCGACGTGCTGGAAACACACGATGTCGAGGTGCTGCTCACTGATATCAACATGCCGGTGATGTCCGGCACCGAGCTGTTGCGGATCCTGGCCGCCAACCCGCGCTGGCGATCGCTGCGGCGCGTGATCATCTCGACCGACGGGTCGACGGCGCGGCGTGATGAAGTCGCCGGACTCCACGTGCGCTGCTATCTCGAAAAACCAGTTACACCGGAGGTCGTTCGTGATGTTCTCACTGCCGTTGCCGACGTCGATCTTCACGCCTGACAGTGAGGCGTCGCTCGTGGCCGCCGTTTGCGACGTGGCCGAGCGCAGTTTCTTTGCGTATGCGGAGCCGTGCGATGCGGGCCGGTTCGCCGAGCTCGTCGACGGCACCGACCGCTGGTACAGCGCCGCGATCGCGTTTCAGGAAGGCGGCTTCGACGGGAGCGTGCGCTGCCTCGTTCCCGAGGACTTCGCGGCGGCGATGTTCGACGCGTTCAGCGGTCGCGGCTTCGACGATCCCGCTCCGTCGGCTGCGGACGTGTCCGACCTGATGGGCGAGCTGGCGAACATGGTGTGCGGCGCCTGGCTGACGCGTGCGGCCAGTCACCAGACCTTCAGCCTGCAAACGCTGCCGGTCGTGCTGTCGCAGGCGTGCGCGCCCGTGAGTGGTGAATCGTGGGTCACGTTCGCCGTCTACGACCGGCCGTTCGCCGTCGCCGTTCGGGTCGATTCACCCCGCGAGCTCGACGGAACCGCGAGGACGTAAGGTGCCGATCGCTCTCCGCCGCACGCGAGTGCTGATCGTGGACGATTCGGCGATCGTGCGGAAGATGCTTGCTGATGCTCTGCGGTCGGAACCCGACATCGAGGTCGTCGGCGTGGCGTCCGATCCGTTCGTGGCGCGCGATCTCATCCTGCAGCACAAGCCGGACGTGCTGACGCTCGACGTCGAAATGCCGCGCATGGACGGCCTGACGTTCCTGCGCCGCCTCATGGATCACTATCCGCTGCCCGTCATCATCGTCAGCTCGGTCACGCAGACCGGATCGAAGGCGAGCATCGAAGCGCTTGCCGCCGGCGCGATCGACGTGATCGCCAAGCCAGGTGGTCCGCAGTCGGTGGGTCAGGTTGCCGATCGGTTGAAGCGCGCGATCCGCGGGATGCGGCCGGGCGCGATGCAGCGGCGTGCGGCGATCGTCACGCGCGCGGCCGCGTCGACCGGTCCGCCGACGCTGGCGCGTGCCAGTGGTCTGATCCTGATTGGCGCATCGACGGGAGGCACGCAGGCCATCGAAGCGATCCTCACGCGACTGCCGCCCGATACGCCGCCGATCCTGATCGTGCAGCACATGCCGGTGCACTTCACCCGGGCGTTCGCGACGCGTCTCGATACTGTCTGCCCGATGGAGGTCGTCGAAGCGGCGGGCGAGGAGACGCTGAAGCGCGGCGTGGCGTATGTGGCGCCTGGCGATCATCACCTGCTGGTCGAGGCGGCCGGCATCGAACTGCGCACCGTCGTGCGCACGGGGCCGATGGTGCATTACCAGCGGCCAGCGGTGGACGTGCTCTTCCAGTCGGCGGCGCAACTGCGCGGCGTGCGTCGCGTGGCGCTGCTCCTGACGGGGATGGGCGCCGACGGGGCCGACGGCATGGTGGCGCTGCGGCAGGCCAACGCCGTGACGATTGCCGAAGACGAGCAGTCGTGTGTCGTCTTCGGCATGCCGAAGGAAGCGATCGCGCGAGGTGGAGCGATGCACGTGGCCACCCTCCTCGATATGCCGCGGCTCATTGCCGAATCGCTGCTGCCGGCAAGGGCGCACACGGCTGCCGCCGTGTGAGCAAAACCCTCGGGATTTGGGTTGGGATTCGGGATTTGCCGCTACAGATCCAGCGGCCGAAGCCGATGTGAATTGAAGGAGTGGCCCATGAAATTTCTAGTCGTCGATGATTCATCGACGATGCGTCGTATTGTGATCAATACCTTGACCAAGGCCGGCTACAGCGAGTTCACGGAAGCAGGCAATGGCAGCGAGGCGGTGGATCAGCTGACGAAGCAGCCTGTGGACTGCGTCATTACCGACTGGAACATGCCGGTGATGAACGGCCTGGAATTCGTCCGCGCGATGCGCGCCAACGCAACCACGAAGAGCGTGCCGGTGCTGATGGTGACGACCAACGCCGCCAAGGACGACATCCTCGAAGCGTTGAAGGCCGGGGTCAACGATTACGTGATCAAGCCGTTCACGCCCGACGTGATCAAGGCCAAGGTCACCGCGGTGATGAGCAAATGAGCGCGCGAGTATTGACCGAGGCGCCGCCCGTTCCGGACCACATGGTCCGTGACCTGGTGGAGTCCACACGAGAAGTCTTCCAGACCATGCTCTTTCAGCAGGCCGTGTCGCATCCGGCGCGCCCCGCCGTCAGCCGCGAGCCGCGAGCCGATGTCGTGGCGACCATTCACCTCACCGGCCCATCGAGGGCCGTCATCGGGCTGTACTGCAGCGAGCCGGTGGCCAAATCGATGGCCGGTTCTATGCTCGGCCTCGATGCCGCGGAGATCGGCGACGAGTATCCGGACGCGCTGGGTGAGCTGGCGAACATGATCGGCGGGTCGTTCCGCAATCGCATGGCCGAAGGTGGCGGTACCTGGGCGATCTCGGTGCCGACCGTCACGATCGGGACCGGCATCATCACGCACTACCCGACCGACGTCGGCCGCGTGATCTGTCCGTTCGATACCAAGGGCGGCGAATTGCTGTTGGAGCTGGTACTTCGCAGATAGGAATCAGGAATCGGGAATCAGGATTCAGGGCCGGGCTAGGGAAGAGGTACACTCTGCTCCGTCGGAGGTACCTCAATGTTCCTCGCTCTGCTTCTCGCTGCCGCGCTATCGAACCCGGCCGCCTGCGAGAACCTCAAATCGCTTTCTCTTCCCAATACCACGATCACGTCGGCGCAACCGGCAGCTGCGGGACCATTCATCCCGCCGGCCGCACCCGGTGCGGGTGGTCCGCCGCCGGGTCCCGTGCAGCTTCCGCCGCACTGTCGCGTCAGCGCCGTGGCGAAGCCGTCACCTGATTCGAACATCGAGTTCGAGGTCTGGCTTCCGGAAAACTGGAACGGCAAGTTCGAAGCGGTCGGCGGAGGTGGCTGGGCCGGCGTGATCAGTTATCCCGCAATGAGCATTGCGCTCCAGGAAGGCTATGCAACGGCGTCGACGGATACGGGCCACAAGGGTGGCAACGCCCTGTTCGCGATCGATCACCCCGAGAAGCTGACCGACTTCGCGTATCGCGCGATTCACGAGATGACCGTGCAGGCAAAGGCGATCATCTCCGCGTATTACAGCCGCGCGCCGCGCCTCTCGTATTTCAACGGCTGCTCGACCGGAGGGCGACAGGGATTGATGGAAGCGCAGAAGTTCCCCGAGGACTTCGACGCCATCGTTGCTGGTGCGCCGGCCAACTACCAGACGCATCTCCACGTGTGGGACCTGTCCGTCTCGGTGCCGGTGCTGAAGAATCCTGTGGCTGCCGTCTCCGCCGAGACGCTGGCGCTGGTGAACAAGGCGGTTCTCCAGGCGTGCGACGCGCACGACGGCATCACGGACGGCATCCTCAACGATCCGCGTGCGTGCAAATTCGACGTCTCGACGTTGCAGTGCAAGCAGGGGGACGCACAGACCTGTCTGACGGCGGCGCAGGTCGAGGCGGTGCAGCGCGTGTACGAGCCTGCAAAGACGGCGAGTGGGGAGGTCGTGTTCCCAGGCAAGGAGTTCGGGAGCGAGACGGGATGGATCGGCGTTCTTGGTGGTCAGCAGGCGCCCGGGGTCTCGGTTGGCTCGTTCCTCGTCGCCTACAACGACGCGAAGTGGGATGCGAAGACGTTCGATCTGAATCGCGACCTGAAGATCGTGGACGAGAAGGTCGGCGTGCCGGTGAACGCGATCAATCCGGACCTGCGCGCCTTCAAAGCGCGAGGTGGGAAGTTGATCCTGTATCACGGCTGGAACGACACCGCGATCTCGCCGGGCAACACGATCAACTATTACGAGAGCGTGCTCGCCAAGATGGGTACGAAACGGGCGAAGGTGGGACCGGTCACCGCTGCGTTCCGCAGCGACCAGGACGACTGGATTCGATTGTTCATGGCGCCCGGGATGCAGCACTGCGGCGGAGGCCCTGGACCGAATCAGATCAACTGGATGGCCGCGCTCGAGCGGTGGAGGGAGTCGGGGATCGCGCCGAACCAGGTCGAAGCCGTGCACATCGCGAACAACCGCGTCGACATGACGCGACCCCTGTGCGCGTACCCGCAGCAGGCCGTCTACAAAGGGACAGGGAGCACAAACGACGCGCAGAACTTCGTCTGCAAATAGCAGGTATCAGGAATCGGGTATCAGGATTCAGGGCTGGGCCAGGGATCAGGGCAGACGAAATCAGGTCGTCCTTAGTCCTTGAATCCCTGGGTCTGATTCCTAGCCCAGTCCTGAATCCTGATTCCTGATTCCCGCTGTCATCGGTACCAGTACCGGGTTCGCTTGGCCCACTCACTATTCGGGTATTGCCGATGCAACACGGTGAAGGCCTCGCGAGCAATAGAGCTGCCGTCCTCCGATCCGCACGCGTGGCGCCAGCCGTCGACGACGCGCGCGAGTGCTTCGGCGGCGCGCGGGTCGGCCGGCGTCGCGCGCGCCCACGCGATGGCTTCACGCGCCAGGAATGAACGCGCGTCACCTGCTGCGCGAAAGGCCTCTTTCTCCACCGCTGCGCGCTGACGCTCGTTGCCCGAGATGTAGGCCGGCGAAGGAACCGCGCCACCGCCGTAGAGAAGATCGCGCAGATCGGAACCCTGAGGGAACGGGTAGGCCGTCTTCTGACCCTGCCAGCACCACCATCCACCCGGGTTGAATCCGGACAGATCGAAGCGCCGTGCCGGCTCCGTCACCGCGTACGTGACGTCGTTGTCGAGCGTGCGGACGAAGCCGAGCATGCCCGGCGTCCGTACGAGCAGCAGAATTCCCGCCCGGTGCCGAGTCGACTGGTCGGCCGCGGTGCGGTACTGTTCCAGGTCGCCTCGAAGTTGCGGCGCGATCTGTTGAAGGACGGGGGCGAGTCGCAGCGCCGCATCCTCGCGGCGCAGGACAACGGCGCGTGCGAACGTGACCGACCCGACGCGAACGCGGAGGCGGCGCGGGAGACGCTCGCTCAGCGCCGTGTCGACGAGTCGATCGAGTGGGAAGTGTTCATTGAGGATGTCGGCGGCATCCTGATCGAACACCGTTTCATCGAATGACGCCGGCGTTGCGACCGTACTCTCTCGCGCGGGTACGGGCTGCACGACGACCGCTCGCGGTGCGTTCTCGATGAACTCGTCGAACGTGTCCGCGACCATCACGCGTTCTGCGCGCAGCAGATTCAGTGTTTCCCCGTTCACTCCCCGGCTCGTCGTTGTCGGCAGCGCAGCGAGCAGCGACCGGGCGGCCGCGCGGTCCTTGCGCTGGATGAGCAGACGCGCGCGCGCGACGGCAATCGTGGCAAACGCCGGCGATTCACGCTCGACGGCGGCCGCCGCGTTCAACAGATCCGTTGTCGCCGGATGCGAGGCGGGCACGTTCCACAATGCGGCGACCAGCCAATGCAGCGACCGTTGCTGCCGCCATCGCTCGATCGCCTGCTCGACCGACGCCGGATCGCCGGCCATCATCGCCGATACCCAGGCGCTGAGGTCGTCGAGCGTCATGCGGTCCCGTGGAGCCGGTGCCGACACAGAAAAGGCGGTCGGCCATCCGAGAAGGCCTCCTCCGAGCGCGAGGTAATCGACAATCTCCTGGTCTGACGGTGCGCGATCGTTCGCGATGCGACGCGACAACGCGAGGAATTGGTCGGCGGGTCGGGTCCGCGCCGCTACGTAATCGAGAAGGCCGCGCGCGGAGTCCTGCAGCGAACGGGCCGATGGATCCGCGAGAACGGCTTTGAGATCGGTTTCCGCCGCCGAATACGACTCAGTGGCGTGTTGCGCACCGTCTTCAGGAACCGTGACGCGACGAATGGCAGCGCGCGCGGCGAGGTATCTGCCGTACGGTCGCCACGGGGAATTGCGATCTTCCGCGATCGTGTGGAAGCGCCGCGCCGCCTCGTCGAATTGCAGACCATAGAAATACGCGGAGGCGAGCTGATATCGCCGATCGGCCTGCAGCAGATCGTCAGCCCACGCTGGCGCCGCGTCCGGCAGGACGAGTTCACTGCCGGAGCAGTTCTGGAACACGGCCAACTGACCTCTGAGCCATTCGCGCACTTCGCGACTCGACGCGCCGTAGCTCTCGGTCCGGGCGCCGAGCGTGCGCGCGGCATGCGCGAACGCATCATCGAGACAGTTGTCGAACGACTGGAAGTTCGCCAGCGATCGCGACGCCGACATCAGCTGGAAGAACTGTTCGCGTGTGAGCGGACCTTGCAGCTTCTCGACGAGAGCCGCCCAGTCTTCTCCGGGCAGCTTGGAGAGAACCGGTCCCCGACCTTCCCACGGGCGCAATGCTCCGCCCCTGACCGCAGCGCGCCCGTTGAAGACGCGATACGCCTGCAGCAGATACCGAGGATAGAAACGCGGCTTGACGACGCCGAGGTCGCCGCGACTGTAGGCCTCGCGAAACGCCGGCTCGCGATTGTTGACGGCGATCAAATCGGTCAGGAATGGACCGCACGCGACCAGGACGGCAACGCTCGACGCGATGAGCGCCGCGATGCCGAGGACGATGAGCGCGAGAGGGGCCCGCCTCATTCGGCGGCTCCTTGCGCCTGCTTCACCGATTCCGGCGTCCACGACTTCGGGTTGAAGACATACATGCGACGTCCGGCGCGATTCACGCGAACCGGTTCGTCGAGTGAGGTGCCGACGGCGGTGCATTCACGCGCTGCCCTGGTCGGCGTGTCGGCGATCGCCGCGTACGGCGCGTTCAGCGGCCCAAGGCGGAAGATCATCGCGACTGCCTCGTCGATCGACAGCTGGTCGAGCCAGCGATCGCCGGCACACCACGATGCCAGTGCGGTCACCGACACCGGAACGCTGGACGGCAATCGGGCGCGGACACGACGCAGCAGGTCGCGATAGAACGTCCGCTCGGAACGCACCGCGTCGAAATCCACTTGCACCCCGACAACCTGAGGCAAGCCTGCGGTCCGGCCGATCGCTCCGGCGACGTCGCCAACGATGTCGTCATCGAGTGCGCGCACAGGCGCCGCGGTCTCGATCCGTGTGACGGCGATAAGCGGTGTCGAGAGGTCGACACGGAGCGGCTGGCGCCGAGGGCCTCGTACGACGATTTGTCCGTCGATCGTGATGGTCTGCGCCAGGAACGCCACGCCAGCAGACGTCCCCAGGCCGCGAAGATCTTCAGGTCGTTCCCAGGCCCAGAGCACGAGCGCGGGCACCGGAATCGCGCGAGCTCCAGCGGCCGTTACCGCTGCGCGTCCCGGCGCAACGGACATTGCTGCGACGATGAAGACGCAGACAATGACGACCCATCTGCTCATGTCGCAAGAATAGAGCAGGAATCAGGTATCGGGAATCAGGATTCAGGGCTGGTCCAGCAATCAGGGCCACAGGATTCGAGTCTGAGGGCGCATTCCGTTTGACCTGAGTCCT
>Ga0111538_10013328_pt1 | contig 10845 bp, 9 predicted proteins | sample SoiMethybrSBSTD1_FD_79669 | JGI IMG/M metagenome (GOLD analysis project Ga0111538, IMG submission 79669) | Bulk soil microbial communities from a Populus tree surrounding site in Tennessee, USA - Soil MetaG P. TD hybrid SBSTD1 (version 2)... | ecosystem: Environmental > Terrestrial > Soil > Tree... | reverse complement strand
TTTTTCTGAAGTTGCACATTATCCGGCCGCAATCTGGGTATCAGTCGAGAAGGACAGCTACACGCATGAACTGCTTCAGGAGACGAAGCGGTTCAGTCTCGCAGTTCTCAATCAACGGCAGCTCACTTTAGCCCGAAGTTGCGGCACAGTTTCCGGTCGAACCGTTGATAAGTGCGCGAACCTCGACCTGTATCGCAGTCCCAAAGGATTTCTCTTTCTTCGAGGGGCGTTAGCCTCAACGGGTGCCGAGGTCAGCAGGGCGGAGGATATTGGTAGTCAAACACTGTTCGTGGGAAATATCGTGGAGGCTGATTTTTGCTCCAGGGCCTCGACTCTTCGACATCTGCTGATTTCTGACCTGAGCGAATGAACTATCCCGGCCGAACCATTTGGGACACGCGCGTTCAATCAATCTGCGGCATCCTGACGGCTGCCGGACCACAGGAAGTCGAGATTTACTTCTCAGCATCGTTCGCGCCACTCTCGCTCGACCCACCGCGGGTCATCGTAAATCCCAATCGCACTTACCCCATCGCTGAGGCTGTTCAATTAATCGGCCGCTTTGCGATTAATGTTCTGGGCCTGGATCAACTGCCGCTCGCAGCAAGACTCGTGAAGATGCCGCGGCGACTGAGCGGAAAGGCGACGAGCCTTGGACTGGACATTCGTGAAAACGAATTGCAGATTCCGTTCATCAGTAATTGCCTGCAAACGTTGTTCTGTGAAGTCGAACGAGAAATACCGAGTGGCGATCGCAAGCTCCTTGTAGCCCGTATTTTAGATTCAAGTTCCAGAAACGGATCTCGAAGGCCACTGCTCTTCGGTGAAGTGACGGGTGCTGATTCCTATTTTCCACTCAAGAAGCAAGTTCGGAGTGTTGCAGTAAAGACGGGCATGCTCGATGCGGCCAAGAGCCTCGCGTTCAGAATGCGCAAACCCCCACCCGCCGATATTGCGAAAACTACTTATGAAATGGCCGGCGCAACGGAACCCGAGATTGAACAACTCAAATCTTACGGCCTGAAAGATACGGGGCGTTATCTAACCCCGCCCGCGACGCCCGCGATTGTGCGAAACAGACTTGGCATCTGCGTTGTCGGAACGGGTTGGGGAGCGTTTCACTGCGAAACAATTCGTAAGGCAAATCCAAACGCAACGTTGTTCGTCTGCGGCCGCGATCCGAACAGGACCGAACGTTTGGCAAAGGCCGTTGGGGCTGAAGGTTTCTTTGTAGATCTCAAGCAGGCTGCTTCCGACTCACGCGTTCAGGCACTAACACTTGCTTTGCCACACGATTTGCACCGTACGGCCGTTGAGGTGGTTGCGAATGCCGGCAAGCACGCGCTGGTAGAAAAACCGATCGCTACGACTCTCACTGATGCGGACGCGATGATCGCCGCTGCACAAAAAGCAGGAACGATCCTCATGATCGCGGAAGACATGCATTTCCGGCCCGTTATTCGAGAAGCTGTACGCGGTTTGTCCATGGGGGATATTGGCGAGCCCCTTCACATGCTCGTCCATGGAGGCGGAATACGTCAGCCGAGAGGTTGGGCGGCCACTAAAGATCGTATGGGTGGCGGCGTAATGATCGATATCGGAGTTCACTATGTACGCGCTATGCGGCTGCTGATGGGAGAACCGGATCGGGTGTTCGCATCTCGCGCAATGCAAATTCACACAAAGATCGAAGGTGAAGATAGCGTACAGGTCATGTTCTCCAGTGATCTCGGTTGGCAAACTCACATGTTGTTGAGTTGGTCCACACAGCGTGGACACCTCCCGGATATCGTAGTGGCAGGAGATCTCGGTACATTTCATTTCTGGCCCGGGGCGCGTTTCTATGATTACTTTCCGGTGACGCCGCGTCTTCTGACTCGCGCTCTCTCGTTTGTACGGCCACATTCATTACGAGACAAACTAATGCGTCCGTCGCTGCAGCAAGTTCGTAGATCAGTGAAAGACAACGATCCGACCGGCTATCGTGGTGAGTTTGAAGAGTTCATGGCAGCAGTTTCCGAAGACAGACCACCGGTCACGCTACCACAGGATGGGAGACGCGATCTGGAGATTGTGCTCGCTGCTTACGAGTCGTTGGAAAGCGGAGAGCCAACGCCCATCCCACCGCTGAGCCGATGAGTTGCTGATATCTTTGTCCCCAAAACACAAATCGCACTTGGGCCGGGTCCAAGTGCGATTCTATTTTCCGCGGTTGAGTCGAGCTTTCATTCGTTCGAGCAGTTTATTGCAGTGAAGATTGATGTCGTGGGCTGTGCTGAAGAGCTTATAAAGCAGTGGCGGCTTGCTCGGATCCTCGAACGCGGGATAAAAGTTCTTTGAATTGCCGAAACCCAAAACTCTTTGATCCTCTGCCGATAGTCCTCCGAGGAACGCCGCATTTAGAATCAGCGGATGATAGCGATAGTGCTCGACATCCTCGCGTTGGAGCCGAACATCAGGATCGTGATAGTTATAAAAAATCGCGCGCCGTGCCTCGAGCATTGGCACTCCCTGGCGGTGAATTCCAGAAGTATCAAACAAAAAAGCCGTGCCCGCCGGCCCCATCAGTTCGATCACATCCGACTGCTTGACTGACGTAAGCTCATCTGCCAGAACCATTCTTGGGGGTTGCTTTCGATGGCTCCCCTGAATGTAATTGAAGGCTCCGCTCTTAACGTCGCTGAGATAGACCGCCAGCTTTACTTCTTTTGGTATCTCGCGAGTGTGCTCCTGGTCGTACCATGCATCGCCGTGCCAGCCATGAAAATCGCGCTTGGTTGGAATCGACTTCCAACCCTTGGCCTCCACTAGTTCAAACCGATCGCCAAGGTAGTTTCTCAAGACACCTTTAACCAACGGATGAAGCGCGACGTCAACAAAACCCTGATCGAGCGTAAGTACATCCTCGATCATGTGACGATAGGGTTCGGTTTTTTCATAACCGTCGTGGTTGTTCCAGCGCAAACGCTTCAGATAGACTTCGAAAGCCCGTTGCATACCAGAAAGCTGTTGACTTGAAAGCAGGTCCGGAACGACCACAACTCCTTTTTCAGTCAACTCCGCCGTGAGTCGTTCAACAGCCGGATGAACGTCAAACTTTACTGGTATAGAGCTCAAGATAATCGGGGACTCTCTTTTGAATGGAATATTTTTCAACTGCGAACGTGCGAGCCTTATTCGACATGTATTTCAGGATACGCGGATTTTCAATCAGGAAATTAAGACGGTCAGCCAGTCCGGCATCATCGCCCGCATTGAACAGCAGTCCTGTAACCTTGTCGTCGATAAACTCCGGAATTCCACCAACCCGGCTTGCCACTACAGGCAGTCCACTCGCTAGTGCCTCGATGTTTACCAGACCGACTGCTTCCCCCCATAAAGATGGACAGATGAAGCAGTCTGCGGCCTGCATATAAGGTTCGACGTTCCTCTGATTGCCCACGAACCGAACCCTGTCGCCCAGCTTCAGGCTGGTTGCCAATTCTCTTAATTCCGGTTCCACGGGCCCATCTCCAACTACCAGCAAAGTTGCCGACTCCGGAAGTTGAAGCATTGCCCTTATGGCAACATCGACGCCTTTCCACTTAATCAACTTACCAACAAAAATTATGACGAATTTCCCCGGATCTGCCAGCCCTAACTTCGTTCGCCATTGCAGTCGAAGTGGGGGATCCGGTCTGAACCGAGCTGTGTTTACGAAGTAGATGCATCGAGAAAGTTTGGGCCACACCTGTTGGACATGGAGTTGCTCCTGAACGAAATCACTTATGCACAACACCCGACTGTAGCGCTTCAAAAGAAATCTCTTTAAGCGTCGCTTTACGGATCCGGCAGAAACCGTTTCGTTCGGAATGCGTGAGTTGTGATCGGTGAGGTAGTGCCGAACGTGAGGTACAAGCATGGATAGAGCCAACACATATGGATTGATGGGATTGTAAAAATTCCAATGAATGGCGTCGATTTGATACCGCCGCACGAGGCTTAACAATCGCCACAGGGAAAAAAGACTGTATCTATGCAGATCCAACGACTCGGGATTCACCCCGAGTTCACGGTACTGCGCGGCGGTTTCCCTACCTACGGGAGCACCGAAGACGGGGATTAATGCCCCACCTGATGCGTCCAGAGCCTTCGACAGAACCAGAATTTGCTCTTCAAGGGAACCAAATTTGTCGGCTGGATGAAGATCGGTAAGATAGAGTACGCGTTGAGTGCGCTTTTGTCGGGCACTAATTTCAACCGCATGGGGGGTTACGATTTTTAGTGAATCTTGGCTCAAGCACGCATCCGGGTCGTAACTGCTTCTTCTTGATCCATGATGGATCGCAGATAATAATTGCGATATTGGCTTGGCTCGCCTGAGTGACCGTCCACTGCAGCCAGCGCGATGTTAAAAGCCTCACGGGCTGTTGCAAAATGTACTTTGAATTTGCGGCTCTGTTCCGCAAATTCCAAAAGCCTTTCAAGATTTCGACGCATGTCGCTGCCGATAACAGCAGCCTGGTCTTCCGGGAAAAATCCGTGACAGTAGAGTTTTGCAAAGACCCATTCAGGCCTTCCGTGTACCGTTATCCTAGCACGCCTCCATAAAAAAGCCCTATCAATATCTACCGGGCTTCGGGCTGTGAGGGCTCCACTCTCGAGCCTTGGTACCGGCAAGCCTGATAATCTTCTCCTCCAATCAAGCACAAGGGGCCCGGTAAAAATGACAGGTAATGATGGACGATGGCCCACTTTCAATCCCGGACCGGAATAGTGAGGAACGCGCCTGTCCAGTGGATAACCACATTCATAGATCGCATTCAAACGCGGAACCTGGGAACGATCGGGCGCGGAAGGCAAAGTAAAATCCGCGTAGCAACCAGTGTCACGAAGGATCTGCATCTCCGTGTCGACACCACAAAATCGGTTATTGGCGGAATTTGCCAGGGCCCAGTTTCCATGCACGAATGCGTACATCGGTGGACCACCTGTTACCGGACGGGAAAGACAGTTGTGATCTTCAACTAACCGATCGCGAAATTCAGTGAGCACCCTGGTGAAGTTTTCAGCAGAGTCCGGATGTTTGACGCCATGGTGCAAATGAATTTCTACTTCGCCAAATCCTTCCGCCTGCAACGCAGCAAGCCGATCGAGCAGTGATTTGTAATACTGTTCCGCGGGATAGAAATTGGTATGTCGAAATGGCATTCCATCCTGGTCCCTTATCTCGCGACCGATGGACGTCGCCATTTCGCACCAATCTTCGAGACGGGCCATCTGGTCCTCTTCGCTCATGGGAACGCCGAGCCAGCCATTGGCATTCTGTTCCTCGTTGTAAGCCGGTTCGAAATGATTTGCTACGAGGATTATGAGGTGCGGGGAATCTACTTCCTGAGTGGCACGTTCAATTAGTTCTTTGACACGCCAGCCGGGGTATCTAATCAACCAGGGCAAATTCAAAAAGAGCCGAGTCAGTAAACTTTCAGTTTTCATTTGGGCGATAGAATGGTTCTCTTGTTCTAAGCTGGCTTTTTGGCGATCAGAAAAATTCCATCAACCATCAGTTCCAGGTCAGGTAATTCACGATATCTTGGCTGAAGTTTACTCCTGATTCCTTGAATGAGTTCCAAAGTCGCTTCAGAGTAGTCCTCACCAAGTTTGATTGATGCCTTGTGCGGATGGAGATTACCCTTTCCCACATCGCCAACTCCGATGATGTCTGTGACCAGGATGGTCGGTTCGTAACCGAGGCTCGTCATCACATCCCGATAGTAACTGGTGAGCTTGCGATTCGGTTTGCCTGAATTGAGAGCCATGAGCTTGTAGACAGACTCGGGGATGGTCAAAAAAGTTAACGGATTCATCCCGTTCGCGCGAAACATTCCCTGGTCGCTGAGATCGATTTTATGCAACATCAAACCACCGGGCTTCAAGATCTGGTCCATTGCCCGAAACGCCGCCTCAGGTTCGTAGATGTCTTGAATAGCTCCTCTGGAAAGAACGAGATCAAATTTTTCAATATTCTGAAGCTCCGCGGCATTTTCAACATCGACACCGTAGATACACCTGACCTTGTCAGGATTGAGCTCTACTGTTGACGATAACGTTACCGCCGCATCGAATCTTTTCCTTTCCTCGTCAGTCAGTCTATTTCGTAATGCCCGATAGATCTCGAGCTGGTGCCCCATGTCTCTTTTCGAGTAGAACTTATCAAGACAAACAACCTGGCTGGCTCCGACGGCTATGAACTTCAAGGCGACCCCAACATTGTCGCCAAACCCGAGCTCGAAGATTCTCTTCCCTTGAAGATCTTCTACGGTCAATCCCGAGTACTGAAGATAGTCTTCAAACTGCGTCAAAATATAGTCGACACTCTGGTCGGTGGACGTGATGATAGTGCTATGGGTTGAGCCATGAAGCGACTCCGGATTACCGGCGTTGAATCGACGCTTCAATTGCCAGTCTTCGTAAATCTTCCGCACGATAATCGCATTCTTCGACTTCTTGAGAACTCCCTTAAGTGTGTTACCCATAAGCGCTAATCCTTCTCTACTTTGCTGTATTGTCCGTTACACGCTGCTTGTAAATCTGATAAAACTCCTGATCGTACGCTAACTCATACTCCTTCGAAAGACGATTGCCAATGAACTGATAGATCTGCGGATACTTGGTCTTCAACCCCTCAAACTCAGTTGTGTAAACTTCCTCAACCACTATGAACGTCGGTTTCTTTCCGCTGGCAAATCCCAATCGCGAATCGTCGATCACCTGGTCAAAGGAATTCAATCCAAAACCGAGTTCCGCACTTCCCATGATAAGACTATCGGGCTGCATATGAGACTTGAGAAAGGCGACGGCAGGCAAATAACTATCCCGGTAACTGTTGGATCTCGCTCGCATCAACACGGCACCAATCTGAAACACTGCAATCCCTAATACCACCAAACCAAATACAACACGCATCGCTGGACCACGCTGGCGGAGATTATTCAACACCAGCGCCACTAACGCCGTGAACAATGGAATAATGTGAATCAAATACCATGTTAGTTTTTGACCATCCCACAGCGACATCACGACGAAAAAGATGCCGGTCAGAATCAGGAGCGCCCGCGCATTTCTATCTTTACGCAACTCCCTTGTCGAAATAAACCCGATTATGGCGACAACATAAACCAAAAGAATGACTGCCTTCAGTTTTATGAGGCCCGAGTGGCCAACTGAGTGCGGTCCCAAACCGAATGCGACGAAGTATCTTTCCGTAATCTCCCGGAGAACGGTCCGGAAAGGCGACGTCAAAGCAGCTAAACGATTATCAGAGGCCGCATTTCCAGTAAATTGAGAAAGAAAAAGGCCGGGACTTTGGAGAATGTAGAGTCCCCAGCCGAGCGCACCGACGAGGTAGGGGATCGCGACAAGCCCCAAATACGAAAGTTTTAGCCTGTTTTTATCAAGGTATAGAACCAGGAAAACACTTGCGATCAGCCAAAGAATGCCGAAGTGATGGGTCAAACCGCTGGCTACGATCAAGCAGTGACTCAGAAACAAACTCAGTGGGAAATTACGCTGCCGGAGCGCAAGGTAACATGCCAGTCCTGCCGAGCCGAGCGCGGCGCACATCATGTCCATGCGCCCAAAAGACGAGGCCATTACGAAGTTGTAGTCTACCGCCAGGAAAAGAACCGTCAGGAGACCTGCCTCATTACTGCCACTGAGTTTTCTCACTATGACAAACCACGAAACGAGTGCAACGAGTCCAAAAAACAAAGAAATACTTCGCATCGTAAAAAGGCTGAAGCCAAAAACTTTGTAAGCTCCGGCTTGGACTATCAAATGCAGCGGAACTGTCCAGTACGTATAACGATTTATTCCTTTCAACCATGCATAGTTTGCCGTCTCGAGAGCCGTCGTTCCGAGATACCCTTTTGTGATCAATGTAAACGGGGCATTTGCAAACCAACCCTCATCACTCCAGGGTCGTTTTGTGCGGGCCGATAAAACTGACAGGGAGACAAACAGGAGAAGGAGAATGCAAAGTAGCTTGAGCGGCGTATTCATTTAGCGGAAGTTCTGTGCGTTCACTTCACGATCGTTTTTCAGCGGCGCCGCTACCCCTATCGCCTCGTTCTTTGGAAAAGACGAATTCACTACATCCCAGGCCGACGTTACCACAAACCAATTTTGTCAAAGTGAAGCCTCGCGCTTTGAAGAACTCAAAGATTTCCTCGGGCTTGCATACCTCATAAGGATAGCCGCCAACCCAATCTATGATGTCTCTCCACCGGCTCATTCCGCGCCTGCTCTGATAGTTCGACCAGGATTGAAAATACTCTCCGGGGTTCAATGTGAGTACGGATCGCGCTATGTGCTTCAATTCGTCCGGTGCTGAAACCAGAATGGCGAAAGGAACGTGTAGAAAACTCGGCAATCTGTTGTATGTTCGCTTAATCCATAACCAACGAGAGCTTTGGCTACCCGTGTCGTTATAAAGAGCGATAAAACACTTTCCATCTGCGGCAACTAGCTGCTGCGCGTTCTCGATTGCCTGCCACATTCGCCCGGTGTGATGTAAAACTCCCCACGAATAGACGATGTCAAATTTCCCTAACTTTGCCAGATACTCTTTATCGAGAACTGAAGCTTCTTCCACCATCCAATCGGAATCATTTGGGAAGAATCGTCTTCTGAGCTCACGAGTGCAGGCAACAGATTGCGGGTCGAAATCGAAAGAGTGAACTCGCGCTCCCAAGCGGCGCGCAGCCAAACTAAAGAGGCCGCTTCCCGATCCGATATCAAGAAACGATTTTCCGGATAGAGTCTCAGTCTCCAGCATGGACATTAATGAATCTTCGGCTTGCTTGATTCGCTGTTCGTCGAGTTGCGAAAGAAAGCGACTCCAGTTCTTTCCGAACTCAAACCTCGCGCCCTGCGCGACCTCGATTGCGTGGGTTTTAAGCTGTGTCGCCATGTTCACACGATCCAATCCAAAACTGTTACAGGTGTCTCTTCTTAGCTTGTTACTAAGGAAGGAACGATCGGAGTGGATGCAGTTACAGGAAAAATCAAATTACCGCAACTCAGGTTTGAGATCTGGACTTCCTCTTTCGCCGCCTGAATCTCTCAGCAGAAAATCCAGTCAAACCGATTCCCAATAGAACGATAGAAACCGGTTCCGGTACAGGCTGAGCGCCATTAAACGTAAACGTATACGAATCGACGCTCTGACCGGAGCCTGGGACCACGAAGTCAGATGAATTTCCAAGAATGTCGAGGCGTAATGTCGCGCTTGTACCGAACGTCGTAGCGTTCAAGAAATTGACACTGAAGATCTGCGAATAGGGTAATGTCACACCGGGGAAGATGGGGATGTTGAATGTTTGCACTACGGGCGCCTGCCCAGCTTCAGTGAAAGTGATCTGAAGCGTATCCGTCCCACTGGCGGGAAGAGTCCCTGCTATCGTCACAAGAAAGGAGATGTTCGTACCAGTAAGTGTAGTGTTGGGGTTATTAAACAGATCGACCTGTGTAGCACCGCCATTTTGCAATGCCACAACATTACTGAAAACCAGCGGGTCGCCGTAGGCATTGGGTGCAACTATTACTGCCCAAACGGCAATTCCAATTGCTGTTTTCAGGATTTTCAGGCCGATTCTATTCATATTTTGATTCAGGTTAGAGCAATCTCCGTGTAAATAAAACACAGAATTGCGCTAAATTACCATATTTTTCGCGGCTGTGGCGGCAGGAAAGCTCCTAATCTCTAAATTCGTAACGCACAAACTTCACGTACTCACCACCGACGAGCTGCCATCCTCTGATCGACAACCACCAAATCGCAGGCTTAGGGGTTTGCCATCCCGGCGGAACCGCGACTATGCCAATCGCCACACCTGCGTTTGGGAAAGCGTCCCGAAACACTTTCAGAGCCCGCCTTGAATGGTAAGCCGAGGTAACAATTACAACATTATGTATGTTCTTTCCTTCACAGTATTGCCGCATTACTGAGGCTTCGTCCGCGGTGCTATGAACTGGTGTGCCGATGACGTCAATATCTGTGGCAGGCACACCAAGCTTTTGCAGCTCACGAGAAGTGATTTCGTAATAGTACGGATTACGCTCTTCACTGGCTGACCAGCCACCCATCTGATTGTCGTTGGTTAAGACTATCTTCGGCGCCCGATGCTCGAAATACAGTTGAGCGGCATAGTGAGTACGCTCATAGATGCTGGAAGAACCACTTAACAGGAGAATAACGTCTCCGCGATCAGGCGATGCGGTCACTATCAACCAACGCGCTGCGGCCCAACTCACAAGCCACAAGACCAGGAGTATCACAAATCCTCCCAGCAGACGCTTGCGCCAATTACCCATCAGCCACGTGTCTCCTCGTCCTCTGTGTAATCTGTGGATACTCCTTGTACTATAATCTTGTTCGATGCAAATAGTGCGTAAGAACCCCGCTTTGAGTGCGGGCGTAGTCATTGCCCTGGTTCTCGCCGTTGGTGCTACCGTCGCGATCCTCAGCGCTCGCAATGCGTGGCTTTCGACACGGTTATCTCACGAGACGGAGTCGACTCCAACTGCGGCGACGTCCGGTCCAACTGATTGGTACGTCCGAACTGATGGTGGTACCACAACTCAATGTAACGGCCTGGCAGATGCCGCCTATCCCGGGTCAGGTGCGCGACGAGCGTGCGCCTACGCTACGATTTCCAGCGCGATCAAGGTTGCGAGCTGCGGGGATTCTATCAACGTTAAGTCTCAACAAACATTTGATGTCTCTTCACCTATCACACTCGAGAATAAAAGCTGTACCTCAACGCCAATCACCATTCGGTCAACGGCGTACGCAGCTTTACCCGA
>Ga0111538_10013326_pt1 | contig 10846 bp, 8 predicted proteins | sample SoiMethybrSBSTD1_FD_79669 | JGI IMG/M metagenome (GOLD analysis project Ga0111538, IMG submission 79669) | Bulk soil microbial communities from a Populus tree surrounding site in Tennessee, USA - Soil MetaG P. TD hybrid SBSTD1 (version 2)... | ecosystem: Environmental > Terrestrial > Soil > Tree... | reverse complement strand
GCATCGGCACGGTGCGGCAGCCCCGCCGGCTCGCCAGCTCCACATGCGCATCGAGCGCCAGCAGGTTGGGCGCGCCGTCGCCCGCCGGCGAGGCGGTGCAGATGTTGCCCGCGAGCGTACCGCAGTTCTGGATCTGCACGCCGCCGATCTCGCGCGCGGCGAGCTTCAGCCCGTCGAACAGCGCCGGCAGGTCGGTGCAGATGAGGTCGGTCCAGGTCGTCAGCGCGCCGATGCGCCACGCCGCCTCCTCCTCGGCGATGCCGCGCAGGTCGGGCACGGCCGTAATGTCGAGAATGGCGGCTTGGCGCATGTCGCCCCAGCCGACGCGCGCGGCCCTTGCCGGGTACACGTCGGTCCCGCCGGCCAGCACCGTCACCCCCCCGCCGGCGCGGATCGCGAGAGCTTGCTCCAGTGTGGTGGGGCGGTGATAGGCGGCCATTGCGAGCCTCACTTCCCTCGCGCGCGGCGCAGGGCCGCCGTCGCCGCACCGTCCACGCCTCCGTCCGCGGCGAGCGCCACGCCGAACAGCTCGCGCGCCTCCCCCGCCGTGTAGTAGCCGCGCCCCACGTCGCGCGCCACCAGTGCCGCCTCGCGCGCCCACGCATTGCCGTAGCCGCCCCCGCCCGGCGTCATCACCTCGACCCGGTCGCCGGGGCCCAGCGCGATGTCCTGGTCCTTCGACAGGTGCTCCGGCACGAACGTCTCGCCGCGCCGGTGCACGCGCACCACGTTGGGCGCGCCATCGCCGCCGCCCAGCACCCCCGGCGGCCCGAACCGGCCGTGGTCCATCACGAACGAGGCGCGCGCCTCCCCCCGCAGCAGCTCCACCTCGTAGTGCACGCCGAAGCCGCCGCGTCGCGCTCCGGCCCCGCCCGAGCCCTCGCGCAAGGCGAAGCGCTTGAACAGCACGGGATAGTACTGCTCCAGCACCTCCACCGGCTGGCTCTTGGAGATGCCAATGGTGGAGCAGCCGTTGGTGAGGCCATCGTGGTCGGCGTTGCCGCCGTAGCCGCCGCCGGAAATCTGGTACATGACGTAGCCCGCGCCCTTGGCGGGGTCCCAGCCGCCTAGCGCGAAATTGCCGGAGGTGCCGGCCGGCGCCGCCGTCACGCGCTCGGGAATCGCCTGCACAAGCGCCAGAAACACCGCCTCGGCGATACGCTGCGACACCTCGGCGGCGCAGCCCGAGACCGGCCGCGGATAGCGCGCATCGAGGAAAGTGCCCTCCGGGCGCCTGACAATCAGTGGCTCGAAGGCGCCGGCGTTGAGCGGAATATCGGGAAAAATGTGCCGCATGGCGAGATAAACGGCCGAATAAGTGGTCGCCACCACCGAGTTCATCGGCCCTCGGCAGGGCGGCGAGGAGCCGTCGAAGTCGAAAATCAGCGTCTCGCCGGCCTTGGCGACCGTTAGCGCGATCCTTAGCGGCTCGTTGACGACGCCGTCGGAGTCCACGAACGCCTCGGCAGCATAGACGCCGTCGGGGATGGTGGCGACGTGAGCGCCCATCAGCTGAGCGGCGCGCCGACGGATCTCGCCAATGGCGTCAACCAGCACATCGCGTCCGTAGCGGTCGATCAGCTCCGTCAGCCGCCGTTCGCCGACCTTCAGCGCCGCCGCCTGCGCCTTGATGTCGCCGATGCGCTGGTCGGCGATGCGCATGTTGGAGTTGAGGATCGCGAGGATCTCGGCATCCATGGTGCCGCGCTTGAAGAGCTTCACCGGTGGTAGCCGCAACCCTTCCTGCTCGACCTCGGTGGCGTGCGCCGAGAACCCACCCGGCACCATGCCGCCGATGTCGGGCCAATGCCCGGTGTTCTGCAGCCAGCAGAAATGCTCGCCCCGGTAGTAGAACGGCAGCGCGAAACGCACATCCATCAGGTGCGTGCCGCCGAGGTAGGGATCGTTGACGATATAGATGTCGCCGGGCTCCGGCGCGCCCGCTTTGCCCTCGCCGATCAGCCGGATCAGCTCGGCGGTGGAATACTGCATGACGCCGACGAACACCGGCAGGCCGAGCTCGCCCTGGCTGATAAGCGCGCCGGTCGTCCTGTCGTAGATGCCGGAGGAGCGGTCGTCGGCCTCGGCGATGACTGGCGAGAAGGCCGAGCGCGAGAAGGCGAGGTCCATCTCGTTGCAGACCTGACCGAGCGCGGCCTGGATCACCGCCAGCGTGATGGGATCGACGGCGCTCATGGGGCGCCCCCGACGGCGATGCGCAGGTTGCCGATGGCGTCGACCGTGGCGGCGGCGCCGGGCTCGACGACGGTGGTGGCGTCAACCTGCTGCACGATGGCCGGCCCGCTGAAACGCGCCGCGAGGGGCAACCTCACCCGGTCGAACACCTGCGCGGTCTGCCAGCGCCCGTCGGCGTAGAGCGCGCGCTCGCCGATCACCGCGTCCTGCACCCTGGCGACGCGCCCGCCCGCATCGATCAGCGCGGCGAGGGGAAAGGCGCGGCGCCGGCCGATCACCGAGGTGGTGAGGTTGACCAGCACCGCCCTGATCTCCGGCAGCCGAACCTCGAAGCGCGCGAAGTAGGCCGCCTCGAACAAAGCTTGCAGCGCCTCGCGCGAGACGTCGGCGCCAGGCAGCGCGACGCGGATCAGGTGGGTCTGGCCGCGGAACTGCATGTCGGCGCCATGCAGCACGGTCGTCTCGACGATCTCGCTCTGCTCCTCGGCATTGAGCGCCACGCCGCGCTCGCGCTGGCCTGCGAGGATCGCGCCCACCTCGCCCATATCCGCGCCGTCGAGGGCCACGTTGAGCGTGTTGACGAAGTCCTGCCGCAGGTCGGCGACCAGGCAGCCCAGCGCATTGGTGAGGCCCGGCCGCGCCGGCACCAGCACCTCGGGGATCCCCAGCTCGCGCGCCAGCGCCACCGCATGCAGCGGCCCCGCGCCGCCAAAGGCGAACAGGGTGAAGTCGCGCGGATCGAGCCCACGCGCCAGCGACACCATGCGGATGGCGCCGGCCATGTGCGTGTTGCCGAGCCGGATCACGGCCGCCGCCGCCGCATCGACGTCGATGCCGAGCGGCCCGGCAAGCTTCTCGCCGAATGCCTCGCGCACCTCGGCCACCGTCACGCGCCCCGACACGGCGAGCAGGTGCCCCGGGTCCAGCCGGCCCAGCACCAGGTTGGCGTCGGTGACGGTGGGCTCCGTGCCGCCGCGGCCGTAGCAGATCGGGCCCGGCTCCGAGCCTGCCGACTGCGGCCCGACCTGCAGCATGCCCGCCGCGTCGATAGAGGCGATCGAGCCGCCGCCGGCCCCGACGCTCCGCACATCCACCATCGGCACGTGGATCGGCAGGCCGTAGGCGACGGTGATCTCCGAGGAGACCTGCGGCACGCCGCCGTGGATCAGCGCCACGTCGGTGGAGGTGCCGCCCATGTCGTAGGTGATGGCATTGGCCACGCCCGACTGGGCCAAGGTCGCCGCTGCCGCCATCACGCCGGACGCCGGCCCCGACATGATGGTCTTGGCCGCCTCGCGCGCCACCAGCCGCGCCGCCACCGTGCCGCCGTTGCCGTTCATGACCAGCAGGTCGCGCCTGAAACCTTGCGCCGCCAGCTCGCCGGCCAGGCGCCGCACGTAGCGATCGAGGATCGGCTGCACAGCGGCGTTGACCGAGGCCGTGGTGCCGCGCTCGTACTCGCGGAATTCCGACAGCAGTGCGTGGCCGAGCGTGATGTAGTCGTTGGGCCACAGCGCGCGGGCGACCTCGCCGGCGCGCAGCTCGTGCGCCGGGTTGGCGTAGGCATGCAGGAAATGGATGACGAGGCTCTCGCAGCCCATGGCCAGCAGCCTTGCGACGGCCTCCCTCAGCTGTGCCTCGTCGAGCGGGGTGACCACCTTGCCGCCCGCGTTCATGCGCTCGTCGATCTCGATGCGCCGCTCGCGCGGGATCAGCGGCTCGAAGGTGCCGGTCATGCCGTAGGGCCTGGGCCGCGTACGCCGCCCGAGCTCGAGGGTGTCGCGGAAGCCGCGCGTGGTGACGAGCCCGACGCGCGCGACCTTGCGCTCCAGAACGGCATTGGTGGTGGTGGTGGTGCCGTGGATGACGAGATCGAGATCGCGCGGGCCCATGCCGGTCTCGGCGATCGCCGCCAGCACCCCGTCGGCCTGGTTGGCCGCCGTGGTGAGGATCTTGGCCAGCCGCACGCGGCTACCCCCGGCGCCCGCCTCGTACAGCAGCAGGTCCGTAAACGTTCCGCCCACATCGGCGCCGGCAACCCGCCTCATGACCGCCCGGGTCCTCAGGCTGCAATCCCTCTCATTAGCATACGAACAATCGCGGCGTTGTCCAGGATTGGACAGCACGAGCGGCCTGGATTCGCTTGGCGATTGCGTCCGGCGGCCTATCGTCCCAGGGCGTGTCTGCAATCGCACGCCCAACCGAAACACTGCCGGCGCTGTCCAGATTACCGCCTGCAACCGAAGCGGCCATCAAAGTCCCGCAGTCATGCTACAACGGCCTCGGCCGGCAGTATACAGAAGCTGCCATCGATCGTAACTTCGCTTCCGGGGATGTCGACAAACGGTAAAAGATGTCCGCTGCCGAAGGCTTCGCTGACTCTTCTCGCGAAAGTCAATGCAAGATTGTATAATGCGGGCAAGTTGGGGACGCCGTCGCGCAAAACGTGCGACCCGGCGGTTGCCACCCGGTACGCTTAGTCCACGGCTAGCCGCCGGCTGCGGTGGCCCGGGGCGTGGCGGCTGCGGTCTGCCCCGAGGCGATTGGTTGCACACGATGATGACCAGAACTTCGCTTCCTGCGGACGCTTCGATAGGCGCCTGCACCAGTTCGTCTTGCTGAATTTTGCCAATGGAAAGGGACGGAATGCGACGCACGGTCCGCACTTCCCACCGGATCAGCAACGGATTACCCTCATGACGACAGTGATGCTTCTACTGACGTTCGGGCATCGCCAAACTAACATTCTGATCCTATCACTGCCACATCATGGCTCGTCGAACGACTTCCATGAGGAAATTCTAGACTTCGGCGGGCTTGCCCTCGCAGTCGCGACGACCGTGCGCGATCGACACCGTGTAGCCGATCTGGAAGGTACGCTGGGTCGGGTGAAGGCCGCCGGAAAAGATCATAAGGTGGTCGACGACCAGCCCGAGAACGAGTTCGAATTCACGTGTGCGCGGTCGATGAAACCGTGAGCCCGTCGAGCATTCGGGAACCGCATGACAAGACGCGCCTCTACTTCGATGCCGTGATCGACGCCGTAAGCCGGTCGAGCCCAAACAACAGATTTCGGGAGAGACGAAATGCCCTTGGACGAATTCCTCGATAAGCAACCCGCTCAACCAGAGGAGGGAATAGGACTGGCGCTCTCCGGTGGCGGGTATCGCGCCATGGTTTTTCACGTCGGCGCGCTGATCCGTCTCAACGAGGTCGCCCTGCTGCGCAAGATCAAGCGCATATCCAGCGTTTCGGGCGGATCAATCACGGCGGCCGTGCTCGGAACGAGCTGGAAGGATCTAAAGTTCACCAACGACATCGCAACAAACTTTGATATCGTTGTCGAGCGCGTCAGGGACATGGCTAATACTACAGTCGATGCAGGCGCTATCATCGGCGGTATACTGTTCCCCGGTTCGATTAGCGACCGAGTCGCGAAGGCTTACGATAAAACCCTCTTCAAGGGCGCCAAGCTGAACGACCTGCCGGACGACTCCCAGCCCGGCAATCCGAGATTCGTCATCAACGCTACCAACATACAGACGGCAGCGCTTTGGCGCTTTTCCCGCAACTACATGGGCGACTATCGTGTCGGGTTGGTCGAGCGACCCGACGTGCCTCTCGCGGTCGCAGTAGCGGCTTCCTCCGCCTTTCCCCCGGTACTATCTCCCTGCGAGCTCGATATCAAACAGTCGGTTGCAAATACCCCCGGCGCAGATCTCCATAAAGAGCCCTACATCAAGACAGCAATCCTGAGCGACGGCGGCGTCTACGACAATCTCGGACTTGAGGCAATCGTCAAGCGCTACACCACGATTCTCGTTAGTGACGCCGGTCAGAAGATTGCCCCGGAGGCGGATCCGCACCGCGACTGGACCAGGCATTCGCTGCGAGTGCTTGATACCGTAGATAATCAAGTCAGAAGCCTGCGCAAGCGTCACCTCATCGATTCCTATAAGCGCAAGGATCACAACGGGACCTATTGGGGTATCCGCACTTCCTTCGCCGACTATAAACTTACCGACGATCCGCTGACCTGCTTGACAAGAAACCCAGTCCCGATCGCAGAGATTCCGACTAGGCTCGAGGCTATGCCCCGCAACGTCCAGGATCGGCTCATGAACTGGGGGTATGCCATCTGCGACGCGGCGCTACGTGCTCACATCGACGCGCCACTGCAGACCAAGCTGGGGGTGAGGATAGGCCTGCCAACAAGCTTTCCTTTCGGCGGAGGCTATTGAGCATTCCCAATCGGGCTGAAGCGGACCCGCATCGCCACGAACCTGGTGGGCAAAGCGCCAGCGTCGGCCATTGCACAGCTCGCACCGCAAATGGACATCCCGCCGCAGCACGGGCATGTCCGCTGCTCCGCTACGTCGCCGCCGCGCTGCCGCGAGGGATGGCGGCGAGCAGCGCGGCGAAGGCCTGCGCCTCGGTCTTGCCGCTGGTGCTCACCATGGCGTTGGCCTTGGCGTAGAGCGCGGTGCGGCTCTCCAGGATGGCCTTGAGGTCGTCCATGGCCTGCGGGCCGTCGGCCATCGGCCGCAGGTCGCCCTGGGCCAGCACCCGGCCCATGTGCTCGTCGGGCTTGGCGCTGAGCCACACCACGAAGCAGGAGGACAGCAGCAGGTCGTAGGTGGCGGGCTCGGTGACGAGGCTGCCGCCCGTGGCGATCACCGCCCGGTCGAAGCGCGCGACGATGGTCTCCAGGCACTGCCGCTCCAGGCGGCGGAACATGGCCTGGCCGTGCACGGCGAAGATCTCGGAGAGCTCCATGCCGCTGGCGCGCTCGATCTCGCGATCGAGCTCGACGAAGGCGACGCCGAGGGCCTCGGCGGCTAGCTTGCCGAGCGTGGTCTTGCCTGCCCCGCGCAGGCCGATCAGCGCGATGCGGCCCTCGGCCGAAGCATCGGCCGGCCCGAACCGCTGCGCCAGCAGGCGGCGCGCCTCGCCGAGGTCGGCGGGCGACAGGCGCTCGAGCTGGTGGATGGCCAGCGTCAGGTCGATGGCCCGCTCCGGCGCGTCGCTCACCAGGGCGGCGGCCTCGATGCTCAGCGCCTCCGCGAGCTGGCGCAGCACCAGCAGCGAGGCATTGCCCGCGCCCCGCTCGAGCTCGGCCAGGTAGCGCTCGGACACGCCCGACGCCTTGGAGAGCGACTTGCGCGACATCCCCCGCCGCGCCCGCGCCAGCCGCACCCGCTCGCCGACGCGCTTGAGATACGCCTCGTCGGCCGGCGCCGCGCCGCGCCGGGTTTCCGCGTTGTCCGGAGTTGTGGGCATCAAGTCCTTGCCGAATCCTTTTCAATGCGCCGTCACTCCGGCCGTACCTACTCTGCCGGCTCGAGAGCCTTTCGAACAGCCTTCGGATTGCGCGCGATCACCTTCAGGTAGGACCGAGCCGCCCCGTCGGGCTCGAAGCGACCCTGCTCCCAATCGCGCAAAGTGCCGATCGGGATGCCAAAGACCTTTGCGAATTCCTGCTGGCTGAGCCCCATCGTCCAGCGCACATGCTTTGCAAATGGGACGCGTCGCATACGCTTCAGTTGTGCTTCGGTCGACGGCTGAGCGTCAGGATCGCTGCGGGCAGCAGCCAGCTTCTGCGCGTCCGTCATGGCATCGAGCCGCGACCAGTCGGGCGCCTTGTCCGGCAATCGGCGCTCCGTGCCGTCTGCGCTTACCGCGTACCACTGGCCGCCCTTAAGGCGCCGCCTGACCAAAGTACTCTCGCTCTTCACGTTGGTTCGCTTCCCGCGCCGAGATGATGCGGATGACATCGTCGTCTCGCTCCGTAAACACTACAAAGAGGACCTTGCCGCCTACGAGGCCAATAACGCCAGCGCTCCTCGTCCGCGCTGCTATCGTCGAGGCTGCTCAGGCATGCGGGATCGCGGAACACGTCCTTAGCGAGCTCGAAATCGACACCGTGCTTGAGCTTGTTCGCCTTGGCCTTCTTCGGATCCCAGTCGAAGTCCATGCGGGGACTATACGGGTAACCCGCACTCTACGTCAACGCCTCGTGCTTCGCGCGGAGTACGCCGCCCGCGCCTTGGAAATGGCGCCCCAAGTCCGCGCAGCTACGCCCACCGAGGGTTGCGGCAGGACCCTACACAGGGCGCTGCAAAGCACGCAGACTTGCAGTACGATGCGCCGGGTTTGCCGCAGCCGAACTTGAAAGCGTTGGCCGGTACGAGACGAGCGCCAAGGCCGCGAGCGAGACGGCCGCCGGGAGGAGCCATGAGCTATCCGCGCATCTACAACGCCGCGGCCGACATGGTCGACCGCAACGTCACGCATGGCCGCGGCGCCAAGCCGGCGTTCGTCGACGCGAGCGAGACGCTGACCTACGGCGAGCTGCAGGCGCGCTGCAACCGCATGGCCAACCTGCTCGCCACCTACCACCTGCCGCGCGAGTCGCGCATCGCGCTGCTGCTGCTCGACACCGTCGACTTCCCCGTCGCCTTCTGGGGCGCCATCAAGGCAGGCGTCGTGCCGGTGTGCCTCAACACGCTCCTCACCTCCGAGCAGTACGCCTACATCCTCGGCGACAGCCGCGCGAGAGCGCTGTTCGTCTCGGCGCCGCTGCTGCCCGTGGTGCAGCCGATCCTCGGGCAATTGCCGTTCCTCAAGCACATCTTCGTGGCGGGCGGCGAGGCGCCGCCGTTCGCGCTGTCGCTGCGCGGCGAGCTGCAGTTCCAGGCCCCCGAGTTCCAGGCCGCCGACACCTGCTGCGACGAGACCGCCTTCTGGCTCTACTCCTCGGGCTCGACCGGCATGCCCAAGGGCGTGCGCCACGTGCATTCGAGCCCGATGGAGACGGCGCGCCTGACCGGCCAGCAGTGCCTGGGCGTGCGCGAGGACGACCTCGTGTTCTCCGCCGCCAAGCTGTTCTTCGCCTATGGCCTGGGCAACGCCATGTCGTTTCCGATGTCGGTTGGCGCCACCGCCGTGCTGCTGTCCGAGCGGCCGACGCCGGAGGTGGTGTTCCGCACCCTCAAGCACTACCAGCCCACCCTGTTCTTCGGCGTGCCGACGCTCTATGCGGGCATGCTGGCCTATCCGCAGGGTACCCCCGAGAACGGCTCGCAACGCCTGCGCCTGTGCGTCTCGGCCGGCGAGGCGCTGCCCGCCGAGGTCGGCAAGGCCTTCAAGGCCCGCTTCGGCGTCGACGTGCTCGACGGCGTGGGCTCCACCGAGATGCTGCATCAATACGTCTGCAACAGCCCGAGCGAGTTGAAATACGGCACCTCCGGCAAGCCGATCCCCGGCTACGAGGTGCGCCTCGTCGACGAGCAGGGCCGCGAGGTGCCCGACGGCGAGGTCGGCGAGATGCTGGTCAAGGGCCCGAGCGCCGCGGAGGGCTACTGGAACCAGCGCGACAAGAGCCGCGCCACCTTCGAGGGTGGCTGGACGCGCTCGGGCGACAAGTACACTCGCGACGCGGAGGGCTACTACGCCTATCAGGGCCGCACCGACGACATGTTCAAGGTGTCGGGCATCTGGGTGTCCCCCTTCGAGGTGGAGAGCGCGCTCATCGGCCACGACGCGGTGCTGGAGGCGGCCGTGGTGCCCAAGGAGGACGGCGACGGCCTCCTGAAGCCCAAGGCCTTCATCGTCCTGAAGCCCGGCAAGTCCGCCGCCAACGGCCTCGCCGACGAGCTCAAGGAGCACGTCAAGGCCAAGGCCGGCCCCTGGAAATACCCCCGCTGGGTCGAATTCGTCGACGGCCTACCCAAGACCGCCACCGGCAAGATCCAGCGCTTCAAGCTGCGCGAGGCGTGACGTCATGCCCGCGCAGGCGGGCATCCACGCAAACCTCAGATCGCAAATCGATAGTGGCGTGGTTCTCCGCCTTCGCGGAGATGACGTCGGCGTTTGGGGCAATCGCTCACAACGCACCAGCCTTGCGGAGGATTGCGATTTCGGCTGAGCCGAAGCCCACCTCGCCGAGCACAGCGTCCGTATCGGCCCCCATCGCCGGTGCCGCCGCGCACGGCAGCACCTCCCCCGGGCAGTCGACCGAGGGCGCCAGCAGGCGGATCGGGCCCGTCGCGTGCTCGACGGTGCGCACGCGGCCTCGCGCCGTCGCGAACGGGTTTTCCAGGGCGCTCGCCACGTCGTTGACCGGCGCCGCCGGCACGCGCCCGCCGAAGACCTCGATCCACTCGGCCGTGGTCCGCGCCGACAGGGCCGCGTCCAACTCCTCGGTAAGCCTGTCGCGGTTGGCGAGGCGGCCCTTGAAGTCCTTGTACTCGGGCCGCGCGCTCCACTCGGGCCGGCCGATCGCCCGGCACAGCTCGGGCCAGAACTTCTCCTTGTTGCACATGATGAAGATGAAGCCGTCCTTGGTGCGGTAGAGCTGGCTCGGCACCAGCGAGGGATGGGCGGAGCGCGGCTCGCGGCCCTGGTTGACGCCGGCGTTGAGATACCACACCGCGAGATAGCACAGGTTCTGTAGCGCCGTGTCGTAGAGGTTGACGTCGATGTCGCGGCCCTGGCCGGTGGCGCGCGCCGACAGCACGCCCGACACCAGCGCGAAGGCGGCGTTGAGCCCGGTCATCAGGTCGACGATGGAGAGCCCCATGCGGGAGGGCGGACCGTCGGGCTCGCCGGTCACCGACAGGTAGCCCGCCTCCGCCTGCATCAGGTAGTC
>Ga0111538_10013323_pt1 | contig 10847 bp, 10 predicted proteins | sample SoiMethybrSBSTD1_FD_79669 | JGI IMG/M metagenome (GOLD analysis project Ga0111538, IMG submission 79669) | Bulk soil microbial communities from a Populus tree surrounding site in Tennessee, USA - Soil MetaG P. TD hybrid SBSTD1 (version 2)... | ecosystem: Environmental > Terrestrial > Soil >... | reverse complement strand
GCCGATCTCACGCGCGAGACGCTGACCGTCGTGGCGCTGGCGGTGTGGCTGTTCATCGTCGATTGGCGGCTGGCGATCGTCGTGCTCACCGGTGCGCCGCTGGCGGTTTATCCGCTCGTGCGCCTCGGCCAGCGCGTGCGCAGCACGACGCGGCGCGGCCAGGAACAGCTCGAGCAGGTGACGCACCTGGCCGCCCAGAGCTTCAGCGGCCATCGCATCGTCAAGGCCTTCGGCGCGGAGGGCCGCGAGACGGAGAGGTTCGCGCAGTCCACGTCGCGGCTGTACCGCACGAACATGCGGATCACCGGCGCGATGGCCTCGCTGCCTCCGCTCATGGAGTTCATCGGCGGCGTGGCGGCGGTGGCGGCGCTCTGGTACGGCACGACGCGCATCGCGCAGGGCTTGCTCACGCCCGGCGCGTTTGCCTCGTTCCTCGGCACGGCCTTCATGATGTACGGCCCGATCAAGAAGCTGAGCCGCGTCAACGCGGGGCTGCAGCAGGCGATCGCGGCGTCCGAGCGGATCTTCGAGATGCTCGACACCCACACCGAGGTCGTGGACACGCCGGGCGCACCGGCGCTGCCGCGCATGTCCCGGTCGGTCGAGTTCCGCAACGTCGGCTTTGCCTACGACGATCGCGCCGACCGCATGGTGCTCGAGCACGTCTCGTTCACGGCGCATGCCGGCCAGGTCATCGCGCTCGTCGGCCTCAGCGGCGCGGGCAAGACCACGCTCGTCAATCTGATTCCGCGGTTCTATGACGTGAGGTCCGGTTCGATCCTCGTCGATGGGGCAGACATCCGCGCCGTGTCGCTGCGATCGCTGCGCGACCAGATCGCGCTCGTCACGCAGGAGACCGTGCTCTTCGACGACACGATCGCCGCGAACATCGCGTACGGCGTGCCAGGCGCGCCGCGTCAGGCCATCGAGGCGGCGGCATGCGCGGCCCACGCGCACGAGTTCATCGTCGATCTGCCGGACAAATACGACGCGCGGATCGGCGAACGCGGCCAGCGGTTGTCCGGCGGGCAGCGTCAGCGGCTGGCCATCGCGCGCGCGCTGCTCAAGAATTGTCCGCTGCTCGTCCTCGACGAGGCGACCTCGTCGCTCGACGTCGAGTCGGAGCAGCTCGTGCAGGACGCGCTGGCCAACCTCATGCGGAACCGCACCACCTTCGTGATTGCGCACCGGCTGTCCACCGTCCGCCGCGCGGATCTGATCGTCGCGCTCGAAGATGGGCGGGTTGCCGAGACGGGCACGCATGACACGCTCGTGGATCTTCCGAACGGCGTCTACGCCAAACTCTATGCGCTGCACGCGTTCGACGATCGGCGCGGGCACGGCAACGGCAACGGCAACGGGAACGCGATCGGCCACGGGAACGGAGATGCACGGCGGTGATTCGCTCGATGACAGGGTTTGCGTCGGTCAGCCGGGAAGAGCCCGGCGCGCGCGTCACGGCAACGATCAAGTCGGTGAACCACCGGTATCTCGACGTGGTCGTGAAGGCGCCGCAGTCGCTTGGCGCCGTCGAGAGCCGCGTGCGCTCGCTGATCCAGCAGAGCGTGGCGCGCGGCCGAATCGAACTCTCGCTGTCGGCCGAAATCACGTCGCCGCCGGAACGCGACGTCGTGCTCGATGAAGCCCTGCTCGGCCGCATGGCTGCCGCGATCGACGGCGCGCGCGAACGCGGTCTCGTGACCGGCGCGCTGACGGCCTCCGACCTGCTGCGGATTCCACAGCTCATCGAGATCCGCGCGAAGAGCAGCGACGATGCCGCCGCGGCGGCCAATGCGGCGGTAGCCTCACTCGTCGAGCTCGTCGTCGGCGAGGCGCTGGACGCGCTCGTAGTCATGCGCGAGACGGAAGGCCGATTCATCGCCGCGGACCTCGACACCAGGCTCGATACCATCGGCGGCGTCGTGGACACGCTCGAACGCGAAGCCCGCGCCGGCCAGCAGCAGCTCGAGGCGCGGCTCCGCGAGCGCCTGGCGGATCTGCCACCCGACCTGCAAGGCGACCCCGCCGCCCTGGCGCAGGAGGTCGTCCGCTTCGTGGCGCGCTCCGACGTGGACGAGGAAGTGGTCCGGTTGCGCGGTCACATCGAGCACTGGCGCGTGCTGGCGCAGGGCGAGGAGCCGTGCGGGCGAAAGCTGGATTTCCTGGTGCAGGAGATGAATCGCGAGATCAACACGCTGGGTTCGAAGGCAGAGGGCCTCCGGGCCACCGAAATCGTCATCGGCGCCAAGTCCGAGCTCGAGCGCATCCGCGAGCAGGTGCAGAATGTCGAGTAAAGCCGGCACTTCGCGCGGTCTGCTCTTCGTCGTGTCGGCGCCGTCCGGCACGGGCAAAACCACCGTCATTGAGCGGCTGGTCGAACGGCACCCCGATTTGCGCCGATCGCGCTCATACACGTCGCGAGCCCCTCGATCGGACGAAGTTGACGGGGTCGATTATAATTTTGTGAGCCGCTCAGAGTTCGAGGCCATGGCCCGGCGCGGCGAGTTCCTCGAGTGGGCCGACATTTTCGGCAACCTGTATGGCACGGGCCGCCGCGACACCGAAGCGGCGCTCGAAACCGGCATCGATCTGGTGCTGGTGATCGACGTACAGGGTGCCCGGCAGGTGCGCCAACAGGCCCCGGCGTCGGTTGGGGTGTTCGTCCTGCCGCCGTCGTTCGCGACGCTCGAGGCGCGGTTGCGGCGGCGCAATCAGGACCCGCCGGACGCCGTGGAACGCCGGCTGGCCACGGCGCGTCAGGAAGTGGGTGCGGTGACCGAGTACGACTACGTCGTCGTGAACGACGACCTCGATCGCTGTGTGGCCGACATTGCCGCCATCGTGCGCGCTGAGCGCGCACGACGGGTGCGGCAGATGGATGTGATTGAGCCGATCCTCGAGACGTTCCGGCGAACAGACGGCGTGGGATCGCAGTAAGGAGTAGAGCGCAACATGTCAGAAAACTCACGGCCGATTCCGCGGCCCAAGAACTCGTTCGAATTCGTGACCGTCGCCTCGGCGCGCGCGCGTCAGCTCCTCGAGGGCTGCGTGCCCCGCGTCGACGGATCGCCCAAGCCCGCTCGCCGGGCGCTCCAGGAAGTGACGGCGGGCGCCGTGTCGCGTCTGGCGCCTCCGGCCGACGAAAACTAGGCGCGCCCATGGCGTTGGTCGGGCTCGGCGTCACCGGCGGCATCGGCGCCTACAAGGCGGTCGAGGTCGCGCGCCTGCTGCAGAAGCGCGGACACGACGTCCGCGCCGTCATGACGCGCTCGGCCCGCCGGTTCGTGGGGCCCCTGACGTTCGAAGCGATCACCCGCGCGCCGGTCATCACGAGCCAGTTCACGCCCGGCCTCAACGCTGACATCGAGCACATCGCGCTCGCCTCCGAGATGCAACTGCTGGTCGTCGCGCCTGCGACGGCCAACGTGCTCGGCAAGTTCGCCAATGGCATCGCCGATGATTTCCTGACCGCGCTGTACCTGGCGACGCGCGCGCCGGTCCTCGTGGCGCCTGCCATGAACACGAACATGTGGGAGCACCCGGCCGTGCAGGCGAACATCCGGCGGCTGGTCGAACGCGGCGTGCGCTTCGTCGATCCGGGCGACGGCTACCTCGCGTGCGGCTGGGTCGGTAAAGGCCGGCTGGCCGAGCCCGACGCCATCGCCGCCGCCGCCGACGCGCTGCTCCAGCGTCCGGCGTCGCTCTCCAGCACACGGGTGCTCATCACAGCGGGACCGACGCTCGAGGACATCGACGCCGTGCGGTTCATCGGCAATCGCTCGAGCGGCCGCATGGGATTTGCGCTGGCGCACGAGGCCGCCGCGCGCGGCGCTCACGTGACATTGGTCTGCGGGCCGACGTCCGTCGAACCGCCGGCCGTTGCCGACATCGTGCGCGTTCGCTCGGCGAGCGACATGCACGCGGCCGTGCTCGGACACGCCGACGGCGCCGACGTGATCATCATGGCCGCCGCTGTGGCTGACTACACGCCCGCCGGCGGGGCGACGGACGGCAAGATCGAAAAGGGCAGTGCCTTGACGCTGACGCTCGAACGCACGCCGGACATCCTCGCCGATCTCGGAAGGCGGCGCGGCGACGGACGCAAACCGGTCCTGATCGGATTCGCGGCGCAGGTCGGCGATGCCGTCGGGCCTGCGCGCAGGAAACTCGCCGCCAAGCACGTCGATCTGATCGTCGCGAACGACGTGTCGGCGCCCGACGCCGGCTTCGACGTCGCGACGAACCGCGTGACGCTCGTCTCGCACACGGCCGCCGACGATTTGCCGCTCATGTCGAAAGCCGATGTGGCGGGCGCGATTCTCGATCGCGCCGAGCGGCTGCTGGCCGAATCTGCTGCCGTCCGTCCCGCACCCGCACACCGCTCATGACCGATCGCCGCGAGATTGCCGCTCACCTGCGGCTGTTCAGCGACCTGGGTGTCGATGGCGTCTCGCGCGAGCCCGCGTGGCGTCGCCGCTCGGGTGACGCGGTCCCGGCCGTTGTCGGTCACAGCGACGCGGGCGAGGCGGCGGCACCCGCCGATGTGCCTGGCCGCGCGGCACCCGAGGCGGACGATGTGAGCACAGCCGGCGCGAAGCTCGAAGCGTTGCGCGCGCACATCGGCGATTGCACGCGCTGCATCCTGCATACGCTCGGGCGCCGGCAGGTGGTGTTCGGCGTCGGCAATCCCGATGCGGATCTGATGTTCGTCGGCGAGGCCCCCGGCGCGGACGAGGACATTCAGGGCGAACCGTTCGTCGGACGCGCCGGCCAGCTGCTGACCAAGATCATCGAGGCAATTGGCCTCACGCGCAGCGATGTCTACATCGCGAACGTGATCAAGTGCCGGCCGCCGGGCAATCGCAATCCAGAGCCGATCGAAGTGGCGACGTGCGAGCCGTTTCTCGCCGAGCAGATCGACGTCATCCGGCCGAAGGTCATCGTGGCGCTCGGCACGTTTGCCGCGCACCTGCTGCTCAAGACCGACGCGCCGATTTCACGCTTGCGCGGGCACGTGCACGATTTCCGGGGCGGCGCCAAGCTGATTCCGACGTTCCATCCTGCGTTTCTCCTCCGCAGTCCGGAACGCAAGCGTGACGTGTGGGAGGACATGAAGAAAGTGCGTGCCCTCCTCGCCGCCGACTGACCGCGTCGTCGCGGTGGCCGTGCCCGTTCCGGGCCTCGGCCTGCTCAGCTACCGTGTGCGTGGCGGTGCGTCGCCGCCTAAAGGCGCGCGCGTGACGGTCCCGCTCGGATCGCGGTCGATGGTCGGCGTCGTCGTCGATCCCGACGTGCTGGCGCCGGCCGGTGACGGCGTGGAACTCCGCGATGTCATCGAGGTGATCGATCACGAGCCGTTCCTGCCGGAGGCGGTGGTCGATCTCGCGCTGTGGGTCGGCGACTACTACGCGTCCGGGCCGGGCGAGCCGCTCGCGCTCGCCATGCCGCCGGCCGCGCGTCGCGGCGAACGCTCGTCGTTCCGGACGCGCGCCATCGTCGAACTGGTGCAGGCGCCCGCCGTCGTGAAGGGCGCGAAGCAGCGCCGCGCGCTCGAACTGCTCGCCGATGCGGCCGCGCCGATGGCGCTGACCGATCTCGTCTTACAGGGCGTCAGCGCGGCGACCGTCCGGACGCTCGCGCGCGCAGGCGTCGTCCGGTTGGCGGACGAGGTCACGATGCGCGACCCGCTCGCCGGCGGCGTCGGCCCGCACGTCTGGACGCTGCCGGCCGATCCCACGGCGGCCGCGCGCGAGTTGACGACCGAGCAGCGGGCCGCCTTCGAGGCGTTGGATGCGGCCGCCTCGTCGGGGACGTTCCGCGCGATGCTGCTGCACGGCGTCACGGGCAGCGGCAAGACCGAGCTGTACCTCCGGCTCGCGGCGGCGGCCGTCGCGCGCGGCGGCCGCGTGCTCATGCTCGTGCCGGAGATTGCGCTCACGCCCGCCATGGCCGGCGTGTTCCGTGCGCGCTTCGGCGAGGCGATCGCCATTCAGCACAGCGCGCTGTCGGACGGCGAGCGTCACGACCAGTGGCATCGCATCCGTCGCGGCGACATCGCCATCGTGGTCGGCACGCGATCGGCCGTGTTCGCCCCGCTGCCCGACGTGCGGCTCATCATCGTGGACGAGGAGCACGAGTCGTCCTACAAGCAGGAGGAATCGCCGCGCTATCACGGCCGTGATGTGGCGGTGATGCGCGCGAGGAGCGCCGGCGCGCTGATCGTGCTCGGATCGGCGACGCCCTCGCTCGAGTCGGCCGCCAACGCCGGGACCGGACGATACGGGCTCGTGCGGCTCACGCGACGCATTCTCGATCGTCCGATGGCCACGGTGCAGATCGTGGACATGCGCACGGAGTACGCCGCGCATGGCGCCGACGTCACCCTGAGCGCCGCGCTCGTCTCCGCCATCGACGAGCGCCTGAGCCGCGGCGAGCAGACGGTGGTGCTGCTCAATCGCCGCGGCTTTGCGACGGTGGTCTTCTGCCGCCAGTGCGGCGCATCGCTGGAGTGTCCGCACTGCAGCGTCGCGCTCACGTACCACCGCGCGCAACGGCGCGTGCGCTGCCACTACTGCAACTACGCCGCAGCGGTGCCGAAGCGCTGCGGCCAATGCGGGGGTGAGTATCTCGAGCAGTCGGGGTTCGGGACCGAGCGGCTCGAAGCGGATCTGCGGCAGCGATTCCCGGGCGCCCGGATCGCACGCGTCGATCGCGACACCGTCCGGCGCCGTGGCGCGATGGCGGGCGTGCTCGGCTCGGTCGCCCGCGGCGACGTGGACATCGTCGTCGGCACGCAAATGATCGCCAAGGGCCACGACTTTCCGGCGGTCACGCTCGTGGGTGTCGTCTCGGCCGACGTGGGACTCGGCCTGGCAGATTTCCGCGCGGGGGAACGGACGTTTCAGTTGCTCACGCAGGTCGTCGGCCGCGCCGGCCGCGGCGACGCGCCGGGTCAGGCGATCGTCCAGACGCTCTATCCCGACCACTACAGCGTTCGCGCGGCGGCCGCGCAGGACTTCGACGCGTTCTACGCGCGCGAAATGGAGTTCCGCCGCAGCCTCAACTACCCCCCGGCGGTGGCGCTGATCAACGTCGTGGTGAAGGGCCGCACGCTCGAGCAGGCCATGGCCGATGCCACCGAATTGGCCATGCTCGTCCGTCGTGCCGGCGGCGCCCGGCGCGTCGTCGGTCCGGCGCCCGCGGCGCTGTCAAAGATCAAGGACGAGTACCGCGCGCAGTTCTTCATCAAAGGCTCACCGCGCAAGTCTCTTCGCGCAGCGCTGACCGCCGCACTCGATGCCCGCCCCGATCTGCGGCGGCGGACGATCGTGGACGTTGATCCGGTGAGCGTGATTTAGGGCTTCCGGCTTCCGCCTTCCGGAAGGCCGAAGCCGGAAGCCGGAAGCCTAGTTATTCACTATCGCCAACGGCACCGGCATGAAGCACAGCGCGAAAATCACCCACGCGAGCGCAAAGACGATCAAGCGGTTGCGCCCGATGGGAGTGATCTCGTCGCGCACGCGCGGGTGGCGGAAGCCGAGGAAGACGGACATGACGAGCATCATGACCGTCACGGACACCCAGCTCGACGAGTTGAACGTGAGCACCAGCGCCGCGGCGAGGGTGCCCATCGAGATCCACGAGGCGCGACGCCCGAGCACGGCATAGGCGAGGTGGCCGCCGTCGAGTTGGCCGAAGGGCATCAGGTTCAGCGCCGTGGCGAGCATGCCCCACCAGGCCGCCTGGCCCACCGGATGCAGCACGATCGTGAAGTCGTCGCCGAGGTTGCCGAACTGCAAGCGCATGAGGCCCTTCAGCAGCAGCGGCTCGCCGAGCCACAGCATGTCGCCGCCGTGGGGCATCGGGATGACGCGGGAGTGCATGATGCCGTACACGAGGAAGGGCACGAGCATGACGAACCCGCCAATCGGTCCGGCCACGCCGATGTCGAACAGCGCTTTGCGCGAGGGAAACGCTTCGCGAATGCGAATCACGGCGCCGAATGTGCCCGTGAGTGGCAGCGGCGCGGGCAGAAAGTAGGGCAGCGTCGCGTCCACGTCGTGATAACGGCACGCGAAGTAGTGTCCGAATTCGTGCGCGCCGAGAATGATCAGCAGCGGGATCGAATACCAGAGTCCCGCGCGAAACATCTCCCACGTAAAACCTGCCAGCGCAGGAACGTCCGTGCCGATCGAGGCGAACACGTACTCGAACGCCGGCGCGAACGTCGTCGTGAAAAACGTGAGCGCAAGGAAGATCAGGTGCCGCGTGTAGCGGTGCTGGAACTTCGGGCGCGGCGGTGGCGCCCAGGGCAGTACCGTCGGGTCGTCGTACCGGGGTTCAACGAGCGGCGGTGGTTGCGGAAATGGGGTGGAGTCTGGATTCACTCCGGCTGTCCGCCGATGTTCTGCAACTCCTTGCCTGGCTTGAAGCGAATCGTCCGTCCGGGCGGGATCTTCACTTCTTTGCCGGTCCGAGGATTGCGACCGATGCCGCGCTTGCGCGGCTTCACTTGAAACACGCCAAACCCGCGCAGCTCGATGCGCTCGCCGCGCATCATCGACGCTCGCATCGCCTCGAACACGGCATCGACGGCCACTTCGGCTTTGACCTTCGTGATTTCGGCCAGCCGGGAGACCTCGTTGACGATGTCTACCTTGATCATGAGTTAGCGGCGCAGGAGTAACTGTAAGTGACTATAAACGCAGTGACTTACGGTGTCAAGTGAGCGTCTAACCGATCACACTTCCGTCGGCGCTGGGTGGTCCGAAGGTAGACTTGGTCGCCATGTCGTCACGGCCGGAAGGCCCATTTGTCGTGCTTGTGGGCCGGCCGAACGTCGGTAAATCCACGCTGTTCAACCGCATTACCGGACAGCGCCGGTCGATCGTCGCGCCGGTGGCCGGCACCACCCGCGACGTCCTGTCCGCCCCGGCCGCCTGGAGCGATCGGACGTTTACGCTCGTGGACACCGGCGGCATGTTCGGCGCCACGACCGACCCGCTGCACGCGCTCGTCGCCGACCAGGGGCTGCGCGCGCTCGAGACGGCCGACCTCGTCGTGTTCGTGCTCGACGGCCGCGAAGGCCTCGTGCCCGGCGATCAGGAGATCTCGCGGCGCCTCCACGAGAACGGCACGCCCGTCGTCGTCGCCGTCAACAAGACCGACGATCGCCGCGCGCGCAACCGGACGATGGAGTTCTATCAGCTCGGGTTCGAGCCGGTGATCGAGATCGCGGCGGAGCACGGCGACGGCGTCGCCGATTTGCTCGACGCGGTGATCGCGCGCATGCCTGCGCGCCGGAGCGCGCCCGAGCCGAAGATCGATCCGGAAACCAAGGTCGCCATCGTCGGACGTCCCAACGTCGGCAAGTCGTCGCTCGTCAATCGGCTGCTGCGCGAAGAGCGCGTCATGGTCAACGAGATGCCCGGGACGACGAGGGATACGGTGGACGTGCTGCTGCTCTGGCACAAGCGCCGGTTCCGGATCCTGGACACCGCGGGCATGCGGCGCCCCGGGCGCGTTTTCGGGGGCGGACAGGTCGAGGCGGTCAGCGTGGTGCTCGCCAAGCGCGCCATGGCGCGCGCCGATGTGGCCGTGCTCGTCGTCGATGCCGTGGAAGGCGCGGGCGACCGCGAGGGCGCGATTGCCGGCGAGGCGGAGCAGTCGGGCTGCGGGATCATCATCGCCGTCAACAAGTGGGACCTGGTGAAGGGGCAGGGCCAGGACTGGGTGAAGGCGTTCGACGACAAGCTGCGCTTTCAGCTGAAGTTCCTGGAATACGCGCCGATTCTGCACTTGTCCGCGCTCACGGGCGAGCGCACGCCGAAGCTGCTGGAGGCCGTGGATCGCGTGGCGAACGCGCGCAAGCACCGCGTGTCCACGTCGGAGCTGAACGCGTTTCTCGAGCGCATCACCGCGGGGCATCCGCCGGTGAGCAAGACCCGGCGTGAGGTGCGGATCCTTTACGGCGTGCAGACGGGGGTGGAGCCGCCCGAGTTCGTCCTCTTCACGAACGTGGCCTCGGAGCTGCACTTCTCGTACGAGCGGTTCATCGTCAACCAGTTGCGCGACTCGTTCGGCTTCGAGGGCACGCCGATCCGTCTGAAGGTGCGCCGGCGCGCCAAATCCCGCAAGTCGTAAGCAATTCTTCCTGTTATACTTTTCGCGCGCGTGCCCACTGCCGTGATTCCGAATCGGCCGGTGTTCAGGGCTCAGGAGGTCTGCGACCTCGTCGAGGTGCAGCCGTATGTCCTCCGGACCTGGGAAGCCGAGTTTCCGGATCTGGGCGTGGCGAAAACGGAAGGCGGACCGCGCATCTATCGGCGCGCGGACGTCGAACGCGCGCTGCGCATCAAGCACCTGCTGTTCGTTGACGGTCTGACGCTCGCGGGCGTGCGGCGGCGGATGATGGAAGAGGGGCTGGCCGCGCCGCCGGTGGACGAGGTCGCCAGCGCCGACGTCGCCGCGATGATCGACAACGAGACGCGGCAGCACCTGCGCGACGTGCGGCGCGGTCTGCAGTGGATTCTCGGTGTGCTCCAGGGCGAGGGCGTCACGCCGGAAGATTTCGTGCTCCGCTCCGAGCGCGTCGATGGCAACGGCCACCGCCGCGCCACGGCCGTCCACGCCACGAAGAAACCCGCGGCGCCGTCACGCGCCGCGAAGTCTGCTAAGGTGAAGAAGTCCGCGGCCAAGTCCAAGCGCCGCTGACGCGGGCAGTTCCCCCGACTGCTCGTTCCTCGCACGGTTCACGCGTTCGGTCGGACGGGATGTAGCGCAGCCTGGTAGCGCACTTGACTGGGGGTCAAGGGGTCCCGAGTTCGAATCTCGGCATCCCGACCAAT
>Ga0111538_10013322_pt1 | contig 10848 bp, 15 predicted proteins | sample SoiMethybrSBSTD1_FD_79669 | JGI IMG/M metagenome (GOLD analysis project Ga0111538, IMG submission 79669) | Bulk soil microbial communities from a Populus tree surrounding site in Tennessee, USA - Soil MetaG P. TD hybrid SBSTD1 (version 2)... | ecosystem: Environmental > Terrestrial > Soil >... | reverse complement strand
TCGCGTCCCGATCGCGGGATCGTCGCCACCGACATTCAGGCCCGCAACCAGAACGGCGAGATCGTGTTCGCCGTCACCTCGCAGATCCTGGTCGAGCGCCGCGAGCCGTTTCGGTCGGCATAGACGCGGCCGGCGCGGGATCGCGCCCGCGCCGCCGCCGCTTCCGCTCGGCCAGCTCAGCTCGCCTTCTTAAGGTGCTTGAACATATGGCCGCGCGCCTCGTCGTCCATCTCGGCCTTGAAGGTGTGCTTGTCCTTGAGGGCAACCGCGCGGGCGGCCGCGGGCCGCGCGCTCACCTCGTCGACCAGGCGCTTGACGTTGGGCAGCTTCGCCCACGCCTCCTCGCCCATGATGAACGGCACCAGCCGCGCCCAGCCCCACACGTCCATGTCGACGATGCTGTAGGCATTGCCGACCATGTAGCGGTTCTTGGCGAGGCGGTCGTTGAGGATGCCGTAGTGGCGCGCAGCCTCGTACTGGTAGCGGGTGTTGGCGTAGCCGACCTTCTCCGTCGCATGGTGCTTGAAGTGCACGGCTTGGCCCGAGAACGGTCCGACGCCGGTGGCGACGAACATCAGCCACGACAGCAGCTCGCCGCGCTGCGACGCCGGCGGCAGGAACTTGCCGGTCTTCTCGGCGAGATAGAGCAGGATGGCGTTGCTGTCGAACACGGCAACCTCGCCGTCGACGATGGTCGGCACCTTGCCGTTGGGATTGACGGCCAGGAATGCCGGCTTGAACTGGTCGCCCTTGCGGGTGTCGACGGGTATGGCCTCGTACGGCAGCCCGGCCTCCTCGAGGAACAGCGCCACCTTGGTCGGGTTGGGCGAGCCGTTGAAATAGAATTTCAGCATGATGTGCCTCTGGTTTGCGGGTGGGGATGGCGGAGGTTTGCCGTTGCCGGTTCCCCACCACGATGGTCTCGGTTTGTTACAACACTCGCTGCCTGTGCCGCAATCGAAGCCCGATTGCGCCGTGCAGACGTTGTTTGGATGCTTGGGTTTGCTCGCTTCGCGCGGGGCGCGTCAGGCACAGCGAGTCGAGATTTCGACGGACTGGGCTGCCGCGCAGCGTTCAGCCTGCCTCGCCGATGATGTAGCGCTCTATGGCGCCCCGGCGCACGCCCTTCTCGCTGCGCGCCCAGCCGCGCGCCGAGACCCCCGCCTGATGTACCGTCTCCGGATCCCCCGACACCAGCGGGTGCCACCAGGCAAGGCCGCGCCCCTCTGCGATCCGCCGATACGCGCAGCTCTCCGGCAGCCAGGAGTATTCGCCCAAAGTTGCCGGGGTGATCACAACGCAGTCCGGCACATGGGTGTGCCTGTTCTCGTAGTCACAGCAACGACACGAGCCCACATCGAGGAGGCGGCAGGCGAGCCGGGTGAGGAACACGCTGCCCGTATCCTCATCCTCCACCTTGAGCAAACAGCACTGGCCGCAGCCGTCGCACAGAGACTCCCACTCCTCGTGCGACATCGCCGTCAGCGACTTGACCTCCCAGAACGGCGTCGCGTCCTGCGGCTGCGCCTGGGGACTGCCCTTGTCTCGAGGACCGCGCTTCGCCCGATTCGACTTGCCCACCTGCTACCCGCGCCCCTCGAACGGCATCTTGGTCGCCTTGATGTTCATGAACAGCACGTTGGTGTCGAGCGGCAAGCTCGCCATGTAGCGGATCGCCGAACCGCAGTGCTCCACGTCGAACACCGGCTCGGGCTTCACCTCGCCACTGGCCTGCGGCACGCCGGCCTTCATGCGGCCGCCCATGGCGGTGTCGGCATTGCCGATGTCGAGCTGGCCGCAGGCGATGTCGTGCTTGCGCCCGTCGAGCGCGATGCACTTGGTGAGCCCGGTGATGGCGTGCTTGGACGCCGTGTAGGCGACGGAGTTGGGCCGCGGCGTGTAGGCGGAGATCGAGCCGTTGTTGACGATGCGCCCGCCCTTGGGCGTCTGCGATTTCATGATCTTGATCGCTTCCTGCGCGCACAGGAAGGAGCCGTGCAGGATGACGTCGACCACCGATCTCCAGGTCTCGAAGGGCAGCTCCTCCATCGGTACCGGCGGGGCGCCGAAGCCCGCATTGTTGAAGAGGAAATCGAGGCGGCCGCCGAACGCCTTCTTGGTCTCGGCGAACAGGGTCTTCACGTCCTCCGGCTTGCCGACGTCGGCGCGCACGGCAACGATCTTGCCGCCGCCCGGCTTGGCCATGCCGACAGTCTTGTCGAGCTCCTCCTTGCGGCGGCCGGCCACCACCACGTTCCAGCCGTCGCCCTGCAGCGCCAGCGCTGCCGCGCGGCCGATGCCGCTGCCGCCGCCGGTGACAACCGCAACCTTGCCTTGAGACGCCATACCCGTATCTCCCGTGCTGAAGGCTCGAAAATCTGCGCCACCCTACCGCCATCGAGGCCCGCAGCGCTAGACCGCTTCCTCGCAACGCCTCGATGCTGCTGCCGTCATGAACGCAATGCGAGATCGTCGCTCTGCGCCCTTGACAAGGCGACGCGGGGATGGCAATACTTAACCACATGGTTGACTATAGCACTGCCCAGCTCGATCTGGCCTTTGCTGCGCTCGCCGATCCGACGCGGCGCGCCATCGTCGACCGCCTGGCGCGGCAATCGGAGCTGGCTGTCACCGAGATTGCGGCGCCCTTCGCGGTGTCGCTGCCGGCGGTGATGAAGCACCTCGACGTGCTGGCCCGCGCCGGGCTCGTCGAGCGCGAGAAGACCGGACGCACCGTGCACTGCCGCCTGCGGGCGGCGCCGATGGAACGTGCCATGCAGTGGTTGGAGCGCTACGAGCGCTTCTGGAGCGAGAAGCTCGATGCGCTGGCCAAGTTCGTAGAGGAGGACGCATGCTCACCAAGCCCAGCCTCACCCTCAAACGCCGCCTCAAAGCCTCGCCGGCGCAAGTCTTCAGCGCCTGGACGGACCCGAAAAAAATAGTCCGCTGGTTCGGGCCGGCCGAGACCGCCGACAGCTCGGTGCGGGCCGAGATGGACGTGCGCGCGGGCGGGCGCTACCGCATCAGCTTCAAGACCGAGGATGGCGAGTATCACGAGGTCGGCGGCGTCTACCGCGAGGTGGTGCCGGACTCCCGCCTGGTGTTCAGCTGGGCCTGGCACTCCACGCCCGAGCGCGAGTCGCTTGTGACCGTCACCGTGGCCAAGGACGGCGACGGGGCCATGCTGACGCTGCATCACGAGCAGTTCTTCGACGACAAGGCGCGCGACGGCCACCGCCGCGGCTGGACCGGCACTCTCGACAAGCTCGAGCGTTATCTCTCGTAAGCCAGCAAGGAGAGAACCATGGCACAAGCAGCAAGCGCCCGACGCGCGCGCAAGCCCGCCAAAGAACCGGCCGCCTGGGTCCACGGCTGTTTCCATTGGAACGAGCTGAGGACCCGCGACGCAGAGCGCGCCAAGCGGTTCTACGAGACCACCGTCGGCTGGAGCTTCGAGAAGACGTCGACGCCGGACGGACGGCCCTACTGGGTCGCCATGATGGGCGGCAAGCCGGTGGCTGGTCTGTTCCCGCTGAGTTCGCCCGAGTTCGACGGCGTGCCCGAGAGCTGGATGTCCTTTCTGGCCGTCGACGACGTCGACAAGCGCGTTGCCAAGGCCACCAAGGCCGGCGCCCGCCTCGTCATGCCGATCTTCGACGTCCCCGATGTCGGCCGCATCGCCATGCTGCTGGAGCCGAGCGGCGCCGGTGTCGGCTGGATCACGCCGGTGTCGTGATGCCGCGCGTGATCCTCTCCGGTTCCGCCCAGCAGCAAGTCGGCGGACTTGGTACCGTCGTGGTTGCCGGCGACACGGCCGGGGCAATCATTCGTGTGCTGGAGGCGTCATATCCCGCGCTACGCGGTTGGATCGTGGATGAGCGAGGCGCGCTTCGGCGCCACGTCAAACTGTTTCTCGGCGGCGTGGCCGTATCGCTGGACAAGCCCGTTGGTCCCAACGACGAGCTCCACATCGTTGCGGCAATCTCGGGCGGATAGGAGGATGAGGCATGACAGAGCTGCTGATTGGCACCCGCAAGGGCCTGGTCGTCCTGCGCGGCGAGCGAGGCGGACCGTTCGAGGTGGCGGCGCGCGCGTTTCCTGGGGAGGTCGTGGAATACGCCGTGCGCGATCCCAGAAGCGGCCGCTATTTCGCCGGTGTCACCCACGGCCAGTTCGGTCCGCACCTGTTCTATGCCGACGATCCCACGGCCAAGTGGCAGCAGGCCGAGGGGCCTGCATTCCCCTCCGGCGCCGGCGCGGCCGTCGAGCGCATCTGGGTCGTCGAGCCCGGTGTGAGCGACGGCGAGCTGTGGTGCGGCGTGGCACCGGCCGCCCTGTTCCGCAGCGGCGACAACGGCAAGAGCTGGGCGCTGGTCGAGGGACTCTGGAACGTGCCGACCCGGCCCAAATGGGAGCCCGGCGCCGGCGGCCTGTGCCTGCACTCGATCTGTCCCTGGCCGAACGATGCCAAGCGCCTGGCGATCGGCATCTCGTCTGCCGGCGTTTGGCTCACCGACGATGCCGGCGGGAGCTGGCGGCGCAGCGTCGCCGGCCTGGTGCCGCGTTACCTTCCCGAGGAGGCCCGCAAGGACGCGCACTCTTTCTGCGTCCACAACATGAAGCGCGCGCCGCATCAGCCGGCGACGATCTACATGCAGTTCCACGGCGGCGTCTACCGCTCCGACGACGCCGGCGAGAGCTGGATCGACATCGGCACGGACCGGGGCCTTCCGTCCGATTTCGGTTTCCCCCTCGCCATCGATCCGCACGATCCCGATCGCGCCTATGTCATTCCGCTCAAGGCGGACGCCGATCGCGTGACCCCGGAGGGTCGTGTGCGCGTGTACGAGACGCGCGACCGCGGCGCCAGCTGGCAGGCGCGCGATGCCGGCCTGCCGCAGTCCCAGGCCTACCTGACGGTGCTGCGCCAGGCCTTCTGCAGCGACGGCGGCAAGCCGCTGGGCCTCTACTTCGGGGCGACCTCGGGCCAGGTGTTCGGATCGGCGGACGCCGGCCGCACCTGGTCGACGGTGGCGGCTCACCTCCCGCCGGTCGCGTCGGTGCGCTGCGCGTGAGAATGCAGAAAGGCAATCGAGTCACTTAAGGAGACCGCCATGAAACTTTATGGCTTCCCGCCTTCGCCCAACACCTGGAAGGTACGTGCGTTCGCGCATCAGATCGGCGTGCCGCTCGAGCTCGAGATGGTCGACTTGACCAAAGGCGCGCAGAGAAAACCCGAATATCTCGCTATGAACCCAACCGGCCGCACGCCGACCCTGGTCGATGGCGATCTCAAACTGTGGGAGTCAAGCGCCATTCTGCAATACCTGGGCACCAAGACGAAGACGCCGCTTTGGCCCGACGACGCCAGAACGCGCGCCGACATCATGCGCTGGCAGAGCTGGCACCTGCAGCACTGGAGCCGCGGCACGAACGGCTTCATCTTCGAGAACCTCGTCAAGCCGATCTTGCAGATGGGACCACCCGACCAGAAGGCGCTGGCGCAGGCGGGCGAGCTGTTCCATCAGGATGCCACCGTGCTCGACAAGCACCTGTCCGCCCATCCCTATCTGGTCAACGACACGCTGACGCTTGCCGACTTCGCGGTGGTCGCGCCCCTGTTCCACGCCGAGCCTGGCAAGATCCCGCTCGAGAAGTACGGCAACATCAGGCGCTGGTTCGGCACGCAGGCGGCGCTGCCGGCCTGGCAGCAGACCGCGCCGAAGCGCTAGCAAGAGTCCTGCGCTGTTCATCCGGCCGGTTTGGTGTCAGGTTGCGCCCCCGCAACGCGCAGCTTGAACAGGGCGCGATCGCTCTTGCCAACCGGTCTCTCATGCCGTCGCTGCAACGTCCGCCGCGCATCTGCCCATGAGCCGAGCCGCGGTCCTGGCCATCGGCTTCCTCGTGCTGTTCGTGGGCGGCGGCGCGCGTTTCGCCATTGGCCTCACGCTGAAATCGATCACCGAGGAGTTCGCCATCGGCCGCACGGTGCTCGGTATCACCGTTGCGGTCTATCTCGGCGTGACGTCGGCGTGCATGTTCCTTGCTGGGCGTCTGGCAGACCGGCTCAGCGTGCGCGCCGTCCTGGTTTGGGGCCTCATCGTCAGCGCCGCCGGTATGAGCCTGATGAGCCTGATGTCGGAACCTTGGCAGTTGCTTGCCCTCTACGGCGTCGTGTTCGCGATCGGCAACGGCGTGGCGTCGATCACACCGGTGTCGCTGCTCGTGACGCGTGCCTTCCCCGACCGGGCCGGTCTCGCCAACGGCGTCGTCAGTGCCGGCATGAGCGCCGGGCAACTCGTGATCATCGCCGCGTTCACGCTGGTGCTCGCCCAGCTCGGCTGGCGGCACGTCTTCCTGTGGGGAGGGCTCGCGCACCTGCTGCTGCTGCCGCTCGTCATGCTGGCCGTCCCGCGCGATAATGCGCCGCAACCGTCCGGCGCCGGCAAGCCCACGGTCGGCCGGGGCGAAGGCATGACGCTGCGGGCGGCCGCCGGCACACGGCAATTCTGGCTGCTGATCGGCGTCTACGCTTTGTGCGGGCTCGACGATTTCTTCGTCACCACCCATGTCGTGGCCTTCGCCCAAGACCGGGGCATCGAGGCGCTGGTTGCCGGCCAACTTCTCGCATCGATGGGTTTGGCGGGGTTCATCGGCGTCATCGTCTCCGGGGCCTGGAGCGACAGGTCCGGGCCCGTGTGGCCGGCGCTCGCCAGCTTCGTGCTGCGTGTTGCCACCTTCGCACTCGTGCTGGTCGACCAGTCGCCTCTGTCGATTGCCGTGTTCGCCCTGGTGTTCGGCTTCACCTTCCTGATGACGGCGCCCCTGCTGGTGATCTTCGTGCGCCAGGCGTTCGGCACCGCCAACCTTGGCGCCATAACCGGGCTGGTCGTCATGATTCACCACATGTGCGGCGGGCTCGGCGCGTGGATCGGGGCGGCGCTGTTCGATGGCAGCGGCACCTACGATGGTGCCTTTATCGTCATGGCGTCAGCATCCGTCCTGGCCGGTCTGCTAACCATCAGCCTTGCCCGCAAGTGACGACCCCTTACAGGCCCCAGTTGCAGCGCAGGCGCTGACACACGCCCCGCACGCCGCCGACGTAGCAGGGGGCCGGCACGAAGCGGCAGACCCGGCAGCTATAGGAGGAGAGGCAACCCCGGTAGCTTCCTCCTCGCCCGAAGTTGCAGGCGCGGATCACCTGACAATTGCGATCGGAGACGCCGGGCCCTGGTTGCGACACCGCGGCCGGGGCGAAGCCCGCAACGCCAGCGATGGCGAACGCCAAAGTCCACGCGCGTGCAGTTCGCATCGTGCTGCCCCGGAACACGGCTTTTCAGCCTCCACTGTTGCGAAGAACGGCCCTACCCGCAACGCCTCGTGAGGCAAATGCCTCAGCTTCGGTGCTTCCTGTGCCTCAGAGGCCACGGTCGGGAAGTGAACCACCAGCACCGAACGCCGTTTAGAGACTATGGACGTCGCCTCGAATTGGCCCCGCAACCGGTTGTTGCTCGCTCTGCCGCCGCGCAACCTCAAACAGCTCCTTCCCGACTTCAAGCTTGTCGAGTGCCACAGCGAGCAGGTCCTGATCGACGCGGACAGCTCGCTCGAGCACGTCTATTTTCCAGACAGCGGGGTGATCTCGGTGGTGGCGGTCTACCCGGACGGCAGCATCATCGAGATGGCGACGATCGGCCGCGAAGGCGGCACCGGGTTTCAGGCGGTGTTCGGTGCGAAGGCCTCCTCGGCCCGCCTGCTGGTGCAGGTGCCGGGAACCGCGGCAAGGATGGGACGGGTGGCCTTTGCGCGGGCCATGGATGCGGTGCCGGCCTTTCGCAGCCTCATGTTTGCGCATGTGCACGCCTTCCTGGAGCAGGTGATGGTGTCGGCCGGGTGCAACGGAGCCCACAGCCTCAAGCAGCGGCTGGCGCGCTGGCTGCTGATGATGCGGGACCGCCACGATGGGGATGCCATGCCGCTGACCCAGGATTTGCTGGCTGAAATGCTCGGCGTGCATAGGCCGACCATCAGCCATGCTGTTCGCGACCTCGAGCGTGCCGGGCTCATCGATTGCGGCAGGCGGCGAGTCACGATCGTGGACCGCAACGGCCTCATGCAGGCGTCCTGCGAGTGCTACGGCGTGGTCCGCGCCCGCATCGCCCACCACCTCCCCAAAACATATGCGGAATAGTCCGGTTGCGTAATGTAGATTACCGACGCGACCTCCCAGGGAAGCCAGTCTTGAGAAGCTGCTGGGCCGATGTGCGCCACTGTCTGGGCGGACATCGCACGGCCCTGGAGGGGACCATGGAAGCTCGACAACTCGTCGCCGGCGCGTCGCTCGGACCCGAGGTGCTCAAGATTGCCTACGAGGCGTTCGATCAGGCGTGGACCGACATCGCCGCTCACTTTGGTAACGACAACGCCACCGTCGAGGCTGCCCGCCTCAAGCTTGCGAACGCCGTGCTCGCTGTGGTGGGCGAGGACAATCGCGATCCCGTTCAAGTCAAGAATGCCGCCCTGCAGATGGTGGCCCTCGACGGTCGCGTACGCGGGTAAGGGGTCCGCTCGCGACCTGCCGGGCCGCTCAGTCGTGCCGCGTCCAGCGCTCGACGGCGCGGTCGTCGCTCTGGCGGGCTTCGACCCAGCGCTCGGCGCCATCGGGCCCGCGCTCCTTCTTCCAGAACGGCGCGCTCGTCTTCAGGTAGTCCATTAGAAAGTCGGCGGCGGCAAACGCGGCTTGCCGGTGGGCAGACGCCGTCACCACCAGGACGATGTTGTCGCCGGGTTTCAGCGCGCCGACGCGATGCACGATGAGGCTCGCCTGTAGGGGCCAACGCCTGCCGGCTTCGGCCTCAACGCGGGCCAGCTCGGTCTCCGTCATGCCCGGGTAGTGCTCCAGCGTCATGCCGGCGATGCCGCCGCGCCCGTCGTTCTCGCTGCGTACCGTGCCGGTGAAGGTGACGACGGCGCCGATGTCGGTGCGGCCGGCCGTGAGGCGGCGCACCTCCGCGCCGATGTCGAAGTCCTCGCGCTGCACGCGCACGCTCAAAGCTCAGCCTCCCGTCACCGGCGGAAAGAAGGCGATCTCGCGCGCGCCGCTAAGGCTGGCCGTCGGCTTGACGTGCACCTGATCGACGGCGGCGCGGATGACGTCGGCGCGCGCGAACGCCTCGGCGTATTCGGGGCCCAGGCCCTTGAGCCATGTCACCAGGTCCGCCACCGTGCCGATGTCCGCCGGCAGGTCGAGCACCTCCTCGGCCTTGCCGGTCTTCTCGCGCACCCAGGCGAAATAGCGGACTTTCACGGGCATCGGGCCGATCATCGCTCCATGGCGGTGCGGATGGCGGCCTTCAGATAGTCGTAGCCCGTCCACAGCGTCAGCAGCGCCGCCACCCAGAGCATGGTGAGGCCCGTCCAAGTCACCCCCCACACGATCTTGTCGCCCGCCGGCCCGGCCAGCAAGATGCCGAGCGCGATCATCTGCATCGTCGTCTTCCACTTTGCGAGTTGCGTGACGCGCACTCGCACATTGAGCTCGGCCAGGAATTCGCGCAGACCGGAGACCAGGATCTCGCGGCACAGAATGATCACCGCGGCGCCCACATGCGGCCCGTCGATGGTGTTGTCGTAGGTGAGCATCAAGAGCGTGGTGCCAACCAGCAGCTTGTCGGCGATCGGGTCCAGCATGCGCCCCAGGATCGATTGCTGGTGCCAGACGCGGGCAAGATAGCCGTCCAGCCAATCGGTGATGCAAGCGGCGATATAAACCCCGAGCGCCCACCAGCGGCCCGCGTCGCCCTTGATCAGGACCAGGCACAACACCACTGCCGGCACCGCCAGGATGCGCAAATAGGTCAGCACGTTGGGGAGGCTGGCGGCTCTCACGGGATGCTGCGTGGCCACGGATCTCATGGGCCGGACAAGAGCACTTGGGGTGTCGAGCGTCAATGGGGCGGGCGGCGTACCCTCCTCAAGAATTGGTCAATGCCCCGAGTTGGTTATCGGGTTTTCTCCGAGCCGAGCCAAAACTGAATTGGTCGCATCCCGGAACCGGCGAACTGCGGCGGGACTGACCGCCGAGCCTATCGAGCCGGAGCTGCAGCGGGCAGCATGGTTGATATTTCAGAGCTCGTCGGTGTCGGCGTCGGCGCCGGATTGGGCGGTGATGGGTCCGCTGAGGCTGCGGCGGTCGAGCGCCACACTCTTTACCAACGCGAAGACGGGCGTCCCCGGCGCCAACCCAAGCCGCTCCGCCGAGTAGCGCGTCAGGCGCGCGAGCAGCGCCTCGCCATTGCAATCGAGGCGGATCTCGACGATCGGCCCCTCGCGGGCAGCGATGTCGGCGACCACACCGGGCAGCACATTGAGCGCGCTCAAATCGGTCGGTGCGCTTTTCGCCAGCATGACGTCGCGGGCGCGCACGCGCAGGCGCAGCCGCGTGCCGGGCGGCACGTCGAGACGCGGCAGCTTCCACAGGCCCGCGCGGGAGCGCAGCTCGGTCAGCCCGAAATGCTCGTCGTGACCTTCGACGGTGGCCTCGACGATGGCGCCGGCCTCGGCGCGGCCGGTGAGCGGGAAGAGATCGAGGCGATGCATGACCTCCGATGTCGGGCCTACCGCCGCGACCTTGCCCTCCGACAACAGCACGATGGTGGAGGCCAGCCGCGCCACCTCGGCGACGGAATGGCTGACGTAGACGATCGGCACCTTGCTCTCGTCGCGCAGGCGCTCGATGTAGGGCAGGATCTCGGCCTTGCGCGCTTCATCGAGCGAAGCGAGCGGCTCGTCCATGAGCAGGAGGCGGGGGTTTGCAAGCAGGGCGCGGCCGATGGCGACGCGCTGCTT
>Ga0111538_10013321_pt1 | contig 10848 bp, 2 predicted proteins | sample SoiMethybrSBSTD1_FD_79669 | JGI IMG/M metagenome (GOLD analysis project Ga0111538, IMG submission 79669) | Bulk soil microbial communities from a Populus tree surrounding site in Tennessee, USA - Soil MetaG P. TD hybrid SBSTD1 (version 2)... | ecosystem: Environmental > Terrestrial > Soil > Tree... | reverse complement strand
TCAGGCTCGCGATGACGGAGCCGAGGTCGACACCCGCGGCCGCGGCGCGCACCAGCAGCCCCGGATCGATCGGCGGATCGAACAACGGCAACTGCCTGACGATGCCCTGGATGTTCATGCAGTTGCGAATCTTGAACAGCCGGTCGGCCACCGTGTCCCAGTACTTGTCGAGCTGGGGGTTGGGCGGCGTGCAGAAGTACTGCGTGGCCATGCCCAGCACGGCCCGGGCCCCGCCCACCTCCGGCCGCGCGTTGATGCGGAAGGGCCGGCGCACCTGGAGGTTCTCCATCCTCACCTCGAAGTTCGAGAAGAGGTTCAGCTCCGAGCGCATCTTCTGGAAGGTGAGCGTGGGGCGGCTGACGATGGGCGGGATCTTCTCCGGCCGCGGGCCCAGGATGTTGGCGGCCAGGATGTAGATCTGCGTGGCCTCCTGGATCGACTCCATCGTGTCGCGCCGGAACAGCTTGTCGCCCCACTCGACCAGGTTGTCGATGTACTTCATCACCACCGCCTTCTGGTAGGCGGCGATGCGCAGGCGGGCGATCACGTGGGGGGCGAACGGCTTCTCCCACCAGGCCGAGAGCTGGCCGCGCACCTGCTCGCGCAGCTTCACCAGGGAGGCGTCCCCGCCGGCGTAGGAGAGGAGGTTCATCAGCTCGCGCGCGCTCTCGTATTCGTCGTTCTCGTGGAAGGGGGCGAAGCGCCAGAAGCGGCGCGGGCTGGGCGTGCTGGAGTCGGTGGTGGGGTCGAAGATGAAGTGGAACCAGCGCTGGGCCTCCTCGTGCCGGCCCTCCTTGGCCAGGCGCACGGCCACCTGCAGGGGGGCATGGAAGAAGAGCTCCCAGTTGTAGGCCCCGTACGGGCTCTCGGCTTCGAAGGCCACGTCGAGGTGCGGGAGGTCGCGGCCGTAGACGAGGGGGCCCACGCCGTAGTGCTTCTCGAACCAGGTCGCGCCGCGCGGCTTCCACAGGCCGTCGCCGTTCAGGAGATGGTCGCGCCCCTGGCCGGGCCGGGTGGTGCTGAAGTCGAGCAGGCCGGTCACGCCCCGGGCCTTCAGGGTGCTCAGCAGGCGGCAGGTGTCCGCGTGCTCGAAGGGCTGGAACTGCAGCTTGCGCTCGTGGTAGCCGGCCTGCATGACCGGCACGCGGCGCACGGGCGCCGCCGCGCGGGCCGCCGGCCGCGGGGCCGCCCTCCGCGGCGACGGGCGCGGCGCGGCCGGCCGCGGGGCGGGGGCGCGCTTCCGCTTGCGCTTCTTCTTGAAGAGCGCCTCCGCGTCGTCCGGGTGCCAGGCCTCGTCCAGCGCGTCCTCCCACGCGTCCCGGGCCTCCGGGCTCAGCTCGCGCGCCTCGTCCACCGCCTCCACGTCCTCGCGCCGGCCGCGCCCCGGGCGGCGGGCCGGCGGCCGCACGGCCGCGCGCGCCGCCGGGGCCGCGCGGCGGGCCGCGGGCGGAGGCGGGGCGGGGCGGCGGCTCAGCACGGGCACCAGCACCGGGGCCGGGGGCTTCCAGTCGGCGTAGATGGGGCGCACGAAGTAGCTGCGGTGGCGGTCCTGGAAGAAGAAGGGATAGAGGCGGCGGTCCTCCGGGTGCTGGGGGTCGGTCACCGGCACCACGCTCACGCCCGCGCGGAGCTGCGGCGCGCCGCGCAGCACCACCGACACCCCGCGCGTGTCGGCGGCGGGCAGGGCCAGCAGCGCGCCCGCCCCGCCCTGGGCCGCGTAGCCCATGCCGTTCACGCGGTAGCCGCTGGGCGCGTTCAGCGCGCCCCCCTGGCCCAGCCGGAACGGATGGGCGGTCGAGGGGTGGGGCGAGCGGCCGATGGCGGCCGACGCCCGCCGGCGGCCCTGCAACCACGGCAGGTGCGGCGTGGCCACCTGGGGTGGCGTGGCCATCACCGGCGGCCGCACGTGGCTGGAGTGTTCGGGCACCAGCGCGCCGTTGCAGCCGTTCAGCGCGAAGCGGGCGATGAGCTGCACCTGGGCCGGCTGCAGGTGGGCGCGGCCGGGCGTGCTGCCGGAGGCGCGGCAGTAGAGGTGGAGCACGAGCCGGGGCAGCCCGCCCGACTCGACCACCGTGGCCCGCAGCGTGTAGTCGGAGGGCGACAGCGACTCCGTGCCCGCGATCTTCGTCTGCACCTTGTCCTTGTGGCGGTCGAAGGTGATGAAGCTGCCGATGTCGCGCACGCCGTGGGCCGACATCCGCTTGCGGCTCCAGCGGCCGCGGTCGTACACGGAGTAGGCCAGGTGGATCTCCCAGTCCTTGCCCAGCTCCGGCGGGGAGCCCTTGTCGGAGCGCTCCATCTTCGGCACCGGCTTGCTCACCTCGCGGAACGAGGTCCAGAAGAGGTGCATGCGGCGCTGGAAGATGACCGGCACCAGGTGGTCGCCTTCCACGTCGGCGTCGATCTTCTCCCACGCCGTCCACTGGCGGCCGTTCTCCAGGCGGCGGTAGTACCAGACGAAGGGGGCGGCGAAGGTGCGGGCGAAGACGTGGTAGGTGCCCTCGTCCCACTCCGAGCGCGGCGCGTCCGGGATGTTCAGCACGGAGGGCTTCTGCCGCCGCACCATGCGGTGGGGCTCGCGCCGCTCGAAGAACACGCCGCGCACGTCCAGGCGGGCGATCTCGTCCAGCCCCTCCAGGTAGTCCGCGAAGGCGGACTCCACGTTTTCGTCCTTGATCTCCTGCTGCAGGATGTTGCGCTCGAGGGCCTGGAAGAGGGGCGACTTGTCGTCGCGCAGCTCGGGCTCGATCCAGTTCTCGGGATACAGGAAGACCTTGCGGTTGGCCTCCCACACCCGGTAGCTCTTCATCCACTTCCAGTCGTTGTCGTCGATGACGCGGGGCGGGACCTTGGGCTCCAGGTTCATCAGGCAGCGCTGGAAGAAGGTCTGCACGGTGGCGATGGCCTGGCGCACGCGCGACGTGAGCATGCACGGGTTCATGTCCACGTCGATGAGGAAGTACTCGAAGAGCTGGTTGCGGGTGCGCACGCCCAGGGCGCGCAGGCGGGGCAGGAGGTAGGCGACCAGGGCGTCGCGCCGCTCCATGCGCAGGGGGTCGTTGAGGGCCCGCGCCACCTCCAGCCACCGCGCCTCGTCGTAGCGGGCCTTCACCGCCTGCACCACGGCCGCCGCCGCGTCCGCGTCGGGGATGGCGTTGGCCCAGGCATCGAGCGTCTCCGGCGCCACGCCCAGCCGGCGCTGCACGTCCACCGCCCGGGCCAGGCGCAGGAGGACCGGCTCCGCCGCCGGGTCCGCCGGCGGGCGCAGCGCGGCCACGGAGTCCACGCCCAGCCCCTGCGGGCCCAGGAACTTCCCGACCACGTCCCGCTCCCAGCCCGTGGCCTGCACCAGCCGCTCCAGCGCCTCCGGCCAGGTGGCGGCGCGGAAGACCTCGAAGAGGTCCACGTTCGAGCGGGGCAGCTTGCGGCGCAGCGCGTAGAGCGCGGCCAGCTGGCGCCAGCGCTGGAAGAGGGCGACGCCGCCCGTCTCCGCTCCCGGCTCCATGGGCAGCGCGTCGAGGTCCAGGAACGCCGGCTCGCCCGTCAGCCACTCCAGCTGGGCGTCGGTGACGCCGAAGCCGACCAGCAGCAGGGCCGCCTTGTGCAGGCGGCGGTAGCTCTGCTCCACCGGCGCGAACGAGGCCAGCCCCTCCAGCGGGAACAGGCTGGCGGTGGGCACCGGCTGCTTGGCTCCCGGCCCCGTGCCCATCTGCAGGGCCAACACGGCCGGACCGCCCTGGTTCTTGTAGTCGAGCTGGATCTCGTAGAGGCGCTGCGGATCGAGCACCACCGGCTGCGACGCGTGTTCGGCGGCCTTCGGCGCGGCCGGCTGCTCGATCAGGACGCGCTCGGTGCCGTCGACCTTCAGGGTCAGCTTCACCGCCCCGTCGGTCTGCAGGTAGAACGTGTGCGCGCCCTTGGTCCGCGGCAGCAGGCGGCCCAGCCAGCGCACGCTGAAGTTCTGGGCCGGGATGCCGGGAGCGGGCGGCGCTCCCGCCCACGCGAACGTGAGCTCGGGATCGGTGCGCAGCACGGCGGGCTCGCCGCTCAGGTCGCCGCCCGTGAAGTAGGCGCCGGTCAGGCCCGTGCCCAGCAGGGCCAGGAAGTCGCCCAGCAGCGGCTCGCCCTTCCTCTCACGCGACTTCAGCACGCCGTCGAGCAGGCGGGCCGTGGCCGGGATGGTGAGGCCCAGCGTGTCGCTCAGCGTCTGCACCACCGCGCCCCGCAGCTGGCGGACGCGCAGCTGCGGCAGCAGGTGCTCCAGCACGAAGGAGATGTTCGCCTTCCACTTCTCGTCCAGGGCCGCGCGGGAGGCGCCCGCGGCCGGGGCCGCGAAGAGGCGGGCCGCGGCCGCCGCCGGGTCGGGGAAGATGCGGGCCAGGTGGCGGTCGAACACGTCGCGGCGCACGGCCGGCGTGGCCGGGCTGTGCGGGTCCAGCGCCTCCAGGGCCGGATCGAGCAGGGCCGGGTCGAGCAGCAGGGCCAGCTTCTGGCGCAGCGTGTCGCCCGTGGCCTCGGCCGGGTGGCTGGTCTCGGCGAAGGCGTCGGCCAGGCCGCGGCGGATGCTGCCCAGCACCGACTCCAGCTGCGCGGGCACCGGGCCCGGGTCTCGCCGCGCCTCCCACTCGTGGCGGAAGAGGTAGGCCAGCCGCTCGGGCGTGAAGTCGGAGGCCTGCACCTCGCGCACCAGGTCCACGAAGCGGCGGGTGGAGGCGGGATCGCCGGGCCGGAAGGGATCGGCCTCCGGCGGCGTGAGGCGCAGCAGCAGGTCCAGCGCCGGCAGGCGCAGCTGCAGCGCGCGCGCGAGCACCACCGCCCGGTGGATGGCCGAGAGCCCGGCCAGGTCGAGCCGGGGCTCCGCGCCCCGGCGCTTGAAGAGGGCCCGCACCAGGGCCAGCTCCTCGCTGGTGATGCGGAAGCCGGCCAGCAGGGCCGAGGCCACGGGGTCGAGGCTGTCGCCCGTCTCCAGGAGCTCCGTCCGCTCGGGCTTGAGCTGGAAGGCGCGCTCGTCCTGCGTGCGCCAGGCCACGGCCCGGGTGGCGAAGATGCGGTCGAACGGGTTGTCCTTGCCCCACGCGTCGAGCGGCGCCCACAAGACCAGCAGCTCCGTGATCGGGCGGTCGAGCAGCGTGGCCAGGTCGCGCGCCGCGGCCAGCTTCTCCAGCACCGGCGCGTCCAGGTCGGCCGCGCCCAGGGCCACCAGCGCCCGGTCCAGCACGGGGATGGGCCAGCCCAGCCGCCGCTGCAGGCGGACGAGGCGCACCAGGCGCGAGAGGCGGGCCGCGTCGAGCCCGACCACGCGCACCACGTCGGGATTGCAGTCGGGGGACGGGGTCTCCAGCTGGAGCTGGTTGTCGGCGTTGAGGAAGCGGGTGCTCACCAGGTCGATCAGGTTCTGGAAGGTGATGCCGGCCGCGTCGAGCAGCACCGGCGCCCGCTCCAGCGCCTGCAGGTAGGACCCGCCCCCCTGCTGCTCGGCCGCGAAGCCGAGGTGCAGCCAGGGCGCCTCCGGCGGCAGGGCGACGCGCACGAACTCCTCGCCCGACATGCCCAGGGCTTCGGCCACCAGCGCCGCGCGCAGGGAGCTCCCCTTGCCCAGCGCGCGCATCAGCTCCAGCCGCGTCACGCCCAGGTGGGCCAGGTAGGCGCGGGCCAGGGCCAGGGGCTGGTGGTACGGCAGCGTGAGCGGGTGGACGGCCTGCTGCAGCTTGTCGTAGGCCGCGCGCGAGAGGTTCTGGGGCACGGCCCGCAGCACGTCCGCGGGGGTCTTGCCGGTGTCGAAGGCGGCGCTGCCTCCGGCCACCGCGGCCTCCAGCAGCTCGTTGACGAGATCGATGTAGGGCAGCGCGGTGAGCGTGTTCTCGCAGGAGAGGGGCAGGTCGGCCAGGTCGGGCCGCCGGCCCAGCAGCACGTCGAGGGGCTGGAAGCGGGCCAGCGCCCCCAGCACGCGGTCCACGCTCTGCGAGGCCACGCGCCCCTTCAGGTGCTCCACCCGCTCGGGCGAGCTCACGTTCAGGTAGCGCAGCAGGTCCACGAAGTAGGCGGCCGGGCTGTAGACCGATCCGCAGTGCTCGCAGTCGCAGAAGCCGCCCGCGGCCTGGAACAGCGTGGCCACGTCGGGCATGCCCTTGATGGTGGCGGCCGGGGCCCGCCCGCCCAGCACGAACGGCGCCCGCTGCAGCGACTGCAGCAGGCGGACCGAGGCCACCTTGGCCCCGGCCGCGGTCTGCTGGGCCTGCGCGTGCACGCGCGCGGCCTGGGCGCGCCCGCCCAGGGCCTCCGCGTAGGCGGCCACGAACTGCCGCTGGGGCAGGGAGGCGATGTCGAGCGCCGAGCGCAGGCCGGTGCCCATCAGCACGGCCACCTCGTCCGCCCGGCCGGTCACGCGGCTCAGGCGCTCGGCCGCGGCCACCTCCTCGACGGCGGCCGCCGCTTCCGCCTCGTCCAGCCCCTCCAGCAGCGCCGGGTCCTCCTCCACGCGCACGTGGATCGACTGGTGGACGAGGTCGTGTGCCGGCGCGCGGGCCAGCAGCCGCCGGCCGGCCGCGCTCATCTCCTCCGACCCGGCCAGGCGCCGTCGGATGAAGGCGCCTGGGAACGCCTCCTCCAGCGTGTCCAGGATCGCGCCCGCCCGCTCCTCGACCCAGTCCTGGTGCTGCTCCTCCTCCGCGGCCACCGCCGCCTCGTCGAGGCCCTCGGTCTCGGGCGGCGGCGCCACCTCGTCCACGAAGTCGCACCAGTCGTCGAAGTCGTAGCGGGCCAGGTCCGGGGCCTCGCTCCAGCCGCCCTCGCGCCGCCGCTCGTGCATGCGGCGCAGCAGCGGCGGGTCGGGGCCGATGAGCTCGCCCAGGCGCACGGCCGCCGCCACCTCGCGCGCCGTGCCCTCGTCGAGGCCCTCGGCGGTGGCGCCCGATTCGGTGAAGCCCTCCCAGAACTCGACCGTGGTGCCGGTGCGCTGCTGGTAGCGGGCGAGGACGCCGGCGATGGTGGCCGGCGGGAGGTCGGCCGCGGCCAGGACCTCGGCCAGGCCCGGCGACCGCGCCTCGCGGCCCGGCCGCACCGCCTCGTCCACCACGTGGCGGGCCAGCCGCTCGACCAGCGCGTCCATCTCGCCCAGCGCCTCGGCGTCGACGACGCCGGCGGCGACCGCCTCCTCCACCGTGGTGCGCAGCTCGTGCACGGGCACGTCGACCAGGTCCTCGGCCTCCAGGCCCAGCCCGCCGCGGCCCAGGGCGTAGAAGGCGGATCCGGGCAGCGCCGTCTCGCCCTCCAGCGCCCGCGCCTGCTTGAAGAGGGCCAGCTGCGCGGGATCGACCTCCAGCCACTCCGCCACCTCCTGGAGCACCTCCTCGTCGGCGCCCTCCAGGCTGGCCAGGCCGGCGGTCAGCCCCTCGGCCAGCTGGCGCTCGAAGAAGGCGTATTCCGACGGGCCGGCCGGCGCGTGCGGCAGGCGCACGTCGATGCGCTCCCGCGCCGTGGGCGCCAGCAGCGGCGCCGATTCGGCCACCGGCTCGCCGCTCGCGTCGAGCACGCGCACGCGCAGGCTCACGTCCGCGCCGGCCGCGGACGCGAGGTCGGGCCGCGGGTAGCTCATCCGGTACTCGCCGGCCTCGTCGACGGGCGCCTCCCCCACCACCTCTTCGGCCAGCGCGCCCTCGCGCAGCGTGGTGAGGACGGCGTGCACCGACGCGCGATCGGGCAGGGGACCGCGGACGCGGCCGCTCACCTCCCCGCCGCCCAGCTCCTCCCGCTCGAGCGCGTCCTGCCGCTCGAGCGCGTCCTCCGGCCCGAACGCCTCCTCCATCTCGGGCAGGGCCTCGTCGACCGTCGGCTCGTCGTAAGGGCTCATGGTCAGGCCACCGGGGGCCGGAGCCGGAGGGCGACACTCCGGGCCCGGCCGTGCCCAGATCGTAGGAGCCGGGCGGGGGCCGGTCTGTACGCTACGGTACTTAGTGCTATGCGGACCGGGCAGAGCCCGGTCCGCCGCACTGGGGGCTTGCCGGGCACTTCGTGCCCTTTGCCCCCAGACCCCCAAGGTGCTATGCGGGCACTTCGTGCCCTTTGCCCCCAGACCCCCAAGGGTTCTGGCTTGTCGCGTCGTTTGCCGTCGTGAAGCGAGCGCTACCGATGCATACGGAAAGTGGTACCCTCGACATTTCTTGGGCGCGCGGTGGGCAAGAAACACATCCTCCTCGTCGACGACGATCGGGACACGATCGAGCTCTACGAGGTCTTCTTCCGCGGCATCGGCCACGCGACCACCAGCGCCTTCGACGGCGAGACCGCCCTCTGCGCCATTCACGAGCGCCGGCCCGACCTGGTCATCCTCGACATCGGGCTGCCGGGCATGAGCGGCGTCGACGTGCTGCGCGTGCTGCGGGCCCGGGAGGAAACGCGGGGCATCCCTGTGCTCGTGCTGACGGCCCAGGTGCTGCCGCACGAGATCGCGCGGCTGGGTGAGCTGGCCTGCGACGGGATCCTGGCCAAGCCCTGCGAGCTGCCGGAGCTGTTCAGCGCGGTGTCCCGAATGCTGGACGCCGCACGGCCCAGCACCGAGGGGATCCGCCCGGCGCCGCTGCCCTTCCGCCGGCCCCGTATCGACAGGCGGAGCCGGACCGCGGCCTCACGCCGGGACAGGGACCTGATGGCTCTGCGCATGTGGTCGGACTTCCTGCGGCGCGAGTCGAGGGAGCTCCTCGAGCAGGCAGAGGCGGCCCGGACGCGCTCCCGGAGCCTTCGGCTCTCCGTGTTCGTCAGCTGCGCCGGCCGCGCCAAGGACTCGTAGCGGCGCCCGCGGGGCGCAAGGAGCGGGGAGAGTGCGCTCGGCCAGCCTCTGGGAGCTGCTGCTGACGGCCGCCTTCTACGGCGTGACCGGCTTCGCGCTGGTGGCCGCGGCCGGCTGGTACATCAACTCCCTCTACACCACCATCACCGGCGGCGGCGAGGTGGTGATCGCCCCCTTCGAGCTGGTGCGCCCGGACGGCGACGTGGACAAGACCCGGGGCACGGCCCTGGCCCACATGCTGCAGGCGCAGCTGATCGAGATCGAGCGCGACATCGAGAACGCGCAGACCGAGCTGGTGGGAGCGGCGCCCCGGGCCGCGGCCGCGGCGCAGGCGCTGACCTCCACCCCCCAGGGAGCCATCCCCCTCACCGCGCCCATCCCCATCGTGCTGACCCAGGGCGTGGGCCTCAAGACCAAGCTGCTCGACCCGGCCGAGATCAAGGTCTCCGTGGCCGGGGTCGAGGTGGGCGGCGTCGTGTCCTGGCTGCAGCGCCAGCTGGTGCGCCGCCGCACCGTGGTCTTCACCGCCTACGAGCGCAAGCGCGGCGTGCGCGTCACCGGCAGCGTGGTCGCGCTGGGGCTGCGCGACGCCGCCCTGGCCGTGGACGTGGTGCCGGAGCCGGGCGAGACCGCGGTCGGTCTCGACCGCGTGGTGGAGCGCGTGGCCTACGAGGTGGTGCAGCGGCGCCTGGCCGCCGATCCCAACAACCGGGTGGAGGCCCTGGACGGCCTGGAGTTCGAGTCGCTGGTCAAGGTCCTGCGCGAGGCCGGGCGGCTCAACCGCCAGGTGGCGCGCGGGGCCATCGCGCCCCACGACTTCCAGCAGCTGCTGCCGGCCGCGCGGGGCCTGGCCGAGAGCGTGGAAGGCTGGTACCAGCTCAGCTACCTGGCGGCCAGCATCGCCGAGAGCGCACAGGACTGGCCGGCGGCCGCCAGCCTCTACGCGCGGGCCCAGGCCGCGCTGCCCGCGGACGCACAGCCGGAGCTGCGCAAGACGATCGAGACCAAGCTGGCGGAGATGAAGGTCAAGAGCGGCGTGGAGTCCGCGGCCCAGACCGGCACCAGCCCCGGCGCCGCGGACGCGTTGCAGGAGATGCAGGCCCGCGTGGACGAGGCCACCACGTTCTTCAACGCGCTGCTGGGGCAGCAGCTGAAGGCGGCGCCGGTGAAGCTGCAGACGGATCCCGAGCTCAAGTATTCGCCCTACTACGACTCGGCCAGCATCGTGGCCGACGCCGACGTCCGCTACCTCCCGGACCTGAGCTTCCGCAACGCGTCCTGGCCGCACCTGATGCAGATCACGGGCACCAGCGCGCTGGGACCCGCCGACGCGTACACCGACATCCTCTATTCCTACGCGGACGTCTTCACCATGCTCATGCACCAGCATTACCTGCATCAGGACGCCAATACGTCGGACTGGGTGCTGGGCAAGGGCTACGTCGAGTGGCTGAAGGGGCATCCGCCGGCCCGGCCGTTCGAAGGCACGCCCTACCTCTCCTTCGAGAAGCCGGGCCAGGCCTACGACGACCCGCAGATCGGCAAGGACCGCCAGGTGGCCCACATGCGCGATTTGCTGGCCTCCCGCAACCCCGAGCGGCGCTACGTCAACGCCGGCATCCTGAACCGCGCCTTCTACCTGGCCGCCAAGGCGCTGGGCACGAAGCGGGCGGGCGAGGTCTGGATCGCCGCCCTGCGCCAGGTCAAGGGCGGCCGCGCCGATTTCCCCCAGCTGGCCAAGGTGCTGTACGAGGCAGCCGGCGCCGACGCCCCGGCCGTCCTGGAGGCCCTGCGCCAGGTGGGGCTGGACCCGACGGCAGCGGCCGAAAACGCCCGCGCCGCCCGCGCCCGCTAGAGAAACTGGTCCTTTGGGGCTGGAAGTGCCCTGCGACGACGCGGCGCGTGAAGCGAAGGTCGGTAGCACCGCCTTGGCGGGTCGCCGACTCCGCTCCACGGAGCAGGCGGGAGGGGTGGCCTCCGAGTGCCTAAGGCGGGCTGCCGCTTCGCGAAGGCGTCGCGTCTGACCGAGTCACTCTCCGGCCACCCCAGTCCCGCCCCGACTG
>Ga0111538_10013318_pt1 | contig 10849 bp, 11 predicted proteins | sample SoiMethybrSBSTD1_FD_79669 | JGI IMG/M metagenome (GOLD analysis project Ga0111538, IMG submission 79669) | Bulk soil microbial communities from a Populus tree surrounding site in Tennessee, USA - Soil MetaG P. TD hybrid SBSTD1 (version 2)... | ecosystem: Environmental > Terrestrial > Soil >... | reverse complement strand
TTTATGAACAATTGCCTCTCTTTATATTGAAATATTTAATGCAATGTTTATTGCTCAAATCCATTATTGTATGGCCGAAATTTATCCAAAAAGAAGAAGTAAGAAACAAATTAAATTCCCTAGCATTTTCTGAAATATCAAAGATTATTTCTGACTATTCCAATTATTATAATAATAAATTAACAAAAAGTAATATTCACCAAGTAAATTATAACCCAAATATTTCTGATGAATTAATTAAATTAGAAAATAATATTTTATATTTTGCATTCTTTTTGCTTATATGTAAGAAAAAAGGAATAGCTAAAGAATTTGAGAACGTACTAGATAAGATTTGGTTAATAAATTCAGATGTCCAAAGGTATCTTCATCCTGAAGCGATACGATATAATTTAAGTTATGAATATGGGAAAGATGATTGGAGGAAATATTTGAAATTGTATAAACAACATATAATAAGATTAGGCAAATTAGAAAATGATAAAAAATATAAACTTAGTAATTTTATTGGTGACCTAAACATTAGAGATTTTTTCTAGCAAACTTTCAGATTTTATATTTGATAAATTTTGGATTTTGTTTAAGCATGAACATTATCTGTGAATAATCTGCTGCTGCGTGTTCATACACTCTCTCTGAATATTTTTATATCATTTTCACTTTTTTTGTTGTAGGTTATGATTCACTTTTCTTCTAACCGTTCAACTCATCATTAGCATCTTGAAACTTAATAGGCGTAAATTTATACAACAATGTCTGGAGATAGTAATTATAGCAAATATTCTAGCATTATGTTTTGACAATTCACCATGAAGCATCATAGAATGCTCATCTGCATTCAAATTCTGGAATCTGTAAACCTGTCCTTTTCTTTCTATAATATTCTCATAACAAATTGTTGAAAATTAAATATTTCTTATATACATAAAATGAAAATTTAAAGTATATAGATTACGATGTATCTTTAAAAGGGTTATATATTAGTTCTAACATATGTTGGCTAGTGAAATCTTATAATATTGGAAGATTTGCAACATTTGCAATTATATTTTTATCAATGATGGTAATGGTATTATTTATAGCGTTATCTGTACCGCAAAATATTTATGCACAGTCAACAAATAATGATTCATCAATCTCTACATTAGATGAGTTAGTGAATCAATTAGTTACTGGTGTTAAACTTGAAAATATAATTACTGTTCCCAATGAAGTCCACGTAGGTGATACGTTCGAGATAAATGCTACTGTGATAAATACATTACCACTAAATATTACATTTATTGCAGGTAATTGCAATTCTGACTTTTCTACAAACTTGAATAATATAGTTGAAGAAATAATGACTCCTCAATGTATGAATAGAGTTTTACCAACAGTACTTGAACCAGGAGATAAAACCACAGTTCAGGAACGAAGTGGAACAGGGAAGCAATATAAAGCAGTAGCAGAAGGTGAAGCAAAGGGAAATGCCGTTTTGTCATATAGTATCGATGCCAAACCAGATGGCTCTTTGCTGACAACGTCATTGAATAGCCAAATAGTTAAACCATTTAGCATTACTATACTTCAATAACTTTTATTTTATGAACTTTATTGTTAAAAGCTAAGATAAATTACTTTTTTGATGATATGTGTATAATGCCTATTGGCAAAATTTTCACGAATGAATGATGAAGAAATGTTGAAGATAACAATGTAAATAAATTGATAACATAAAATAACAAATGATAACAATGATGATTGAATGCTTTATCTTAATGAAAGATTAAACAGATTAAGAAAGTGTTGTCATTATTCAGTGTTATAATATTGTGTCCATTTTAGTTTAGTTGTTGTCATTGTGGACAGTATTTTTCTTCATGCTATCCCTAACAATCTTTACTAATTGTGTTACATGAATAGGTTTTTTTATAAACGTAAATTTAGAGGTATTAGATTCTATTGTATCATATGCTGAGATTAAAATCACCTCAAGTTCAGGATTAAGTTGTTTTAGTTTGGTACCTAACTCGTGACCGTTAAGATTAGGCATACTAAAATCAGAAAGTATTAATCCATATTCGTGGATTTTTTTCTCTAAAGTGTTAAATGCTTGTATAGGGTCAATAAAGGTACTCACTTTGAAATCATTCATTTCCAACATTTCTTGAAATAGCTCTACCAAATCTATTTCATCATCTATGATGGCTATAGCTTTGGGCGCCATACCGCTATCACTCTTATAAAAAAAGAAATATTTAAATAATATTTTGATATTTCACATAATTATTTATTAAATTATAATCTATCAAATTATAATATAGCAATTAGATTATATAATACATTGACATTTAGATATAAATCATATTTTAGCTAAAGGTTAGACACCAGAAATATTTTTTTTGACTATATCAATTAGTTTACTCATTTTTAATGGTTTAAAATAAACTTGTAGGTTTAAAGGATTGTTTCCTATCTCATTAGCTGCTGTTATAATAATTATTGTAATTGTAGTATTTACTTCTGTTATTATTTTTCTTGCCAACTCAACTCCATTAATTGGTATCATTTTATAATCACTAAGAATCAAATCAAATTCTTCCTGATTTTCTTTAATATATTCAATTGCTACAAAGGGATTAGTAAAACCTGTTACATCGTATCCATTCGTTATTAGCATATCCTTAAATAATTGTACGGTATCATGCTCATTATCTACTATTGCTATCGAATGATTCACTAATACATCTCATCTTCAAATATACATCGACAACATCTTATATATCTAGTAACTGCTTTATATGAGAAATGAAGTTACGTACAACTTTTTTAAGATGATATGAAATAATACATTAACATAGAACTAGTATTGATGTAATATTTAAAATAGATATATATAACTACTTTAGTCAGACAAAGTGGTTTCTCGTATATCGCTCTGTTTTTCAATGTAAATATAAGAGGATCTTATATACAAATCTTTAATCAATATCAACATAAAACTTTTAGTCATAAATTATTATAACGTGATGTTAAAATAGTATATTCAGTATTAATTTTCTTTCCTAAAACTATGCAGAATATACCTATTGATGTTGTTGTTTTTTAATTTTTTTTATTGTTAATGTTGTTATGATTCTTTCTTATGCCATTATTATTATTATATTTAATATTATTATTTTGCCAGTATTTATTAAATGATTTTAGTATATTTTCTTTATGTGTTTTTAGTTTATAGATTTCTTCTGACCATACTATGTGTGTTACCCCTTCTATATCCTTAATTGATGCTATAATATCTACCAAATCTTCACTATTGTCATATACAAATTCTGAAACTATATCTGAATTACCAACATGTATACTTACTGATAAAATACCATCCATTTCTGATATCTTTTCTGCCGTCTTTCGTAATTTACCATCACGAAGATATGTATGCAATAATCCTTTTTTTATACCAAGCATTTTGAAATTTGGTTGATATTCTTGTGTTACTAATTCAGATTGCAATATTAGGCGTGTTCTCCTCTGAATGGTACTCAATGGTATATTTAATGTAGAAGAAATTTTCTTGTTATCATAACCAAGAACAAGTAAAGAAACTATTCTAAAATCTGTTTTGTCTAGACTATTAGTAACACTATTATTGTTATTTATTGCCTCATTTGCAATCTCCATATTAATTAGATATCCCAGAAAAATTATACATTTAACTCTGTTTTAGTATAGATAACAAATTATATAATGTTTGTGATTAATATTACATTTGAAATCGATTAAAGTCCAAAAATATATAAAAATCTATATAAAATATGGATTTTTGTGATGCAAAACATCAAACTCGATATTTGAATTTATAATTGTAATTGTTCATTTAGAATGATCAGTCATAAATATACTTCTGTTATGCAAATCAATTATTATTATTATTATTTTCTATGTTAAAAAAAAAGTTGATTTTGTTTAGGTGAAGGTATAAAATAAACTTCTTCTGACCATAATACTCGTTCGACTCCTTCAATTTCTTTTATATTAGTCATTGTTTCTATCAAATCTTTACTATCTCGATAAACAAATAAAGCGACCAAATCTGAATTACCAACGTGAACTGATACAGATAATATACCACGCTTTTCAACAACAATCTTTCCAATTCTGTCAAGTTGTCCTTTTTTAAGATAAACATGCAATAATCCTCTTTTATATCCTAATTTTTCATAATTAAGTTCAGTTTTCATAGATATTATTTCTTTTTCAAATAATTTTCTAGTTCTCCTCTGAATAGTACTTAATGGTATACCTAATTTTTGTGAAATGAAAGAGTTATCATGATTTGCTAGCAATAATTCAATTATTTTTTTATCAATAATATCAATATTAACTAAATTATTATTGTGATTATTCTTATTATTATTTATTCTTATATTATTATTTTTTTTATTCTGTTTAAAATCTTCAACTTCACTCATCGCTTTCAATTTTTATATTAATACTTAATTAATAAATTATATTAAATTTTCGCTAAACATGATTTAATATATTATTTTTTATTGTTCTTGTTATTTTTTCTGTCATTATAGTAAGAATACTTAATAAAGAATGATTCCAATACAATTTTAAAATAATTTATTGATAATAGACAGGTAAAATATTCCTTTCAATTTCACTAATTACAAAAGAAAACAAATACTGGCTATATCATCAGATGATTAAAGTAATGAAAAAGTCAATTCTATAATTCTTGTCTTCTCCCTTATATCTTGTCAGGTATTCAAATTATTGAATATAGACTGAATATCTAATTTATTTCAAAATAACATAAAGTAGATCAACTCAAGAAAAAGGTACTGGCTCATCGAGAGAGGATTCGTGCATGTAGTAGGGTTTATTATATATACTGTTTAGCTCTTTTTTTATTGTTAATTAAAATTATCTTAACAATTTAAAATATTTAAAATATTAACTGCATTGGATTATTGTTTTTACATGAACTATCTAATTCCTCCTTTAATCTTTCAATTTCTACTAGATTACAAATGAATCCTTAATACGAAGACAATATCATATCCTCAACAACCTTTGTCTTCAGAAGAAAAGAGCAGTCATAGATTAACACTAAAATATTTTATTTTCTCAATGATAATAGCTATAATCATTGCCAATGTTATTGTAATATTTTCAGAAGAATACAGTAATAAGCATTCTGTTTCTCTTTGGGCATTAAACATAACTGCAGCTATTACTTCAATTTTATGCATTATTGTTATCTGTAAATATGGAATTCATGGACTACATGGTAAATCATATTTGTTTCTTTCTCTAGGTATTATATCATGGTTTGCTGCAGATTTTACACTTTTATATAATTATTATGCATTGGGAATAGAAGAACAAAGACTTGTAACTATTACAGATGTTTTATGGTTTGCTGGATATGGATTTCTTGCTTTACATTTATTTATAGTAATACGTTCTTTACACATTAAAATAAAATCTAAACTGGTTAGTGTAGTATCAATCATTACGGTGATTTTTATTAGTTATAATATAGTTAATCTTTTTTCTTATGATTTTTATACTGATGATGAGTTTATAGCCATTATAGTAACCATTTTGTATCCTATTTTGGATTTTATATTAATAATACCTTCTTCAATAATACTCGTAACCTTACGTAAAGATTATGAGCATAATATCACATGGTCTCTTTATTCATTATCATTACTGGTTAATTCAATAGCAGATGATGGATATGTTAAAGATTTTGTAACTGGCAATTCTGAAAATCTTTGGTTTTGGAAGCTTTTCTATATAACAGATTTTATTATAATATCAGGAGCTTTATTGTGGTATAATAAGTTCCATATTTCAACTTCAAAAGATATTAAAATTTGAATAAGCATCGTAATGAAATAATAATGTCTCTGTGGATATATATTTGGAGAATTGATTCAATCTGAATATACCTATATAGTGGTGAGAAAAGTAGAATTGTTAGAGAAAATAAAATAATATGAAAGAATTCTTTTATGATAGTAAAACTTATCTTAGCAATTTATTTGAAATAAATTCATGCAATTGTGAATCAGACATGCTCTTTTTTGCTTGTGCAAAAGTTTTAGCGTCTCCTCCTACTGTATATCTGAACAACGATTCTGAAGAATTTGAAGCATTTTTTATTGCTTCAAGTATTACTATCGCGACCTCTTTTGGTGGTTGAGCATTATTCATAGCAGAAAAATAATGAGATAGAAATGTATCTATAGTATTGGAATAATATGAAGAAGAATTTTTTTTCTTAATATTATTATTATTGTCAATTTGATTTGGGAATTTAATATTTGGTACAAAATTAGTATTGATAACACCTGGTTCAATAAGGATTACTTTAATTCCATAAGGCTGAAGTTCATATGATATAGATTCACTTAATCCCTCTAATGCAAATTTTGTGCTTACATATATGCATTCTGCGGGTATTCCTACTATCCCTGCAAGCGAAGTTATATTGATGATTAGTCCATTCTTTTGCTCTCTCATAGCAGGTAAAACTTCTTTAATAGTCCTTATTGCTCCAAAGAGATTTGTCTCAAATTGTTTCTTTGCTTCTTCTATTGATATATCTTCTAAAGCACCAAATAAACCATAACCTGCATTGTTTATCAAAATGTCAATTTTCTTTTTTTCGTCAAGTACATTCTGTATGGTATTTCTTACTGAATCATCATTATCAACATCCATGGATAATACTTTTAAAGGAAGATTCTCATCATTTGCAATTTCTTTAATATTATCACCCTTATGTGTATCTCGCATTGTGGCATATGTATAAAAGCCATTTCTTGCCAATAACAAAGAGGTTTCAAACCCTATTCCAGTTGAACTGCCAGTAACTACGGCAATACTCTGCTTTTCCATTCTAGTAGCCTTAGGCAATTACCAAATAGACAAAAATATAATTCTATAGTTGATGAGAACAACAGATTTACAGTAATTATTATTGTTGTTTTTTGAAGTTATTTAGTTCATCAGGAGTGGAATTTTCCATGTAGTGGGAGATAGTAATAACATGTATCTAGCTTTTATTATTATTAGCAAATTGAAAAATTAAAATTAATACAAGACTATGCTAATGATTAATTTAGTGACACCAACAAAATATACTGCCATTGTTACTGGAAGTACAAGAGGTATAGGTAAAGAAACTGCTTTACTTTTATTGAAAAATGGAATGAATGTTATTGTATCTTCTAAAAGTCGACAAAGTGTAGATAATGTCATACAAGAGATGTATCTAAAATTTCCTTCAAAAAAAGAAAATATTTTAGGATTAAAGTGTGATGTTAGTAAATATTTTGATATAAAATCTCTTGTTGATATATCGATAAGAAAATTTGGAGGGATTGATATTCTTATTAATAATGCAGGTATAGTTTATTATGGAAGTCTAATAGACACAACTGAAGAAGAATGGGATAAAACCATTAATATTAATTTAAAAGGTACTTTTCTATTTACCAAGGAAGTTCTTACTCATTTGATTAAAAATAAATCTGGTGGCGTTATTGTCAATGTTAGTTCTGGTGCGGGAAAATCTGGCTTTCCAAACTTATCTGCATATTGTGCAAGCAAATTTGGTGTAATAGGTTTGACTGAGAGCATAGCTAAAGAAGTTGCTGATAATAATGTAAAGGTTATGGCAATATGTCCTGGTGGAGTAGATACAGATATGATAAAAGATATTGTTAACGAGGGATATAATCTATCCAATAGAAATTTGATGAAACCTGAAGAAGTTGCAAAAAAGATTTATGATATGATAATTAATAAAAAAGATTACTATAATGGGCAATCAATAGAATTTTATAATAAATGAGTGAATGAATATTTGTTAAATGATTGTATAGACATTCTTAAAATTTAAATTATATTAATTTCATGGTTAGGGTATAATAGCAGACTATTTTGATATCGTTCAGATATAATAGATATATACTTTCACTATTCAGATTTATTGTTTCAACATAATAATTTACATAACTTTATGTCTTTAATCATTATTGTTGTATAATTTAGAACCAAGACTAATCGCTTTATTTATAAAAAAATTGTGTGATGCTAATCTCTATAACCAAAAGGCCAAAAGAGCATTTTTAAAAATAGTCGACCCGCCAAGATATTTAGTAAGAGTGACAGAAAATTCATTATAAGAGTTACAACTAAAAACTATATAAGCATTTAACTATTCTATTCCTTAATGATTTTTTTGTAATTCTCTGAATATGATACAAATCTCATTTACGTATTGCTAAATCCAATACACTAGTTGATTTGCTGATTTTTATTAATAAATCTATTTCCTATAATTATTATGATATTGATTACTAGTTAATTTTCAAAATATCAAGTTACAGAATAAAAAAAATTTCATAACTGTTCATGACTGAAACAAACACAATGATTGAAGTCTGTGCACAAAATTGTTGTTATAATCTTTTGTAATTCCTCACTGGGTTTCCACAAACTTCTGATTTATCCATTTGGCAACATTGAAAATCTTTGGAAGTATTGTATTAGATGCAACCAATAGTATTAAAATTTTGATCCTGTTATATTTTTCTTTTAGACATTATTTTTTGTTATATTCATCATGACGACGAACCCATGCCATAGGAAAGTCATAACCATCCTCATCTCGTCCCTTTGGAACTAGATCAAGATAGTTGTATGTATTATTCAATATATCTATTCCGCGTGCATAAGCAGAATATGTGTGAAATATTTTACCTGATGGATCTTTATAAAAAACACTTACTCCAGGCAATTCTGAAACAGCTGGATCCTGTCTAGTAAAATTGTAGAAACCTTCTTTCTTTTCTAATTCTTCTGATGTAAATGATACATAATAATCACGGTTAAAACCTGTATCAAAGGAAGAAACCCACTTAAAATCCCAACCCATCCGCTTTTTATATGAATCTACCTTGTTATAAGGTGCTTTAGAAATTGCTATCATGGTCACATCTCTTTGGTTCAAATGTACAATCATGTCCTTAAAATTGTCTGCCCAAAAAGAACATGACGGACATGCTGCATCCCATGTAGGATCATACATCAAGTGATATACTATTAGCTGGCTTCGTCCATCAAAAAGTTCTGACAATGTTTGTTTTCCATTTGGTCCATCAAAGACATATTCTTTATTGACCTGAACCCAAGGTAGATCTCTTCGTTGTTGACTAAGCTGGTCACGTAAGGCAGTAAATTCTTTTTCTTTTTTAAGTAGTTCTTTACGAGCTTCTATCCATTCACTTTCAGAAACAACTTTGTGATTTTCTAAAATGTAAGTCATTGTTTTTGCAAAGCCTCCTTTTCTTTATTTTCAAGTTTTCTACAATAGTTAGTCAACTCCTTTAAAAATAAAGTCCATCCCCTATTGTATTGTTTTAGAGATGTTGAATACATACACATTATATACAATATGTATATTTAAATATTTAAATAGTTCTTTAATTATATTATTATAATAATGACAGGTTCTGTTTGGAAAGCACTAGCTGAGGATAACAGAAGACAAATTTTATTATTGCTTAAGGAACACGATATGTTTCCTTCAGAATTAGCAAAGCATTTTGATACTACCTTGGCTGCAGTATCCACAAATTTAAGAATTTTAAAAGATGCAGATCTCATCAAAGAAAATAGAGAAGGACAGAAAAAAAGATACTCTATAAATCCTAAAAAAACTCTAGAAATAAAAGAATTTTTTGATAAAATGTGGGGACATAATCTTGAAGGCCTTAAAGAGTTTGTAGAAAGTAAAGAGGAAAAGATAAAAAATGAGTGATAAATATGATGTACTTAAAAAAGAAATAATAATTAATGCACCAGTAGAGAAAGTATACTCTGCTCTAATTACTCCAGAACAATTAACTCAATGGTTTCCTAATATAGTAACTATAGAACCAAAGATAGGTGGAAAAGTTTCTTTTAGATTCTTAAAAGAAAGCACACAAGAAGATAAAGACCATGAAATTGTTGGTGAGATTGTTAGTTTTATACCAAATAAAGAGCTATCCTATACTTGGAATTTTACAACAAAGCCTGAATATAATAAAAATACTATTGTTACGTGGAAGCTTGAACAACTATATAAGGATAAAACAAAATTAACTTTAATTCATAGTGGATTCACAAATGCAGATAGATTACAATACGATGATCATAACAAAGGATGGAGTTGGCATATTAAAAGACTTGAAAATCTTATGGATAAAAACACAAATACAAACGAAATTGTAATGTAGTAGTTGCGATATGTGGAAACAGGAATTTTGAATTTGCTAGATAATATGTAAAAGCTACAACATGCATACAAGGGGATCTGAAGGAATTGGTTCGTTTAATAAAGTTGAGCCTTACTTGAAATATTTAGAGCATCTAAATTTACCACCAAAAGCAGAATCAAAAAGAATGGGTAGATAATAATGATGTAATTCTTATTTATGACATGAATTTCGACCACTAAATTACAAAAGGATCAACTATAGTTGCATGTACTACTAAAGCAGCAGTTCCAATTTGAGTAAAATCGACTGAAAGAAATGTGGTGGCTGGGATATAAAAAATAGATATTCATGTAATACAATTGATTTAGTCAGTTATTCAGTTTACCAAATTAGTGCTAATTGCCTTCAATCGGTACAAATTGAATGAATAGGAATGAAGAAAAAGGTATCTTTTTCTACAGATATAACATGAATATGCTATTCTTTAGTAACATTTTGTTTTGCTAATTTTGTACATAGTTCTAAATGATTCTGTTCTTCTTTCAGTATATTTCTAACTTGGGTCCCAAATTTTC
>Ga0111538_10013317_pt1 | contig 10850 bp, 9 predicted proteins | sample SoiMethybrSBSTD1_FD_79669 | JGI IMG/M metagenome (GOLD analysis project Ga0111538, IMG submission 79669) | Bulk soil microbial communities from a Populus tree surrounding site in Tennessee, USA - Soil MetaG P. TD hybrid SBSTD1 (version 2)... | ecosystem: Environmental > Terrestrial > Soil > Tree... | reverse complement strand
TGTTTGCGCCGATCAATCCGAGCTCCGCCGCGTGCGCGACGAGTTGGCGCGAAAGATTCCAATCGTGCTTCTCGAGCTCGTCGATACGAGGGTTGACTTCGTTGTCGATAAACTGCCGCGTCGTTTCGGCAATCATCCGGTGCTCGTCGGTGAAGTCTTCCGGCGTGAAGATGGTCTCGGGCGCGCGCTCTTCGATTAGAAACGCTCCGCCTTTGACTAACTGCTTGTGTTCGGCTACGGCTGACATTCGAGTTTGTCCTCCTATTGAGTTAACTTCAGGCTGCGATGCGTTCGAAGATTCCAGCGGCGCCCATGCCACCGCCAACACACATCGTCACCATTCCATAGCGGCCGTTACGGCGCTCGAGCTCGCGCAGGATGCTGGCCGTGAGCTTCGCGCCCGTGCAACCAAGCGGATGGCCCAACGCGATCGCACCGCCGTTGACGTTTACTTTTTCCGGATCGATACCCAGCGTCTTGATCACTGCCAGCGACTGCGCCGCAAACGCTTCGTTCAACTCGATCAGATCGATGTCTTCGAGCTTCAGGCCGGCCAGCTTCAACGCTTTCGGAATCGCGAACACCGGACCGATGCCCATCTCCTCGGGCGGACAACCCGCGGTTGCATACGCGATGAACCGCGCCATCGGTTTCGCCCCGAACTGTTTTGCGCGTTCGTCAGACATCACGATTGCCGCCGCCGCGCCGTCGGACATTTGCGACGCGTTGCCCGCAGTGATCGTACCCTTTACATGAAACGCGGGCTTGAGTTTTGCGAGACCTTCAGCGGACGTGTCGCGCCGCACGCCTTCGTCCTTATCGAACACGACTTCGCGTCGTTGTTTCTTGCCTTTTTCGTCCAACTCTTCCAGCACGACGTGCAACGGCACTGTCTCATCGGCAAACTTCTTAGCGTCGAGCGCGGCAGCCGCGCGTTGATGCGAACGCAACGCAAACTCGTCCTGCTCCTCGCGCGTTACTTCATACTTGCGCGCGACGTTCTCAGTTGCAAGACCCATGCTGAGATAAAAATCAGGATAATGCTCCACCAGGTACGGATTCGGACGAATGATGTGACCACCCATCGGGATCATCGACATCGTCTCGAGTCCGCCCGCGACGATCACCTCCGCGCCGCCGCTGCGAATGCGTTCGGCCGCCATCGCGATCGACTGCAACCCCGACGAACAGAATCGATTGATCGTCATCGCGCTCGTCTCGACCGGCAGTCCGGCGCGAATCGCAGCCGCGCGCGCAACGTTCATTCCCTGCTCGGCTTCCGGCATCGCGCAACCCATGATCACGTCTTCGATCTGCGATGTTTCGAGACCGGGCACGCGCGCGACAGCGTCTTTGATCACCGCCGCACCCATTTCGTCCGGGCGCGTCGTGCGCAACGTACCGCGCGGCGCTTTGCCAACCGCTGTTCTCACTGATGAAACAATAACTGCATCTCTCATATTCACCTATCCCTGTTAATCCGTGGTCCTAATTCCTCAACGGCTTACCCGTCTTCAACATGTGCGCGATCCGTTCCTGCGTCTTGCGCTTGCTGACGAGCGACAGAAACGCTTCGCGCTCCAGGTCCAGCACGTACTGCTCGGACACGCGCGTCGGATGATTCAGATCGCCGCCCGTCAGAATGCGCGCAAGCTGCTCGCCGATTTCGGCATCGTGGTCCGAAATATATCCGGCACGCTTCATCTGGTGAATGCCCAACTTCAACGTCGACAGCGCCGGCAATCCCAGCGCGAGAATATCCGTCCGCTGCTGCGGCGCGACATAACCACTCGCCGACAACGCCAACACTTCCTTCTTCGCGTCGGCAATCAGGCGGTCGGCGTTCATCGAGATTGTATCGTCAGCCGAGAGGAAACCCATCGTTCTCGCTTCTTCCGCCGACGTCGCCACCTTCGCGAGCGCGATCGTTTCAAACGCTCGCTTCACGAACGGGAACGGATCCGCGTCGTCGACTCCCTTCGGAATCGAATCCAACGCCCGCACGAGCAGCTCCTTCGTGCCGCCCCCTGCGGGAATTATCCCGACGCCAACTTCGACGAGACCGATGTACGTCTCGGCCGCAGCCCTGACGCGATCGGCGTGCAACACCATCTCACAACCGCCGCCAAACACCATTTGAAACGGCGCGACAACCACCGGTTTCGGCGAATAACGCAAACTCATGGTCGCATTCTGAAAAACTCGGACCATCATGTCGAGCTCGTCCCAGTTTTCCTCCTGCGCCTCCATCAGCATCAGCATGATGTTTGCGCCGACACAGAAGTTCGGGCCTTGATTGCCAACCACGAGACCAAGAAAGTTCTTCTCGACCTCGCCGAGCGCAAACTTCAACATCTGCAATGTGTCGCCGCCGATGGCGTTCATCTTCGAGTGAAACTCGAGACACGCTACGCCGTCGCCGATGTCGATCAGCGAAGCTCCGGAGTTCTTCTTGATTACGCCGTTCTGATCTTTGATTGACTTCAGAATCAAAACACCCGGTTGATCGGCAAGCGGAACGTACCCGCCCGAAGCAAAGTCGAAATAAGACTGTTGCCCGTTCTCTTTTTTGTAGAACGATGTGGCGCCCGACGCGAGCATCTGTTCGACATTCGCCGGCACCGCCATTCCTTCTTCCTTCATGCGTGCGACTGACTTCTCGACGCCGATCGCATCCCACGCTTCGAACGGTCCAAGCTCCCAACCGAACCCCCAGCGCATCGCGCGATCGACTTCGACAACGTTGTCGGCGATCTCAGGAATGCGTTTCGCGGCGTACGCGAGTGTGCGCGTCAACGTCTTCCACAGAAACGCACCGACGCGATCCTTGCTCCACGTCAGCGCTTTCAGGCGCTCGGGCAAATCGTCGATGTTCTTTGCCATGTCGAGCGCGGGAAGTTTGACTTTCTGCGACGGGCGGTAATCGAGAGTTGCGACGTCGAGCGACCAGATCTCGCGCTTGTCACCTTCGCCTTGTTGCTTCCGGTAGAAACCGGATTTGGTCTTGTTGCCGAGCAGATTGCGCTCGACCATCTTCGCGAGCAGATCGGGCACGACAAACATGTCGCGCTCTTCGTCGTCGGGCAGGTTCTCGTAGAGGTTCTTGATGACGTGGTGGAAAACGTCGAGACCGACTAAATCAAAAGTACGGAAGGTTGCGCTTTTCGGACGGCCGACGGCTGGACCAGTCATCTTGTCGACTTCTTCGATCGAGTAGCCGTCTTCGACCAGCGTCTTGATCGTGTGCAGCGCGCCGAACGTGCCGATGCGATTGGCGATGAAGTTTGGACGGTCCTTTGCGGGAACGACGCCTTTGCCGAGTCGCTGATCGAGAAAGCCGAAGAGGAAGCACGCGACTTCGGGCTTGGTCCATTCAGTGCGAATGATCTCGACGAGATGCAGGTAGCGTGGCGGATTGAAAAAGTGTACGCCGACGAAATGTTGCTTGAAATCGTCGGAGCGCGCCTGTGCGAGTAAGTGAATCGGAATGCCGCTGGTATTCGAAGCGATGATCGAACCGGGGCGTCGATGTTGGTCGATCTTCTCGAAAAGCGAGCGTTTGATCTCGAGGTTTTCCACGACCGCTTCGACGATCAGATCGCAATTCTTGATCTTCGCGAGGTCGTCGTCGAAGTTACCGACAGTGACTCGCGACGCGAACTCGGGTACAAAAAACGCCGCTGGCTTTGCTTTGCCCGCCGCTTGCAACCCGTCCCGCGCAATTCGATTGCGTACCTCTTTACTCTCGATCGTTAAGCCTTTGCTCGCCTCTTGCGGCGTGACCTCGCGCGGAACGATATCGAGCAGCAGCGTGGGCACACCCGCATTCGCCAGATGGGCTGCGATCTGCGCTCCCATCGTCCCCGCCCCCAGAACGGCCGCCTTCTCAATCCGCATCATCCGTTTCTACCTCTCTGATATAGCAACCGCCGATCGTACCGATAGGCGCTCATGATACTGAATGAGCGCTCATTCAGGCAAGACGCAAGCCGCGCAGAGAGATATCTTGACGACATTTAGCTAATATCACTCAAACATCGCATAGTTGAGCCTTGCTTTCGTCGATCGGTGATGAGTAAGAGTGGATTATTTTTAGGTGGAATCTCAACGCGGCGAACCTTCCTTCGCTCATCGGCAGCAATGTTGGCGGGCGTTTCAGTACTGAAGCCTTCATTTGCAATCGTACGTCCGAGAGTTTCTTCAGCGCCTGATTACTCTTCGGTAATTGAAAAGATCAAGCAGCTCCTTCCCGTTTCAATGGCGGAAAGAGACATAACCGGCGCTTCGATTGCGCTGATTGATGGCGACGATATCGTTTGGTCGGCGGGCTTTGGCTACACGAATCGTTCTTCAAAGGTGAAGGTCACAGGGGACACGCTTTTTCACGTCGGTTCGATCTCGAAGAGTTTTACTGCACTCGGTGCTCTAAAAGCCGTTGCTAAGAACCGTATTGCTCTCGATGATCCGTTGAAAAAGTATCTTCCCTGGTTCTTCGTAAACAGTCGGTTCGGGGCTGCTGCGGTTGAGCAGATCACTATTCGGCATCTCCTGGCCCATCATTCCGGCCTTGGAACATGGTCGCCGCTCGGAAACCCATCTGATACCGCCTATCACACTCGCACGTTCGAGGAAGTGGTTAAGAGTACCAGCGGTTCGTGGCTGAAGGCGCCGGCGGGCGAGAGATTTGAGTATTCCAATCAAGGTATTGACCTCGCTGGTTATACCCTGGCGGTTGTATCTGGCACGACGTTCGAGAATTTCATGCGTGAAGAAATTCTCGTACCGCTCGGGATGACAACGAGCACCTTTAATCAACCCCAGGCTACGGCGAAAGAAACATGTGTGACTGGATATTTAGGCAAGCGCAGCGTGCCAATAGTAAACGGTGTCGTCATGCCGCTCGTTGCTGCGGGAGGTTTATTCGCTTCGGCCAACGATTTGGCGAGGTTCATTATCTTTCACCTGCAAACTGGTGCGGCAAACGGTAAACAGATTCTTCCGGCAACATTGTTGAAGGAAATGTATGTGCCACAGTTCACCGCGCAAAATCAGATTAGTGGTTACGGGTTGGGCATTTACAAAGCACTGCAAAACGATACGGTGAGGTTGTCGCATGGCGGACTGGGCTACGGCATCTCGACACACTATCGATTCCTGCCGGAATACCGACTCGGCGTCGTTCTGTTAACAAATCAAGACACGGCACACAACGCTCCGCAGTTAGCCTCGCGCGGCATTGAATTGATGCTTACGGCGAAACTTCAGAGATCGCCAAAGAATAACTCGGTTAGTACAGCGGAAAAGCCAATCGCATCTCTTAGTGAAAAATTTCTGCGACGTTTTGAAGGAACGTATTTGCTTTATGAAGGATTGCTTTTTCGTTTTAGATACGAAAATGGCGGCCTCTTTCACATCACCGGCAACGAAAAATTAAAACTCGTCAGCCTCTCTCCAACTGAGTTCGTATCTGGCAGCCGCCTTTATAAATTCATGCTGGATGAAAACGGACGGCCTAAAGGTGTGCAGATTACTGACGGTTATTATGATCCGCAGACGGCGGAAAACAGCGTGATTTACCTGCCTGTCAACGATACGCCGATGGATGCGCAAGGTTTGCGCAAGTCTGAGTGGTCCCGGCTCACCGGCAAATATGCCGGAACGTTTATCGGTGTAAACAGCGAGGTCAAAGTTTCATTAGTGAACGGTCATTTATATTTGAACGACAAGCTCAAGCTGAAAGAAAGCCTATCTAATTCTTTTGTCAGCGCAGATGGTGAGGCGGTAATCTTCAGCGGTAAGCAATTATCAGTGGGAAACAAATTGTATCTCCGAAAAGAATAAAGGTTTCGAAAAGACGCCTTTGACATTGACTTAGGTTCGGTAACCGTCCTACAAGATAGGACGCTGGCACCCTTTTCCCCTGACCACAGATTAAAGGTTCCCCATGGCCCCAATTGCGAGTCTTGTCGATTTAGGCGAACTGATCGAGAGCCACCAAGACGAACTGCTGTCCGATTGGCAGCGTGAAGTCGCTTTGCTCCCGGGAGCCGAAAAGCTAGATGCTCCAACTATTACCGATCACATACCGCAACTGCTCACCGAACTAAGCGAGAACTTGAAATCTGATCGGAGCGAAGCCAATCTCATCTTGAGTCCGACAGAGCATGGTGTTCAACGATGGAGAGTAGGGTTTGATATTACTGAAGTTGTAGCTGAATACGGCATTTTGCGCACGTGTCTTTATCGTATCGCAGAGACAAATAATCTTCCTCTCACAAACCAAGCTGCCCGCATCATCAACACCGTTTTTGATAATGCAGTTGCACAAGCCATAAAGGCATACGCGACTCATATGACCGTAGAGCTTCAGAGACGCCGCGAGGAGCATTTGAGCTTTGTCATTCATGATTTGCGCACGCCCTTACAAGCGATCTCGTTGGCTACTACAATGCTTGAACGTTCCCTACCAGATGATTCAAAGATCGAACTCTTCGAAACGGCCCTCCCGACCTTACGGCGAAATATAAGCAGGCTCGACGCTCTAATTAAACGCGTGCTGCAAGATGAGGCGAATCTCCAGCTCACGGATTCTCCAAGACTAGAAAAGCGCGAGTTCGACTTATGGTCCCTGGTGGAGAGCACGATTCGAGATCTATATCCCATTGCGACCGATTCGCACACGACTCTGATAAACAATGTTCCGTCTGACATGACGATCTTTGCAGACGCTCGACTGCTGGGCCAGGTTTTCCAGAATCTCCTCTCCAATGCTATTAAGTTCACACCTAATGGAAAGATCATCGTCGGAGCTCGGCAGCGAGATGCAGACGGTAATGCGCAATGTTGGGTCAAGGATACTGGCGCGGGGATCGACTCTGAACGGCTAGACAAGATTTTTGAAAAGCTGGAAACAGATCAGCAGCCAGAAAAACGTGGCGTCGGCTTAGGATTGGCAATCGTCAAGCAGATTGTCGAACTTCACTCCGGGACAATCGCAGTTGAAAGCCGCTTAGGTGAGGGTTCTACATTTACTTTCGAAATCCCGAATGGACCAAGGCGCGTCATCATCGATGTTTAAATAGCGTTGTGTAAATGCTCTCCCAATGTTATCCACCTGCCAACCCCACAAAATAGAGTAGAGACTTGATCGTGGCTTGGTTTTAGAACTTGCCGCAGTGTTAGAACCATCGGAACGGCGACTCTGGGCCATGAAACGTTCCAATTCGCTTCTGTACGATCCCGGTACGTTGGCGATTATCTCACCTAACGCTTGGCCCATCCGGATAACAAATTGATCTGACAAGGGTTGAAGAACAGTTCGGTCAGTTTTTTCAAGTGGCACACCTTGCGCATGGTCCATTGCAAGTCAAAGTTCGTTCTCTACAATTTTCAGAGAGGGGTCGGCAAAATGCGCAAAACTAGTCTCATTCTTACAAGCCCGTTGCTTGTCGCCTTGAGTTTGTTTACCTCACTCCCCGTTTACTCAAAATCAGAGCCTGCTAAAGACTCAAAACAACAGGTAGCCAAGCCGATTATTTGGCGCGATCCGGGAGTCATTTCCGGACGCGACCTGCGCTTCGGGCCGGGTTCTGCGGAAATGGCGCCAGTTGATCCCTTTACGTTCATCAAAGAAAAGAAAAGCGGAGAGTCTCCTAAATTCGTTGTGCGTGATGCACGCGGGAATGAATGGACCGTCAAACTTGGCCCCGAAGCACAGGCCGAGACAGTATCGACAAGATTAGTGTGGGCGGTCGGTTACTTTGCGGAAGAAGAGTACTACTTCGATGAAGTTCGAATTGACGGACTAACGCGGCTCTCGCGAGGTCAGGAATACGTTAGCGGCAATATTGTGCGCGGTGCCCGCTTTGAGCCTGAACGATCAAATATGAAAGGTGGTTCAACCTGGGATTGGCGTAAGAACCCATTCAACAATACGCGAGCATTGAATGGATTGAAGGTCCTAATGATCTTGCTCAACAACTTCGATGCCCACTCCGGAAACAATCAGATCATTTATGTCAGCGGTCCACGTGGTACAGAAGCACGTTATTACGTCACAGATCTCGGAGCCACGCTCGGTCGCGCCGGCGGACTTGGCGGAACTCGAACAAAAAACGATCTCGCAGATTTTCTCTCCACCAAATTTGTACGCGGTGTGGATGAGAGGGACGGTGTTGTGGAATTTGATTACGACACACGGCCCAGCGGGTTAGGCCACGTATCGGTGTTCCATCCCTTCTATTATCGCCATGAGGTCAATAAGGAAAAGGCCATGCGAGGTATTCCAGTAGCGCATGCTCGTTGGATTGGATCGCTGCTGGGACAACTCTCGGACGAACAACTACGAGATGCATTCCGTGCTGCCAATTATTCCGACGGTGTTCGAGAGAGTTACGTGGCCGCGTTACGTGAACGTATAAATCAACTTCGAGATCTGCCAGTTCGAACTCAGCGAGGGCAGAGATAACTAGATTCAACTCGAAGGCTGCTGACAAGGTAGGAACCAATGTCTCGGAGGCTTTCTCGAAGTACGATCGAGCATCAAGGCCATCAACTGACGAAGACTAATACCGACAAAGATCATTTATGAGCTTGAACAACCGGGGGAAGCGCGGTTTTCTGAGACGCCAGCGGAAAAGAAAGATCGAAAGGCGTTACGTCTGTTTTGTCGATTCGCCGCGCTAGGTCATCCGAATCGCAACGGCTCGCTACTCTATGCCGACTCTATTACGACCACGTTGAAGAAGTTCTCCTCCATCACTCTTGCAAAATGAAATTCCTTGCGCGACATCATGATCGAACGTTGAAGCGTCAGATCTTTTCACACTATTCGCTGTTTACTTGGCACCATCCTCACTTGGGCGCCACTCAACGTTAAGATCTGAAACCAATGAAATTCTTAGAAAATGAAGTGGTCAGGGAAAATCTCAAGTTATGACGGAACCCACAGACACGATGGGTTTACGCTCCAAATGTTAGGATTGCGCAATGATAGTCGACCTCATGACCACGGATGGACTTCGGCTCAGTTTTGACCGAGATGACGATTCGACGGGGAGGCTCACCGCCGAGGCACAGTCCGGAGGGTTTCGCGGCTGGGGCAGCGCCGAAGGAGTCTCCGCCCAGCATAACGGGCGGTTTCTATTTCGATGCAAGGCTCGACCAGGTACACCTTGCTCTCGACGTCTATCCGGTCGGCGGTCGGGGTCAAATTGGACTTCGCATTCGCGTAGGGAGCGAAGTCTGGGACCGCGATCGCCCCGAATCTCGACATGAGGCGACTATTGAGGTCCTCTCCACCTACGCACGGCTTGAGCGATTTTCGCGCGAGATCGACGATCTGCTCTCCGGCGCTGCGTCCGAAGCAAGGCTTCACGTCGAACATCTCTTGTGAGTTGGCCAACAGTTACCACTTCCACAGCAAGATTCGGATAGGAATCAACAAACCGCTCACTGTAAAGTTCCGCCTTGTAGATTAACGAACCCGAGGTAAATGTGATGCGCACTGATTTCCAATTTGTAGCTCTTCCCATAGAACACTTTAAGCATCTCTTCTCGATGAACGACGCCGAACTAGCGTCCGTGGGCGCAAGGCGAATGATCGTCGATGCGCATCCAGGATTTCCGTGCAGAGTTAGTCTGATGGATGCGCCGGTCAGCGAATGTGTGATTCTCACGCACTTTCAACATCACGAAGCAAACTCTCCGTACCAAGCGGCTGGACCGATTTTCGTTCGTGAGATGGCGGAGACAGCTAAGCCTGAGGTAAACGAGATACCAGCTATGTTTAGTCATCGCTTGCTATCGGTTCGGACCTACGATGAAGCCGCTATGATGAAAGACGCGAAGGTTGTCGAGGGCCGGGCACTTGAAGAGTGCATAAGGAGTTTTTTTACGAATGAAGCCATTTCGTACTTGCAAATACACAACGCCGCGCCAGGTTGTTTCAATGGCACAGTGCAGCGCGCGTGAGGCGAGACGCGCTATCGCCGTTTTACCGTTTCACGCAAAAGAAACAAACCGAGAATGCTGCCCGTAACAATCCACGCAAGCGATACAGTTCTGATCGGCCGATAGTTTGCCGCCTGGTTTTTGATCTCAATGAAACCAACCGGCGTGACTTGTACACCACCGCCGCCACCTGCCCCATCCTCCTGGCTACCGCCATCCCCTTCGGCTTTACGATAACCCGCACCGCCGCCGAATCCCCATCGAGCTTTAGCAACTGGAATGACTGTAATTCCATCACGTTCCACAGGTTCGCCGAAAACGGTCGCTGCTCTCGCGACCGCGCCAAGTTTTTCAGCCATCGTGCCGACAAATCGCTCTGCCGAACCCGTTTTTTCTAAGCTCATTATTCGCCACCCTTCGTTCTGAAAAGTTGCTACAGTCTAACAAAGGGAACCATGACGCGGTATTTGCGTCTAATGCTTTGCAACTCCAAAGAAGGAGAAAGCTCGTGCCTTCCCGACACTTAAAACGATACTCAGTTCTCCCACTCTTCTGCTTGATCGTCCTCCTAAACGTGCAAACCGCGGAAGCCTGCTCCTGCGGCGGCAAGCCGACGGTGCTCGACGCTTTCAATCTCGCAGATGTCGTGGTCGTGGTCAGTGCGGTTTCTGTTGAAAAGGCAAAGCCCGAGCAGACCGCTGCGCCGGGCCGCATGTCCGATGGCACGAATTACGTCGACGGCGTCAGATCGACCGCGATGCGTGTCGAACAGGTCTTCAAAGGGGCTCTCAAACCTGGCGATGAAATGATCTTTCTACAAGGAGGCGGCGCTGACTGCATCTGGACCTTCGACGAAAACGATATCGGAAAGAAGTTTCTCTTTTACCTCAAGCAGCACA
>Ga0111538_10013316_pt1 | contig 10850 bp, 10 predicted proteins | sample SoiMethybrSBSTD1_FD_79669 | JGI IMG/M metagenome (GOLD analysis project Ga0111538, IMG submission 79669) | Bulk soil microbial communities from a Populus tree surrounding site in Tennessee, USA - Soil MetaG P. TD hybrid SBSTD1 (version 2)... | ecosystem: Environmental > Terrestrial > Soil >... | reverse complement strand
TTCCGCATCAGGACCTCGAAAATCCGCTCTACTCGCCAGGCCGAGACGACGACGAGCTCGCGCCGAGTGATTTGCCCTACGCCTGCGACGCTCCCTACAGCGTTCGCGTACAGGATTTCACCGGCCCCACGCGGGTCGTCGGCCGACTCCCCGACCGCAACGGCAGCAACGAACCGGCGCATTTCGTCGAGCGGATCTTGACGGCGGCGAACCACCGGCAGTCGCCCGCGGCGACCTACCTCGACTATTTCGCCGTCTGCGCCCGAGAGTGGCAGCTCGTCACGACGCAGAGCCTCGAGAACACTTTCGGGTCGGCGCGAAACCTGCGAACGTCTCCCGAGGAAGGCCCCGTTTGGCCGCCGGACGAGCTCGCCCGCTTGTCGCATTACATCAATTGCCACGGCGACACGCACGACTGGCACTTCTACGGCAACCGGCCCGCGTTTCCGGTGGCGCACGATGCCGCGCTCGCCGCAGAGAGCCTGCGCGAGGGCACCGTGGTCGCAGCGGAATGCTGCTACGGCGCGGAGCTGTACGCGCCGGGCGATGGCGCCGGCGCGCGGCCGGGAATCTGGGACGCTTACCTGACCAACAAAGCGTACGGCTTCTTCGGCAGCTCGTGCCTGGCGTACGGGCCAGCGATCGGCGTCGCCGGAGCGAGCCAGATCTGCCGCAGTTTTTTCTTCTACATTGTCGAGGGAGCCTCCCTCGGGCGAGCCGTGCTCCAGGCACGGCAGGATTTGATCGCTGCTGCACCGATTCTCGACCCCATCGACCTGAAGACGCTCGCGCAGTTCCATTTGCTCGGAGACCCTTCCATCCACCCGGTCGATGCGGGGCGCGCCGACGAGGCCGTGCCCGCCGTCCGCGCCGGACCGCTCCGCCTCCGGCCCCTCGACGCGGCCCGGCGCGCTGCAGCGGGCCGAAGCTTCCGGCGCCAGAACCTGGAGCGGATGGGGGCGGCGCTTGCCGCGGTCACCAGCGTGGCGGCTCGAACCGCTGCGAAGAAGCCGCCGCCCCGCGTGCGAGAACTTCTCGCGCAGGCGGCGCGAGCCGCGCGCGTCACGGAGCCGCGCTTCCTTACTTTCCGCGTCGATCGCCCGCGAGCCGCGGGAGCGATGCGAACTGCCCGCAGGAGAAGTCGAGCGGAGCCGCCCCGCCAGGTGCACGTCGCCATCGGCGTGCGCGGCGGGAAGCGCTCACGCCGCAGGCAGCTCGTGGCCGTCGTCGCGCTGCCGGACCGCGACGGCGTGATCGTGCGCCGGATGTTCAGCCGCTGACGCGATCTGCGCCGCCGGAGTCGGAAGAAGCAGGGGGCTGATCCCCACGCCGCGCGAAGCCATCCTCGCCACGGCGCTCCGCTCTGCCGTCCTCGACCAGGTACTCGAGGGAGGCGCGCGTCGTCCGCTCGACGAGCGGCCGGAGCTTGCCGACCGCCTCGGGGTAGATTTCGAGCGCGAGCTCGAGCGGCTTCCACTCCCGATCGCCCAGCGCCTCGTGAACTTCTTCGATCCGCGCTTTGCGGTGGCGGAGCGTGTCGTCGATGAGGTCCGTGGGATCCCAATGGGGAGATCCATGCGCCGGGTAGAGCACTTCGAGCCCAAGCGACCGGAGGCGCTCGAGCGACGCGAAATACTGGCGCAAGTTGCCCCCCGGCGAGCCGACGTACATGCTGACGAGTGTCGAGACGAGGTCGCCCGCGACGATCGCGCGCGCCGCCTCGTCGTGGAGAGCGATGTGGCCCTCCGCGTGGCCGGGCGTGAAAACCGCCCGCAGGCGCATCGCTCGGCCGCCGCCGGGGTGCTCGCCCAAGTCGATTTCATCTCCGTCTTCGAGCGTCCGGTCGAGTGGGCTCCGAATAAGCTGTCCGGTCAATCGGTGCGCCCAGAGCGGGCGCTCGTAGCGCTTGCGGGCCGCATCAAGAGCGCCCACGTGGTCCGGGTGGTGGTGAGTCAGCACGACCGCAAGGAGCTCATCGCCTCCCGCGATCCGCCGGTCGATCGTGCGGAAGAGGTGGCTCTGCTCGCGCTCGCGGAGCGGAGCGGGGTCGACCACGATGAACCGCCGACCTCCCACGAGGTACGTCGAAGTGGGGATTTCCGGAGGGAGCGGCGGCGTCTCGAGCGGTACGGCCTCGTAGCCAGGCCCGAACCGGATGCTCCTTCCCGACTCCTCGAACTCCGCCGGGATGGCTTGCATCGCCGCGACGGCCGCCTCGAGCGTCGGGGCCGTCAGGCACTCGAGGAGATCGATGACGGGGGGCGCAAGCCGGAGGTGCTCGCGGCGCCAGGCGTCGAGAGCTTCGGAGGGCCGCATCCAGGCGCCCGAGACGAGCTCGCCGGGCAGCACGCTGGGCTCGTTCTGCGCTTCGACGAGAAAAAAAGTCGTGTCGAAACGATGCCGTGAGAACCGGGGGGTGATGAGTCGGGCCACGGGGCGAAACCGGGCAGCGTCGATTGCGAGCCGGCGCTCCTCGAGGAAGCGCCCCAGGTCGATGGCCGAGGCTTTATCTTCCGAGAGCGTGGAGCGCAACGCGGCGGCATCGGCGGACAGCTCCGCCTCCCGGGGGGATCCCCCGCTAGTGACGAGCACGCCGGTCTCCTCGAAGAGCTCCCGCGCGGCGCAGCCGAGGAGCTCGGGCGCTGCGGCGCTGGCTCCGCGCAGCGGCAGGCGGCGGTCTGCTTCCTCGACGACGCCGCCGGGAAAGGCGAAGTGCCCGCCGAGAAACTTGAGGCGCTTCGACCTCTCGACGAGGAAAACCTCGCGGCCCGCGCGACCCGGCCGGTGAAGGATGAGAGCTGCGGAGGGGCGGACCACGCTCATGGCCGGCAGTGGCATCCCGCGCACAGCCGCTCGCGAGCTCCGTGAAGGCGCCGTGACGGCTCGCTCGGGTCGCGGATTGTGATCTCTGCGCCGCCGGGCACCTCGCGCCAGGGCTCGCGGCCTTGCAGCCATTCGGCGCGGTCGAAACGCCAGACACCGCGCGCACCGGGCTCGACTCCACCGGCCGTCTCGAACCAGCACTCGGAACCGAGCGGCGTCTCGACCCAGGCTTCGCCTTCGAGCACACACCGGAGACGGAGCAGTGCGCGGACGTGGCCGTCTTCCGATTCGAAAGCCTGGGTGACACGCCGGTCGAGCGGAGAAGGCAGCAGGCCGGGCGCCGAGGGGAGCTCGCGGCGCTTCCAGGTCCCTTCGCGCAGCGGCGGCGGCGTCAACTCAGCCGTGGACGCCGGCGGCAGGAGCTCTCGCAAAGGTTCGCGCGTAGCGATGCGCCGGAGCCGTGCCGCGATTTCCTTGCCGCCTGCGCCGGCTGACCACTGAGCCTCGATCCGGGATGATTCCGCGGCGGTGTCGCATAGGAAGACCGCTCTCGCTCCGCGGCGCCGCGTCCCGAGCTCGCCGGGCGAAAGCGGCGGTGCGCTCTCGATCGCTTCGAGTAGAGCAGCGATCTCGACCCCATCGACCGGGGATGGGTGGTCGAGCAGAGCCGTGGGCTCGTCGGCGTGCGGCGCGAGCACGTCACCGCTCGAGTCGCGCGATCCAAAAGCCCGCTGGAACCATCGATTGGCGGGGTCAAAAGCGTCGTCGTCGTAGACGGCAAGCGGAGGCCACCCCGTAGCGGTCGCGCTGCCGGCATAATCCGGCGGCACGACGGGTGGGATCTCGTAGCAGGACGCCGCGGCGAGCGGCGGAAGGAACGCCGCAGCGAAGAGCCCGAGGCGAGCGCCAGCGCGCAGGCTCGGCATCACAGCGCGCCGCCGTAGACCTGGAGGATGACGCGCAGGCCCGCATAGAGCACTGCAGCGCCGACCATCGGGATCATGATGTACGGCAGGACCGCCAGCCCACGGCCCAGCCTCGCCATGGCCGTGCGCTCGAGCCTCTCGCCGAGCTTCTGGCAGGAATCGTCGAGCGTGCCGGAATGCTCCCCCACGTTCATTTGCGCGATCCAGTCGGCGTGCGCCGCGAACATAGGATCGGCGCGAAGGGCCTCGACGAAGTTCTTGCCTTCGCGGATGCGCGGCTCAACGGCCGCGAACGCTTTCTGCACGTTCCGGACCGATGTCGCGCGCGAGGCCATCCCCAACGACTCGCTCAGCGGAATTCCAGCCTGGATCATGGCGCCGAGGAGCCAGAAGACTTTGCCGCAGGCCCGGTCGACCAGAATTGTCCCCACCCACCGCGTGCGCGCCGCCGTGCGCTCGATCGAGTCGCGCAGGGGCGTGCCGGGCGGAAAGAGTGCGTCGAACCGAAGCGCCACGAAAGCGACCGCCACAGCGGGCCCGAAGGTGCACAGCTGGATGGCGAAGTACGTCGCGACTCGGCCCAGCACGACGAGAGGAAGCGGCAGCAGGATGGAGGCCGCCGCGAACAGGAAGAGCGGGTAAGTGATCCTCGGCAACAAGTCGAGCACGAGCGTTCGAGTCCGCTCGATGCGCTGCACCATCATCACCAGCACGCGGTCGAGCTGTCCGGAACGCTCGCCGGCGTCGACGAGCGCGACGTCTTCGGGCGAGGGCTCGGGAGAGCCCGCGAAGGCTTCCGCGAGCGTCTCCCCCTGTACGACGCGGTCGCGGCATCGCGTGGCGAAGCGGCCCCGCGCGCCGCGGGCGTCGCGCGCAAGCATGTCGAGCGCTTCGCGGATGGGTATCCCCGAGTGCAGCAAGTGAGCGAGCTGGTCGAGGAAATCGCGGTACCAGCGGCGGAGAATCATGGCTCGCCGCCCGCCGCGCCTACTCCGCGGCCCGCTTCACCAAGGGGCGCTCGCCGAACCAGTTGAACTCGGGCTGCGTGAGGACTTCGACGTCTCCGTTCACCGACGTTTGACACGCCAGGCGCACCTCATGTTCGTGACCGAACTTGAACCAGCTCACTGCGACCCGGAACTTCTCCACCATGCCCACAGGGGAGAGATTTTCCATGCCTTTCAGAACGTGCACGCGGCACTCGCCGCATTGGCCGAAGCCGTGACAGTTGAGGTATTTCTTCATCCCGGGGTAGAGCTGGATGCCGTTTTCCATGGCTACCTGCCGGAGGTTAGCGCCCTTCGGGCACTCGACCTTTTTCTTTTCGCGGGTGAAGTGAATCGTCGGCATTCTCGGTCCTTGGACGGTGGGTAAAAGCTTCGGCGATGTCGATGAAGGCGGTGATTGTAGAGGGATCAGCGAGACGAGGCAAGGCCGGGAAGGTCCGGGTAGCGCGCCCGAAAACACCTGCCGGTCGCGGCGCGAGCGTCGCTCGAGTGGACCTGCCACCGTGCCGTCTTCCGAGAAATCGCGCGCGCCACGATCGACTTCAGCCGGCTCTCCCTCTGCCCGATAAAAGCCTTGACCCATGTCAGCGCCACTCCGCACTCCACTCGCTCGCGATCATTTCCTCCTCTCCGTCGTGATCCCCGTCTTCAACGAGCGCGATACGATCGAAAAAGTGCTCGACCGGGTGCTGGAGACCCCGTTCACGAAGGAAATCATCGTCGTCGACGATGCGTCCACGGATGGAACGCGGGAAGTCGTCTCCGCGCTCGAGGCGCGCCCCGACCGTCCCGGAGGGAAAATCCACCGCTTGGTCCTCCACGAGAGCAACCAGGGGAAGGGCGCAGCGCTCCGCTCGGGTTTCCGGGCGGCGACGGGTGACGTGATCATCATCCAGGACGCGGACCTCGAGTACGACCCCGCGGAATACCCGAAGCTCGTCCAGCCCATCCTCGACGGCAAAGCGGACGTCGTGTACGGCTCGCGGTTCCTCACGGGGCGCGCGCACCGCGTGCTTTACTTCTGGCACGCCATCGCGAACCGGGTGGTCACGCTCGCGTCCAACATGGTGACCAACCTGAACCTCACGGACATGGAGACCTGCTACAAGGTGTTCCGGTCGGAGGTCCTCCGCCGCGTGATCGTCGAGGAGAGCCGATTCGGCTTCGAGCCCGAGATCACGGCCAAAGTCGCGAAGCTGCACTGCCGGATCTACGAGGTCGGCATCTCCTACGACGGCCGGAGCTACGCCGAGGGGAAGAAAATCGGCTGGAAAGACGCGTTGTGGGCGCTCTGGTGCGTCGTCAAGTACGGGCTGCTGCGCCGAGCGCAGCCGATTGCGGCAGCGGAGATTGCCAGGGACACGGAGCTCCGCACGCGCGAACTGGAAAAGCTTACGCCAGCACTCTCCAGCCCCCCGGTCGCTTCGGCCCGTGTCGCAAAGCCGTCACTGCGCGGGAGCCACCGTGCGATCGCTCCCGTCAGCGCCGCTCTCGGCACCGGTGTCGAACTCGTCATCGCCGGCGATATCGAGTCCGACGAGGCCGACTAGAAAGTCGAGCAGCTCGCCGGGGCGCACGGTCAGCTGCAAACCGCCGATGAGCCAGCCCGCGCTCACTTCGACATCGAGCGCTTCAACCCATCGCATCTCTTGCGCGTGGGTAAGCACGAAAAGGTGGTAGCGGTAGTCCTCGGGCGTAGGGCCCGGGGGCGGTTTTTGGCCGGGCAACGGCGGCTCCGGGGGCACCCAGGAGCGCGTGTGGGACGTCCGGAGTAGATCCCACCAGCTCCAGGCTTCACTGGCCTCTTTCCTCAGGTTCGTGCTCCAGAGGCTCGTGAGGAAAAGCCCGTAGCTCGACTCCTCCCACTCTAGCCGCCGACGGCTCCAGCCGTAGTAGTGCTCATCTTTTTGCGCGCCGACTTCGAGCGTGAGGAATCGCGTGGGGCGGGCACGCACTTGGATGCTGCCGCCGAGCGAGATGCCGATGGAGATCACGTCCCCGAGGTCCTTGCCCCGGTTCGCGAAATAGGAGCAGCCGGTCGCCCAGGGGGCCACCAGGATGCACGCCCAGACCAGGCGATTCATCCCACCTTGCCTTCCGTCACGCCGGGCCGAGGCTTGTGCGCGCAGCTCTTCGTGTTGATGCAGCCCGGCGGGAGTTGCAGCCTCGCCACGGGAGTGCCGCCAAGGATGTGGCTCTCGATGATCTCCTCGACGTCGGAGAGCTGCACGTTGCCGTACCAGACTCCCTCGGGATAGACGACGACGTTGGGCCCGTGCTCGCATTGGTCCAGGCAGCCCGCCGCATTGGCGCGCACGGTGGCCTGGAGGCTTCGCCGCTTCACTTCGGCCTTGAAGCGCTCTCGCAATGCAGCGGCGCCGTCCGGATTGCAGCAACCCCGCGGATGGCCTGCCGGGCGGGTGTTCGTGCAGATGAAAAGGTGGCGTTGGAAGGCGGGCATGGGATGGAAGGACCCGCGAGATTATACGATACGAGCGTGGGGGGAGAAACCGCCGCGCGCGGCGCGTTCCGTGTACCGCAACGGTACAGATTTCCAGGATCAAGCCACACGCGGTCGGATGCACGCCAGCGAGTGAAGCGCACGCTCGCCCGATGCACGGCGCAACTTATACGGCCTCCGCTCGCCGCAAGAATTCCGGCCTCCGCGCGACGCACCGCTCGGCAACTCGCCGGGCTTGGCCAGGATGTTGCATTTCCGGCCCTTGCGAAGCGCTCGGCGTGCATTCTCGGAACGTGCCACGTTTCCGGAACGTGCCGAAAAATCGAGCCATTGACGGCGCTTCGAAGATTCCCTAAAACTCCGGCATCGCGGGCGCCATCCGAAAAGGATTCGGTGGCTCGCCGGTCTCTACCACCCCTCTTCTCTCCTCCTCCGAGGTCGCCTTGGAAACTCGACGTGAGTTCATTCGCAAATCTCTTTACGCGGCACCCGTCATCTTGAGCGTCGCGGTCCGCCCTGCATTCGCACGCAGCGGCTACGAGCCTCCGCACGTCGGCGGCGGCGGCGGAACCACCACGGGAGGCGGTGATCCGATCACAGGGCACTCCGGCGGGGACAAAGACGCGCACGATTGGTGGATGTTCTGGCGCAAGCTGTAGTCGCACCCCTCGAGGAGGACGTCGCATGGTGGCACGACTCGACGACTGGACGCCTTCGCGACGCGGAGGCCTGCACGTCCGTGGGATCGAGGGCGACATCGTCATTCTCGATGCAGCGAACGGCAGGATGCACAACCTGAATCCGACCGCCGCATTCATCTTCGACTCGATTGACGGACGGAAGACGGAAGCGGAGATTTCGCGCTGCGTCGCCCATACGTTCGAGGTTGGCTTCGACGTCGCCGAGCGCGACACGCGGAACTGCATCGAAAAGTTCCGCGAGGAGAAGCTCGTCGTCTGACGGGCGCCTTGTGGGCAGCATCCAGATCCTGAAGGATGGGGACGCAGCGTCTCGGGATGGATGGCGCGGCCCCGAAACCGTGCTGGCGTGCAAGGTCCTGGGCCTGGATGTGCGTTTCATCGCCCCCGCCGGTCGCATCGCCGAGGCGCTCCAGGCCGTCTATGGCGCGATGAGGCGCAGCGATGCCTCGGAATGCGGCGCATCGCAAAACGACGGGGTTGCGCCCGAGCTCGTAGTGCAAATCCGGCCGATCGCGCCCGCCTCTCCCCGCGTCGGGGTGTCGGTGGGGGAACAGCCGCCGTTCGAGGTCGAACGGCTCGGCGATCTCCTCCATCAGCTCGACAACTTCCTCACCATCACGCTCGAGCGGCGCTTACCCCAGCTCTACTTCGTGCACGCGGCGGCGCTGGTCGATCGCGGAAGCACGACGCTCCTCGTGGGCGCCTCGGGAGCAGGCAAGTCGACGTTGGCGTATGCGCTTGCGAGCGCGGGTCTGAGCTATCTGTCCGATGAGCTGGCGCCGATCGTGCCGGAGAGCGGCCTCGTGCTCCCCTATCCGCGCGCCATCTGCCTGAAGCGGGATCCTCCGGCGCCGCTGGCGGTTCCGTCCAGCGCCTTGCGCACGGAATGGACGCTGCACCTGCGCGCCACCGACCTCGGTGCGGCCTTGGAGCCCGAAGGCGCGCCACTCGCGCGGATCGCTTTCGTCCACTACTCCCCGGACTGGCAGCGCCCGGAGCTGCGCCGCCTCTCGCCGGGCGAGGCATCTCTCCGGCTCTACGAGAGCGCGCTGAACCCCCTCGCGCATCCATCGCTCGGGCTCGACGACACCCTCGGGCTCGTGCAACGAGCGGAGTGCTTCGAGCTTCGGACCGCGGCGATCCTCGAGACGGTCGCGTGTCTGCGGGAAGGCGCGCAGGATAGGCGCTGAAGTGGCCTTCCAGCCTGCGGAGCGCGGCGCAACTCTCCGTTCCAGCGTGAACGCTGTCGCCCCGGCGAAGGCGCGCGCCATTTTCCTCGCTGCGGCTTGGTCGAAGCCCCCCTCGGCCGTCCTCGATGCGCTTCCCCTCGACGCCGCGGCTTCGCCCGCGTGGGAGGGCGCGGCAGCGCTGGCGCGCAGAACGAATCAGGAGCCCGTCTTCCTGGAGTTCGCGGAGCGCCACGCGCCGCGGGCGCCGCTGAGCCTCGACGTCCTCGCCGACCTTGCCCTGCAGACCCGAGTCCACGCGTTCCGCTGGGCGGAGATTCGCGCCTGCGTGGAGGCGCTCCTCGCGCGGCTCGAAGTGAAAGCGGTCCGGCCGATCCTACTGAAAGGCGTCTCGCTCGCGGGAGAGCGGTTCGACCCGCCGCACTTGCGGCCGATGCGCGACGTCGACATCCTCGTCCGTCCCGAGGAAACGGAGATCGCCTGTGCCGCGGCGCAAGAGTCGGGCTTCTTCCCCGATGCGGCGCGCCACCCTGCGTGGCGCTACGACGGGCACCACCACCTGCCGCCCCTTTTTCACCGCGACACGGGCGTCTGCCTCGAGATCCATCGGACCGTCGTCGGCTCGCCGGAGCGCATCGCCGGCTTCCCGCCGCTCGAGGACTTTCTCCGCGGCTTACGATCGAGCCGATGCTTCCCCCGCGCAGCTCTCCTTGCGCCAACGCTCGAGCTGCTGGTGACCTGCGCCCAGGTGACGCACGGCGACAGCATCGGACGCCGCGCCCAGTATCTCTTCGACCTCGCGCGCGAGCTCGAGGGCCAGGAGAGCGCGATCGACTGGGAGCAGATCGTCGCTCTCGCGCGGTCGCCCGACGTCGCCCGCGTCCTCTTCGTGCCCCTCGGCTACCTTGCCGCCGAGGGAATGCCCTCGCCGCCGCCGGGCATCCTCGAGACGCTTCGCCGCGCTTCTCGCCTTCGGGGATGGGAGATCCGCCTCCTCGGAAGCCTTACGAGCCGCTACCGCATCGGAGCGCCGGGCCCCTGGCCCTGGATCTCGGGACGCGTCTCGAACGTGATCTGGAGGCAGACTCTCGAGCAGCGAAGCCTGCTCTGGAGGACGTTCTCGACGGGTGCTCGGATCCTCCGGCGCAACAGCGTCACGGGCCCGTCGGCGGGCGCGCTCGAGCGGACGCCGTAATCGGCAATTACGCCCTTTACACGTTCCGGCCGCCTTTCTATCTTGAGCGCTCTTTCCCTGCCAAGAATGCCACGGAGGCGGCTCGCTCCACGCGCCCGCTTCGACTGCTGAAAGGAGTCACGCTTGCGCCCTCTCCTCCGTTGTCTCACGCTCGCGATTTCACTGGGCGTGCTTGCACGCTGCGACACCGCGCACCGCAGCAGCTCCGGGGAGCCCGATGGGAGCTCGGCGGCGGCCGGCTCGACCCGGGTGAGGAAAGTCCACAAAGCTCCCGAAGGCGCCTCCCTGAAACTTGCGTTCGTCACGAACAACGCGAGCGAGTTCTGGAAAATCGCGGAGAAAGGCCTCGACAAGGCCAAGAAAGAGAACGGCATCGTCGTCGACATGAAACAGCCCACTCAGGGCAAGGTCGAGGAGCAGAAGAAAATCATCGAGGACCTGGTCAGCCAGGGCTATCACGGCATCGCCGTGAGCGTGATCTCGCCGGACGACATGATCCGCGACCTGAACAAGGCCGCCGAGAAGCTGAACGTCATCACGCACGACTCGG
>Ga0111538_10013314_pt1 | contig 10850 bp, 11 predicted proteins | sample SoiMethybrSBSTD1_FD_79669 | JGI IMG/M metagenome (GOLD analysis project Ga0111538, IMG submission 79669) | Bulk soil microbial communities from a Populus tree surrounding site in Tennessee, USA - Soil MetaG P. TD hybrid SBSTD1 (version 2)... | ecosystem: Environmental > Terrestrial > Soil >... | reverse complement strand
TTTCCAAGGTGTGAAAATTTTGGATAACGCTTTGGGTAGCGAAGTGGTTCGGGTTTCGCTTTGAGCGTTTCCCTGGTCGGAATAGGATAAGGAGATTTTACATCCAGCTTGAAATCTGAAATGAAAAACAAATGATCCCACAGCATATGCCTGAAATCCTCTACATTTTTCAAGTGCGGATTCAGGAAACCCATCAATTCAATCAGCGCCTGGGCATTCTTCTGGCGCTTCTCTTCGTCTTCAATAGTGAGCAGGTACTCGATCATTTTCTGAATATGTCGTCCGTACTCACGCATCGCCAATCCATTCCTGGTGGTGTTATACTCCATTAAGTCTATACTAGGCATAGGTACAAATGTAAGTAATAAACCGTAGAAGTTGTGCCGCGATTCTCCGAATCGCGGGGATGCCTGGAACTGAGTTTCCGGGTATATTGACTTCCCTATCTCAGGATCACTTTCTGTACCAACTGCTCATTGGTACTCAAGTTCGTGATGCGCAAATAGTGTATACCGGGTTGAGAACTCTTGTTCAGGTGCAATTGTAACCTGGCATGACCGTTAACCCTGTGTAATCCGCTGTAGATCGACTGTCCCAGTGCATTTACCAATTCCACTCTGAGCTCACCGGTTTGTGGATTGCTGAAGCCAATATTGAGGTCGCGCACAATTGGATTGGGCGAAATAACAATTGATCCTTCAGTTCCATTCGAAAAATCAATCATCCTGATGGTTGAGTAACCCACGCTTCCCGAAGGTTTGATTTGCTTGATGCGGAAGAACATCTTGCCTTCATAATTCGCTGCGGGTTCATATTGGAATTCATAAGCCGCATAGGCTACTGAAGAACTTCTTTTGGGATCGCCTTTCAGAACTTTGAAAGCATGCCCATCCTCACTGGCCTGTATTTCATAGGTGGTATTAGATATTTCGTTTTCCGTTTGCCATTGCAACAATACTAGCTGATCTTTTTTAATGGCGTAAAAATTTCTCATGCCAGTAGGCAAGGTTGCAGCAGAACACCAAAAATAGGTGAGTTTGAATTCGCCCCATGCAAAGGTGCTGACTGTTGATTGGTAGTTATTACTTCCTTGTAGCAATAGTGTGCTACCGGTATTTGTGTAATTGATGTTCACATTACCAGTACCCATGTATGCCGATACGTTGGTAATGGTTTTTGAGAGCCCATAATTGTTGAACGGAGTATCAGGACCGTAGTGTACAGAATCCAGGCCTGTTCCATATGGATCAAGTGAAGTTGGACCGTAAAACAATCCTTTGTTAGCGAAGCTCGACAACCCGCCAGGACCCGAAAAACTCACTGCCTGGGTATACAGGAATTGATAATCCCGTTGTACAGAGTCGAGATTGCGAATAGATAAATTTGACACTGCGGTCACCATCGCGTTCACGTTTACGCACGAAAGCGTTCCTATTGCTGGATCAAACTTTGGAAAGGTGATGGTGGAACTGAAATTTGACGTGGGCGTCAATGTGAAATTGTGGACAATTGAATCTGGTGTATCGCCATTCGCACAAGTACATTGTGCCAGGGCAAGCTGTGGTATTGTAATACAATAACTCAGTACAATACACATTGTGTAGAGTTTCGTCTTCATAGGTTGTGATTTTGAGACTTTACTTCGCCGGCCGATGGCTAGGGATTGGATTATATATCAAAATTAGCAATACATGTTCTGGCGTCATAGGTGTATCTACCCTAAATTCATGACAGTAATTTCTGCATTTCAATTTCATAAACATGCAGCGTGATTCCGTTAGAAACTGGCTGCTACCTTTGCTCTCTTATGCGCGTTGTGATCGACTTTTCAAACTATCAATACAAGCTAACACCTAATGAGATTTTTTTTCTGGATAAGTGTTTTCAATTACTAGTCAAAGAACAGTCTGAACACACTTGGATGCCCGAACCATTTGCAGAAACGAAAGGTGTAATTTCCTTATTACCAGTGGGGATAAAAAAATCAGTGATGCTTGACAAATTAAATGCTCAAATACTCATCACTACTGGCGAAGTGTACAAAAAAAATTCAGTCGCACTCAATCAGATATTCTTTTTTAATCAGGCATATGAAAGCTACATCAAGGACAAGAAATTACTGCAGTATCCTTCTAAGATTGTAACCACTTCGTTCACTCAGAAAAAGAAAATTATTAAAGACTTTGCAGTTGATGAGCAAAGGGTGCAAGTAATACCTGCAGCTCCTTCTGAAGATATTACATTGGCAGATTGGTCTGAGAAGTTATCGGTGAAAGACAAGTATGCAGATGGAAGAGAATTCTTTTTGTGTTTCAAAAATATTGGACCGCACACGCAATGGGAAGAAATACTGAAAGCCTTTTCAATTTTTAAAAAATGGCAGCAATCTTCTTTCAGATTGCTGGTAGTTGGCGAAATTCCGCCGGATTATACTGACACTTTCAATGAAAAGTTTAACAGCTACAAATATCGAAACGACGTAAAAATTCTTGATCCCGCTAAAGAGGATATCGAACGAATTTTGTCTTGTGCCTTTGGTTTGATTTGCGCCGAGCCTGATTACACTGGTATACATATGCTGAATGGTTTCAAAGTGGAAGTGCCCGTGATCAGCTCTCCCGTTCATGTTTTTGATGAAGAAGTTTCTGGTGCATTCCTGCCGGCTTTGCCGCAGGCTGATGAGTTGTCGAGACAACTCATCAATTTATACCGTGATGAGCAGATGCGTGATATATTGATTGAAAAAGGAAAGCGAATGGCGCAGAATTTTTCCTGGGAGGCTTCTGTACAGAAATGGAATGCATGTATTAAATCACTGGAATGATGATTCAGGAATTTAGACGAAGTCTTGGCTCCGAAACGGGCAACCTGCCTGCCGGCAGGCAGGTTGGCAATAAGCAACTGGCAACCTATTTTTTAGCAACATCCCTAACTTGTCAGATCCAATCAGCAACTGGTGAACGACCGATATCAATTTAAGACCTGCAATTCAAATCGAACTTGCCCTGCCAGATGACAGTTGATTATATTTGCAACTTAATTTTAACCAATGCAAAAATCAACCATTAAGATAGATGTGACGCTCGACGAGCAAAAGATGCCGGAGCAGATAAATTGGACTGCAACGGAAACTTCGGCTGATGATCATCGAAAGGCCAAGGCAGTTTTTCTTTCATTTTGGGATGGAGAGGACAAGGCCGCGCTGCGGATTGATCTGTGGACGAAGGAGATGATGGTGGACGAGATGGCAGATTTCTTTTATCAAACATTCATGAGTATGGCCGATACTTATCAACGCGCCACGCGCAATGCGGAGATCAGCCAGGATATTAAACAGTTTGCGCACGGCTTTTATAAAAAATTCCAGGAGCACCAAATGAAACAACATTCTTAAAATAATCGAGAGATAACTATTCACTATTCACCATTCACTACTCACCAATGAACCTAGAAGAAAAAGTAATGGCCCAAATGAAGGATGCCATGAAATCAAAAGATGAAAAAACTTTGCGCGCATTACGAGCCATCAAAGCCGCTATTCTTCTTGCGAAAACTGCGGAAGGAGGAACCGGTCAATTAGCAGAAGCCGATGAAGTGAAGATGTTGCAAAAACTTGTGAAGCAGCGCAAGGATTCGTTGGAGATCTATGAAAAGCAAGATAGAAAGGATCTGGCGCAGAAGGAGATTGAAGAAATAACAGTAATAGAACAGTTTCTTCCCAAACAAATGTCTGCGGATGAGTTGAAGAAAATTATTGCGGATATCATCCAGGAAACGGGGGCATCTTCGCCTGCTGACATGGGAAAGGTAATGGGCGCAGCTAATAAAAAACTAGCAGGCCAGGCCGATGGTAAAACAATCAGTGGAGTAGTAAAAGAATTATTAAGCAATAAATGATCATCGACATCATCTTCGCGGTATTGATGTTGATGGCTCTATTCAAAGGCGTAAGCAAGGGATTAGTGGTGGCGTTGTTCTCATTGATCGCCTTTTTTGTGGGACTTGCCGCGGCGCTTAAACTGTCGGCAGTTGTAGCAGTTCATCTTTCAGAAAGCACCAACCTCACGGGGTTTTGGCTTCCGATAGTTTCTTTCCTGCTAGTGTTTTTCCTGGTGGTTTTTTTGGTGCGTATGGGTGCCCGGTGGATACAGCAAACCATAGAGTTAGTATGGTTGGGATGGTTGAACAGGCTGCTTGGCGTAATATTTTATGTGATTTTGTACATAATCATTTACAGTATCCTGTTATTCTTTGCCACCCAAATCAATTTGATCAAGCAGGATACCTTAATTGCATCTAAAACCTACAACTTTATTGAGCCCTGGGGTCCCTATGTGATGAACGCATTCGGAAAGATCTTTGGTTTGTTCAGGAACATGTTTGCTGAGCTTTCTGATTTCTTTGGAAGATTTTCAAAAAAACTCTAGAGCAACGAAAGCATGCTCAATGAATTGATGTGATTCCTGCGTCCACTATAATATTTGCTTGAAATCAACTATTTTAGCAACGAATTGGAAGTTGTAAAATTGAATCGCAGCTGATGCAATACGAGATCAAACATCAAGAGAAATTCAAATTTATTGAAGAGGGGAATGGAGAACCTTTGGTGCTACTGCACGGCTTGTTTGGTGCATTGAGTAATTTTCAAGAACTGATCGAGTATTTCAGACACCACTACAAAGTGGTAGTACCAATGCAGCCTCTGTTTGACCTGGATCTTTTGCACACCAGCGTTGGAGGCCTGCAAAAATATCTGCACAAATTCATGGAGGCCCGAAACTATAAGGGCGTACACCTCCTTGGAAATTCACTTGGTGGACATGTGGCTTTGCTCTATCTTTTCAAACATCCTGAAAGAGTTCAATCACTTATCCTCACAGGTAGTTCAGGCCTTTTTGAGAATGGCATGGGCGACAGTTATCCTAAGAGGGGTGATTATGAGTATATTAAAAAGAAGACTGAAATTACTTTTTACGACCCCAAAACAGCCACCAAGGAATTGGTTGATGAGGTATACGAAATTGTGAATAACCGCCTTAAAGCTATCAAAATCATAGCTCTGGCAAAAAGCGCCATCAGAAATAATCTTGGCGAAGAACTCAATCAAATCAAGCAACCTACGTTATTAATATGGGGAAATAACGATACAATCACGCCGCCCTTCGTAGCGCGTGAATTTCATAAACTGATCCCCAATAGCGAACTGCATTTTATCGACAAATGCGGTCATGCCCCAATGATGGAAGTGCCGGGTGAATTCAACCAGATACTGCACAAATTTTTGACAAAGTTGAAGGAACCGGCAGCGCTTTTAAAGTAATTGTCGTCTTGATTAATTAAACCCTGAATCCGTGTTAAACAAAGACGTGATATCTGCCACCATTCCCACATTGAACCTAACCGACACAGTTGCGCAGGCTCTTCAACTTATGTCTGAATTTCATGTGGAGCATCTGGCTGTAGTGGCCGATGATAAATTTGCCGGACTCATTTATGAAGCCGACCTACTGAATGCTGCAGATGAAACCATGACCATCGCGAAGCTTCAACCTGTATTCTCCAAATTGGCAGTACATGCAGAAACGCATTTTATTGAAGCGGTTCAATTGGTTAATGAGTATGGGCTTACCGTTATTCCGGTAATTGAAGCAGAACATGATTTTATTGGGGTGATCCTGCAGGGCGATCTGTTCAAGCAACTCGCCAAACAAACAGGCGCGAATGAACCAGGAGCAATTATTGTTTTAGAACTTGAGAAAAGAGGGTACTCTTTTTCCGAGATCAGCAAACTGGTAGAAACGAATGATGCACACATCACACAGTTGAATTCCTATTACGACAATACATCAGAAACTTTCTTTGTCACCATTAAAATCAACAAATTCGAGATCTCGGATATTGTTGCCACCTTCCAACGGTACGATTATACGGTTAAATATTACTTCGGTGAAGAACTGTATGAAAATGAATTGCGTACCAATTACGACCACCTAATGAATTACCTGAACATGTAGGATTGTAGATCGCGAATTTGGATTTCACGGCAAGTAGCCTCGTTACAATTAGGGGGTTCATCAATTATAATAAATACTTTAGCGGTGCTTTAGAATATGTGGAAGGTGCAGATATATTCATTATTGTTGGCGTTGACTTGCATAGTAGGCTCCAAAGGATATTCCCAATTCAGTGGGGAGAATCCGGCCGGTGATCAAGGCGAGCAAGCTCCGACTGATACTGTATTGAGTAAGTCTTTTCTGGTAAAGGATATTGTCATTTCCGGGAATAAAAAGACGCGTCCTTATATTATCGAGCGCGAACTTCTCTTCAGGCGCGGTGACTCCGTAAATCTTACTGACCTGGTTAAGAAATTTGAACGATCGAAAGAGCTATTGTTGAATACTGCACTCTTTCATGAAGTGATAATTTCCTTACAAAAATTCGAGGGACATGATATTTATGTGGCCATTGATGTAAAGGAACGATGGTATATATTTCCAATTCCTTATTTCAAACCGGTTGACAGGAACCTTTCTGAGTGGGTTAAACAAGGATTTGGAATTGATAGAGTGAACTATGGCTTTAAATTCAGTTATTATAATTTCAGCGGAAGAAACGATAAATTGAAAATCTGGTTGATCACCGGATACACCAAGCAAATCCAGTTTCAATATGACCTTCCTTACATAGACAGATCACTGAAGTATGGATTTCGTATAAATTTCAGCTACTCCACCAACAAGGAAGTAAACTATGCCACCATTGATGATCAACAACAGTTTTATAATGACACTGCTCATGGCAAAACGCTAAGCAGAATGTATACGGGTGGAATAGAACTTACCTACCGTCCTTTTATCAAAACAAGAAACACACTGAAGATTGGATATGTGTACCAGGAGGTAGACAGTAGCATCACTAATCTGAACCCTGAGTATTTTAATAACGACCTTACCTTCACCTCTTTTCCTGAGGTCTCCTATAAAGTAGAATATAACAATGTAGACTATACGCCTTATCCTCAAAAAGGATTTATGGGTGAAGTTTCATTGTTGAAAAGAGGATTGAATTCAAAAATGAATATGTGGCAGTTGGGATACAGAGGTAGTCAGAATGTGAAACTGTCCGCAAAAACTTCTTACAGTTTCCAGTCGAATGGTATGCTTCGATTCCCCTTCGATCAGCCATATATCAACCAACGCATGTTCGGTTACAATGATTTTTATTTGAGAGGATTGGAAAAATATGTGATAGATGGAGTGGGTGGGATCCTTGTAAAAAATACATTAAGAAGAGAAGTTTTCTCTTTCAATATCATTTCTCCTTTCAATACGTCGATTCAGAAAATCCCCTTTCAATTTTTTGCGAAGACCTATGCCGATGCAGGTTATGCGTATAACAAATCATCTGACGCCAATTACCTTGTGAACAGGATGATGTACACGGGCGGATTTGGAATTGATATGAAAACCATCTATGATATTATCCTCCGCTTTGAGTATAGTTTCAATCAAAGGGGAGAGAGCGGATTCTTTTTCCACGTAAAGAATGATTTTTGATTACTACCTTGGTAGAAAATCCAATAACGGGATTCAGGAAGCACCAGAGAAAAAAAGAAAGCAGAATGAATTCAATCAAACAATTGGTTGGGCATTTTAATTTCTTTCCAGTTTTCTGATTTTTTTGTTTTCACTCCTTTATTTGGTTCTTGTATCTTGGTTCTTTGGACTGGGTTGAGGGTAACGATTAATATTTTTTCGACATGCAAGTGGCGATTTACAGCAGGGTAATAGACAATGAACGGCCGATAGAGGTGAGGGAATTATTTACTGAATTAGCCAACCACAATATCAAACCCCTCTTATATCAACCTTTCGCTGAAAAGATCAGGCATACCATTGAATTGCCGGCAGATATTCAATTCTTCAACGCATCTAAAGACCTCGATGATTCAACTGACTTTGTCATTAGTTTGGGTGGCGATGGAACCTTGCTTGATACCGTTACCCTTGTGCGGAATAAGAATATTCCCATCCTCGGGATCAATTTTGGAAGACTAGGTTTTCTGGCAAGTATTGGCAAAGAAGACCTCTCTACAGCGGTATCGGCATTACGGCACCGGACTTTCCTGATCGATAAAAGATCTTTAATCCACCTGGATGCGAGCGAACCTTTATTTGGTGATGTGCCTTATGGTTTGAATGAATTTACCATTCATAAAACGGACAATTCTCCCATGATCAAAATCCACACCTATTTGAATGGAGAATTCCTCAATACTTATTGGGCAGATGGCTTGATTGTTGCCACACCCACGGGATCAACAGGATACTCCCTTAGCTGCAATGGTCCGGTTATTTTTCCCGATTCCAGCAGTTTGGTGATTACCCCGGTTGCGCCACACAACCTCAATATCCGCCCAATCGTAGTCCCAGATGATAATATTATTTCGTTTGAAGTTGAGGGAAGAACCGACCAATTCCTTTGTGCAATGGATAGCAGAAGGGAAATCGTCAATCGCCAGGTACAACTGGCTGTCAAGCGGGAAAAGTTCACTATTGGCCTTGTTAGGCTCAATGAGAACAACTTTCTTCAGACACTTCGGAGCAAATTATCGTGGGGCCTTGACACCAGAAATTATTAAGTAATGATTGGCTTGTGTCAATAAATAATTTGATTTAATTTTCGTTAGCCACCCATTCAAACTTATTATATTGCGTTTATGAAGAGGTATTTGCCTATTGTTCTTGCGGGATTATTAGTGATCGCGGGGGAGCGGACCAATGCTCAATATGAAAGCATAGTGCAGGAGGGTGAGTTTGGGTTATCGGCCGGAGCAGCCCATTATTTTGGCGACCTAAATACCAACGCTCGTGTCAATCGTCCAAAATTGGCCATCGGCGCATTTTTTAGAAAGCAATTCGGTAACTATATCGCATTAAGAGTGGGTGCCCATTTCGCGCAGCTAGGCTATTCCGATGTTTACAACAAGGATAACGATTACCAGAAAAGACGCAACCTTAGCTTCAATACCAACATTTGGGAACTTGCAGTACAAGGGGATTTTAATTTTTTCAAGTTTGTTCCCGGTGACCCGTACTATGGATTCACCCCGTATGTCACCCTGGGAATAGGTGCTTTTAGCTACGATCCATACGCTTATTTCCAGGGCCAAAAAGTTTTCTTACGTCCGCTTGGTACGGAAGGGCAAGGCACTGCGGCATACCCCGATCGTAAACCATATGGCACCATGGCTTTTTGTTTTCCATTTGGTGTGGGTGTGAAATATAACTGGAACGATCGGATGAATATCGGGTTTGAGATCGTTCACAGGTTCACTAATACGGATTTCCTGGATGATGTAAGCCAGACCTACGTAGGTGCTGATAAATTCCCTCCTTTGCCGGATGGTAGCCCATCCCTTGGTTTTCTGCTACAGGACCGCTCATATGAAACGGGCGATGTCATTGGAATCGAAGGCCGTCAACGCGGTTACCCAAAACAGAAAGACCAATATATCATGGCTGAGATCACTGTTTCATTCAATCTTACTTCATATCGTTGTCCCACTGCGAAGTGATGCCGGATGCCCGATGCCGGGTTTAAAAGGTGCAGTCTGAAGTTGACTTTTACCGATTGACTGTTGCCTGTTGCCAATTGAAATACTACCTTCGTGCCCCTAATACCGTTATGGAATCGTTAAAAGATCAGATAGACCTGAACCGCCTTCCAAGGCATATCGCCATCATTATGGATGGCAATGGCCGTTGGGCAAAGGAGCAGGGTCAGGATAGACTCTATGGTCATTTTCATGGAGTGGAGAGTGTCCGCAATATTGTTGAAGGATGTGCGGAATTGGGTATTCAATACCTGACCCTATACGCATTTTCTACAGAGAATTGGGACCGCCCCGAATATGAAGTGGTGGGTTTGATGGAGTTGTTAGTAAAGACCATCCAGAAAGAATTGGAAGATCTGCATAAGAACAATATCAAATTGCACGTGATTGGCGATCTGAATATGTTACCCAATTACGCCAGGGCAGAGCTGATGGATGCATTGAGGACAACGGAAAAAAATACCGGTCTCAATCTTATCATGGCGCTGAGTTACAGTGGAAGATGGGAGTTATTAAATGCAGTCAAGAATATTGCGCATGATGTGAAGAAAGACAAGTTGCAGGTTGAACAAATCGACCAGGAGACATTGCAGCAATATCTCGCTACCAGCGGCTTTCCCGATCCTGAACTGATGATCAGAACAAGTGGAGAATATCGCATCAGCAACTTTTTGTTGTATCAGCTCGCTTATGCTGAATTGTACTTCACGCATGTGCGTTGGCCCGACTTCAGAAAGGAAAACCTGTATGAAGCTATCCTCGATTTCCAGAACAGGGAACGGAGATTTGGAAAAACAGGCGAACAATTGAAGAAGGAAGCGTCGGGCAATGGAATTAGGTAATACCATCCCATGAACTGTTTTAACAAAGCCTTTCAACAAATCCCGTTAATTTGCCCATCCAAAAATCAGCCTAAACCAGACTGAATGCTACAAAGAATTACCCTGTTCACCTGTATTGTGGTGTTATGTTTACTGAGTGCGTTGCAATCCGTGGCACAGGTACCAAAAGATACCACACCCGTTTCAATTGATCCGGCCCTTGAAGAATTAGCCAAATCTACCGTTGCTCACGAATATGTAATTGCAGGCATTTCAGTTAGTGGTACAAAATATTTAGATCAACAACTTCTCATTTCTATTTCTGGTCTCACCGTTGGCGATAAAGTAATGATCCCTGGTGGAGACAACTTCAGCAAAGCCATCCTCAATCTCTGGAAACAAAATCTATTTTC
>Ga0111538_10013313_pt1 | contig 10851 bp, 8 predicted proteins | sample SoiMethybrSBSTD1_FD_79669 | JGI IMG/M metagenome (GOLD analysis project Ga0111538, IMG submission 79669) | Bulk soil microbial communities from a Populus tree surrounding site in Tennessee, USA - Soil MetaG P. TD hybrid SBSTD1 (version 2)... | ecosystem: Environmental > Terrestrial > Soil > Tree... | reverse complement strand
GGACAGGTGCTGCCCGAGCGCGCGCGAAATGATATCCGTGCCGCCGCCCGGCGTGAAGGGTACGACGATACGGATCGGGCGCTCGGGATACTCGCTGCCGATTGCCGCTGTCGGTACCGCCGCCAGCGGTACCAGAAATGCGGCAAACAACAATTTCGAGCGCGTTGCAGCCATAGCCGTCCTCCTCCGGGAACGCCGGTATTCTAACCGCACTGCGAAACCCATTGGCCACGGAAACACACGGAAACACACGGAAAGAATCAAGAACAGGACAGAAGGCCCTGCGTGACGCGGAAAAACAGGTGAAAGCGTCCGTGCCCTTCCGTGTGATTCCGTGGCTAAAGGTTCTCGCGCTATTCACGCGCTATGATTGCGGCTGATCTCAACCCATTGCACAAAGGAACTTCGCTATGGCTGCAGCCCCGCTTCATCTGCTCGATGTCCAGGACGGAATCGCCGTCGTGACGTTGAACCGCCCCGAGGCGCTCAATTCGATCAACAAGGCAATGCGCATGGAGCTGCTGGAGCTGTTCCCGGCGCTCGACCTGCGCAAGGACGTAAGAGTGATCGTCATCACCGGCGCCGGCGACAAGGCTTTCTGCACCGGCGCGGATCTCAAGGAGCGGTCTGCCAAGACCACCGAGGAGATGGTGTTCGAGCGTCACTACATGACGAGCAGATCGAGCAGTGCCCTCGCCGCCGTCAGCAAGCCGGTGATCGCAGCCATCAAGGGCTATTGCATGGCGGGCGGCTACGAGATGGTGCTCCAGTGCGACATCGCGATCGCCTCCGACAACGCGATCTTCTCGCTGCCGGAAGTGACGCACGGCTTTTTCCCCGGAGGCGGCGCATGCCAGCGCCTGCCGCGGCTCGTCGGCTATCAGGTGGCGAAGGAGCTCATCCTGACCGGCCGGCGCTGGGACGCCAGGGAGGCGAAGGAGCTCGGGCTCATCAACAAGATCGTGCCGCTCGACAAGGTGATGGACGAGGCCATGGCCATGGCGCGAAAGATTGCCTCGCATCCCGCGGTCGGGGTGATGCAGGCGAAGCGCGCGCTCAACCAGTCGATGGAGACCGGGCTCTCCGCGGGCCTGCGCTACGACATGGAAGCCTGGGTCGGCTGCATGCACTCGGACGAGTGGAAGGAGAAGCTGGGTGGATTCGTGCGCAAGGAACGCAAATCCTGACGTGAGGTGACTTACAGCCAATTGCCCATAAGTATGAACGGCGCCCAGAAGAAAGGATGGCTGTAGCGCTTCGTTGAATCTCCTGCAGCGCTGCGGATGAGGGCAAGCTGCGCCTGCCGCAGCGCCTCCGCCTTGGTGAGATTCCCTTCCTCGCGGCCGCGATAGAAGTGCTGCATGAGGAGCCCGGTGCTTTCATCGGCGACGGGCCACAATGTCGCGATCACGCCTTTCGCTCCCAGTTTCTGCGCCAGCGCCCCGAACCCTTCGATCTCCTCACCTTGCGCGTTGCGTCCGCCGCCGAGACCGGTCTCGCAAGCCGACAACGTAATGAGATCGAGCTGCCTGAAGTCGAGCTTCTCGGCCTTGATCCGCGAGAGCGTGAGTCGGTCGCCGTCTCCGAGCAGAAGAAACGAGTTCGCTTCCGTGCCCGGGCTGAACACGAAATGGCTGGCGATGTGCAGCAGCGGATAGCCCTTCGCAAGCGCGCGGCGGATGTGCTGCATGTCGAATTCCTCGTCGAAGCGCAACTCGCCGGGGATGACGCCGCTTTCGCCCTGCTTCACGATCGCTTCGAGCTCGGCTTTCACCGCAGGCAGCGCATCGAAATCGCCGATCGCGTGTGTCAGACCGAGCCCCGCGATGCTGCGGCGCGGACTCGGCCGCGCCGCGAGATTCTCACGCGCGACTTCGGTATATATCACAAGGCCATAACGCTCGACGAGATACCGCTCGCCGTCGTAGAGCGCAGCAAAGGGGATATAACGCAGTGTGCCGTCCAGAGACAGCATGAGCGTTCGTGCGTTCGCCCGTGCAAGGTCCGCCGCAATCGGCGCGATGAGCATTTCATAAAGCTCCTGTCCCAGGACTTGCGGGCGCAGACTGGGATTGCGCAGCGCGCGGCGGAAAACCTCGATCTTCCGGTTGAGCTCGAGCGCTGCCGCGGGCGCTTGCCGCGCAGTCTGCCCGGATGCGCTCGTCAGCAGGATGTTAACCCTCGATTCGGCCTGGACGTACTGCACCACCACCGACCCGGGACCGAGGGCCGCCAGCGTATCCTGCAGCGCCTTCACACTCGCGATGGCTTCCGGTCCACCGGTTGTCTCGATCCGGGAGCGGCGCGGATCCTCCGCGTCGTTTCTGCGAATGAAATCGAAGAACTCTTCCTCCTTGAGCATGGCCAGCACCTGCTGCGCCTCGGCGAGCCGTCCTTGCCCGACCAGAAGATCGGCGAGGCCCCGGTACGCGTCGATCTTGTTGTCGAGAAAGGAGCGCTGCGTCTGGCGTTCGAAGCCGGCCAGCTGGCCGCGCAGGCCTTGTATCGTGTTGACCGCCTGCGTTCCGAAGACAATCGCAAGCTCCGGCTCTCTCATGCGCGCGAAGACGATCCGCATTCCAGCTTGCACGCGCCAGACTGTCTCGGGCACGCCGGCAGCGGTTGCGATCGGCAGCGCCCGCTGGTAGAGCTGCAAAGCCTTGCGGTAGTCGCCCATGTTCTCGTAGAGCGCCGCGAGGTTGTTCAAGCTCACCGCGATGTCGGGATGCCGGGGTCCGAGCGTATTCTCGCGCAGGGCCAGGTTGCGCTCGTACAGGGGCAGCGCCCGCGCGTACTGGCCCATCGCCCGGTACAGGGCCGCGAGGTTGTTCGTGCCGATTGCTGTAGCGGGATGCTCCGGCCCGAGGCTCTGCTCCCAGACCGCAAGCGCGCGTTGATACAGCGGCAACGCTCTCTGGTACTCGGCCATGTCGCGGTAAACCAGCGCCAGATTGTTGAGCGCGATGCCGGTGTTCGGATGCTGCGGCCCGAGCACCTGTTCGACAATCTTGAGACTCCGCTCGTAGAGCGGCAGCGCCTTCGCCGGCTCGCCGAGGCTTTCATACGCGGCGGCAAGATTGTTGAGACCCATCGCCGTGTCGGCGTGCGCAGGACCGAGCAGCGTCTCGGCGAGCGCAAGAGCGCGCCGATACAGCGGCAGCGCCTGCGCATACTCGCCCATCGCGCGGTAGAGGCTCGCGAGATTATTCAAGCTCACCGCAACGTCGGCATGCTCCGGTCCATAAGTTTTCTCTCGGATTGCGAGCGCGCGCCGATAGAGAGGCAGGGCTTCCGCGTAGTCGCCCATCGCCTGGTAAAGCGCGGCGAGGTTGTTCAAAGCGGTCGCTACACTCGGATCGTCCGGTCCTGCTCCCTGCTCTCGAATGTAAAGGCTGCGCTGATAGAGCGGGAGCGCTTTGCCATGCTCGCCCATGTCCCGATACAGCACGCCGAGATTGTTGAGAGCGACCGCAACGGCCGGATGCTCAGGACCGAACAGTTGCTCGATGATGGAAAGGCTGCGCTGATAAAGCGGCAGAGCCTGCGCGTACTCGCCCCTGTCGCGATGCAAGCCGGCTGCGTTGCTCAGCTCGATAGCTTCATCCAGCGTGTCCGCCCGCGCGGGACTCGCGCAGCCCATGCTGCAGAGCGTGAAGCCCGCGAGCACGGCGATCAGCAGCGCGGCCCGTATGGTCATAATCGGTGTGTATCATATCCTTTGACCACTTCCGCCGGTGTTTGCTGGAGGCGCTCGCTCGACGGAAAAACGGATTCAACACGGTCGTTTATTTGTTATCCTTACTGCCTCGACTCAGATGAAACCGCACACGCTTTTCCACCTCATCCTCATCAAGCCGTCGCACTACGACGATGACGGCTATGTGCTGCAGTGGGCGCACGCCTCGACGCCGTCGAATACGCTCGCCGTGCTCTACGGGCTCGCGCTCGACTGCATAGAGCGCAAGGTGCTGGGTGAAGACGTCGAGATCCGACTGCACGTGCTCGACGAGACGATTAACCGTGTCCGCGTCGACCGCCTGATCCGAACAGTACAGGCCGACGGCGGCAACGGGCTGGTCGGGCTGTGCGGCGTGCAAACGAATCAGTTCCCACGCGCGGTGGACATCTGCACCCGGTTCCGCGCGGCTGGCATCCAGACCTGCATCGGTGGCTTCCACGTCAGCGGATCGGTGGCTATGCTGCCCGGCGCGAGGAAGGAACTGCAGCTGCAGCAGGCCATGGACTCGGGCATCTCGCTGTTCGCCGGGGAAGCCGAAGGCCGCTTCGATGAAGTGCTGCGCGACGCAATGAAGCGCGAGATGCAACCGCTGTACAACTACATTGCCGAAACTCCAGCGCTCGAGGGCGTGCCGCAACCCTTTCTGCCGGCCGAGTCGGCCAAACGCACCGGCGGCGGCAAGGCCACGTTTGACGCCGGACGAGGCTGCCCGTTCCTGTGCAGCTTCTGCACCATAATCAACGTGCACGGGCGCACGTCGCGCTATCGAAACCCCGACGACATCGAGCGCATCATCCGGCGCAACCTGGCGCAAGGCATCAAGAGCTTCCTCATCACCGACGACAACTTCGCGCGCAATCGGAACTGGGAGCCGATTCTCGACCGTCTGATCACACTGCGCGAGGGCCAAGGGCTGCCCATCAGCTTCTCGATTCAGGTCGATACCGTTTCCCACAAGATCAAGGGGTTCATCGGGAAATGCGGGCGCGCCGGGGTCAATCGGGTCTTCCTCGGGCTCGAGAGCATCAATCCGGACACGCTCAAGGAAGCGCGCAAGGGGCAGAACAACATCACGGAGTACCGCGCGGTTGCACAGGCCTGGCACAGCATCGGCGCGGTCACCAACGCCGGATACATTCTGGGCTTTTCGGGCGACACGCCCGAGACCATCGCGCGCGACATCGAAATCATCAAACGCGAGCTACCGCTCGACGTGCTCGATTTCTTCATCCTGACGCCGCTGCCGGGCTCACAGGATCACAAGGAATCGTTCGAGAAAGGTATTCCGCTCGAGCAGGATCTGAACCGCTACGACACGTTTCACGTTACCGCGGGACACGCCAGGATGTCCAAGCACGAATGGCTGGACATTTATCGCCGGGCCTGGGGGCTGTATTACACCCCGGAGCATGTCGCCACGGTGTTGCGCCGCGCCCGCGCCCGGGGCGAACCGCTCGGCCATCTGATGGTCAAGCTGTTCGTCTTTTACGCCTGTCAGGCGATCGAGCACGTGCATCCCCTGGATGGCGGGCTGATTCGCAGGAAGTACCGCCGTGACCGGCGCCCGGGACTGCCGATCGAGAGCCCTTTCGTCTTTTATCCACGCTTCGCGCTGGAGAGCTTGCGCAAGTATTCACGCCTGGCGTGGATCTTCTGGCGTTTCCACCGGATCCGGCGGCGGGTAGAGAAGGAGCCGGGCGGGGCGAGCTACCAGGACATTGCGACGACGCCCGTCACGCCCGAGGAACTGGAGTCGCTGGAACTGTACCACGCCACGCCGGCCGCCCAGACGGCGGTGATCAAGGTGCAGCGCAAGCGCAAGGCCGCCGCCGAGGGCGCAGCCTCGGGCACTTGAGCCGAACAGCAAGAGGTCGTGCAGGGTTGGGGCTCAGCAAGGCGACTACCACACGTCACCAGCGCAGCGTCGTCACCGCGAAGCTCATCAGAGCGGCACCATCCCCATCCAGAACATGACCTTGTCGCCGACGTCGACATCGTACTTGCGCACGAACGTGAGCTTGCCATCGTCGCCGATGCGGAATACCGACAGGCCGGCGGGTAGCGTCTTTACCGCGTCGCCTTCCCTCACGTCGACCGGCAGGTTGTGCTGCACGACCATCAGGCGGCCGCTCGGATCGATGTGGAAGGTGCGCGGGTGTATGGCCCGGGTCTCGATGTGCTGGATGACCGTCGGTTCTCCAGTGGACTGGTTGATCGAGTAGACGACGATGCTGTTCTCGCCACCCTTGAAGACCTGCTTGCCCTGAAACTCGACGGTGGCCTGGGCGCGATTCGCCCCGTACAGAAACCGGCCGTTCGGGTGCACGTGGACCGTGCCCGCCGCCTGGCGCGCCCTGATGTTCTTCGGCTCGGCCAGCGTGTCCGCGCGGTACGCGATCTCCGGGTTGATCTTCCCGCCGTCCATCTTGTAGGTGTACATCTTGTTCTGCGTCTCGATCGACACGTACATCCACGGCCTGGTCGGATGAAAGTCGAGGTGCCGGGGACCGAACTCCCGCCCGCCGTTGGGTGCGATGGAGACCTCGTTCGAGAGCACGCCGTTCTTGTAATCGAAGACCTTCAGTGCGCCCGGGTCTTCCGCCTTGGCGGCGGTGCCTTCGTTGCCCCGGGTCACCAGGACTACGTGCCGGTTGTCCGGCGTCACGCGCACCTGGTGCGCGAAGATGCCGGCGTCCATGGGGCCCTGCTTCACTTCCTCACCCGGCGTGAAGTCCTTGTTGATGCGATAGATGTGCAGCGAGCTGGGATTGTTGAACGCGACGAGGATGTTCTCCGAGGGAATGTCCAGGGTCATGTGGATGGGGCGGCTCGGCAGGCGTATCGGCTCGCCATGCTTCGTCAGCGCGCCGCTCGCCGGATCGATGCGAAACGCCGTGACGTGATGCTCGGTCCCGGGCTTGCCGTAGCCCGAGGCGCTGCTGCTGGTCGCGACATAAAGATAGCGCCGCGTGGCATGGGGCCACGCGTACTGCACGCCCGCGGGCAGCGTGACCGTCGCATGCTTGATGAGTGCGGCGCCCGCGACGTCGACGTCGTAGTGCGTCAACTCGGCCCCGACGTTGGCGTAGAGCGCCACCTTGCGCGGCGCCTGCTGCTGCGCGGCGGCAAACCGGGGCGCAGCAACACTGCCTGCGACGAGCGACAGAAAAGTTCTGCGGACCACGGGCCTCTCCTTTCAGGAATTGTCCGGGAAATCTTACACCCAACCTGCATGAAGATTGCGAACACCCTGCAAAGAGTACACACTAGTGCCGCGTCACCTCACTCGAAACGATACCGTCCATGGGCAGAACACTGCGAAACTAATGCGGCTCGGTACTAGTCGTCTATCGTTATGGAACGCCAAGGAGGGCTGTGTGGGCACTTTGCGGCGATACTTGCCGGCAATCGTGATCGTGGCGGGTGCTGCGTGGGTGGTCGCGCCGGTTCTTGCGCAGGCGCAGCAGAAATATCCGAGCAAGTCGATCCGCCTCGTGGTCTCGACCACGGCCGGCAGCCAGCCCGACGCCCTCGCGCGCATGTTCACCCAGAAGATGAGCGAGAACTGGGGACAGGCGGTGGTGATAGACAACCGCGCAGGCGGGGGCGGCACGCTGGGGGCCGTACCGGTCGCCAGGGCGGCCCCGGATGGGCACACGCTCCTGTACGTGCTGCCCAATTTCACGATCAGCGCGGTGCTGCAGCCCGGTCTTCCCTACGACCCGCTCAAGGACTTCGCTGCCATTGGTCAGATCGGGATGAGCACGAACGTGCTGGTCTCGGCGCCCGCCCTGGGGGCCAGGACCGTCAAGGACTTCGTCGCGCTGGCCAAGGCCCAGCCCGGCAAATTGATCCTCGCGTCCAGCGCGGTCGGGAGCGCGAGCCATCTGACCGGGGCCAGATTCAACTTGATCGCGGGCATCAAGGCCGTGACGGTCGCGTTCAAGGGCGGACCGGACGCGACGATCGAGATCCTCGGCGGGCGCGCCCACTACCACGTCGGGACCATGGGTGTCGTGCTGCCATTCGTCAAGGAGGGAAAGCTCGTGGCGTTAGGCGTGACCACGCCGCAGCGCGCGCCCGTACTGCCCGACGTGCCGACGCTGGGGGAGTCGATGCCCGAGTTCAAGCGGCCTGAAACAACGCACGGGCTGGTGGCGCCGGCCGGGACATCGCGCGCCATCGTAAATCAGCTCAACAAGGAGATCGCGCGCATTATCGAGCTTCCCGACGTCAAGGAACGGATGCAGGCCATCGCCTTCGTCACCTTGCCGAGCACGCCCGAGGAGTACAGCGCGATCCTGCGCGACCAGATCAAGACGCTGGGCAAGCTGGTCGTGGATGCCGGGCTCAAGCCGAAATAGGGGTGATGAGAAGAGGTGATGGGATAATGGTGATGAGAACTGGTGATGTACAACTTGCTGGCGCATTTTCATCACCAGTATTCATCACTACTATTCATCACTATTTTTCGTCACTTCTTTACGGGAGAAGCAAATGATCCACGTAATCGCCATCATCACCGCCAAGCCCGGTACGCGCGACAAGATACTGGAAGCCGCCAGGGGCAACCTGGCCCCGGTGCGCGCCGAGGACGGCTGCATCGAATACAGTCTGGCCCTCGACGCCGAGGGGATCGGCAGCTTCCAGACGAAATTCGGCGCCGACTCGTTCGTCTTCGTCGAAAAGTGGCGCGATGCACAGGCGCTCAAGGCGCACGCGGCGGCGCCGCACATGGCGGCGTATGCGGCCAAGGTGAAGGACATGATCGCGAGCCGCGTGATCCACGTTCTTTCGCCAGCCGACAAGTAGGAGGCGGAAGGCGACGCTGTCGGATGCCGGGGAGTGAATTCCCGGCGTGACGGGCGCAGACCGGTCCAAATACCGGGTTACAGAGTCAAATACGGTCATCCCTCCCATGCCTGACACCATGGTTTTGCTGCAGTTCGAGCACCGCAACATGACGAGCCTGCTCGGCGTCGTTCAGCAACAGGTTACGCAAATGAAGCGTGGAGCGCCGGCGAACTTCGATGTGCTCGCAAGCGCGCTTGCCTATCTGTCGGCCTATCCCGATCAATGCCATCACCCGAAAGAGGATGTGGTCTATAGAAGACTCCTCGACCGCCATCCGGACATGGCGCCGACGCTCAAGGATCTGGTGGCAGAGCACGCCAGGCTTGCCGCACTGACCCGTGAGCTTGGTCGTGCCATAGACGAATCGCGACAGAATCCGGAGGCGACGAAACAGGACCTTGCGCACCAGCTTGACGGGTTCGTGGACTTCTATCGCCAACACATGGCCATGGAAGAGCAGTACTTTTTTCCGGCGGCGAAGAAATATCTTTCCAGCGATGACTGGGCGGACGTCGATTTCGCGGTCTTCGACACGCCCGACCCGCTTTTCGACCGGGATAACGAGGCGCGATTCGGCGAGTTGCGAAAGGAGATAAGGCGCATGGGTGCTGCCGACAGTGCGGCGTACGGCGAGAGAGAGGAAAAGGCGAGTCTGCTCGCCATGCAGGACGTTGCCGCGTTCAACGACGCGATGCGGCAGCACGGCGATACGCTCCGCCTGGCCCGTTCATCGCAACACGGCTACCAGCTGGAACGTGCTGGAGACGTTCTCGCGCGCATCCCCGACTGCAGTGAATCCCAGGCCGCCTGGTGCGCCTGGTTCTTCTGGAAAGGCATGGCGCAGCATTCCAGCCGCTGAGATGAAGCTCGCAGGTTCCTGCCATTGCGGCGCGGTGCGCTTTCATCTCGAATCGGCGCATCCCTATCCCTTCATGCGCTGCTACTGCTCGATCTGCCGCAAGACCGCGGGCGCCGGCGGCTACGCCATCAATCTCGGCGGCGACCGGCGAACGCTCAAGGTCACGGGACGGAAGAACATCTCGGTCTATCGTGCGCTCGTGCCGGACGGGGACACCGGCAGGCGCTCGCGCAGCTCGGCGCGCCGGCACTTCTGCAGGCGTTGCGGAAGCCCGTTGTGGCTGTGGGATCCGAACTGGCCCGACCTCGTGCATCCGCACGCGTCCGCGATCGACACCGAGCTTCCGGTGCCGCCGGAGCACACGCACATCATGCTGGGCTCAAAGGCGCGGTGGGTAGAGATCGAGGCGAAACGCAGGGACAGGAAGTTCGATGAGTACCCGGAGGAATCGATCGCCGACTGGCATCGGCGGCTCGGGCTGACAAAGAAAAAAGTGATGAAGAAAGGGTGATGGGAAGTGGTGATGAGGCACTGGTGACGAGCAGGGCAAGAACCACGTATCACCTATCACCCATCACCTATCACGCATTCGTCAGCTCCGGCAGCCTTCCCTGCGGCAGCGCCAGCAGCGTCTCGTAAATCTTCCGGTCGATCTCGATCCCTTCCTTTCGGAGACGCGCCCGCTCCCGGGCGGCGCGCTCGCCCGGCAGCCGGATCTCGTCGACGCCCGGCTGGCGCGGGGTCGCCTTCACACGGGCGAGCATCTCGCTCATGTCGCGCCGGAAATCGGCGAGCGGCAGCATGAGATCGGGCTTTATCCCCATGATCACGTAGCCATAGGTCTTGTCGAAGCTCATCGCCGAGCCCGCCAGCACGCCGAGCGCCTGCATCGCGAGCGCTAGCCCGAAGCCCTTGTGGCCGCCAAAGGGCAGGATCGCGTGCACCTGCGCCGGGTCGCGCGTCGGAAGTCCCTGCGCGTCCATCGCGACTCCTTCGGGCAGCAGGTCGCCGCGGCGCTCCCGGAACTGAAGATCCGTGCCCATGAACGCGGAGGTGCCCAGGTCGATGACCAGCGGATCGCCCTGCGTGGGAAAGCCGAAAGCGATCGGATTGGTCCCGTTCGCGGGACCGGCCGAGCCGGGCGCCGACACATGGGGCGTGCTGCTTACACTGTGGATGCCGATCATGCCGGCCCTGGCGACCATCTCGACGTAGTGCGCGCTCCTCCCGCTCATCCAGGAATTGTTCACGCCGACGACCGCGAAGCCGTGCTCGCCCGCTTTCGCGATTGCGATCTGCGCCGCGCGGTACATCGCCACCATGCCGTTGTTGTTCCCGCCGTCGAACAGCGTCGAGACGGAGGTCTCGTTCAACGCGCGCATCGCCCGGCGCGGCTCCT
>Ga0111538_10013312_pt1 | contig 10852 bp, 9 predicted proteins | sample SoiMethybrSBSTD1_FD_79669 | JGI IMG/M metagenome (GOLD analysis project Ga0111538, IMG submission 79669) | Bulk soil microbial communities from a Populus tree surrounding site in Tennessee, USA - Soil MetaG P. TD hybrid SBSTD1 (version 2)... | ecosystem: Environmental > Terrestrial > Soil > Tree... | reverse complement strand
TGAGCAGCGCGCGCGACTCCTCGAGGTCGCCCACCTGGCAGAAGGTCCTGTAGCGGCCGTCCATCAGCATGTCGACTCCTATCTGAGCGCGGCGCGCAGCGACTCGTGGAAATGGATCAGCGCAGGCTCGTTGCGCCCGTAGACGACCTCGGCCTGCAGCCCGCTCATGAACGCGCGCTGCATCTTCTCGCCGAGCGCGAAGTCTTCCTCCTTCACCGTGCGGATCGCGAGGTCGTAGTTCTTCTGCCAGTACCCGCGCGCCTTGTCGGTCGCCGGGGGCTCGGGCGCGTAGAGCGCGAATTCGACCGCGCAGCGATCGGGCGCGTCGCCCGGGAGCATCCGCCACGTTTCGAGATGATCGGACTGGAACACGATGATGCTGTTCGGCATCAGCCGGTAGATCGGCAGCACGTTCGCGAGCACGTCCCAATCGGCTTCGGGCTTGCCGTCCCACTCAGTCGCGCTGTAGCGCAGCATCGTAAGGCGGCTGTGGTCGCCGAACGCGTCGAACGCGCCGGTGTTGCCGCGGATCAACGGCGCGACGGTCGTGCGGTGCAGCGCCGGCAGGTGGTAGCTCTCGAGGAACGTGTCGATGCCGAACTTCCAGTTGATTTTCGGCGTGAGCACCTCGGAGGCGAAGAAGGAGTAGCTCGCGAAACCGTAGTTGCCGAATTCCTCGCCGAGGCCGGCGAGGAAGCCGTCGATGTCGATGTCGAGCGGCTCCCCCGGCGCGAGGCGCACGAAGATCATGCCGTGGCGCTCGGTCGCCGGAAGCGGCAGCAGTCCCTGCGTTTCCTTCTCGATGCCGGTAAACGAGCGCTCGTCCGGGATGCCCATCAGCTTGCCGTCCAGGCCGTAGGTCCAGCCGTGATACGGGCACGAGAACACTCGCGTGCGGCCGCATCCGGTCGCGACCGGCGCGCCGCGGTGGCGGCAGATGTTGGCGAACGCGCGCAGCGACCCGTCGCGCCCGCGCACTGCGAGCACCGGCACGCCGGCAATTTCCTCGGCGACGTAATCGCCCGGCTCGCGCAGCCGGCACGACATCGTCAGGAAGAGCGGCATGCGCAGGTACAGGCGCTCGCGCTCGAGCTTCAGCCGCTCGGCATCGCCATACGCAGCGACTGGGTTGCGGAAAATCTGCGGCGCGAGCGCGGTGGTGCCATCGCGCACGTGCGCCTGCAGGGCGTGCGCGAGCCGCAGTTGCGTTTCGCGTTTCATCGGTCCTTTTTCCTCGCGAGATGCAGCTCGCGCATGAACGCCGGCTGCTTGCGCCACGGCAGTCCTGCCGTCAGGCCGCCATCGACCGCAAGCGCCTGCCCGGTGACATAGCTCGCCGCGTCGCTCGCGAGCCAGAGCACCGAAGCAGCGATCTCCTGTGGCAGGCCCATGCGGTCCAGCGCCTGGTCGTCGCGCTTCGTCGGCCGGATCTTTTCCATCCGCTCGAGCCAGCGCTCGTCGGCGACGCCGGTGTGGATCGGCGTCTCGACATTACCCGGGCAGACCGCGTTCACGCGGATGCCGGACTCGGCGAGCTCGAGCGCGACCGAGCGGGTCAGAGCGATCACTGCCGCCTTGCAGGCGCTGTAGACGTGCGGGCCGTAGCCGCCGGAAAGGCCGGAGATGCTCGCGATGTTGACGATCGAGCCGCTCCCGCGCGGCTGCATGGCGCGCGCTGCCTCGCGCATGCCGAGGAATACGCTGCGCTGGATGATGCTGCATGCGTGCTCGTATTCTTCCAGCGGGATCGAGGCAATGGGGCCGAGCACGCCGGCGATCGCGGCGTTGTTGACGAGGCAGTCGAGCTGCCCCCAGCGATCGCGCGCAACTTTCACCGCCTGCGCAAAATCACCCTCGACCCGTACGTCCATCGGCAGGAAGACGACGTTCGCACCGAGCCGGTCGGCAAACGCCTTGCCTTTCGCTTCCTGCAGGTCACCGAAGAGCACGCGATAGCCGGCCGCGGCAAACGCCTCGACGCACGCTGCGCCGATGCCGCTTGCGCCTCCGGTGACGATGCAGACCCGTTCGCCGCTCATGCCTTCGCCTCGCGCGTCTGGTTGATCTGCGCTTGCGCTACCGACGCGCGCACCACCGGCACCTCGTGGTCGGCGAGCGGCTTCATCCACTGTTTGCGCCCGAGCGCGCGCTCGAAATACGGCGCAAGCTCGGAACGCTTGCGGGCCTCGCGCGCGTCCGCGTCGGCCTTGAATGCCGGCATTACGTCGGAGGCGAAGAGTTCGAGCGATTCGCAGATCTGCGAGTGCCGGTTGCGCCCCGCCTGCTGCAGGAAGATCACCTGGTCGACGCCGGCTTCCTGGAAACCTTCCAGGTGCGCGCGCATGTCCTCGGGCGTGCCGATGCCCGAGCTGCGGCTGCCGTCGATGTTCGCGGCGACCACCTCCTCGGTGCGGTTGCCGCGCTTTTGCAGGTACTCGCCCCACAGGTTCGTCCTGCCCGGCACCGTGTCGTGCGCGACGAGCGCGTTCAGCGCGTAGCGGAAGAACTCGAACCCTTCGTGCCCGCGGCGAATCGCCTCGGACCGGTCGCGGTGGATCGAGAACGACGACACCATCGCGAGGTTCGCGTTGACGCTGTGGCCGAGCGGCACGCACTGCTCGGAGCGAATGATGTCGTAGTAGATCTTCGACCACGTGCGCGCTTCTTCCGGGTCGAGGAACGAGAACGCGAGCGCGCCGACGCCCAGCGAAGCCGCGACCTTGATCGTGTCGCGATTGGTGCACGCCATCCACAGCGGCGGGTGCGGCTTCTGCACCGGCTTGGGCAGCACGTTGCGGCACGGCATCGTGAAGTACTTGCCCTCGAAGCCCGGGTACGGCTCGAGCACCATCATGTTGGCGATCTGCTCGGCGGCCTCGAGCGCCATGGCGCGCTTTTCCTTCGCCTTGATGCCGAACCCGCCGAGCTCCAGGCGCGTCGCCCCTTCGCCGATGCCGAAGTCGACCCGGCCGTTCGACATGATGTCGAGCGTGCCGAGGCTCTCGGCGGTGCGCGCCGGGTGGTTGTAGTTCGGGATCACCTGGCGGATGCCGTGCGCAAGGCGAATGCGCCTGGTGCGCGCGGCGGCTGCGGCGAGGAACACTTCGGGCGACGACGAATGCGAGTACTCGTCGAGAAAATGGTGCTCGACCTCCCACGCATAGTCGTAGCCAAGCCGGTCGGCGAGCTCGACCTGCTCGAGCGCCTCGTGGAACAGGCGCCGCTCGTCGTCCGGCGCCCACGGCCGGGGGAGCTGCATCTCGTAGAAGACGCCGAATCGCATCGCGCTAGTGTGTCACGCGAACCGGAAACTCCGCCATGCCGCGAAACACGAGCGAATCGAGCCAGCGCGCTTCGCCCGCCGGCTCGATGCCGCGAAACCGCGCGAGCACCGCGGGCAGGCTGACCTCGCCTTCGAGCCGCGCGAGCGGGAATCCGAGGCAGATATGCAGCCCGAAACCGAACGCGAGGTGCGGCACTCCGTCGCGCTCGAGGATCACCCGGTCGGGATCCGGATAGGCGCGCGGGTCCCGGTTGGCCGAATTGATCATCAGGAACACCCGGTCGCCGGGCTTCAGCGTCCGGCCATGCAGTTCATGTTCGACCTGGACGACGCGTCCCTGCGCGGTCGTAGGACCGTCGTAGCGCAGCAGCTCTTCGACTGCGCGCTGCGCGAGGTCCGGATCCGCACGCAACCTCTGCATCTCGCCCGGGAAGCGCAGCAAAGCGGCGAGGCCGTTGGCGATGTGGTTCGTGGTGGTCTCGTGCCCCGCGAAGAGCAGCAGGATGCAGGTGGCGATCAGCTCGTCTTCGGTGAAGCGGTCGCCCGCATCGTCCACGTGCACCAGCTCGGAGAGCACGTCGGCCCTGGGCACGCCGCGCCGCTCGGTGATCAGCGCCCGGAAGAAATCGGTCATCTCCTTCGTCGCGCTCTCGGCGGCGGCATACTTTTCGGCTGCGCCGCGCGAGCTGCCGATGAAGAGCGCGATGTCGTCCGAGAGCCGCTTCACGCGCGCAAGCTCGCTGCGCGGCACCCCGAGCAGCTCCATGATCACGAGCGCCGGAAGGGGCCCGGCAAACGCGCCGATGAAATCGAACGTCTCGCGCTCGCCGATCGCGTCGAGCAGGTGCGCGGTGATCGCTTCGACGCTCGGCCGCATCGCGCGCATTGCCTTCACGCTGAAGACTTTCGCGGCAAGGCGCCGCAGCCGCGTGTGATCGGGCGGGTCGCGGAACACCATCCACAACGAGAGGTAGCGCACCAGGCTCGCGACGCGGCCGGCGGCCTCAGACGGCAGCGTCGCGAAGAACGGCGCGAGCCGGTTCGACGACATCTCCTGCCCGAGGCAGACCCGCTTCACGTCGTCGTAGCGCGTCAGCACCCACGATTTCAGGCGCGGGCTCCAGTGGCACGGGTCATCGTCGCGCAGGCGCGCGAACACCGGAAACGGATCGGCGAGGAAGGCCGGATCCTCCGGCCGGAACTCGATGGCGCTCGTCCCCACGGGCCTACAGCCAGCGCTTGCGCCGGCGATAGGACTTCACGTCGCGGAAGCTGCGCCGGCCGCCGGAGGAAAAGCCGAGGTAGAACTCCTTCACGTCCTCGTTGTCGGCGAGGTCGCGCGCCACGCCGTCCATCACCACGCGGCCGTTTTCCAGGATGTAGCCGTAGCCTGCGTACTTGAGCGCCATGTTCGTGTTCTGCTCCGCGAGCAGGAAGCTGACCTTCTCCCTGGCGTTGAGCGTCTTGACGATCTCGAAGATCTCCTCCACGAGCTGCGGGGCGAGGCCCATCGACGGCTCGTCGAGCAGGATCATCTTCGGCCGCGCCATCAGCGCACGGCCGATTGCGGTCATCTGCTGCTCGCCGCCCGAGGTGTATCCGGAAAGCGAGCTGCGCCGGAGCTTGAGCCGCGGGAAGTACTGGTATACGCGCTCGAGGCCCTCACGCGTCTCGGCGCCGGTCCGGGTGTAGGCGCCGGTGAGCAGGTTCTCCTCGACCGTGAGGTGCGCGAAGCAGTGCCGCCCTTCCATCACCTGCACCACGCCGCGGCGCACCAATTCCGGCGGCGTCAGGTTCTCGATGCGCTGGCCAAGATACTCGATCGATCCCTTGGTGACCTCGCCGCGCTCGCCCTTCAAGAGGTTCGAGACGGCACGCAAGGTCGTCGTCTTGCCCGCGCCGTTGCCGCCAAGCAGCGCGACGATGCCGCCCTCGGGGACGGCAAGCGAGACGCCTTTCAGCACGAGGATCACGTGGTTGTAGATCACCTCGATGCCGTTGACCGACAGCATCACGGCTGCTTGTGGCTCGATCGTGCTCACCCGGTTGATTCCCTGAAGACAGGAACGGCGCCGGAATCGCTTCCGGCGCCGCTTCGCCCGCTCGCCTAGTCGGCTTCCTTCGCGCAGTCGCGCTTGGCGATCTTCTTCTCGCTTGCGTACTTCTCGGCCGAAGTGCGGATCATCGGCTTGATGATGCTGTTGTCGGCATGCAGGATCTCCGGGGCCACGTTCCACTTCTTGCCGTCCCAGGTGTGCACGCGCGCCTGCGACTCGCCCGAGTGGTTGACGCAGCTCGTGCTCACCGGCGTCATGAAGCCGTCGAAGCCCAGCTTCTTGATCATCGGCTGGTCGATCGCCAGGTTCTCCAGGCCCCAGCGTACCTGCTGGCCGGTTAGCGGTTTCTTGCCGTACTTCTGCTGCGCCCGCTTGACGCCCTCGACCGAAAGCAGCGCCGCGGTGAGGCCGCGGTTATAGAGCACTTCGCCGATTTCCTCCTTCTTCGCCGTGCCCTGCCCCTTGTCGTACACGTACTTCAGGATTTCCTTGTGCACGCTCCCGGTTCCCGCCGGCGCGAGGAACACCAGCGCGTTGTAGCCCTTGGCGCCTTCGCCGGCCGGAGTGACGTCGGGTTCCGCACCCGACCACCACACGCCGTACATCTTCTCGCGCGGATAACCGGTTGCGACGGCTTCCTTGATCGACGTCGAGTTCATCACGCCCCAGCCCCACAGGAACACGTAGTCGGGACGCTGCTGGCGCACCTGCAGCCAGGTCGCCTTCTGCTCGACTCCGGGATGCGTGACCGGCAGCAGCAGCAGCTCGAAATTGTGCATCTTCGCGCGCTGCTCGAGGAGCGCGATCGGCTCCTTGCCGTACGGCGAGTCGTGGTAGACGAGCGCGATCTTCTTGCCCTTCAGCTTGTCGAGCCCGCCTTCCTTCTTGCCGATGTGCTGCACCAGCATGTCGGCCGCGTCCCAGTAGGTGCCGCCGAGCGGGAAGTTGTACCCGAACACCGTGCCGTCGACCGAATCGGCGCGCCCGTAGCCCGCGGTGATGATCGGAATCTTGTCGGCGAACGTCTTGTCGGTCACCGCGTACGTGATTCCGGTCGACAGGGTGTGGAACACGGCCGCGCCGGTGGGTCCCTTGCCCTTCAGGCGCTCGTAGCACTCGACGCCCTTGTCGGTCGCGTAGCCGGTCTCGCATTCCTCGAACACGATCTTCACGCCGTTGATGCCGCCGTCGCGCGCGTTGACGAGCTTCAGGTAGTCGACGTAGCCGTTCGCAAACGGGATGCCATTCGGCGCGTACGCGCCGGTGCGGTACGAAAGCACGGGAAAGAACTGCTCCTTGGCCTGCGCCAGGACCGCGCCGCTTGCCAGCGCAGCGGTTACTGCGGCCGCGGTCAGCGCGGCCGGCTTCAGTTGCCATTTCATGGGTCTTCCTCCTCCGGTTAAGTAGCTTGCTCGGAAATCATACCGCCCTCAATGCGGGAACGGCCATAGTCTTAGCTTCTCCTTGCCGATCGCCCACAGCCGGGCGAGGCCGTGCGGCTCGACAATCAGGAAGAACACGATCAGCGCCCCGAAGATCATGAATGCGAGGTGCGAGGCCGTCGCCGTGGAGATTCCGACCCCGAGCCACAGGGGCGCCTGGTCGAGCAGGATCGGCAGGATGACGATGAACGCGGCGCCGAAATAGCACCCGAGCAGCGAGCCCATCCCGCCGATGATGATCATGAAGAGCAGGTTCAGCGAAAGCGTCAGGTTGAAGGCGAGCGGCTCCCACGAACCCAGGTGCACGAACCCCCACAGCGCGCCGGCAACCCCGCAGTAGAAAGCGCTGATCGCGAAAGCGGTGAGCTTCGCGTACACCGGGCGGATGCCGATCACTTCGGCCGCCACGTCCATGTCGCGCATCGCCATCCACTCGCGGCCGATGTGGCCGCGAACCAGGTTCTTGGCGAGCACCGTGAACACGATCAGCAGCGCGAGCAGGAAGACGTACTTTTCCACCGGCGTGTCGACGATCCAGCCGAAGAGCTCCACGGGCGCGGTCGACACCGATCCGGAAGTCGAATGGTTGGTGAACCACTTCACGCGCGCGAACAGCCAGTCGATGAAGAACTGCGCCGCCAGGGTCGCGACCGCAAGATAGAGTCCCTTGATGCGCAGGCTCGGGATGCCGAACAGCATGCCGACGCCGGCCGCAATGAAGCCCGCGAGCAGCAGCACGATGAGGAAATTGAGCTGCGGCAGCCGCAGCACGAGGTTATAGGCGGCATACGCGCCGACCGCCATGAATGCCGCGTGCCCGATCGAGATCTGCCCGCAATACCCGACGAGCAGGTTCAGCCCGATCGCCGCGATCGTCAGGATCAGGAACGGAATCAGGATCGAAAGGAAGAGGTAATCGCTCGCGAGGAACGGCACGGCGAGGAACGCAAACAGCACGAGCACCAGCACGAACCAGCGGTCCTGCGCGATCGGCAGCATCTGCAGATCGGCTGCGTAGCTCGACTTGAACTGGCCGTTTTCGCGATAGAGCATTGGCTATACCCGGTCGATGTGCTTCTCGCCGAAGAGGCCTTCGGGCCGCACGAGGAGAAAGAGCAGCGCGAGCACGTAGGCAAACCAGTTCTCGATCCCGCCGCCGGCAAGGTCGAACATCTTCACCATCACCGGGCCGAGAAACACTTCCGCCATTTTCTCGCCGACGCCGATGATCAGGCCGCCGAGGATCGCGCCGTTGACCGAAGTGAATCCGCCGAGGATCACCACCGGCAGCGCCTTCAGCGCGACCTGCGAAACCGAGAACTGCACGCCGAGCTTCGCGCCCCACATGATTCCGGCGACGAGCGCCACCAGCCCGGCGATCGACCAGACGATCACCCAGATGCGGTTCAACGGAATGCCGATCGATTGCGCGGCCTGGTGATCGTCCGCCACCGCGCGCAGCGCGCGTCCGGTGGACGTCTTCTGGAAGAAGACCGACAGCGCCGTCACGAGCAGCGCCGCGACCAGCGCGGCGGCGAAGTCCTCCTTGTTGACGAGGATCCCGCCCTGGAACACGTTGTCGAGGATCATCACCGGCTCCTTGGCGATGCCGAGCTCGATCTTGTAGATGTCGCTGCCCCACAGCGTCTGCCCGAAGCCGTCGAGGAAGTACGTGACGCCGAGCGTCGCCATCAGGAGCGCGACGCCTTCCTGGTTGACGAGCGGCCGCAGCACCAGACGTTCGATCAGCCAGGCGAGCACGACCATGATCGCGAAGGCGAGCACCACCGCGACGGCGAGCGGCATCTGCTCGGCGAGGCGCGCGACGGCAAGCGCTGCGAACAGCACCATCGCGCCCTGCGCGAAGTTGAATACGCCGGAGGCCTTGAAGATCAGCGCGAAGCCCATCGCCACCAGCGAGTACAGCACGCCCGCCATCAGGCCGCCGAGCAGCACCTCGATGTAGAACCCGGGCGGCGAGGCCTTGGTGGCGAGCGGCAGCACCAGGCCGATCATCAGCGCGGCCGTGAGCAGCATCACCGGCCAGTTCCTGGCGAGCATCTAGTGGCTCACTCCCAGGTAGGCATCGATCACCGCCTGGTTGGCGCGCACCTCGTCGGGCGTGCCATCGCCGATCTTCTTGCCATAGTCGAGCACCACGAGCCGGTCGGAGATGTCCATCACGACGCCCATGTCGTGCTCGATCAGCACGATCGTGGTGCCGAATTCGTCGTTCACGTCGAGGATGAAGCGGCACATGTCCTGCTTCTCCTCGAGGTTCATGCCGGCCATCGGCTCGTCGAGCAGCAGCACCTTCGGCTCCATCGCCAATGCGCGCGCCAGGTCGACGCGTTTTTGCAGGCCGTACGGCAGGCGGCCGACCGGCGTCTTGCGGTAGGCCTGGATCTCGAGGAAGTCGATGATGTTCTCGACGACTGCCCGATGCTCGACCTCCTCGCGCAGCGCGGGCCCGATGCGCAGCGCCTGCGCGAGCAGGTTCGAGCGCATCTTCAGGTTGCGGCCGGTCATGATGTTCTCGAGCACCGTCATGCCCTTGAAGAGCGCGAGGTTCTGGAACGTGCGCGCGATTCCGCTCTGCGCCACCTCGTGCGAATCCATGTCGCGGTACGTCCGGCCGAGGTAGCGGATCGTGCCTTCCTGCGGGTGGTAGACGCCGTTGATCACGTTCAGCATCGAGCTCTTGCCGGCGCCGTTCGGCCCGATGATCGCGCGGATCTCGTGCTCGCGCACATCGAACGAAACACCGGAGAGCGCACGCACGCCGCCGAACGAGAGCGATACGCCCTCGATGGCGAGGATCGGCTCGCCGACGCGGCCCGAGCGCGCCGCTTCGTGCAAACGCCCTTCCGGCAGCTCGCTTTGCTGCATCCGTCTAGGCCGCTTTCCGGGCTGTCGCGGGCGCGAACACCTTGGCGTCGCGCACTTTGAGGTCCGCCGATACGGTGCCGGTGCGGCCGTCTTCGTAGCGCACCTGGGCTTCGATGTGCGCTTGCTTGGCGCCGCTGTAGAGCGCATCGACGAGTGTCGAATATCTCTCGCCGATATGACCCCTGCGCACCTTGCGGGTGCGGGTGAGCTCGCCATCGTCCGGGTCGAGCTCCTTGTGCAGGATCAGGAAGCGATGGATCTGGGAGCCTGCGAGCTCGGGCTCGGCGGCGAGGTCTGCGTTGACCTTCTCGACGCACTCGCGGATCAGGTCGTAGACCTCGTCGCGCGACGCGAGATCGACATAGCCGGCATACGGCAGGTTGCGCTTCTCGGCCCAGTTGCCGACCGCCTCCATGTCCATGTTGATGAAGGCGCACACGCGGTCGCGTCCGTGCCCGAACGCGACTGCTTCCTTGACGTAGGCAAAGAACTTGAGCTTGTTCTCGAGATACTTCGGTGCGAAGAGCGTCCCGTCGGCGAGGCGCCCGACGTCCTTCACCCGGTCGATGATCTTCAAGTGGCCGTCGGTGTCGACGAAGCCGGCGTCGCCGGTGTGGAACCAGCCGTCCGCATCCTTAGCGTCCGAGGTCGCCTGCGGGTTCCGGTAGTACTCCTTGAAGAGCCCGGGCGAGCGGATCAGCAGCTCGCGCTCGGGCGTGAAGCGCAGCTCGACGCCTTTCACCGCGGGACCGACGGTGTCGGCCTTGACCTGGCCGTTCGGCTGGATGCAGACGAACACGCTCGTCTCGGTCGAGCCGTAGAGCTGCTTCAGGTTGATGCCGATCGATCGATAGAACCGGAAGAGGTCCGGGCCGATGGCTTCGCCCGCGGTGTAGGCGATGCGCACGCGGCTCATGCCAAGCACGTTGCGCAGCGGGCCGTACACCAGCACGTCGCCGAGGCGGTAGAGCAGCCGGTCGAGCGTCCCGACCGGCTTGCCGTCGAGCAGCGCGCCGCCGACGCGCTGCGCGAGATCCATGAAGCGGCGATAAAGCCAGCGCTTGGCGCTGCTCGCATCCTCCATGCGGATCGTGACCTGCGTCAGCAGCGCTTCGAACACGCGCGGCGGGCCGAAGTAATACGTCGGTCCGATCTCGCGCATGTCGCTCATCACCGTCTCG
>Ga0111538_10013307_pt1 | contig 10855 bp, 10 predicted proteins | sample SoiMethybrSBSTD1_FD_79669 | JGI IMG/M metagenome (GOLD analysis project Ga0111538, IMG submission 79669) | Bulk soil microbial communities from a Populus tree surrounding site in Tennessee, USA - Soil MetaG P. TD hybrid SBSTD1 (version 2)... | ecosystem: Environmental > Terrestrial > Soil >... | reverse complement strand
TCACCCATGCACAGGTGGCCCACGCCACGACGGCGTAATGCGAGAGCTTCGTCCACCTCTGCCACCAGCACGACCTGCGTCGCGCCCCTATCGAAGGCCACAGCAGCAGTCGTAAAAGCACGAAAAACATCAATAATAATGGTGGTGCCTGCAGCTTCTTGGGCTCCTTGCAGGAGGCTGGTGAGACGGATTTCCATGCCGGATTCCTCGTGAGTGATGTGCCAACATCAAGAGCATGCCACAGGAGAGCATGCCACACGTCGAGAGATTCTAATTCGTCCACACGTGCTTGGCAAACTGGGGAAAGCGGTGTGGAAAAAATGTGTATTATTGGCTCCATACTGTGGATATCAGTACAGTAAAAATGCCAACGTCGTGTAACATTGGTTATACTTCTGATCTCTAACCCAATACATACTCCATAGAGCGCTGCAGGGACGAAGTGGCGTGACCACAGACGATGCATACAGAGGGAGCAAGTGCCCCCAGGCCAGGGGAGCACAGGGGTCACCCGAGAGGCAGAGTGATTTTGAGCTAATTGATCGCTTCCTGGCAGGTGAAATGTCTGCCTTCGATGCCCTCGTCCAGAAGTACCAGCAGGATGTCTACCGCCTGGCGTACCGTATCACCCTGAGTGCTGATGATGCCAAAGACCTGGCGCAAGAGACGTTTCTGCAGGCGTATCGCGCCCTGAAAGGCTTTCACCGTCGTTCGAGCTTTTATACGTGGCTGTATCGTATTACTGTGCATCTCTGCTTCCACCATCGCAAACGCAGCGCTCGGGTTGAGCCTGTAGCAGAGGTGCCCGAGTCCCCTGATAACAGTACACAGCCGCTGCGCTACCTCTTAGAGGCGGAACAGAAACAGGCTGTGGCCACGGCGATTGCTGCCTTACCACCACAGCAGCGCGCCGCCCTCACCCTGCGCGTGCATCAGAACCTGTCGTACAGAGAGATTGGTGCAACGTTGCAGTGTTCAGAAGGGGCGGCACGAGCTAATGTGTTTCATGCAATCCAAAAACTGCGCGCCCAGCTCGCGGGCTTTGGAGAGGATGGATAAGATGAGCTGCCAACGCATCCAACCATACTTGCTCGCTCTCGTTGAGGGTGAGCTCAAGCAGAGCAAGCATGAGAAGGTGGCCAGGCACGTGGCGGCATGCCCCGCCTGTACGTCTGCCATGCGCAGTCTGCGGCAGACGCTCCGCGTCGTGCAGACCATCGAGGTGCCTGAGCCATCTCCAGCCTTTTGGCAGGAATTTGGGCCAGCTCTGCACCAGCGCATACGCCATGAAGAAGCTGCCCACCAGGGACGGCACCACTGGCAGTTCTGGGAACTCTTCCGCTTGCCCAAACCGGCGCTGGCCGCGGTAGCCGTGAGCCTCATCCTGGTGTGCTCTCTGCCGTTTCTGCGCGGCCACCTCGGCCAGCAGAGGATTCCCAGGATGGTCCTCTCTGGGGGAGATGAGGTGAGTCTGGCTGCCAATCTCGATTTCTTAAAGCATCTCGACTTATTAGAAGAGGTGGACGTCCTTGAGCAGCTCGAGCCCTCGCCCTAGCGTACACTGCCTGGCCCTCTTGCTGGTGGCTCTAGGGTTATGGGTAGGCTGGTCCTCTCCGACCGGGGCGCAGGGCACCAAGGGGCGTGACAAAGTCGAGAAATTGTCCCCTGCTGAGCGCGACTGGCTTGAGAAGCAGTCCAAAGCCCTGCGCGACTTACCTCCTGAAGAACAGCAGCGCGTTCGGAAAAACTTGCGACGTTGGGTGCAGTTGCCTGAGGAGCAACGTACCCAACTGCGCGAGCGCTGGCAGGAGTGGCAGCAATTGCCACCTGAGCAGCGGCAACGTCTCCAACAGCGCTACGAGGAATTTCAGCGTCTCCCCGTCGAAGAACGCCAACGGCTCCGTGAGGACCTCCGGCGCTTACCACCTGAGGAGCGCAAACGGCTCCGCGACACCTTACGACGCCTTCCCCCAGAAGAACGTCAGCGCCTGCGCGAGGCCTGGCGACGCGCCTCCCCTGATGAGCGCCAACGCTTACTGGAGGAGGCACGGAACCGAGGGAGTGCTGGGTCAGCAGAGCGTCCCTCTACCAGTGAGACACACTAGAGCAATTTGCAATTGTATATATGGCTCCTGGATGCCCGCGTAGGCGGGCATCCAGGGTCTTGGCTCTGACCGTACGCTCGCATGAAATCCGCTCTAGAAAAGGGAGAGGGTGCCAAAACCCCTATCTGGTACGGATCTCTGGCATAGTCAATATGTCAGGGCGTGCCGTGAGCCCCAGGGTGTGGGCCAGATGCAGTACGGGCCGTACAAACCGTATGGTACGGGCGAGTATGGCCGTCGCTTCTGCCTCTGCCGGTTCACTGCTCTCGTCCTGGTCACCGAAGAGGCGTTCAAACAGTGCTTCCCATGGAGACATACGCTCAGGGAACAGTTTGAGGTGAATGGGAGCATCAGGGGCACGGCCGATAGCTTCACGGGTCAGACGCAGAGCCACAGGGAAGCCCCCCAGCTCGTCTACTAAGCCGCGCTCTTTCGCATCCTCACCAGTCCAAATGCGTCCTTTGGCAATTTCTAACACACGCTCCTTGGGGATCTGCCGACCAGCGGCTACTTTCGTCGTAAAATCATTATACACGCGATCCAGCCAGCCCTGCAGATGGGCCCACTGTTCAGGGGTGTAGTCGTGGGTACTACTCCATAGCGTGGCGTTGGTACTGGTGTGGACCTCATCCCACGTTAAGCCGAGCTTGTCCCACAGGCCCGTGGTGAGTATCTTGCCTCCCAGAACGCCAATCGAGCCAGTAATCGTGCCGGGCTGAGCAACGATCTTGTTAGCAGCCATGGCCACGAAATAGCCGCCTGAGCCGGCCAGGTTCCCCATAGAGACAATCACCGGCTTCCCGGCCTCACGGGCGCGGATCGTTTCACGCCAGATGGCGTCTGACGCCACATATGACCCCCCTGGACTGTCAACACGGAACAGGATGGCCTTGACCTCTGGATCCTCGATAGCGGCACGGAAAGACGCCGTCACCGTGTCTGCGCCCATGGTGGGGCCGTCCATGAGTGGGTCATAGTCACTCGGCCCCTGTCGGACGGCACCCACACCGTAAATGAGGGCAATCGTGTCCCCAGTGGTGTAGGGACGCCCGGCGCGCGTCAGATACTTGGAGAGAAAGAGCAGTTTGGCCTGTTCTCCCGCCTGGGCCTTGACCTGAGCATAGACTTCATCACGGTACGCCAGCGCATCGACGAGCTGGGCCTGCAGAGCCTCTGTCCCCAGGAAGGGCCCACGGTCGATAAGCGTGCGTACTGCCCCTGGGTAAAGACCGCGCGCTGTCGCAATACCCTGGACAATTTGGGCAAACTGCGATTCCATGACACGCTGAGTGGCCTCGCGATGCGGCGCTGTATAGTGCCGTTCCGTGATGGTGTTCATGAAGTTCTTGTATTCGGAGCGATGCTCGAGCCGGGGCACCAGATCAAGCTTGTCGAGCGTGCCACGCACGAAAGGCGTCTCAGCGATTAGCCCTGTCAAGCCAACATCGCCTGAGGGCTGCAGGTAAATGGTGTCGAAGGCGGTGGCGAGATAGTAGGCCCCGTTGCCAGCGTCGAATTCCCCGAACGTGGCGGCATAGGCCACGGCACGCTTGCCCTTCTCCCGGAAAGCGAGCACCGCGTCACGTACTTCTTGGAGCTGTGCCAGCCCCATCTGGGCGCTCCCTACCCGAGCAATCAGGGCCACGACGCGGTCGTCTGTGGCAGCGCGGTGCAGGGCTTCCACCACATCACGCACCGTCAGATGCCTGGCCAACAGGAAGCTCGTCACCGGATCATCCGAGGCCTGTTCCTGGAGCCCGCGTGTGAGATCCACTTCGAGGATGGTCTGCGCTGACACTGTGCCTTTGTGGGTCCAGGCCAGTCCGCCCAACCCCAGCGCAATGACGATGAGCAGAACGACTAGGGCGCCAATGCAGGCGAGACCACCGACCAGAATACGCTTCATATCTCTCCCTTTGCGCGATGTATCACCCCGCCAAACTGACGGTGTGCTGCGCACTGCTAATGGTCCCCGCCAGTATGGCGAGGGATAATCAGCCCTACGCAGTAGCCGGGCGCAGCACTTAGGGCCAGATGCCGAGTTCCTGGTATGCCATCACGACCTTATGGAGCCCGCAGACGAAGGCAGCCGTGCGCAGATCCGGCGTCTGGTTATGATGCATGATCTCGACAATCTCCTGAAAACTCTCGACCATTGATTCCTCGAGCCCCGAGTTCACCAACGCGAGTTCGTCGACACCGTGCAACATCTCCTCCCGAATAGGCGTGGGAAAGGCACGATCCGTCACAGTTTCAATACCAGTAATCATCTGCCGCTGGGTACGAATACCAATGCGCTTTTCCATCAGCCCAAAACGTATGTGTGAGAGGTTCTTGACCCATTCGAAATAGCTCACCGTCACCCCACCGGCGTTGGCATAGATGTCAGGGATAATGACCTTCCCCCGCTCGCGCAAGATGGCATCCCCTGCCCACGTCGTGGGCCCATTGGCACCCTCCGCGATGAGTGGGGCCTTGATGCGTCCGGCATTCTCAGCAGTAATCTGGTTTTGTAGGGCTGCCGGCACGAGAATGTCGCAGTCGAATTCTAAACAGGCCCTGGCGTCATCGAGGGTGGTGGCGTCCGGAAAGCCTTTGAGACTCCCCGTGGTCTCCCGCCACTGCAGCACGGCTGGGATGTCCAGCCCCTCCGGGGCGTAAATCGTCCCGTCGCGTTCGGCCAGTCCCACGATGCTCACACCGTCTTCAGCGTGCATCAGCTGCGCGAAGTGCCGGCCCACATTGCCAAAGCCTTGCACGACAATGCGCTTACCAGCCAGGTCGCCCTGCAGACCCGTGGCTTTGACCAACTCGGGGTGCCGAAAGAATTCCCGCAGGGCATACTGTACGCCCCGTCCGGTGGCTTCGGTACGCCCACGGATACCGCCCTGCCCCACTGGCTTGCCAGTGACACACGCCAGGCTGTTGAGTTCGTTGGGATGCAGCATAAGGTACGTATCGGCTATCCACGCCATCTCGCGCTCGCCAGTCCCCATATCTGGCGCTGGGACATCCACGGCTGGTCCAATAAAATTTTTGCGTACGAGCTCGGTGGTGTAGCGGCGCGTGATGCGCTCCAGTTCCTCGACCTCATAGGCGCGTGGGTCCAGCGCAATGGCGCCTTTGGCCCCACCAAACGGCAGGTTGACGATGGCACACTTCAGTGTCATCAGGGCCGCCAGGGCGGCCACTTCGTCGAGGTCGACGTCCGGGGCAAAGCGGATACCGCCCTTGGTGGGTATACGATGATGCGAATGCTCAGCACGATAGGCGTGAAAGATTTGGACTTCGCCGCGGATACGGACGGGAAATTTGATCGAGTATACGCTGTGGCACGAACGGATATATTCCAGCAGATCGGCCGGCGCTTTCACATAGCGTGCGGCACGGTTAAAATGCTCATTGAATACTTCAAGCATCGACGGTGTGCGGGTCTCGGCCATCCCCTTCTCCCTTGCATAAACGACACGAGCGATATGCCCTGACTGGCTGCCAGCCTTCTGCCAAAATTGTACCACTACTGTGTCCGGTTCTGCCGGGGGCTGAGATATTGGCGTAAGATGCACCGGGAGAGCAGAGTTGTTCCTCCTCCACTCTCTCGGTAGCGCCGGATGGCCCTACACCGACCAGTCATCTGGCAACTCCGGCGTGCGCATGGGCTTGATCATTACTTCTACCAACGCTGCCTGTCCTTCTTCGGTGGCACGGATAGCACGCCGATAGGCGGGGATGAGATTATCTGGGTGCTCGACCCGTTCACTATAGGCCCCCAGACCCTGTGCCACGACACTAAAGTTGCCCCCCAATTGGGCCACAGCAGGAGGTGTGCCACCGGGGCGGTTCATCCCCATCATGCCACCACCAATACCGCCGTTATTGATCACGACCGTGAGGGTGGGAAGTCCCATACGCACCGCGGTTTCCAGCTCCATGCCAGTCATGCCAAAGGAGGCATCCCCCAGGAGGTGCACAACCAGATGGTCTGGTCGCCCAAGTTTTGCGCCAATGGCGGCTCCCATGGACCAGCCCATGGCTGCCATGCCGCCCATACCAATGTAGGTCAGCGGCTTCGTTGCCACCCAGAAGGGTGCCAGATAGCCACGACTGCCGCCGGCGTCGTGGATGGCAATGGTTTTATCGCGCTCAATGACTTGCATCAGGTCGTAGATAACGCGATATCCGTTGGTTGGCGCCGCTGGATCGGTGAAAACGGGCTGCCACTCCCCTAACCACTTGGTCCGGGCGCGCTGAATCTCGGCGGCTATCTCAGGTTTGACGCCACCCTTGCCAGGCCCCAGACGATCACGCACCGCGGCAATCAGGTCACGTAGAGCCAGCTTGGCATCGGCCAGGATCGCGATATCAGCACGATAGGTCTTATTCAGGTCCGCGGCGTCGGCGTTAATATGAATCAGCTTCACGCCCGGCGGGATGGGCCGCCCATCGGTGCCGTTGGGGAGACGATAGGAGTTGCCAACCGCCAGCACCACGTCCGCCTTGCGATTGATGTGGAGCGCCGGGCCCGTCGCATAGCGGCTGCGCGGATAGACACCCAGCCCCAGAGCCAGCGGGTGATCTTCTGGAAAGACACTTTTCCCTACCAGCGTTGTGGCGACTGGCAGAGACAGCAGCTCGGCCAGCTCTTTGACCTCGTCAGCCGCCCCTGCCGCTAGGGCGCCCCCACCGACATTGAAAATGGGGAAGGCAGCTTGCACCAGGAAATCAGCAGCGCGCTCAATATCCTGGGGATCCGGCGCTGCTTTGCGTCCTGGACCAACGGGGTCGTACTGGAGAGCTGCGTCAGCCCCCTCCGCGCTCAGGACATCCCCTGGCATCTCCAGAACCACTGGCCCGGGGGAGCCAGAGCGCAGGGCGGTGAAGGCGCGGCGCATGCTACCTGGAATGTCGTCGACCCGCGTCAATGTCCCTTTCCACTTCACCAGCCCATCGAAAATACTGGAGGACACTTCTTGTTGGTATTCTTTTCCAAGATTGCGGAGGGGGTGCTGCCCCATGAGTAACAGCACCGGAATGTTGTCAGCATAGCAGCCGGCAATGCCGGTGAGGGTATTGGTCGCCCCTGGCCCCGTACCGGTCATGGCCACTCCTACACTCTGCGTAGCGCGGGCATAGCCATCCGCAATTTCCACCCCGAGCCGCTCGTGGCGGGCCGCAAAGACTTTGATGGAATCTGAGGCCCGTAAAGGCTCCCACAGAGGATTGAGGCCACCGCCGGAAAAACCGGCAATATACTGTACCCCTTCTTTTTCTAGAGCCCGAATAACTGCCTCTGCTCCGCGCATGGCTGCTCCCTCCTCAGAACATTCGCATCTAGGCACTGAGACATAAATTTGTGTATGGCTTCTTCTCCTTCCCCCCTGGTGGGGAAGGGGCGCCGTTAAACTGGCGCCCCCTCCGCCGACGCAGTCGCGGGGAACGGTTGGGATGGGGGGGAGGCTACTGAGTGTGCGAGGTCGTGGCCCCGCTTCACCCCCACCCTCGCCCTCCCCCATCGAGGGGGAGGGTAAAAAAACGTCTATCCAAGTACTTACAATCCTGCCGCGTGGCCATCACCACGCGGGTCGGACGCGCCCATGAGCACGCCGCGTTGGGGATCACGGATAATCAGTTGCACTTTCCCATCATAGACGCGGGGCCGACGTGGCACCACACGGTGCCCGAGAGCTTCGAGTCCACGCACCGTCGCTTCCGGCATTTCTGCCTCAACCCGCAACTCCATCTCCCGGTCGAGCGTCGCCGGGTCGGTACCCGGAAAGCTCCACCAGCGGGGTGCTTCCACCGCAGCCTGTGGGTCCATACTAAAATCAATGAGATTGGTGAGAGTCTGGAGATTACACTGCGGCTGATGGTCTCCCCCTGGCGTACCACCCACAATGACCAGCTGCCCGTCCCTGGTGGCCATATAGCAATTCAGGGTGTGCATCGTGCGTTTGCCTGGAGCGATCTCGTTGGGATGGCCGGGCGTTAAACTAAAACCGCGTCCAGCCCGGTTGTTGAACAAGACACCGGTGCCGGCGGCGATGTAGCCTGAACCAAAGGCATTGGACAGGCTGTGAATCCACGATACACAGTTGCCAGCGCCGTCGGCGACACAGAAATACGTCGTATCGCCATCCACCTCCGCCGGCTGCAGGCCAGCCAGGGCAACGTTAACACGGTCCCTGGAGATATCGTTGCGACGCTCATCGGCGTAGGCCTTGGAAATCAGTTCGTCCAGAGGCCAGTCGATAAAGCGCGGATCACCCGCCACACGGTTGCGATCAGCGTAGGCGATCTTTTTCGCTTCAACCATCAGGTGGATAGCCTCAGCGCTGTTCTCCCCCAGCGGTGTTAAGCCAAAACCTTCGACGAGATTCAGCATCTCCAGTAGCAAAAAGCCCTGCGAGGGCGGGCGAGTCTGATACACAGTGTGGCCACGATAGGTCGTCGTAATCGGCTCGTAGACTTCTACCTGGTGTCCAGCAAAATCAGCCACGGTGAAGAGACCACCGCCCGCCTCTAATCCCTGGACCATGCGGCGTGCCAGGTCGCCACGGTAAAATTCCTCGGCGCCTCCCGTGGCCACCAGTTGTAAGGAGCGCGCCAGGTCCGCGTTCACCAGCACATCGCCTTCCTGCAGGGGCTCCCCACGACGCAGCAGGACAGACGCAGTGGATGGAAACTGCGCCAGTTTCTTTGCGTTACTGGCAAAGCTGCGACCAATGCCAGGCGGGAGCGGGAAGCCGTTCTCGGCATAGCCAATGGCGCCATCCAGCAGCTGGGCAAACGGTTTAGTGCAGAAGCGCTGATGGATGACTTCCCAGGCTGCTACCTCCCCGGGCACAGACACCGCGTGCGGCCCATCCAAGGGCATAGTGCGGTGGCCCTGGGTGCGGTAGTACGCCGAGGTAGCGCCTGAGGCAGCCACGCCGCTGCTGTTAATGCCCGTGATCTTCCCAGTCTGCCCTTCGTGGAGGAGGACGAAGGAATCCCCACCCAACCCACAGGCTGGCACAATAACGACCGTCTCTACTGCAGCGACAGCCAGGGCGGCGTCGAAGGCATTGCCGCCTTCCTGCAGGACCTTGATACCCACACTCGCCGCCAGGGGGGAGTTCGAACAAATCATTCCGCGGCAGCCATAAACCAGACGCCGCGACAGGCGATGCACTGCCATAACGCCTCCACATGTGTGTTCAGAGATTGATACGATGCTCTGCCGCCAGTGTAAGAGGTATGGGAGATGTGTGTCAATGCCAGTCAAAGTGGGCCATCAGAGCGAGATGATCTGAGGGATGATCATACGAGGGTAGAGGAGTCTGATCATCAATGGCGGGCACAGCCACTGGCTGTGCCCGGAATGTCTCGGTATAGAACACGTAGTCGAGCATGGTGGCACGGGCATTGGCATTACAGGTATACGTCCCTGCCAGCGGGCGGTGGGTATAGTCAAATCCCTCTGCCCGTAAGACAGCCACGACGTGGCTCTCGGGCGTTACATTGAAGTCTCCACAGATAATCCAGGTTTCACAGCCCGGGGCAATGCGGCCACGCTCTTGCAGCAGCTGCCTGATTTGCCGATAGCCACGCTGGTGCTCTGGAGGCGTGCCTGGCGGATCCCATTGCAGATGGGTGTTGACCAAGCCCAGAGGACGGCCCGTGTACTCGCACACCGCTACCAGCGCGAGGTGGCCTGAATCGCGCTCTGTGCCTGTGCCATCGCTATACATTAGCGGGTGGACCGTATCCCATGCCAGGGTATTGTGGCGTACAAATGTCGCACACCCGTCTGGCTTCCCTCCGCCCTTCCTGGCGAAGTGTCCCATATACCCGAGAGGCTGCAATGCCTGCTGCACTGCGGTAAAAGTCTCGTTTTCGACTTCCTGCAGGCAGACCACGTCCGTATCCAGGGCCACAATATGGCGCACGAGCGCTGGGCGCCGCCAAGCGCTGGCCAAGACGGGCGCCGGGGTTCGAGAATAGCGCGTCGGAGTGATATAGGCCTGCGCCAGGACATTGTATGTGGTAAGCGAAAATGGCAAGGCAGTGCTCCCCAGGCCGCAGCTCAGATATCACCCTTCAGCTTCAGGTGTTTTATCTCGGCGTCGATCTCCTCCAAAGTGAGGCTTCCCAGCCATTGCTCACGCTCTGTGGTGTAATTTCCTGTCCCGGTTTGATATAGGTGCAAGAAGCGCAGCGCATTCGCAGGACCGAGTTCCCTCACGAGGATGGCAAAGCCCTTCTCCCGCAAGACGGGAAGGGGCAGCAAAGAAATATCGTGGTTCATTGCAACACCTCCAAAGCATACACTACAGGATTCACCACACGGACGGAAGACGCGGGTGTGAGACGCCTTGCCGCCGAGATAAAGGCGTCATCGGTCGTCACCAGCGCCTCGACACCACTGCGCTCTGCACACGCGAGAGGCAGCGCATCCAGGTCGCGCAGGCCATGCAAGCGCAAATCGATGGCGCGCTGCATGGCGGCCTCATCACTGGCCACACGCTCAGTGGCACGCGTACACCAGACCAGGACAGGACTGCTGTGCGCCGATCCTCCGCTGGACAGAGGGATCAATGACCCGCTGGGAGCCTGTCTCGCATAGAGCAGCGCGCGGTCTGGTGGGGCTCACATTCCGCACCCCGTAACCTGCGAATCTAGCGCATTTTTTTCTGATGGCATTTTGACCTCGGAGAGGCCATAACCAGGAGAGGATTGAAGTTCCCAAGTAGTCTCAAGTAGCCACCGTG
>Ga0111538_10013306_pt1 | contig 10856 bp, 7 predicted proteins | sample SoiMethybrSBSTD1_FD_79669 | JGI IMG/M metagenome (GOLD analysis project Ga0111538, IMG submission 79669) | Bulk soil microbial communities from a Populus tree surrounding site in Tennessee, USA - Soil MetaG P. TD hybrid SBSTD1 (version 2)... | ecosystem: Environmental > Terrestrial > Soil > Tree... | reverse complement strand
TAGCACGAGCGAGGTCTACGGCGACCCGCTCGAACACCCGCAGACGGAGAGCTACTGGGGCAACGTCAACCCCGTCGGCATTCGCGGCGTCTACGACGAGGCCAAGCGGTTCGCCGAAGCGATGACGCTCGCCTACCACCGCTTTCACAGCGTCGACACGAAGATCGTCCGCATCTTCAATACCTATGGCCCACGCATGCGGCTGCGCGACGGCCGCGCGGTCCCGGCGTTCATGTCGCAGGCGCTGCGTGGCGAGGACGTCACCGTCTTCGGCGACGGCACGCAGACGCGCAGCTTCACCTACGTGAGCGATCTGGTCGACGGCGTGCTGCGGCTGATGGACTCGAACACGAACGAACCGGTCAACATCGGCAACCCGCACGAAGTGACCATCGAGGAGATCGCGCGCACGATCATCAAACTCGTTGGCTCCTCGAGCAGGATCGTGTACCGCCCCCTGCCAGTCGACGATCCCAAGCAGCGTCGTCCGGACATCACCCGTGCGCGTAGCATCCTCGCCTGGGAGCCGAAGATTGGCCTCGAGGAAGGGCTGCTCAAGACCGTCGATTACTTCCAGAAGAAGGTCGCCGCCGTCTGATAGACTCCAGGCATTCAAGAGCCTCTACCTGGTCGCACGACTCGAATGAGTCGGTCTCCGACTGCGGCACTCCTCCTTGGACTCGTCATTACACTCGCGACCGTTGTCGCGTATTCGTGGTACATCTCCAACCAGATCGCCGGGCTTCGCCGGCTGCAGACCGAGCTCGCCGACCGCAATCGTCGCGACTCGCTCCAGCTCCTGCGGATTCAGAACGACCTCAATCAACTCGGCCTGGCGATGCGCGACATGCTCGACACCGATCAGGGTTATGCGCTGGCTGCGTGGTCGGCGCAGTTCGACCGCATCCGTCGCGACCTCGACGACGCGTTCATGCGCGAGCAGGAAGTGGCGATCGTGCGACGATCGCCGGAGCAGACCCGCTATCTCGCCGCCTCGATCGAGCAATTCTGGGACGCCGTCGATCGCATGTTCGAGCTCGCGCGGACCGGCCGGGAGAATGACGCACGCGAGCAGGTCCGCGTCTCGCTGCAGGCGCGACAGGCGGCGCTGAGCACGAACGTGGCGCGGCTTCTCGTTCAGAACAACGAAAGCGAAGGGCAGACGGCGCAGCAGGTCCAGGACATCTACCGGACCGTTCAGAGTCGCGTCTATTGGTTCCTCGCCGCCACGCTGATCGCCATCGCGGCGACGGGTTTGTATCTGATCCGAACGAACCGCCAGATGTTCGCGCGGCTCGCCCTGCTCTCCGACCAGCGTCGCGAACTGACGCAGACGATGATTGCCACCCGCGAATCGACGCTCCGCGAGATCGCGCGGGAACTGCACGACGAGTTCGGTCAATTGCTCACGGCCATCGGCTCGATGCTCCGACGTCTCGAGCGGCACGCGCCCGAGGAGTCCGCCTTGCGCGGCGACCTGCGCGAGGTTGGCGAGGTCGCCCAGGCGGCGCTCGAAAATGTTCGCGGCCTCTCGCAGTCGCTCCACCCGTCGCTGCTCGAGGAGCTGGGGCTCGAGAGCACGATTGACTGGTATCTGTCGACGGTCGAGAAGCAGCTCGGTGTGCGGGTCGAATACGAGCATGCCGGCACTCCGCTGCCCGTCGACGACACAACGGCGATTCACGTCTATCGCGTGTTGCAGGAAGCGCTGAGCAACGTGGCGCGACACTCGGGCGACACGCGCGCATGGGTGCGGCTTCGTCCCGAAGCAGGTGTTCTCGTGCTCGAGATCGAGGATCACGGAAAAGGCCTGGACGCGAAGACGGCGCGTCGCGGTCTTGGACTGGTCGCCATGCGCGAACGGGCTGCGCTCGTTGGAGGCACCCTGGACGTGCTCGCGCCTCGCGGTGGCGGGACGTTGATTCGCCTGACCGTGCCGCAGGCATCTGCCAGTCGCGTATGAGCGCGCCGATCACCGTCCTGCTCGCCGACGATCATGCCCTCGTGCGCCGCGGCTTCCGTCGTCTGCTCGAAGACGACGCGTCGATCGCGGTCGTCGGCGAGGCGAGCAACGGCGACGAAGCGGTCCGTCTCGCCGAGACACTGCGGCCGCGAGTGGTGGTGATGGATGCGGCGATGCCAGGCGTGAACGGTCTGGCGGCCACGCGAGCGATCGTCGATCGCACTCCAGACGTGGCGGTGCTGATGCTCAGCATGCATTCGGAGGAAACGCTCGTGCGTCAGGCACTCGATGCAGGAGCCCGGGGATACATTCTCAAGAACGCGATCGATCTCGACCTTGCCGCCGCCGTCAAACGCATCGCTGCCGGCGAGACGGTCCTCGACCCTGCTCTCGTCCGCCCGGCACCACTTGCCGGCGAGCGGACGCGGCTGACCCCGCGGGAGCTGGAAGTGCTGCAGCTGATTTGCAAAGGACTGCCGAACCGGGCGATTGCCGCGCAGTTGAATCTCAGTGTGAACACCGTCGCCGTGCATCGCGCGAACATCATGAACACGTTGGGTGTCCACAAGACCGCCGAGCTCGTGACGTATGCGATCACGCACGGGCTGGTCAGCCCGTTGTGACGGTCACTCGTCGGACATTCGTAACGGAGTGCGGATCCGCGCTGGGCCTTGCGCTGCTGGGCACGGATCTCCACGCCCAGTCGCAGCGACCGGCCGGCTTCCGTCTGACGGATGTCACCACGTCATCAGGACTGCAGTTCCGCCATTACAACGGCGCCTACGGTGGCAAGCTGCTGCCCGAAACGCTCGGGTCCGGGTGCGCATTCCTCGATTACGACAACGACGGCTGGCAGGACATTCTGCTGGTGAACGGCATGGACTGGCCGGGGCATCAGCGGCAGCGATCGACACTGCGGCTGTTTCGCAACAACCGGAACGGCACGTTCATGGACGTCACGCGTGCCGCGGGTCTCGACGTCGAGCTCTATGGCATGGGTGTGGCCGTCGGCGATATGAACAACGACGGCTTTCCGGATCTGCTCGTCACATGTGTGGGTCAGAATCGTTTGTTCCGCAACACGGGCAAGGGCACATTCGTCGACGTCACTCGCGCGAGCGGCCTCGGCGGGCGACAGGCGTTCAGCACGTCGGCGATGTGGGTCGACGTCGATCGCGATGGGCTGCTGGACCTTTTCGTCTGCAATTACGTCCGCTGGTCACCCGAGCAGGATGTGTTCTGCAGCCTCGATGGCAGGCAGAAGTCCTATTGCACTCCGGAAGCCTACCGCGGCGAAACGTGCTGGCTGTTTCGTAACAAAGGCAACGGCACCTTCGAGGACGTGACGGCGACGTGCGGCATCTTCGATTCGAGCTCGAAGGCCCTTGGCGTTACCGTGCTGGACGACGACCAGGACGGGTGGCCGGACATCTTCGTGGCCAACGACACGCAGCCGAACAAGCTGTATCGCAACCAGCGGAATGGCACGTTCAAGGACGTCGCGCTCGAAGCCGGCGTGGCACTCAGCGAGGACGGCAAGGCGCGGGCCGGCATGGGTGTGGACGCCGGCGACTTCGACAACTCGGGACGAACGGGTCTGGCCATCACCAACTTCGAAGGCGAGATGATCGGCCTCTATCGATCGCAAGGGCGCGGTCTGTACCAGGACATCGCCGCTCGTGCGGGTGTCGGATTCCCTTCTCGCAATCGACTCGGCTTCGGGTGCGTCCTTGCCGATCTCGATCTCGATGGCGCACTCGATCTCGCGGTCGCCAACGGGCATATCGACGACACGGTACGCAACATTCAGGGTCACGTCGGGTACGCACAGGCGCCGCAGTTGTTCCTCAATCAGGGCGGCGGCACGTTCCGCGAGGCGGCGGCGGACGTCGGCGGCGGGTTCGCGCAGCCGAGAGTGGGCCGGGGCCTCGCCTATGGTGACTTCGATCGCGATGGCGATCTCGATCTTCTGATGACGACCAACAACGGTCCGGCGGTGCTCTTCCGAAACGACCAGCAGGCCGGACGCCGAAGTGTGCGATTTCGGCTGGTGGGTACGCGTTCGAATCGGGATGCGATCGGCGCGACCGTCCGGGTCTATCACGGCGGCACGTCGCAAACCCGAATGGTGAAGAGCGGGTCGAGTTACCTGTCGCAGTCCGAGTTGCCGGTGACGTTCGGCGTAGGCACCCGCGATCGGGTCGAACGAGTGGTCATCACGTGGCCGAGCGGGCGGACGGAGGAATTCAAGGATGTCGCAACCGGCCGCGCGTACGAGTGCATCGAGGGAAAAGGGATCGCGCCGCGATCGTGAATGACGCGACACAATTGACGCCGTTTTTCGACGGTCCTACAGAAACGTACGTCGAGGCGACCGACCGCGGAATTCTCGATGCGATTCAGCGCGGAATACGCACCTGCGAGAGTCGGACCGCGGCAATAATCTTGCTGCTTTCCCGTAGTCCCTTTTCTTCCCCCGGAGGCCCCCGTGAACGGCGACCCCCTCGCAACCGCCAGCGAGCCGCTTGCGATATGGACGTTTGACGAGCTCGCCCATGTCGTTTCGCGTACCGGCAATCCTTCCGAGACGCTGACGAACATCGTCCATCTGATTCAGCAGCGGTTCGCCACTGATGTCTGCTCGCTGTATCTCCTGGAGCCCGATCGCGCCAACCTCGTACTGGCGGCGACGATCGGGCTGCGGGCCGACAGCGTGGGACGCGTTCGCATGCGCATCACGGAAGGGCTCGTCGGCCTGGTCGCCGAACAGGTACGGCCCGTCGTCGTCCACGACACGACGACGCACCCGCGATTCAAGTACTTCCAGGATGCGGGCGAGGATCCGTTCCGGACGTTCCTCGGCGTGCCGATCATGGACCGCGGCGTGCTGCAGGGTGTGCTGGTCGTGCAGACGGCGGAAGCGCGGACTTTCGGCGACGACGACGTGGAGCTGCTTGGAGCGGCGGGTGCGCAGGTGGCGCCCACGGTCAGCGTCGCCCGCGCCGTGGGGCAGTTCGTCGCTCCACTCCATCAGCGGCTGGCCGCGATCGCGCGGAACCTGTGGTGGAGCTGGGACGACGAGAGCGCCAACCTGTTTCGCGATCTCGATCCGGTGCGCTGGCGCGAGTGCGACCACAATCCGGTCGCGCTGCTGCAGCAGATGCGCATCGATCAACTCGAGCTGCGCGCGTCGCAACTGGCGCTGCACGGCCGCATCAATCAGGCCTATCGCCGGCTGCAGGAATATCTGGGCTCGAGACACACGTGGGGCGCTCGTCATGCCAGCGTCCTCGGCGCGCGGCCGGTCGCGTACTTCTCCGCGGAGTTCGGGCTGCACGAATCGCTGCCGATCTATTCGGGCGGCCTCGGCATCCTCGCTGGCGATCACGTCAAGAGCGCGTCCGATCTCGGGATTCCGCTCGTCGGCGTCGGGCTGTACTACGACCACGGCTACTTCCGGCAGCGTCTCGATTCATCGGGATGGCAGCATGAGGACTACATCGAGGTCGATCATCGGTTGCTGCCGCTGGTCCCCGCCACGCGTGATGGCGTGCCGGTCACCGTGGAAATCGAAACACGGACCGGCCGCATCGTCGCCCGCGTCTGGCGAGTGGCGGTCGGCCGCAACACGCTGCTGCTGCTCGACTCCAACGTCGAGGGCAACAGTCCTGAAGATCGACAGCTCACGTCACGGCTGTACGGCGGGGACAATCGCGTGCGCCTCCGGCAGGAACTGCTGCTCGGGATCGGTGGAGTGCGCGCGCTGGGTGCCCTCGACATCCTGCCAGGTGTCGTGCACTTGAACGAGGGTCACAGCGCATTCGCGTCGCTGGAGCTGGTACGGCGACGCATGGCCCTCGAGGGCATCGGCACGCAGGAAGCGATGCGGCGCGTCGCCTCACACGTCGTCTTCACCACGCATACGCCAGTTCCCGCGGGCCACGATTGCTTCTCCGCGGACCTGATGGAGGAGCATCTCGGACCGTTGCGCGACGCACTCGGGCTGTCGCATGACGAGCTCATGGCGCTTGGCCGTATCGATCCGGGACATCGCGGCGAGGAATTTTCGATGACGGTGCTGGCGCTCAAGATGTCGGAGCGTGCCAACGCGGTCTCCGCTCTCCATGGTCACGTGTCCCGTGGAATGTGGCAGACGCTGTTCCCGATCTCGCGTGCGGAACGCGTCCCGATCGGTCACATCACCAACGGCGTGCACGTCAGCACCTGGCTCGCTCCGCAGATGCGACTGGTGTACGACCGCCATCTCGGTCCCGGATGGGGCCACCGGGACGGCGACGCGTTGTGGAAGTCCGTCGACCGGATCGATGAGGGCGAGCTGTGGGAAGCGCACCAGACGCTGAAGACGCGGCTCATCGAGGAGGTGCGACGCCGCGCCGTCGAGCAAGCCGAACGATGCGGTGATCCGCTGTCGGTGATCACACAGCTGCGTCGCGCCTTGAGTCCCGACACATTGACGATTGGATTCGCGCGCCGCTTTGCGACGTATAAGCGCGCCAACCTCCTGTTGCAGGATCTCGAGGCGCTGAGTCTGCTGGTCAATCATCCGAAGACGCCCGTGCAGCTGATCTTCGCCGGCAAGGCGCATCCGCGCGATGTGCCGGGCAAGGTCATTCTCCAGGAGGTCGCGCGGCTCACCCGCGATCCGCGATTCCTCGGCAAGATCGTCTTCATCGAAGACTACGACATCGACGTCGGGCGGCATCTTGTGCAGGGCGTCGACGTGTGGTTGAACAACCCGCGCCGGCCGCTCGAGGCGTGCGGCACCAGCGGCCAGAAGATCATCTTGAACGGTGGCTTGAACCTGTCGGTGCTCGATGGCTGGTGGGCCGAGGCGTACGACGGTCTCAACGGCTTCGCTATCGGGAACGGCGAGACCCACTCGTCGACGACCCTCCACGACATGCGCGACGCCCGCGCGCTGGCGTCAGCGCTTTCTCGCGAGGTCGTGCCGATCTACTACGACCGCGACCGCGACGGCCTGCCGCGCGAATGGATCGCGCGCATCAAGCGGGCGATTCGCACCCTCGGCTGGCGCTTCGGCGCCGATCGCATGGTGATGGACTACGTGCTGAAGGCCTACATCCCCGCCGCGGGTGGTACGAGTAGTGAAATGCCTTGACCCGCGGCTGGAAGGAATCGGCCTGTGTCCTGAATCCCGATTCCTGATTCCTGATTCCTACGCGTGCGGCTCATTGATCAACCGCCGCAATTTGAAGAAGTAGTGACCGCTCGAGACGAGCGTCAGCGCCAGCGACAACCAGATGCCGGCGTCGACGATCAACGACTTCTCGTGCCGGTAGTTGAAGAACATGACCGCCACCGACGTGAGGATGAACGTCGCCGTCGCCGCCTTCCCCCAGATCGAGGGCCGAAACGTCCGCGGCCCGATCGCCAGGTTGACGATCGCCACGACGCCGACGATGACGACGTCGCGGCTGATCACGGTGACGGTGAGCCAGATTGGCAGGTGATTCGTCAGCGGGATCGCCGGGATCGTGAGCACGATGAAGGTCGTGACCAGCAGCAGCTTGTCGGCCATCGGGTCGAGCCACGCACCGAGGCTCGTCGGATGTTTCGTCCAGCGTGCCACGAGACCATCGAATGCGTCGGTGGCCCCGGCGACGACGAATACCGTGAGCGCGGCGCCGAGTTGTTCGTAGACGACCAGCAGGACGAACGCGGGAATCAACACGACCCGCACAATCGTGAGCTGATTCGCCAGCGTGAGGTTGCGCACGGCTCCGGTCCTTCGACTCCGATCGGCGTCCCGAGCTACGCCGAAGGGCGGGCGTCGCCCGCGAGCGCTCGCAGCCGGTTCACTGTCTCGACCGCTTCCGCGCCCGACACGGGACGCGTGGTCTGGAATCGTTGGCCTTCGAGTAACGGGACCACGCCGCTCGAAACGGCAATCGACACGGCCGGGTAGTTCAAATGCGCGGGTGCCATATCGGCGATCTTCGGACGCTCCGACAGCCGGGCTTTCAGCGCCGGCTGCCGCTGCGCCAGGAGGTTCACGACGCGGCTGACGGCGGTGGCGAGATCCACACGACGGACCCTCTGCCGCGGCTGAAACGTGTGATTCTCGAATGCATCCATGACGCCGGCATTCACCACCACCGTAATCCAGGATGCGGCCCAATGACCGCGAATGTCGGTCATGACCACCTGTTTTGCGGGCAGGCTTCTCAGCAGCGGTTCGAGCCTGATGCCGATCAGCGCCGCCAGCTCGCCGCGAGTGATCTGCTGGGACTCGCCAATCGCCTTGAACTCGGCGGGCAGCCGTGCCTCCCGGGCCTTTTCCGTGGCCGACGCAATGCGCGCGGTCAACTCGGCGCTCGCCTCGACTGCCGCGGCACGGCGATACGCCACGGCCGCGCCTTCGAAGTCGCCTTGATCCTCGAGCAAGGTGCCCTCCTCCACCCAGGAGACGGCATCCGACGCATCGAGCTCCACGGCTTTGCGGAAGTGGATCAGCGCTGACCCGAGATCACCCTGCTTGCGTTCGAGCGTGGCCAGCTCGCGATAGAGAAAGGCGCTCTCCGGCGATGCGTCGATCGCGCGTTGATAGGCCGCGCGCGCATCGGCGATGCGGCCGGCCGCCGCCGCCTTGCGCGCGTTCTCGATCACCTCCTGCAGGCCCCGGAAGCGCAACACCTCCACGCGACGCCGGACATCGACGAGCGAGGAGTCCACGGCCAGCGCGCGCTCGAACGCGGTCAACGCGTCGGCGTCACGTTTCAGCGCGAGCAACGACTGCGCCCGTCCCAGGATCGCCGGGACATAGTCGCGCTCCGCGTTCAGCGCCGCGTCGAAGGTCTTGAGTGCGCGGTCATAGTTCTTGCGCGCGACCTCGACCCATCCGAGACCGACCTCCGCCGGAACGAAGGCGGGCGGGCGTTTCGTTGCCAGCGAGAACTCGCGGTCGGCCCCCCCGAGATCACCATTCTGCAGATAGCGCCAGCCGCGGTCCACGGCCGCGGCCTGTGGTGACTTGAGAAGCTGCTGCGGCACCGCTGGATAGGTGAAGTCCGGATACTTCAGCGCGGACGGAAGCGGAGGCACGATGGGCATCCGCGCCGCGCACGCGGCGAGAAACAGCGCGACAGCGACGGCTGCGAATCTACCGCGCATCGTGCGCCTCCTCCGCCGGCGCTGGAGTCGTCAACCGCTCGATGAAGCGCCTTGGCACATCCGCCTCAATCACGACACGGCCGTTGGTGGCGACGTGACTGACCACGCGCGCGACGCGATACAGCCGGGCAATCTGCTGACGATCGAATTCCTTGTCGCTGTCGAAGACGATCGTGATGCGCCGGGTATCGAGCGCCAGGCGTGCCGTGATCATCTGGACCAGCTCATCGATGCCCTCGCCGGTCACCGCGGAAATCAGCGCCGCGCCCGGATCGCCGCTCTGCAGACGACGCCGTTCGTCAGGACCGATCATATCGACCTTGTTGTCCACCTCGATGACCGGAACCTCGGTCGCGCCCACTTCCTCGAGCACGCGACGGACGGCGGACATGTGGCGCTCGCGCTCCGGACTTGCCGCATCGATCACGTGCAACGCGAGGTCCGCTTCCGCGACCTCCTCGAGCGTGGCGCGAAACGCGGCGACCAGCGCATGCGGCAGCCGGTCGATGAAGCCAACGGTATCGGAAATCAGCAGCTCGCGTCGATCCGGCAGGCGGACCTGGCGGACGAGCGGATCCAGCGTCACGAACAGCGCGTCCGACGCAACGGCCCTCTCGTTGGTCAACCGATTGAACAGTGTCGTCTTGCCCGCATTCGTGTAACCGACGAGGGCAACGGTGGGAACCGATTGCTTGTGTCGCCGTTCGCGCAGCTGGGATCGCCGCTGCCTCACCTGATCGATTTCGCGCTGCAGCGACTGGATGCGCACGCGGATCCGGCGGCGATCGGTCTCCAGCTTCGTTTCGCCGGGACCTCGCGTGCCGATGCCGCCGCCGAGACGCGACAGCGCAACACCTGAGCCGACCAGACGAGGCAGCAGATATTTGAGCTGAGCGAGCTCGACCTGCCACTTGCCTTCGCGAGTCCGCGCGCGGCGAGCAAAGATGTCCAGGATCAGCTGCGTGCGATCGATCACCTTGCGCTCGAGAATCTTCTCGAGCTGTCGCAGCTGTCCTGGCGTGAGCTCGTTGTCGAAGATCACAGCGTCGACGTCGGCTTCGGCGCAGGCGGCCGCGAGCGACGTCACCTTCCCGCTGCCGATGAATGTGGCGGGATCCGGCTTCGGCCGTTCCTGAAGCACGCGCAGGACGACCGTTGCTCCGGCGGCATCAGCCAAACCCGCCAGCTCCTCGAAGGACTGTTCAGCTTCAACCCGGCGCGAAGAGGCCGTGACGAGACCAACAATCGCGGCACGCTCGGTGGCCGGGGAGGATCTCACAGTGATCTATCGTACATTGCCCGGGAGGGTGGCGAGGTCACCTAGAACGGGATGACGACACCCACGCTGGCACGAAACGCGTTGCTGTCGGAATCGCCGAAGACGTGAAAGTAACCCGCAGCGACTCGCAGGCGCAGCGATTCGCCGGCGTTCACATCCACCCCGCCATCGAGCGCCAGCGCGGCATCGGTATCGGAGCTCTCGTCCGAAAAGCTCAGAGTGCCCGTCCCCGGGCCGGCCGTGGAGAGATCGACGCTCGTCTTTTGCCTGGCTGCGCCGAACAGAATCTGACCGAATGGCATGATTTGCGGGTTCGTCGAGGCGGCGCGGACGCGAGCCCCACCCATGAACGTGTACATGTTGAAGTCAACGGATCCGCTGTACGTGAGGCCGCGAATCACCTGTGAGTCGTCCCGGCTCTTGTAGGTCCCGCCGACCTCGCCCACGACGGCAAACGTCAGC
>Ga0111538_10013302_pt1 | contig 10858 bp, 9 predicted proteins | sample SoiMethybrSBSTD1_FD_79669 | JGI IMG/M metagenome (GOLD analysis project Ga0111538, IMG submission 79669) | Bulk soil microbial communities from a Populus tree surrounding site in Tennessee, USA - Soil MetaG P. TD hybrid SBSTD1 (version 2)... | ecosystem: Environmental > Terrestrial > Soil > Tree... | reverse complement strand
TTGTCTCCGGTGATCGCCAGCACGCGGACCTGACGGCCCGTCACCTGCGTCATGATCTCGGCCGGCAGCTGCACGCTGGCCTCGATCTTGTCCCCGAGCACGGTGGTGACCGCCAGCTCGCGGCCGAACGGCACGTGGACGAGCTTCAGCCCGGCGCGGTTCTCCAGCGCCACCGCCATCAGGTGGGTGAAGCTGCCGCGCCCGGAGTTGCCGATGCGGACCTGGCCGGGATTCGCTTTGGCGTGGGCGAGAAACTCGCGGATATCCTTCCAGGGCGCGTCGGCCTTGACGGCAAGCGAGACCGGCTCGCTGGTCAGCGCGGCCACGCCGGAGAACGCCGTGTAGTCGAGCTTCATGTTGCCCGCGTGATAGGCGGTGCTGATGCTGTTGGAGTTCCAGACGAGCGCGTAGCCGCCCGGGCTCTGGCTCTTCACGTACGTATAGCCGATGGCGCCGCCGGCGCCCGTGCGGTTGACGACGGCTACCGGCTGGCTCAGATCCTTGCCGGCCGACTCGGCAAGCTTGCGGGCCAGCAGATCGGCGGCACTGCCGGCGCCGAACAGGACGGTCAGCTCGAGCGGCTTGTCGGGGAAATCCGCCGCCGGCGCCGCCATCACGCTGACGACGACGAGCGTGAGCGCGGCCACGACGCGAGCAACGCGCGATGATCTCATGGCTGCAAGACCACCTTGAGCGGATCGCCGATGCGCTTCTCGAGCACGTCGAACGCCTCGTGAACGCGGGTGAGCGGGAATTGATGCGTGATGAGCGGCTTGGCGGTGAGCCGGCCGGCCGCCAGCAACGCCAGCGCGCGGCCCACGCTGGTGCCGCCCTCGCCCCGTTCGGTGTAGATCGTGATGTTCCGGCGTACCGCGTGGCTCACGTCGGCGGTGACCGGGCCATGGTAGAACGCGACGAGGAGCACCTTGCCGCCGGACTTCGCCATCTTGATGGACTGGTCGAACGTGTCGTCGCCTCCGGCGCAGTCGATGACGAGGTCGGCGCCCTTGTCGTTGGTGGCGGTCATCACCGCGGCGACCGGATCCACCTCGCGACTGTTGACGATGACGTCGGCGCCGAGCTGCCGGCCCATCGCCAGGCGGGAGGCGCGGGTGCCGGTGAGGATCACCCGGGTGGCGCCGAGCGCCTTGACGAGCTGGATGGCCATGAGACCGATGGGCCCGGGCCCGAGCACCGCTACGGTCTCGCCGGCGAAATAGCCGCCGGCGTTCTCCAGCCCGAAGAGCGGGCTCCCCGAGGTCATCACCACCGTCGCTTCGTCGTAGCCGACGCCGTCCGGGATGCGATAGAGCGTGTTGACGTGGTTCAGCGCGTACTCCGCGAGACCGCCATTGGTGGTGAACCCGTTGGCGCGGTGCCCGCGCTTGGCGTTGCCATAGTTCAGGCACGCCGTGTACAGACCACGGATGCAGTTCTCGCAGCGGCGGCAGCCCATGTGCGCTTCGACGACCACCCGGTCGCCCACCCGAAATTCATCCACGGTCCGGCCGATGGCGACAATCTCGCCCGCGTACTCATGCCCGAAGATGAACTCGCCGTACGGCGGCATCTTCGGCATGCCGGTGTGGATGATTTTCAGGTCCGTCCCTCAGACGCCGCAGGCTCGGACGCGAATCAGGACGTCCTCGTCGCCCGGCACCGGCACCGGTCGGTCCAGCAGCTCGAACCGATGAGGGGCGACGAGCACCGTCGCCTTCATCGTGCGGGGAATCTCCATTGCGCGATCTCCTTTCACGCCGCGCTCACTGCGCGAGCGCGGGGGCACGACGGCCGCCGGCCCCGAACAGAACTGTATACCAGCGCCGCCGTGAGGCGCATCTCCCTCATCCGTGTGATCGCCTTCAGGGGACCGGAGGTTCGGGGCATAATACCCAGCACTATTCAGGGAGGTAGGGCCATGAACCTGCTCGATCCCCAGGAACTCCGTCAGCTCCTGCCCGCCGAGACGCACGCCTACCGGTCGCCGATCCCGACCCAGCACGTCTCCAGCGACGAGTTCATGCCGTCGCCGCAGACGCGCGATCAGCAGCGGGTGGAGGCGCGCATCAAGGATCTGAGCGGCGAGCTGAGCCGCCGGCAGGGGATGTCGCGGCGCCGGTTCCTGGCCACCGCGTCCGGGATGGCGGCCGCCTTCCTGGCCATGAACGAGGTGTATGGCTCGGTCTACGACGTGAGCCGGGCCGAGGCGCAGACGCCGGAGATGGCCAAGGAGCGGGCCCAGGAGCTCTCCAAGCAGTTCGTCATGGACTGCCACACCCACTTCCTGCGCGACGACACGCGGATCATGGGGTTCGTGCGCCAGCGGGAAGCCGTCGGCAAGGCGGGCTGGAACCCGGCGCTGGCCGGCAAGCCGCAGACCATCGAGGAGCTCAAGTTCGCGAACTACTACAAAGAGGTCTTCCTCGACAGCGACACCAAGGTGGCCATGATCTCCGGGGCGCCCTCCGACATCGTCCAGGACTGGTTCCTGACCAACGAGATGAAGGCCGAGGCGCGGGCCCGGGTCAACAAGGAAGCCGGATCGAAACGGATGCTGGCCCACGCCATCTTCACGCCGGGACAGCCGGGCTGGCTGGAGGCCATCGACCGTGCCATCGCCGAGCTGAAGCCCGACTCGTTCAAGGGCTACACGATCGGCGACAACACGCACAAGGCGACCAGCAAGTATCCGTGGCGGCTGGACGACGAGCAGGTCGCCTACAAGGCGTACGAGAAGTTCGCCAAGGCCGGCCTGGTCAACGTCTGCATCCACAAGGGCCTGTTCCCGCCGTCGGTGGAAAAGCAGTTCCCGCATCTGCTCGCCTACTCCGACGTGCGCGACGTGGCCAAGGCGGCCAAGGACTGGCCGCAGCTCAACTTCATCATCTATCACTCCGCGTACCGCTTCCCCGGTGGTGGCACGGCCGACGACGCCTGGACACAGTTCGAGCAGACGTCCCGCATCGAGTGGGTGACCGATCTCTCCGAGATTCCGGCCAAGCACGGCGTCAAGAACGTCTACGCCGACCTCGGCCAGATCTTCGCCCAGAGCACCGTCTCCAACCCCAAGGTGTGCGCGGCCATGATGGCCCAGCTCGTTCAGGGCCTCGGCGCCGACCACGTGGTGTGGGGCACCGACGCCATCTGGACCGGCTCGCCTCAGTGGCAGATCGAAGCGCTGCGCCGCCTGGAGGTCCCGGAGGACATGCAGAAGAAGTACGGCTTCAAGCCGCTGGGGCCCGCCGACGGCCCGATCAAGACGGCGATCCTCGGCGAGAACAACGCGCGCCTGTACAAGTACGACAAGCGGGCGGGGCAGGCCACCGACCGGCTCGCCGTCGCCAAGGCCGCGTACGAGGAGAGCGGGGGGCTGCGCAGCAACCGGCGCTACGGCTACGTCGTCGGCCCGCGCGCCTGAGGTGCGCCGGACGGCCGCGCTCAGGCCATGAGGAGGCGGACGGGCTGCAGGGTACGGTTGAAGGGATGGAGGACCAGGCCGAGGATCTCTGGCGTGGGCGTGTGACCTTCGCCCTGGGCGAGCCTCACATAGCACTCGGACACGTCCCGCTCGATCTCCGTCCCGTCGGCGAGAACGAAGGTCAGCCGGCGTCGCGGTGTCAGCCCGATCGCGCGCCAGTCGTCAAGCGGCAGCAGGCTGAACTTCGCACCACTGTCCACCAGGAACCGGATCACCCGAGACACGCTCGCGGGCCCGCTCACCACACCCTCGACGAAGGTCAGCCCCATGTCGATGTCTCCGTGTCGCTCATTGTACGGGCGCCTGAGGCCGGCGCCATGCGCAACGTCCGATACGGCCGATGAGCCTGAGCGCGGGACCCGCGACCCTGGCCCCCGGTACGGCTCCGGTCGTGGCCGGAGGCGTGCGGGCCGAGCGCGCCGTCATGGCCGTCGCGATGGTGTCGTTGGCCCTGCTGGTGGTGCTGCCGCTGGCGTTCCTGGGGTGGGGCAGTGTGAGCGAGGAAGGCCGCCCCACACTCGAGCACTTCCGCGAGGCGCTCTCCAACCGCCTGTACGTCACGGCCCTGCGCAACTCGCTCGTGCTCGGTACGTGGACGGCCGTGCTGAGCATCGCCATCGGCCTGCCGCTGGCCTGGGCGGTGAGTCGCACCGACGTGCCGGCCCGGCGGTTCGTGCACGTCACCGCGCTCATCGCCTACCTCACGCCGCCCTATCTGACCGCGATCGCGTTCGTGAACCTGTTCAGCCCCAACGCCGGCCTGGTGAACCGCCTGATGCGGGACGGGCTCGGCGCGCCCGCGCTCACCTTCAACGTGTTCTCGATGTCGGGCCTGGTGCTGGTGACCGTGCTCCACACGTTTCCGTTCGTGTACCTGCTGGCCGCCAGTGCGCTGGAGTCCGTGGACGCGTCGATGGAAGAGTCGGCGCAGATCCTGGGCGCCGGCCGCTGGCGCACGGCGGCGGCGATCACCGGGCCCCTGGTGGCGCCGGCAGTGCTGTCGGGCGCGCTGATCGCGTTCGTCAACGCCATCGCGCTGTTCGGCTCGCAGGCGATCATCGGGTTGCCCGGCCGCGTCTTCACTTTGCCCACGCGCATCTACGCGCTCTTCGACTATCCGCCGCAGTACGGGCTGGCCTCGGCGATGTCGCTCGTCTTCGTGGCGATCACCGTGATCGCGCTGGCGCTGCAGCGCCGCTACCTCGCGCGGCGCTCGTTCGTCACCGTGGGCGGCAAGGGGAGCCGGCCGCGCCGCCAGGCGCTCGGCCCCGCGCGCTGGGGCGTGTTCGCCTTCTGTGTGGCGGTGTTCGTCATCGCGGTGCTGGCACCGTACCTGACGCTGCTCGCCGTCTCGGTGAGCCGCTCGTGGGGGCTCGCCTTCTGGCAGAACCTCACGCTCGAGCACTACCGCTTCGTGCTGTTCGAATACGACGTCACTCGACGCGCCATCCGCAACAGCCTGCTGCTGGCCGCCGGCACCGCCACGCTCACGGTGCTGCTCGGCAGCCTCATCGGCTGGATCGATCTGCGGACGACGCTGCGCGGCCGCCGCCTCCTCGACTACACATCCCTGATTCCCCTGGGGCTGCCGGGCATCGTCGTCGCGGTCGCCCTGATCCAGTTCTGGCTGCGGGTGCCGGTGCCCATCTACGGCACACTGCTGATCATCCTGCTCGCATACACCGGACGGTACGTGCCCCTCGCCGTGCGCTCGGCCAACGCCGCGTTCCGGCAGATCGACCCGGCGCTGGAAGAATCGGCACGGATCACTGGCGCTGGCTGGTTGCGCACGTTCGGCGCCGTCACGCTGCCGCTGGCCCGGCCCGGACTCTTCGCTGGCTGGCTGCTCGTCTTCGTGCCGGCCATCCAGGAGCTGAGCGCCTCGATTCTCCTGTTCAGCTCGCAGTCCATCACGCTGGCGGTGGCGGTCTACAACCTGTACGAGACCGGCGCGCTGGAGCCGGTGGCCGCGCTGGCCATCGTGACGATGGTCATCATCACCGCCGCCATCGCGCTGGCCACCCGCCTGGGCCGGGGTGGGACGAAGAGTCCGCCCGTCGAAGGCGCCGGCCTGGCCCAGTGATGCGCTCGGTGTCGCTCGCCCCGGCACGCTGATGGCAGGAATCGCCATCGACCGCGTGACCAAGCGGTTCGGGACCACGGTGGCGGTCCGCGGCCTGAGCCTGCAGGTCGAGGACCGCGAGTTCGTGACCTTGCTCGGCCCCAGCGGCTGCGGCAAGACGACGCTGCTGCGCCTGATCGCCGGATTCATGGCGCCTGACGAAGGCGCCATCCGGGTCGGCGCTGCCACGCTGTCGACTCCGGCCGGTGTGGTCCCACCCGAGCGGCGCGGCATGGGGATGGTGTTCCAGAACTATGCGGTGTGGCCCCACAAGAGCGTGTACGACAACGTCGCCTTTGGCCTCCAGGTGCGGCGCATCGCGCGAGCCGAGATTCGGGCCCGGGTCGCGCGGGTGCTGGAGCTGGTCAACCTGGCCGGGCTCGACGCGCGCTATCCGAACGAATTGAGCGGCGGCCAGCAGCAGCGGGTGGCGCTGGCCCGGAGCCTGGTGGTGGAGCCGGCGATCCTGCTGCTCGATGAGCCGCTGTCGAACCTCGACGCCAAGCTACGCGAGCGGATGCGCTGGGAGCTCAAGGACGTGCAGCGCCGCACCGGCATCACGTTCGTCTACGTCACCCACGATCAGTCGGAGGCGCTCGCGCTCTCCGACCGCATCGCGGTGATGCACCAGGGTGAGCTGCAGCAGTACGGGGCGCCGCGCGAGGTCTACACCCGCCCGGCCAATCGGACGGTGGCCGATTTCATGGGGCTGGTGAACCTGATCCCAGCGCGGGTGCGGCGCCCGGGACCGGCGGGCGCCGTCGCGGTCGGCGGCGAGCACATCGTCGAGGTGGCGCTGCCGCCGGGCCTGGCCGAGGGCGCGTCGGTGCAGGTCGCGGTCCGCCCCGAGAGTGTACGTGTGGGCGTGCTGGCGCCGGGCGCGGCGGTGGGCTTCGGCGCGGTGCCCGGAAAGGTCGTCGACCTGACGTTCCTCGGTAATCTCGTCGATTGCCACGTGACGCTCGGCGACGGCACGCGCATCCGCGTGCAGGTGGACCCCGGCCAGCGTCTCGAGATCGGGCTGCCCGTGAGCGTCGAGATCGACGCGGCCGCGGCCACCGTTTTCATGGAGGGCCCCGAAATGGCCCCCCCAACCCCCCACGCTCCGCGCCCCGGCTAAGCCGTGGCGCTTCGCGAGCGTTGTAGTCACATACGGGGGCCCGGCTAAAGCCGTGGCGCTCCTCTGGTGTGCGCTCAGGTCAGGCCATCGTCACCGGGGCGGGCTCGGGCTTGCCCTTCGAATCGATCGTGTAGGCGTACGCTTCCTTCAGGTCGGACTGGCCGCTGTCGGTGTAGACGAGCAACCGCTGGCCGTCGGTGCGGATCTTGACGATGCCGAAGGCGGTCCGGCTGAAGCCGAAGAACGCGGATTTGGCCTTCGGCTCCAGCACCGCCACGCCGTCCTTGACGGTGCAGATACCGGCCTTGTCGAGCTTGTGGAACTCGGGCCGCGTCAGCCCCTCGACCTGGAAGAAGGCGATGAGCTCGGTGATGAAGATGAGCGGCTCTTCCAGCCGTGAGTACTTCCCCAGCGCGCCCACCAGCGTCGATCGCGGATGGATGTACTCCTTGCGCGCGTTCTCGTCCCCGGAGGAGACCACCGAGATCACCGGCGAGACGGCCTGGAGCAGGGCACTCGAGAAGTCCGCTGAGCCGTGGTGGGGCACCTTGAAGACCTCGGCCTGCAGGTTGATCTCGCCACGGTTGTGGGCGACGGTCAGCGTCCGCGCGGCCTCGTCGTTCAGGTCGCCGGTGAAGAGGAAGTTGAAGCTCCCGTAGGTCAGGCGGAAGACGATCGAATGGCCGTTGATGGTGTGCGACGCCGACTTGCCGGTGAAGCGGGCCGTGTCGAGCTCGAGCGACTCGTGGCCGATGCGGGGGCCCTTGGGCAGGTTGCCGAGGAACTTCAGTCCGGTGACGGCGCCGATCGTGGTGGGGATCGGCCCGAAGACCTGCACCGTGATCCCTTCGTCCTGCAGGAACTCGAAGGCGCCCTCGTCCCCGGCTTCCAGGCGCTTGAAGGTGATGGGGCCGCGCTTGCGGAACGCGGTGAGGGCCTTCTTCCAGTCCTTGAACGGCTCGTTCATCTGCGCGTCGGGCACTTTCAACAGGTCGGACTCCCGCCCGGTGATGATCACCACGTCCTTGCCGGTCGCCGGATCCTTCACGGTCCGGGTGGCGCCGAGCATCTGCACTTCCTTCACGGTCACGCCGTCGATCTTGCCGGGCCGCTTGACCAGCCCGTTGTGGTAGACGCGGCGCGGATGGATGAAGAGCCGCTTGCTCTTGGTCGCGTTGGTCTCCGACTCGAAGATCTCGGTCAGCCCCTGGAAGTGGTCGGCGTCGCCGTGCGTGACCACGATGCACTCGATCTCCTTGGGACGGGCCTCGCTGGTCCGCCGAAAGCGGGCGGCCAGGTAGCGGGCGAACATGACGTTGTCGCCGCCGTCGATCAGGATGACCTTGCCCTTGGCCGTCTCGATCACCGAGCCGTCGCCCTGCTGGACGTCGACGAAGTTCACGCGCAACACGCGATCATCGGCCTTGGGGAGGACGACTGTTGACGGCTTCACGCCGGCGGGCGGGACGATGAAGCCGGACGTGGCCACCGGCGTGAACCCTTCGTCCGCTTCCTCGAAGGTGAAGAGTTTCACCTCGACGTGCTCCGCGGTCACCCGGACGACCTCCACCGCGTCGCCCCACGCCATCACGCGCAGGAACTTGCCCTTCTCCGGCGCGTCGAACACGCGGGCCAGGTCGACGTTGATCACGTGCGCGGCTGCCATGCTGTGGTCCTCCCGGAAGTGAGTCAGAACTGAGCGCTGATCTTCGCTCCGGTCGACGTCTGACACTCGCCATTGCCGCCGCCGCCCATCCCGGCACCCCCCGCCAGGAGATGGAACCGGCAGAGCATGGTGGTGCCGCGATCCCCGTGGAGCGTCGCGAAGGCCTTGTTCTGATAGATTTCGACAAACGCCCGGTGATCCTTCGCCGCCCCCCACAGGCTGCCGTCGATCTGGCCCCGGCCCTCGGACGGCCCGTCTCCGGTCCACTCCGGCGTCACCTCGCCCCGTGACAGACCAGGCGTCACGACCTGATATTTCCCGGAGAAGCGCTCGCCGTCGGGCATGACCGCCGACATCTTGCCGCTCTCGCCGAAGACTCCCGAAGTCCAGGTCATGCTGAGCGGCCCCGCCGGCGCGCCGGGACGCGTGACGGTCCCAGTCACCGCTCCCGAGGCGCAGCCGGAGAGTGCCGCCGCGCCGAGCGTGAACACCACCACCGCGTAGCCGACATGCCATTGCCCCATTCGATCACCTCCCGGGAGACCACTAGACTCCGGTGGACGATGTGCCGCCATGGGACTTTCGTCCCATCGCGCGGCCGACGGTGCTCTGGCAATTTCCTGGCGAGACGAAGCTGACGCTCAGGAGGAGTCCGCCATGCCGAAGTCGATCGCGCCGCTGCTCCTTGTCGCCGCCCTCGCCGCGGCGGCGGGATGCGTCTCCCAGGCCCAGTTCCTCGATGGCAAGCAGGGCATGGCGATGCAGACGGCCGTGAGTCGCGGGCAGTTCGAGATGAACTGCCCGGCGGCGACGGGAACCATCCTGTCGCGAGAGGTCGTCCAGCCCGCGCTGCAGGGCCCTCTGCTGAACGGAATCCAGCGCGCGGAGTACACCGTCGGCGTGGCGGGCTGTGGACGTCGGACGACCTTCGTCGTCATCTGCCCGGACGAGGGCGACGGCTGCTTCGCCACCGGCCCCGGCCGGTTCATCCGCGAATAGCGCTACTCCGCCAGCCAGACCGTGTCCAGCTGCTGGTTGAGGAAGTGCGCCGGCGTGATCGTCCAGCCCCGCACCTTGCTGCTGTGGGGGATGATGCGGTGCTGCTGGAGCGTGTAGATGTAGTGCACTTCCTCGTCCAGCAGCCGCTTCTCGAACGCACGGAGATGACGCTTCCGCTCCTCCGGATCGAGCGAACGCGCCTGCTTGACGAACAGGTCGTCGAGCACCGGGTCCTTGTAGCGGCTGAAGTTGCGGTCGGAGACCCCGGCCGACTGGAACTTCTCGATATCGATGTCGGGCTCGATGACGTAGCTGCACTGGAAGTCCATGGCCACGTCGAAGTCGCCCCGCTTGAGCATGGGGTGATAGGCGGAGGCCTCGATCGTTTCCTGCTTGACGCTGAGTCCGATCTGCCGCCACTGATCGATCAGCCAGATGCCCACCGGCTCGTAGGGCTGGGGAATCCCCCGGTTCTTGAACGTGAAGGCGAAGCCGTCCGGAATGCCCGCCTCGCGTAGCAGGCGCTTGGCCTCGGCGCGGCTGGCATTGATGTCGTGGCCGTACCCGGCCAGCTTCTCCAGCTCCGCGGGCGGGGTGGCCCACGGCGTGCCGGGCACCTGGATCCCGCCCACTTCCTTCACCACCGCGATGCGGGACAGAGTCTTGGACGCCTCGTAGCGGTCCATGGCCAGGGTGAGGGCACGCCGCACGCGCTTGTCGTCCCAGGGCTTGCGATCGTGGTTCATCGCCACCAGCAGCACGCAGTTCCACGGGCTTTCCTGCACCGTGATCTTCGGACCGAGCGCGTTCACCAGCGTGTCACGCTCGGCGGGACTGAAGCCGCGGAACTGCGCGTGGGCCCGCTCCGCCCGGATCGCCGCCACCTGGGCCGAGGACGACGACATGAAGATGGCGCGGTAGCCGTCGAGGTAGGGCTTGCCCTTGTCCCAGTAGTCGGGATTCTTCTTGCCGATCCAGTGGGAGCCCTTCACGTGCTCCACGAACTTGAAGGGGCCGGTGCCCATCACGTTCTTGGCGTACCACTGCTGGTCCTTGGCCAGGATGTCCGCCTTGTAGATCCAGCTATAGGGCGAGGCCAGGGTGATGAGGAACGAGGCCTCCGGCCACTTGAGCTGGAAGCGGATGGTCTGCGGATCGGGCGCCTCGATGGCCTCGATGGCGCGGTAGCTGCCCTTGCGATACGACACGACGCTGGGCGGCGGGTTGACGATCCGGTCGTAGCTGGCCTTGACGTCGCGCGAGCTCATCACGCTACCGTCGTGGAACTTCACTCCCTGACGCAGCTTCAGCGTGTAGGTGAGCCCATCGCGCGAGATCGTCCACGACTCCGCGAGATCCGCCACCACCTTCGTCCCGGTCCGATCGAACGGATCGATCCGCAGCAACCCGTTGTAATGCGGCGCCAACGGATGCACCAACCCAAACGTCCCCTCCGCATGCCCGTCATACGTC
>Ga0111538_10013301_pt1 | contig 10858 bp, 9 predicted proteins | sample SoiMethybrSBSTD1_FD_79669 | JGI IMG/M metagenome (GOLD analysis project Ga0111538, IMG submission 79669) | Bulk soil microbial communities from a Populus tree surrounding site in Tennessee, USA - Soil MetaG P. TD hybrid SBSTD1 (version 2)... | ecosystem: Environmental > Terrestrial > Soil > Tree... | reverse complement strand
GGCGTCAAGACCGACGATCCCAAGACCAACGGTTGCCCGCCGCCTCCCGCCGATCGCGACAAGGACGGCGTGAGCGACGCAGAAGACGCGTGTCCCGACACGCCGGGCGTCAAGACCGACGATCCCAAGACCAACGGTTGCCCGCCGCCTCCGCCCGATCGCGACAAGGACGGCATCCCGGATCAAGAGGACGCGTGCCCCGATACACCAGGGCCGCGCAACGAGGATCCCAAGAAGAACGGTTGCCCCGAGGCCAGGATCGAAGCCGGCGAAATCAAGATCCTGCAGCAGGTCAAGTTCAAGACGGGCAGCGCCGAGATCCTCCCGGAGAGCGACGGCATCCTCACCGCGGTCGGCAAGATCCTCGGCGATCACCCGGAGATCAAGAGCGTGCGCATCGAAGGGCACACCGACAATCGCGGCGGCGCTGCGATGAACCTCGGCCTGTCCACGCGACGTGCAGCATCGGTCCTTACCTGGCTCATGCGACACGGCATCGACAAGTCGCGCATGACCAGCAAGGGCTTCGGCCTCACGCGACCGATCGACAGCAACACCACCGAAGAGGGGCGTCAGAACAACCGTCGAGTCGAGTTCCACATCGACACCGGCGACGCCCCACAGAAGCAGTAACAGGAGAAGCAGCATGAGAAGATCGGTTTGGCTTTTGAGTCTCACCGCGGCACAGGCCGCCGGGCTTGCTGCGCGCCCGGCGGCGGCAACCCCCGTGCTGCGCAAGCAAGTGGACCAGCACGGCGACATCCTTTGGATCGGCAACACTTCGGCGCAGGAGTGCGCCGCGGGTGCGCGCGCACCGGTGGTGGGAACCATCGGCGCTTGCGGCGGCCAGACCAACGACTCCGCGCCCGACATTTTCTGGCGCGCCGATCAACCCGGTGCCGGTCAAGCTGCCGCCAACAACGGCATCACCGCGGCCAACGCGCGCAGCACGGCGGTGTTGCGCGCCGGCGCCGGCGGTCTGCCCGCGGGGGCGACCGTCACCTACGCGCGCATCTATTGGGGCGCGCAGCTCGGCACGAACACGCCCGACCAGTCGATCACCCTCGACCTTCCGGGCGGCTCGAGCGCCACCATCACCGCCGACTCGAGCTACAGCGTCGCGCACCCCAATACGGCCAACACCTACTGGTACGAAAGCACGGCCGATATCACCACGATCGTGACGGGTCTCAGCGCGCCCACCGGAGCGTACCGCGTGAGCGGCATCGACTCCGTGAACCTCGTGGGCTTCAACAGCGAGAATCCGTTCGTCGGCTGGTCGGTCATCTTCTTCTATTCGGATCCCAACGACCCCACCACGCGCAACCTGGCCCTCTTCGACGGGCTCGACCTGGTGAGCAACGGCAACCCCGTCTCGGCCACCTTGTCGGGCTTTCTCGTTCCCAACGCCGGCTTCGACGCCAAGCTCGGTGTCATGGCTTACGAAGGGGACATCGTCTACACGGACGACGCGCTCATCTTCAACGGCGTCGCGTTGACCGACGCGATCAACCCCGCGAACAACTTCTTCAACGGATCGCGTTCGTGGCTCGGTGCGGGCGTCAGCGTGACCGGCGATCTTCCGCAATTCGACGGCCTTGCCGCCAGCATGAGCGGCGTCGATCTCGACGTGATCGACGTCACGGCTCGCGTTGCCGCCGGGCAGACTTCGGCGACCATTCAAGCGACGAGCGCGGGTGACACGTACATGATCGGCGCGTTCGCGACGTCGATCTCGACGTATCGCCCCGACTTCAGCAGCACCACCAAGACGTTCGTTGACCTCAACGGCGGCGGCGTGTTCCGCAACGATGTCATCGAATACACGATCGTCGCGACGAACACCGGAAATGACACCGCCCTTGGCGTGGTGCTCACCGATCCTTTGCCGGCCAGCGTCGTTTACGTTCCTGGCTCGCTCGAGATCACGGCGGGAGCCAACATCGGCGTGAAGACGGACGCCGCCGGCGACGACCAGGGCGAATACGACGCCGGCACGAGGACGCTCACCCTGCGTCTCGGTGCCGGCGCCACCAACACGACCGGCGGCACAATGGCCTCGGGCGAAACCACCACCATCAAGTTCCGCGCGACCATCAACACCGACGGTCCGGCGGTCATCGCCAATCAGGCGACCATCACCGCGAGCGGGCAAAAGGGCAACCCGACCACCGGTTATCCGACGGGCAACGGCAGCACGCCGGGCACGCCGACCGACACGCCGGTCGACGAATGTCTGATCAACGGCGATTGCCCCGTGATCAGACCCCTCTGCTACACGACGCCCAATCCCAACATCTGCGTCGAATGCATCATCGATTCCGACTGCGGAACCATCAACTCCGGGCGCGTCTGCACCGCGCCGTCGCAGACGTGCATCGACGGATGCCGCGGCACGGGTGGGAACACCTGCCCGCTGGGAATGCTCTGCACCTCGACGACCTCGGCCATCGGACTCTGTTATCCCGACGGCGGCGTGCCCCCCGTTCTCGACGGTGGGCTCGACGGTTCTGCCGACGGCACGGGCGGCACCGGAGGTACGACGGGCACTGACGCATCGATCGACGGCCTCGCCGGTGCCGCCGGCGCAGCGGGCGCGGCTGGAACCGACGGCGGTGGCGGAGCTGGCGGCGCGGCCGGAACCGACGGCGGCGGTACTGGGGGCGCAGGCGGCACGGACGGCGGCGGCGGCACCGATGGTGGCGGCGGCACGGACGGCGGCGGCGGTACCGACGGCGGCGGCGGCACTTCAGGGCGCGACGGCGGCGACGGCGGTGACGGCCGTGCGGGCGCAGCCGGTGGCGACGGCTCGGCCGGCGCATCCGGAACCGACGGCGGCGCAGGCGCGGCCGGAAGCGACGGTGGCGGCGCCTCGGGCGGCGCGTCCGGAAACGGCGGCGCAGGCGGCACGGGCGGCGCGGCTGGCAATGCCGGCGACAGCGGCAGCGCTGGCGACGCGGGCAGCGGCGGTGACGACACCACCGGCGGCACGGCTGGCGCAGGCGCGCTCCCCGGCGGATCCATCGAAGGCGGAGGGTGCGCGTGCGGCGTGCCGGGCTCCTCTTCCTCTTCGCCCTTCGGGGCAACGGCGCTCCTCGCAGCCCTCTCGGGGCTCGTGGCGGCACGACGGCGGACGCGGCGCAAGTAAGCTCCGCGCCGCCGCTCTTCCGTTTCGCGGCCATCGCTCGACTTCTGCACTTCGCATGAGCGGGTGAGCTTCCACACCCGCTCGCGCGGGGCCGCGATACACTGCGCGCTCGATGACTGCGCGGTGCCTAGTTCTCGTCGTCTTCAGCACGATCGCGCTGATGGCCCGCACCGCTTCGGCTCACACGGTCGGAATCTCTCGCGGCGACTATCTCTGGAAGGATCGCACGCTATGGGTCGGCGTCTCCTTCGCTCGCCAGGAGCTCGCCTCGGCGCTACCCGCGCTCCTCGGTGCGCGCGGCGCCGACGACCTCATCGGCTTCGAAACGCACCGCGACGCGATCGGCGGCTGGCTCATGGACCGACTCGCCGTGAGCGCCGGCGACGATCGCTGTTCACCCGCGTTCGGCGGCATGCGCTTCGACGGCGATGGATTGGCCCTCGCAGTCGCCTACGCCTGCAGTGGATCCGCCGAGACGATCCACGTCGAAGCCCGCTTCCCCGCCGAGCTCTCGCGCGGGCACCGGCACCTCGTCACGCTCACCTCTGGCGAAGATGCTTGGGAGGACGTCGCCGGCGCGAGCCATGCTCACCTCCGTTTCGAGCTCGCGATGCCGCCGCCCGCCGCGGCGCAAGCTCCAGTGTTCGGTCCTCTGCTTCGCATGGGGCTCGAGCACATTCTCACCGGCTACGACCACCTTCTCTTCTTGCTGGGATTGGTCCTCGTGGGACGGCCCCTGCGCTCCCTCGTCGCCGCCGTGACGGCGTTCACGCTGGCGCACTCCGTTACGCTCGCGTTGTCCGCATTCGGCGTGTGGACCCCCTCACCGCACATCATCGAGCCGTGCATCGCGCTTTCCATCGCTTACGTCGGCGTCGAGAACTGGTTCGTAGCGGACGCGCGCGGACGGTGGAGAATCACGTTCCTCTTCGGCCTCGTGCACGGCTTTGGCTTCGCCGGCGCTCTGCGTGACATCGCGCTGCCGCACGCCCAAGTTCCGGTCGCGCTCTTCGCCTTCAACTTGGGCGTGGAGCTCGGTCAACTGGCCGTCTTGGCGGCGCTCGTGCCTCTCGTGCTCGCCGTTCGCAAAACCGAAATCTGGAGTCGTGTCGGCCTGCGTGCCTGCACGATGACGATCGCCGCGGCCGGCGTTGTCTGGTTCATCAGTCGCCTGCAAAGCGGCGTGTGAGCCACACCAGCGTACGGCGCGCGGCGCTGAACAGGCGCGCACGGCACGAGAACCGCGTTGGGGTGCGACCACGGGGCGCGTCGAAGACCGTGATGCGTGGGCACGGCATCGCCGCGAGAAGGCTCGTCTTCGCCTTACTGCCGAGGAGTACGGCCCCCGTGGATCCTCCCAGACTCCGCTGCACCGGAGGGCTGGAAGCTGAGCGTCGAGCTCGAAGACGACGCTATCACTCGACCTTTCTTCTCACAATGCGGTGAATTGTCGCAGCGCGTCCGCGCCTCGCTCGCGTGCTGTTAAGCGCGATCGCTACACGATTATTGCGGAGCCCAGTGCGGTGATGCGCCAAAAAGGCCGTCCACGAACCCGATTTGGTAAACCAACAAGAGTCCGAAGCCGACGCTGAGCACGCCCGTCACCCATCCGATGTGTCGATTCCAATTGGGAAAGCGATGTGCGGTATGCACGAGCGGCACGGCGAGCGCCGAAGTAATGAGCATCATCCCGGCGATGGTGCCAATTCCGAACAAGAAGAGGTAGAGCAGCGCCCAACGCGAATCGTGGATCGTAGTCAGCACCAAGAGCGCAACCGCCGCCGAGCCCGCCAAACCGTGCACGGTGCCCACGACGATCGAACGCAGGGCGACCCTGGATCCGACCGAGCGCGCCACGAAGCCGAGAGGCCAGTGAGAATGGGCTTCGTGTTCGTCGTGCGTGGCGCTCTCCTTTGCAAGCGAGCCCGCCGAGCCCCCTCGCAACTTCGTCAACTCGCGGCGAAAGCCGGCCACGTTCAATGCGCCAAGCACGACGAGCATGATGGCAACCGAGAGCTCCATGGTGAGCCCGAGACGCGGCGGAAACACGATTCCAAAAAGGATGATCGTCCCGCCGACCAGCATGATGGTCAGCGTGTGGCCCAAACCCCACAAGGCGCCGACGAGGCTCGCCGAGCGGACGCTCTTTTCGCGGCTGATGATCGTGGTCATCGCCACGATGTGATCGGAGTCCGTCGCGTGGCGCATGCCCAGAAAAAAACCGAGCGCAAGAATCGCGAGGAGGCTCATGGGACGAGGTCCGCTACCGTAGCACCTTTCTTATTCGCGTGGCACGGCGCCCCGCGCGATGCCCTGCGCCTGCAAAAGGCGGCCTTTTCCGCGAGGATCGAAGGTCCCAGTCGGGGGCGTTAGCGCAACCGGAGCGCGCAGCCGAGCACCTTGCTCTCGGCGACGCGAGGCGTTCGGCCGGCGAGGAGATCGGTCAGCGCGTCGCGCAAGTAAGGCGATCGGTCCTCGCGTAGACGAACGCGATCGGAGTCGATGCCTCCGCGGTAATGAATGTTTCCTTCGCGGTCGAGAACGACGACGTAACCGGCGTAAACCGCGCCGAGCTGGCGCGCGAGCTCGCCCCCCCGATCGATCACGATGGGAAATGGATAGCCCCGCCGGTAGGCTTCCGCGCGATCGCGCTCGATTTGCGCTCCCACCTCGGAATCGACGGCCACGAAGCGCACGCCGCGCGGCGCGAATTCGGCGGCAAGGTCGCGCACGCGCTCGTCGTGCACGGCGAGCACGTGACACTCCGTCGAAAAAAAGACGACTGCCGTGTATGCCTCTCGGTCAGCGGGCACGATGGTGTGGGCGATCCCATCCGTCCCGTCGAAGCGCCCCGACGTCGGAGCGCGCGAACGTACGCTGGTCGCGCAAGCGGCGACCGTCGCAACGGCGAACACCCAGGATCTCATGACCAAGATCGGATGAGCGACAGCACCATCTCCAGAATGGCCGGCGTGTTGCGCCCCAGCTGGGACACGGGGGGCGTCAGATAGAGGCCACCCTGCAAGCGCCACGCATCCGACAGCGGGTAGACGCCGGCCGCGCCGAGGAGCGGCGTTCGGCGCGTTGCTTCGCGCGTCACGCCGTTCACCTCGGGGTTACCCTCCGTCGTATAGGAGAGGATCAGCGCGAGCGCGGCGTCATTGGGAAGGGTGTAAGCCGCGGAAGCCAGCAAGGTCCACTGTGCGGCGAGCGACGTCGTCACGGGTCCGACGGTACGCGTCGCACGTTTGGCCACGAGTCCCGTGATGCCGAAGAGCCAGGGACCTTCCGTTTGCTCTAGCGCGAGCCCCAAATTCGCTTGATAGGTCCCAACGCCCGTCGAATCGGTGCCGAGCGGGTCTTCCGCGGTTTCGATCGATTCGCCCGTAGGGAACGTTACTCCCGCGAGAAGCGCGATACCCGGGATATAGAGGGCTTCGCCGGCCAGCGTGAAGTCGTAGCGCCCGCTCAGGTTGATGTCGCCGACACCGCCGCCGAACGACGACAGACCTGGAGTCTTGCGGTACGTCTGAATGGCCGGAATCAGCAGCGCGAGCTGGCCGCGCGGGACGACGCGCAGCGCGCCGAAGAGGTCCTGTTCGAGCTCCCACTCCGTCACTTTGTCGGGCGACCCGTGGTACGTCGCGTCGGAGGCAAAGGATCCGAACGCGTTGGCGAACTTGAGCTGCAGTCCCGCTAAGGCGTCTTCGTGGATGGCGAGCCGCCCCGGTGTCACTGCGCCCGCTCCGGCGCAGCACGCTTGGCCCCAGGCCCGTCCGGGAAAGGCGACCGCCGCACAAGCGAGCACCGCGGCGAAGGCACAGCGTCGAAGCACCATCGTCGCGCACGATACTCCGTCGCCGCGGTTCATGCGCGCCATCGAACGTGCACGAGAAGAACGCTTGCTGCGCTAAGGAACATCGAAGACGGGGGTCGCCGAGTCCATCACGGCCCCCGAAAACGTGGTCTGCAGCTCCCAGATCCCTGCCATGTACATGCTGACGTTGCGCACGGCGTACGTTCCGTTGCCCTCCATCGACGCGGTCGGGACGACCGGGGTGCCGTGCCCCATGACCGGCATCCAAGGCGTGACTTGGAGCTCGAGCCCGTCGACGAGATCCCCCGCTGCGTCGCGAACCACGAGCTGCACGTCCGTCTTTCCGCGACTCGGTGGCTGCGAGGGGCCGGTCCGAACTTCGATCGTCAGGTTGCCTTTGTCGGAGGTGAGCACCGTCAATGCCTTGTCCGGAAACGAGGTCGTCGGGGGGGTCGTATCATCCGCGCCGCCGCACCCCACGGCGAGCATGGCCACCGAGGCTGCCGCGATGAAGGTGAGCTCATTCACACGCCGACGCATCTTCTTGCTCGAACAAGGTTGGTGTCCATGACGCGGCGAATCAAGCGAATAACCCTTTCCGGGAGGTCCTGCGACAACTTGCCGCAGGGGGTTTTCCCCCTTGTCGACCGGCCCAGCGGGCGACCGTCGCCTCATGTTCCCCGCCTAGCCGGTCGCGGCGGGCGGACCCGCGGTTACTCCCGCGGAGGGTACCGCTGGAGTTTTCGCTGCAGCGATCGCCGGTGAATGCCGAGCCGGCGCGCGGCCTCGGAGACGTTCCCCTCGCAGTCACCGAGGACCCGGTGAATGTGCTCCCACTCCGCGCGCGCCAGCGACGGCGGCTGAAAATCGTTGGGAATCACTTTCTTGTCGTCGCCGGCGCGGCTGAGCGCCGCGATGATGTCGTCGATATCGGCGGGCTTCGGAAGATAATCCTTGGCACCGAGGCGTATCGCCTCCACCGCGGTCGCGATGCTGCCGTAACCGGTCAACACGAGGATGCTGGTGGCCGGGTCGTTGCTCTTGAGATCGCGAACCAACTCGAGACCGGAGCGCCCCGGCATGCGCAAGTCGACCACTGCGAGCTCCGGAGATTCGGCACGTGCGAGCGCCATGGCCGCGTCGTAATCGCTGGCCGTGCGGACTTCGTAGCTGCGGTCGCGAAACGCCCGCGCCAGCCGCTGGACGAACACATCGTCGTCGTCCACGAGCAAAATCGATAGGCGGGAGTCCGACTCGGGCAACGACACGTCTTACGATTCCGATGGTTGGGGGGCGATGCGGTAAGTTGTCGCAGGCTGATAGGGCAGATCAATCGTGACACAGGTGCCCTTGGAAGGGTCGGACGCGATCGAGAGGTGCCCGCCGAGTCGCTCTATCATGGCCCGCGACACGAAAATGCCGAGCCCCATGCCGCGACCAGGGGGCTTGGTCGTGAAGAATGGCTCGCCAATCCGCTCCAGGACCTCGCGCGGCATGCCCACCCCTTGATCGCGCACCTCGATGAGGACCTTGCTACCCTCGACTTTGGCGGAAAGAACGACGTCGCGCCCCTCCCCTTCCGATGCATCTTGCGCGTTGCGAAGCAGGTTTTGCAGCGTCACCGCGAGCGCTCGCGGCGGCGCGTCGAGTGTGCATACGTCGGCTTGCTCCCCGAGCTCCACGCGGATCTTCGGTTTGTCGGCCAGCTCGGACAGGGCCTCTTTCACGATGCTGGAGAGGTCGACACGCGCCGGGCTCTCACCGGCAAACTCGCCGCCGCGAATGGACATGCGATCGAGAATCGCGCGGCAACGCTGGACCTGGTCTCGAATGAGCTTGGCATCGGCGCGCGCGGCATCGAGCTTGGACGCATCGGCCAGCTGATGATCGAGCTCGCGCGCCACGAGCGCGATCGTCGACAGCGGCGTAGCCAGCTCGTGCGCCGTGCCCGCCGCGAGCGTCGCCAGCGACGCCAACTTCTCTTGGCGCGCCACGAGGCTCCGCGCCTCGTAAAGCTCGGCATCGCGCGTCGCCAGCGCGCGCGTGATGCGCAGCAAGAAGTAGACGATGAACGCGGCCGCGACGCCGAATGCGACCCACATGCCGATGAGATGGATGCGCATGTGTTGGCTGTGCGACATCTTCGCGAGCGGCAGCTCCTCGTAGCCCACGAAGAGAAATGCCGAGCAGCCAAGGGACAAAAGAACGAGCGTCCACGTCGAGCGCGGTGAAAGCACGACCGTCGCCAGCGCAATCTGCACCAGGTACACGAAGCTGAAAGGATTGAACGGCCCCCCCGTCAGATAAAGGAGCGCCGTGATGAGCAGCGTGTCGAAAATCATGAGCGCCGGAATCGCCCACGAGGCGACCGCGCGCCCCCGGACCGTCCACCAGAACGCGAACAAGTTCGTGGCGAGGCTGAGCGCGATGAGGCCGAGCAGAGGAGCAAGCTGAAGCTGGATGCCCATCCCCTCGTGAACGACGCCGATCGTCACGAGCTGGCCGGCCATCGCCGCCCAACGCAACTTCACCAGCCACGAAAGGTTGATGCCGTCGCGATGCGCGGCTTCCAGCGCTTCCAGCCGATTCATCGTGCCCTTTTCCGATCCATTCGAATTATTTCAGCCGCGGGCGCCAGAATTCCCTGCTGCAACAACTATCGAGGAATTGTCGAGAGAAAAGAGATGATAGAAACGGCAACGCGCGCCAGACGTACTATTGTCTAGCCTGATTTCTTCCTCCTATCCATGGCCCGAGGCATCGAAACCAGCATGCATCATCGCACTTGGCAGGCAGGCAATTCGAACGTGCAGTGCGACGTTTTGTCGCACGAGCGGGAGCATGGCGTGAGGCCGGCGACGTCGCTGAGCGGCTGGCGGCGCGCCCTGCTCGGCTGCAGCTTGATGGCGCTCATGGCCTTGGCCGCGGGCTGCTCGGGCGACGACAGTAGCGCGACGACGACGGGCAGCGGAGGATCCGGTGGCAGCGGTGGATCGGGTGGTGGCGGTTCTGGGTCCTACGACGCGAGCGACGATGGCTTGGTCGTCTGTCCGCAGGCGGGCGACCCGCTCGACATGTACCACGCCAACTTGGTCAAGACCGGGAGCGACGGCGTCCTCACCTTCACCCTCGTGCAGAGCGACAACGCGCCCCCCTCGCGCGGCAACAACACGTGGCAGCTCAAGATCACCAAGAAGGATCAGACGCCGGTCACCGGTGAGATCGTTCCCACCATCAAGATGCCCCACCACACGCATCCGGCGAGCTTGCCGCCCCAAATCACGTTCGACGCCACCAAGAACATCTATACGGTGACGCCGATCTACTTCTTCATGGCCGGATACTGGTCTTCTCAGTTCGCGGCCTACGAGCAAAGCGCCGACGCAGAAGCGCCGCTCGACCGTGGCACGTTCTACTTCTGCGTCGACTAGCGGCCCCCGTCAGGGCGAGCAGGTCTTGTGCTTCGGCGCGGGCGTCTTGGTCGCGCCGAAGTTGAACATCGGGCTGTTGCTCACGCAATAGACCGGCTGGCGGGTCGTCGTGTCGTAATAGGCTTCCTTGGCCATCGCGGCGGTCGTCCACACGAGCTCCGCGCCGACGCGGAAAGGTACGATCTTGGCGCGCATCTCAGTGACCTGATCTTTGGTCATGCCGTGCTCTTCCGGCTTTTCGAAGAGGTCGTCGAACGCGTCGAGCGGAAACGGAAGCAGCCACGCGCTCATCGTCACGCGATCGGGCGCGCCGGAGAGCGTCGTCGCGCCGTTGCGCGGGAACTTCTGCGTTTGATGCGTCTGATAAAACGCGCCCATCGTGGGATCGAACGTCGCAAGAACCGGAAGGAGGTTCGGGTCGGAGGCTTTGACGTCCCAGAACATGTGCACTTCTTTGCCCTG
>Ga0111538_10013300_pt1 | contig 10859 bp, 12 predicted proteins | sample SoiMethybrSBSTD1_FD_79669 | JGI IMG/M metagenome (GOLD analysis project Ga0111538, IMG submission 79669) | Bulk soil microbial communities from a Populus tree surrounding site in Tennessee, USA - Soil MetaG P. TD hybrid SBSTD1 (version 2)... | ecosystem: Environmental > Terrestrial > Soil >... | reverse complement strand
TTGCCGAGGGCAAGGCACTGCGCGCGAGCCGACACCCATATGGCGCGGCCGTCGCCAGCGCCAATGTCGACGAATTGATCCGTACCTTCACTGCGGAGCGATTTGCGGCGCACTGCGGGGCTGGTGATCCCGATGACTCACCGATCTTCATCATCGGCATGCCGCGGTCGGGCACGACGCTGGTGGAACGCATCCTCGGTCGGCACTCGCAGATTGAAGCGAGCGGCGAGCTGCCGATCATGCCGCGGCTTCACGAGCGGCTGCGCCGTGATGGCGACTCAAGCTATCCGCGACGCGTCGCCGCGATGAGCGACGAGGAGTTGACCAAGCTCGGCCGCTGGTATGTTGAGCGGTCGCGCGACTATCGTATGACCGACAAGCCACGGTTCATCGACAAGCTCAACTCGAACTGGTTCCATGCGCCGCTCATCCGGCTGATGCTTCCCAATGCCCGGATCATCGACTTGCGCCGCAATGCGCTCGATTGCTGCTGGTCCAACTTCAAGATGCTGTTTGCCGAGGGTCATGTTGCATCCAACAACCAACGTGACATTGCCAGCTTCTACCGCGATTATGTGAAGCTGACCGAGGCCGTCGGTGCGGCGTCTCCCGGCTCCATCCTGCCGATCCGGTACGAAGACGTCGTGGAGGATGTGGAAGGTCAGACGCGGCGAATGCTCGAGTTCCTGGGACTCGAGTACGAACCCGACTGCATCAACTTTCACTTGTCGACCAGCGCGGTCGCCACGCCCAGCAGCGAACAGGTGCGGCGCCCGATCAACCGCGACAGCATCGGCGCCGCGGAGCCCTATCGCCAATGGCTGGGCCCGATGATCGACGAGCTGGGCGAGCTTGCCGCCTAGGCCGCGCCGGTCTCGCTCGCAAGGAGCCGGGGATCGATGCCTTCAGCCTTGAACGCGGCGGCCCAGCGCTCGTCAGTTGGCGTATCGAACAGGATGTCCGACGTGCCCTGTGCGGCGAACCAACCGTGGCGGGTCATCTCCTCATCGAGCTGGCCCTCGCCCCATCCGGCATAGCCGAGCGCGACGATCCAGCGCGACGGGCCCTGCCCCTCGGCGATCGCCTTCAGCACGTCGATCGTGCCTGTCATCGCGAAAATGGTGCCGTTGGGGCCGGCGACCTCGAGCGAATCCTGCCCGCCCCAGTCGGTCGAATGCAATACGAAGCCGCGCCCCGGCTCGACCGGCCCGCCGTGATGGACGGCGCAATCCGGCGCCTGCGCGGGATCGATCTCGAGCTGCTTTAGCAGGCCGCGGAAGCTGATTCCGGCGCGCTTGTGACCGATGCCGACGCCAATCGCGCCATTCGCGTCGTGCACGCACATCGCGATCACGGCGCGTTCGAAGCGCGGATCGGCCATTCCCGGCATCGCCAGGAGCAGCTTGCCGGACAGGAACGCCGGTTGCTCAACCACGCGTGAGACCATGGTCCGCGACTTTGATGCGGGCAAGCCTTGAGGACGCCATTCGCCGTGCCTATCTGGCCTTCGTCCCAACGCGAGGAGACTTCCCCATGACAATTTCAGTCGGCGAGAGACTGCCCGACGTTCCGCTGGCGATCGCCACGCCCGACGGCCCGCAGCCCACCACCAGCGGCGAGCATTTCAAGGGCAAGAAGGTCGCGCTGTTCGCGGTTCCGGGGGCGTTCACTCCGACCTGCTCGGCGCGGCACCTGCCATCCTTTGTCGACAAGGCGCAGGAATTGAAAGGCCAGGGCATCGACGAGATCGCGTGCATCTCGGTCAACGACCCCTTCGTCATGGCGGCCTGGAACGAGCGCGACGGCTCACCCGACATCACCATGATCGCCGACGGCAACGGCCAGTTTACCGACGGCATCGGCCTTGAGATGGACGCCGCCAAATATGGCATGGGCAAGCGTTCGCAACGCTATTCGATGATCGTCAACGACGGCGTCGTCGAACAGCTGAACGTCGAGGCGCCGGGCGAATATCGCGCCTCCAGCGCCGAATACATGCTCGACCAGCTGGCGACCGCCTGACGACTGAGCGCTGCCACGTCTCTCCCTGCCGCTGAACGCCGCATGGTGTCGAACAGCGGACGCTCTCAATCGTTTAGCTGGATTGAGAACGTAACAATCTTTCGAGAGGAGAGACGTGATGCCGACGAGTAGCAGCCGCGGCCGCCGGAACCCCAGCGGCCGCAACCAGCATAGCGATTGGGGCGTGGTGGAGATGGCGCGCGAGCATCCGGCCGCCGCGGCCGCCGCGGCCGCCGGAGCCGCAGCCGCAGGCCTGTTCCTGTGGTCCAGGCGCACGCAGATCAGCGAGCAATTGGGGCACCTCAGCGACCAGTTCGGCGAATGGAGAGAGTCCATGCGATCCGACACGGAACTCGAGATCCCCGAGCCCAGCGGCAGGCGAACGAGAAACCGGCGCGGCCGGGTCCAGCCGGCTTCGATCCAATAGCCGATCAGGGGCGCCGCAACCCGGCGCCCCTTCTCAGGACAGGAATTCCGCGATCGCCTCGCCAAGCTCGGGCTTGGTGACGCTGCTCATGTGCGTGCCCGGGATTTCGCGGAAGACGGCGTTGGGCAGGACGTTGGCGAGTTCCTCCGCGGAGCCATTGTCGTCGTCCTGGTCGCCGCAAACGACGAGGGTCGGCATGGAGAAGGCCTGCAGCCACGCCATGAACGCGTCCTCGAAGCTGTCGAGGAGTTGCGCGGCCGCGATCCGGTCGACCTTCTGGCTCTTCATGAACTGAATCGACAGCCAGTGCGGATCGCCGCGCTGGACTTGATCGAACAGCTCGATCGCCTCGATGAAGAAGTCTTTGCGGCGCTTCCAGTTGCGGAGGCCCTTGAGCCCGGCCCCGCCGAGGATCGCGCGACGCGGCGTCAGTCCTTCGCCGACCGCCTCGACCGTGGTCCTCGCGCCGAGCGAGAAGCCGCCGAGGTCGAATTCGCCCAAGCCCAGGTACGCCACCAGCTCCCGCAGGTCCCGTGCGAGAATGCCTTTGGGATAGAATTCAGGCCCGTGCGGCTTCTCACTCTGCCCGTGGGCGCGCAGGTCGGGCATGATCACCCGAAAGCCGGCCCTGGCGATCCGCGCGGCATGGCCGAACCTGATCCAGTTCATGTCGGCGTCGGAAAACAGGCCGTGGAGCAGGATCACCGCCCGGCCCCGCCCGAGCTCGTGGCAGACGAGCTTGATTCCGTCCGACGCGGTCCAGTTGTGGATCGAGGCTTCAGCCACCGCGAAAGTTCACAAGGTTCATTTCAACCTCCTGCGCATCCGCGCGCGAGGGACGGAGGGAAGTGTGTACGATTTGTTCAGGTTCGGCGCCGAAACGCACCCAGGCTTCACGCGCCCGCTGTCGTTGCTCGTGTCGGCTCGAACGGAGGTTAGTGAAACAGCGGACATGAGCCGGCATCGCCGTGAGCGCATGTCAGGCGAATACCTGCATTGCAATGTCTGCCTTCGGGACGTCCCGCGAGGGGTTTGGACGATCTTTCTCTCAGCCTGGGCATCGTTGCTCATGCTTTCCATCCTGTTCCTCCCGTCACGCCCGCAGCGACCTTCGTCGTGACCGTTGCCGCCTATTCGGACCAATGGCATTCGGATTACCGGGTCATGGTTCACGCGGCTTCAGGCTGGCCAGCTGCCGAAACCCTGGCGGAGGTCGGGCCGTCACGACTCCGATAACGTCCAAAGTCGCTATTCTAGCCGGGTGTGGTATGTCCGAACACGCTGTGGTCACCCCCCTAACCTGAGATGTTCGACAGTGGGATTGCCATACTCGATTGGCTCGGGATCGCGGCGTTCACGATCACCGGCGCGCTTGCTGCATCGCGTAATCAAATGGACGTCGTCGGGTTCGTGCTGCTCGGCACGATCACCGGGATCGGCGGCGGAACGCTGCGCGACATATTACTCGACATCCATCCCGTCCTTTGGATCGACCGGCCCGCCTATCTTGTCGTTTGCATCGGAATCTCGGTCGCCCTGTTCTTCACCGCGCATCTGGCGCACAGCCGCTATCGCCTGATCCTGTGGTTTGACGCCATTGGACTCGCGCTGTTCGCTACCGTGGGCGCCGAACGTGCCACCGGCGTTGGTTCGGCGCCGATCGTCGCCGTCGTCATGGGCGTAATAACAGCCTCGTTCGGCGGAATTATCCGCGACATCCTCAGTCAGCAGCGATCGATCATCTTTGCCCGCGAACTCTATGTGACCGCGGCAATGGCCGCCGCCGTCGCCTATGTCTTCCTCCATGCGATGGGAGCACCGCGCGAAGTCGCCATCGTTTCCGGCATCCTCACCGGATTCGCCCTTCGCGCGGGGGCGCTTCGTTGGGGTTGGGCCCTGCCTCGATATCATCCGAGGCCGCCAGCGGTCGTGCTGGGGAGAGAGGACTGAGGTACAGAGGCCGCGCTTTACAGGCCCCGGGCCGCCGCCCACGCGACTACGGCAACGCCAACCACGGCATAAGCCAGGAGAAGCGCGTAGTGGTGGAAGGGCGTCCGGACCCTCGAGCGATGTTCCGCCGAGAACTGATCCAGCTTGGGAGCCAGCTTTTCGTCGGATAACATCAGCGCCATATCGAGCGCGGACAGGTCTCGATACAGATTGATCAGCCGGGCGAGTTCGATCTCGCTCAGATTTGGATAGCGTCCGATCAGCTCGCGGGTTTCCTCGAGCGGACTGTATGCTGGCGACTGCAGCTGTTCGAATGCAAGTGCTTTCGCACCGAGATTTTGAAACACCATGCTCGTCCTCTTGAAAGGGGGGAGCGAGCCGTATTGGGAACAAATGGGGCGGCTGCTGACCGTGAAGCGCCTTGGTTCTGATCTATCCCGAGGCCGAGTGCGGCTCGCGAGAATTATCCCGGCCTCAGGCGGGGAGGCGTGCCGTACTGCTGCCGGGGTGCAATTGTGATGACCTGGACATGTCTTTGATATGGCGATCAAAAGCTGAAATTCAAACCGCCAGCGCCCGCGAGCGACCCTCCTGCTGCGCTGGCTCCGCATGGTGCGCGGAAATTACGAACGTCAGACTTGCCGCCGACCAAACTAGCGCCCTTGATTACACCTGCGTGTGATCCATATTGAAGGTATGACTGAACGCTCTCAGTTTGAACGGTCGCAGCTGCATCCCGGTAGCAGTACGTCGCGACTCTAGCGCCCTGAGCGTCCCGCGGCTTTGCCAGCGGACGCGCGCTTAGGGCTTCCCGCAAAGCTGCGCATCGCTTCCAGCGAGCGCTTTCCCATCATCAGTCGAGCACCGTTCGGACGCTGACCGCGTCCAGGCCGGATGCTGCGCATCGGGAGTAGAGTCCTGTGATTACGCAACGATTTGCAGTCGAGTTCGATCGCCGCACGGTCGGGGTCGCTGTCCGCTTCCCTGGCGGCTTTATGTTCTACGCATCGGATGACCGTTTCAATGCGATGGACGGGCGCCTGTTTCGTCGTGCCCGCGCCATCGAGCGGCAGCTGAAAAGAGTTGGCAAACGCGGTGCGGACAGGAAGCAAGCTCTTCAGGCCAGTCCGTTGCTCGCCTGACGTTGCTGAGCCCCGCCACCCATTCACAACAATAGGAATCAAGAGATGAATTATCCCCTTATGCATGCCGTGCGTCTCGAACGTGCGTCGGAGCTACCCGCCCGATATCCAGGAGTTTGGGACGCCAGGGAAATCCTGGCGCATTTCCGCGTGAACTGGCGCGAAGGCGCGGCAGTGATTGGCGGCGTTCTTGTAATGCTTGTCACGGCGTGGCTGATTTGGGCTGCCCTCGCAGAAGCAGCCTTGGCTAGCAGAGGCAGCCTTGGCTAGCAGAGGAAGCCTGAGCGCCGCCGCCACAATCGTCCCGATCAATTCAAATGGGAGTATGTCATGATAGCGCGCGCAAGCTGCGGAAACCGCCCGCCCATTCACCTTCTTGCGTCAGAGTCCGACCTTGTCGCAAATCTCGCGCTTCGATCAGAGGATCGTCAGCCCGTCGTTGCGGCGATGCTGCTTGGAGAAATCGAACGTGCCGAACTGCACGATCCGGAAACGATGCCGGCCGGCCACGCCAGGCTGAATTCATATGTTACCTTTGTCGATGAGAGGACGCATAAGTTGCGTCAGGTGCAGCTTGTCATGCCTGCCCAGGCCAACATCGCAAACGACCGCGTGTCGATTCTCACGCCAATGGGGGCAGCCCTCTATGGATTGGGCGCGGGTCACACGATCAAGTGGCCAGACCTTCAAGGCCACTACCGGCCTCTCCGCGTTGTTCGAGTTGTGCAGCCGGACGACGAAAGCTCATCGGTTACGCAGTGATCAGACTTGTTGCTTTTTTGAGGCGGCGGAACCCCGTTGTTTGTGTCCCCGGCGAAGGCCCGCGCGCAACGGGCGTGCCGGTCCAAGTCCGCAATGGGTCAAGGCGGAACGCGCTGGTCACCCCGGGAACTCGCCCGTCGCCGCGACCCATTTGTCGACCAGCTTCTGGTAATCCCCGGTCCGCATCTCGGGCAGGCCCTCGGTATTCAGCCAGGCCCGGTGCATGCCCTCCGCGCCGAAATGGTGCTTGGGCCTGAAGCGCGATGGATCATCGAAGCTGGCCACGGTCAGGTCCATGTTCTCGCTGCCCTCCTTGAACTTGAAGCCGAATGAGGTGCCGCATTCGCGACAATAGGGCCGCACCGCGATCGGTGAGCTGTCATACCAGTCGGGCTCATGATCCCAGGCTACGTCGGCGGCCTTGACGTTCTTGAAGGCGATCGAGACCGACCCGGTCGAGCGCTGGCACATCCGGCAGTGGCAAAGATAGGCCTCGTCGTCGTTGATGGTGGCGGTGTAGCGGATCCGCCCGCAGGCGCAGCCGCCGGTCATTTGCTCGGCCATTCACGCTCTCCCTTGGTCTCCCGTTCAATGCGCGGCTAAGGGGCGGCATGTCCAGCGCCCCAACAGCTGAAGCGATCGCCCGCGACGCGAAGTGGCTCGCACAAGCGCTGGATCCGGCCGCTGGGATGGTGCGGCTGATCGCGATGGACCGCGACAGCTACCGCAAGGCGAGCTTCCTCGACGACCGCATGCTGCAGGCGCCCGTCGACGCGCAGCTCCTGCCCTGGCCGCAAGTCGAGGAAGCGATGGCGCGCGACCTGCGCAGCGACGCGCGCTGGATCTTCCACATCGGTCATGTCGGCTCGACGCTCGTGTCCCGGCTGCTGGGCGAGCTGAGTGGCGTCCTCGCGATCCGTGAGCCGCGCCTGCTGCGCGACGTGGCGATGAGCCCGCCCGAGGTCCGGGCACGCTACCTGCCGCCGGTGGCGAAGTTGATGTCGCGCAGTTTCGGCCAGGTCGCCTGCGTCAAGGCGACCAGCTTCGTCAGCGAAATCGCGGCCGACCTGGTCCCGCCCGGCGAGCGGGCGCTCTTCATGTACGCAACGCCACGCAATTACGTCGCCAGCATCCTCGCCGGCGAGAATAGCGGGCGCGAGTTGCGGGCATTGGCCGAAAGCCGCGCCGAGCGGATGGCGAAACGCGCGCCGGGCCTGTCCTCCGATGGGACTGACGCCGAGCTCTCGGCCGCCGCCTGGGCGTGCGAGATGACCGCGCTCGAGGCGGCCGCGGAGGTCATGTCCGACCGGCTGATCGAATGGGCCGATTTTGATCGGATGCTCGCCAACATGCCCGCCGAGCTCAGTCGAGTGGCGAGATTCTTCGGCTTCGCGGCCGAGCCGGGGCAGCTGGCGGCGCTGGCGACTGGGCCGCTGATGGGTCGTTATTCGAAGGCGCTCGAATATGAATATAGCGCCGGCCTCCGCCGCGACCTGATCGCCGAGGCGGATGCGGCGAACCGGGCCGCGATCGACGACGCCCTTGCCATGCTCGGCCGCGCGGCCGAAAAGTCGCCGCTGTTGGCGCGGGCTCTATCGCGCGCGGAGGCTTGATGTACCGGGTGCTGCAAATCCTGACCGATGCCGAGGTCGCCGAATGCCGGCGCGTCGCCGCATCGGCGCCGTTCATCGATGGCAAGGCCAGCAACCCCCACAATTTGGCCAAGCAGAATGAGCAGCTCCACGATCCCGTCGCCTACCAGCAGAGCTCCGAGCTGCTGAGGCAGGCGCTCGCGCGCTCGCCCGAGTTCGCGGAATTCGCGTTCCCGGTTGCCTTGGCCCCGCCAATGATGACCCGGTACAAGCCGGGGATGAAATATGGCGCGCATGCCGACGCCGCCTTCATCCAGCTGCCGGGCGCGACCATCCGCAGCGATTTGAGCTGCACGATCTTCCTCAACGATCCGGCGGATTATGAGGGCGGCGAGCTGCACATCCGAATCGGCGACGCCGAATTGACCTTCAAGCTCAAGCCCGGCGAGGCGATCCTCTATCCGTCGGACACGCTGCACCAGGTCGTGCCGGTGACCAAAGGCGAGCGGCTGGTCGCGATCACCTTCATCCAGAGCCGCATCCAGGACCCGTTCCGCCGCAACCTGCTGTTCGAGCTCAATGAAGTCGCCGCGCTCGAGGGGCTGAAGATGGATCCGGAGAATTTCGGGCGGCTGCAGCTCGTCCAGCAGAACCTGCTGCGCCACTGGAGCGATATGCCGTGAGACGTACCCCTGCGTAGGCAGGGGTCCAGTCCCAAAGGAAAGGAGTCTGGGCTCCTGCCTTCGCAGGAGCACAGTCCGGTCTAGGCCGCCTTCTGCAGGTGCTTCCGCCCGAGCAACTCGGCGATCTGGACGGCGTTGAGCGCCGCGCCCTTGCGCAAATTGTCGCTGACCACCCACAGCGATAGGCCGTTCTCGACCGTCGGATCCTCGCGCACGCGGCTGACGAAGGTCGCATAGTCGCCAACGCATTCGACGGGAGTCACATAACCACCCGGCTCCCGCTTATCGACCAGCATCACGCCCGGCGCCTCGCGCAGGATCGACTGCGCCTGCTTGGCGCTGATTTCGCGCTCGAACTCAATGTTCACCGCCTCTGAGTGCCCAACGAACACCGGGACACGGACGCAGGTCGCGCTGACCTTGATCGCCGGATCGAGGATCTTCTTGGTCTCGACCACCATCTTCCACTCCTCGGTGGTCGAGCCGTCGTCGAGGAAATCGCCCGCCTGCGGGATAACGTTGAACGCAATCTGCTTGGGATAGACCGCGGGCTCGTTGGAATCGCCTACGAAGATGTTGCGCGACTGGTTGAACAGCTCGTCCATGCCCGCTTTGCCGGTGCCCGAGACCGACTGGTAGGTCGCTACGACCACGCGCTTGATCGTCGCCGCGTCGTGCAACGGCTTTAAGGCCACCACCAGCTGCGCGGTCGAGCAGTTGGGGTTGGCGATGATATTCTTCTTTCGATAGCCGGCGATCGCATCGGCGTTCACCTCCGGCACGATCAGCGGCACGTCCGGGTCCATCCGATAGAGCGAGCTATTGTCGATCACCGTGCAGCCGGCCGCGGCCGCCTTCGAGGCATAGATCTTGGACACCGCCGAGCCGGCGGCGAACAGCGCCATGTCCCAACCGGTGAAATCGAAATGCTCGAGGTTCTGGACTTTGAGTTCCCGGCCGCTGTCGCCGAAGTCGATGACGTCGCCCGTCGAGCGCGCGGACGCGACCGCCGCGACTTCGTCCGCCGGGAATTGCCGTTCGGCGAGCACGTTCAATATCTCGCGCCCGACATTGCCCGTCGCTCCGACGACCGCGACCCGGTAACCCATCAAATCCTCTCCGCTGAACTGCTCCGCGCCGCCTATCGCATGGGCGCCGCGAAAGCGATATGGCTTCGCCTCCGGCGCCGGCCAAGGGGGGAGCATGCGCAGACCGATTCTACTCTTGGCCCTGGTGCTGCTGGCGCTGCTCGGCGCGATGGCGGCAAAGTCGTGGCTGATCGAACCGCCGTCGCTGCGCTCGCATAATGCCGCGGGCGAATTCGACGCTACGCGGGCCAAGGCACGGCTCGCGTTCATCCTCGGCGACCAGCGCCCCCACCCCGCCGATACGCCGGCCGACGACCTGGTCCGCGGCAAGATCGTCGCGTCGCTGCAATCGATGGGCCTGAAGCCGATCGTCCGCGACCAGATGGCTTGCAACGAGCTATTCAAGGCGCGCGGCGTCGCCTGCGCCCGCGTGCGCAACGTCATCGCGGTGATCGGCCCGCCCACCGGCAAGGCGCTGCTGCTCAACGCCCATTACGACAGTACCCCGGTTGGGCCGGGCGCAGGCGACGACGGCATCGGCGTCGCGGCCCTGCTCGAAGTCGCCTCGATCCTGAAGAACGAGCCGCTGAAGCGCCCGGTCATCTTCCTCTTCAACGAGGGCGAGGAGCTGGGCCTGGTCGGCGCCCGGGCGTTCCTCGCCGATCCCTTGAGCCGCAATGTCGACAGCCTGGTCAACCTCGAGGCGCGAGGAGTCCGTGGCCCGGCCAACATGTTCGAGACCAGCCGCCCGAACGCTCCGGCAATCGCGCTCTATCGCCGGACGGTCGCGCATCCGGTTGCCAACTCGCTGTCGACGGACGTCTACCGGCTACTGCCCAACTATACCGACGTGAACACGTTCGAATCGCGCGACTGGCTGACGCTCAACATCGCGCCGATCGGCAACGAGACGCGCTACCATTCCCCCGGCGACGATGTCGCGGCGCTCGACCCCAGGACCGTGCAGCACATGGGCGACCAGGCGCTCGCCCTGGCACGCGGCATCGCCTCTGCCGGCCCCCCGGCGGCCGGCGGCGAGCGGATCTTCATGGACGTAGCAGGCCGGCTCCTTGTCGCACTTCCGCTCATTGCGGGAGTGGTGCTGCTCGTCGCGCTGCTGGCCGCCTTCGCCTTCCTCGCGTGGAAGCGCGCGCGGATATTGCGCGGCACGGCGGTCGCGCTGGGCACGCTCG
>Ga0111538_10013298_pt1 | contig 10859 bp, 16 predicted proteins | sample SoiMethybrSBSTD1_FD_79669 | JGI IMG/M metagenome (GOLD analysis project Ga0111538, IMG submission 79669) | Bulk soil microbial communities from a Populus tree surrounding site in Tennessee, USA - Soil MetaG P. TD hybrid SBSTD1 (version 2)... | ecosystem: Environmental > Terrestrial > Soil >... | reverse complement strand
GCTTCTGTCTCTCATGACCCATGACCGGGCTACCGCCCGAAATTTCACAGTTTCACCGAAAAAGCCCATACGGCATGCTGAAGGACTGCATAGCCAGCGCGGTAGACAGCGGATCTATCGCATTCTCACTACAGTACTCTTGCCGTAGGTTTTGATTTCACTGCGGTCGCTAATCCCATTGCCCCAAAAATACCCCGAATTTACCCCGAAAATGCCCGCTCCGTATCAGGCTGCCTTGCCCCACAGGGGTACATTGTCCCCGCATGAAGCACAGGGACGACCCGGGTGACGTGCCGTCCGTGGACCCTCACCCGTACGTCTGTACCCATCCGGAGCGCAGGCAGCGCTTTGGACACTCGTGTATAGGGCTTATAACAAGACAGGAGGAAGGATCATGCGTCTCAGCAACTCTCTACTGGCGATTGCCACGCTGTGCTGCGCAGCCCTGGGGGGGCACGCTTATGCGGGCCAAGACTTGAAAACGATGGCGGGGAGCGCCTGTCAGTTCACAGACCCGGCAGAAATTATCTTCTCCAAGGATATTTCGTTTGCGTTTGAGGGCGGCCGCATACGCAACGTGGGCACGAAGGATGTCAGCGTGGTGTGTCCCATCGTCCGGGATAACATCAACAACACCGGTGTCTTTTCGGTGGGGGTGCGGGTTCAGGGGATCGGGGATGAAGTCGTCTTATGCACCTTAACCAGTCGGGATGTCTTCGGGAAGCAGGTCGGCCACGATGATTTCCAAACGGGCGGCGAACAAGGGGCGGAATTACTGGCGCTTTTGGTCAACAAGAGCGGCGTGCGTGGGACCTACGAGCTGAGGTGCCTGCTGCCGCCCGGGGGGTCCGTTATTAACTATCAATACAACGAGCCCACGCCAACCGAAGATCTGCCATAACCCCTGGCGAGAGCGGCCGTGTCTCGCCAGCACGGTCGTGAGCGGCTTCTACCCCACCGTATCCAGCGCTAGGAGGTCGAGCTGCTCCCCACGCGGGGTCTGTTGCTACTGGGAACATGGTGCTGCTGTCCCACTTATGCAGGTCGGTAAGTGGGACACTGCACGTCCTAGCCTATGGTCTCGATGCCTTCCCACAACCGACTTGGACAGTCCTTCTACCCGGGCGATGTCACGGCACAGATGCGCCAGCAGCAAGGGCCTGGTCGATGCGCTGACGGGCAGGACTGCGGCATATCGTGCACCTCGACGCACGCGCGGGGCTCTGGCGTGTTGTTTCCCCTTGTTCTTTACAATACGCGGAGGAATGTGCACCTTCACGGGAGGGACGCTCCGGAGGACTCGCAGTGCCTCAAGGTTGCGTGTTCCCTGCCGATAAGAGGCTTAACGACGTGATGCGTCTTGTCTTCTCATGACGCCTTTTCTTACTTCTCCTTCTTGTGTTCCTGGTGTGTGCATGCGGAGTCACGCTTCGTCTCCTTCTCGTGGCTCCGCTCCGCTCTTCCCTTTTCCCATAGCTCGATATTGCCCCAATCAACCTCTGTAGGAACACCATAGCTGGCGAGGGTGTCACCACCCCCTAGCGACCAGTCCCGGCGCGTGGGCAGACGCGGCCCTTGCCACCAGACCTTCACTACGCGCCTCCCCTCCCGGCTGCCGTGATGGCCTCCTGGTACCCACGTCCATCTGTCCGCGAGGGACGGCAGCCGTAGGGTGTGCAGAGGGCAGCGCCCTTTGCCCTCCCCGGCAGTAGCCTGGCACCCACACACGACGCGGGGGCAACAGGTGGATACCGATGCACCGAAACGCGCGAGCGGTACGACACGATCGGATGAGAGTCCAACACTGCTGTCACTCCCCTACGCCTACGCGCCAGCGGTACGCTCTCCACGCCGTCCCCGTGCACGCTGGGCGCCACAGCGCCGCGGCCATGGCGCGCGCGGCGAGTGCCGAGCCCCCAGTGGGGGGGGGAGACGCATTGGGGGGCTGAGCCATTTAGCGCATACGCGAAAATGGTGGGGAGTGGGTTCACTCTGGAAGTAGGTTCAGTTTTAGCAGGGGGTGATATCGGCGGTGGTGCCAGGCGGTGTGGAGACGGTGCTGTCCCCGCACGCGTGGGCCTATCCCTTGTTGCCGCGTGCGCGCAGCGGCAAGGCGGGGATGAGGTATGCTGTGGGTCGCACGTCCACCTCGGGTGCAGGACCCGCGCTTGGGAGTGCCTGGGGACGTGGCTTGCCACAGTAGGCACACCGCCATACGGTCGATCCACAGCTACACGGGGCTGGCGGTTGCACGCGTGCCTCGCCATAGGCGCGTGGTTCGGTACAGTAGTTCTCACACACCCACGCGCCGTCCTGTCCACAGTGGGGGCAGGGGGAGCGGGTCGGCGGCCGTGGGAGCGGTTGTGGGGCAAACGACGACATGGGTTGCTCCTCTCAGGTACGGACAGCATGAGCACCATGGCCCTGTCTTGGTAGTATACCGCATCAATTGTGCCCCAGTGCTGGGGCGGAGGGCATGCTTGTCTCCCCTGAAGGCCGGCAAAGCGCCAGAAGCTCGCGGCAGTCGGCGCGCGCGTAATATCGAGCGAGGCCAGCAGCCCCGCCGTGAGGACGCCCGAGATGCCCTTGTGCCCCATGCACCAGCGGCCAGCCCGGGTGCGCCTGGCAACTACCTGCAGCGCGCCGTTGCAGGCCCCCTCTAAGGCCTCCACCTGGGCCGCCAGGAAGCGCGTGAGCGAGTTGGGTTCCTGATCGGCCGACGAGGCGCGCAGTTGATTGTCGCCCCGTTTGCGCTGCTCCTGCTGGCTATAAAATAAATCGATGAGATAGCGCACTTCGGCATCGCTCATGGTCTCGGCGGCTTTCCGCATATCGGCGGAGAGCCGGCGCATGGGTTCGTAGAAGATCGCGTCGTCTTCGAGAATCGGGTCGGGTTCAATATGGATGGCCATTGCCAGGGCTGCTCCTTGTCCGTGGTTAGGGGTGTGGGTCTGGGAACGGTGTCCCGATCGGTGCACAGCCGGTGCCCTCGGGAGAGGGACCGGACTGTGGACGGCTGTACCAGGTGTCGCGCCGCACGACATACGTGTTCCAGGTGGCGAGGCACGCGACCAGATACTCGGCCAGGAGGAAGTCCGGCGTGTTGGAGCCGTTCTCCTGGCTGTACGTGTTGAGCAGGGCGGCCAGTTCGTCTATGAACATCAGGCGTACTCCTCCTCGTTGCCAAGCTGATAGAGCAGATTACAGGCCGCGCGGCTCCAGCCCTCAAAGTCTTCGGGGGTCTTCAGCGTGCTATGGCTGCCGATGAGCATGCCAGCGGCCATCATCAGTTGGGGTCTATTGGTCGGCGCCTCCATCAAGCGGGAGACGCCGGTGACGACATCGAGGAGCGAGGTCGGGACCACTTTCATCGCGTCTCCTTGGGCCGTGGATCCACCAGCGCGCCGGTCATCCCTGGGGCTCCTCTGGTGGTATCGCTGCGATGGGGATGTCAAACACCGTGTAGGCACCAAGGCCGACTGCCACGGCCTTGAGGACCTGGCGTGCCAGAGGCAGGGTCATCGCTGGGCGCGCGTCTTTGAAGTCGAGGACGACGCGCTCGAGGAGCACCTGCAGGTCCTGACACAGCCACGTCTCCTCGGGGGTCAAGCGCTGATGGATGTCGAACCAGCAGGGCTCCGCGATGTCGTACCCGGTGAGACTCCAGGGGCTCCTCATGGCCCCTCCTGCACCCGCGGGTCCACCAGCGCGCCGCTGAGGGCGAGGCTCTGGATGGCCCGCATGAGGCTGGTTTCCAGCTCCGTCATGGCGAGGGAGCGCGAGCGGTTGGGCGGGCAGACGGTAAGGATCGCCGCGCCCAGGTCCACGTAGAGCACGCGGAGATCGGCCATCAGCTCCACGGTGCTCGGGTCGGTAACGGTGTGATAGAACAGCGTCGGGTAATCACGCACCAGCGGGTCAACATGGTCAGTCACGAGAGTCCTTTCTGGTTAATTGCGGCGCAGTTCGGGAGGCGCGACGTAGCTGCCGTCCCCGGTGTCTGCACAATCCTCGAGCCGGGTATGGGTCACGTAGACGCTGCCCTTGTGGAAGCGCAGCGTCATCTCGAAGCGGTGCGCCGACTCACACCAGAAGCGCAGCGTCACGATACTGCCGTAGTGCCAGCGGTCGATAGGGTCCTTCCAGTTGTCCACACCCCGGTGCGTCACTACGGTAAACGCCCCGAGCTGGTTCACCGTGCACACCTCGATGTGCGTACATTCGAACTGACAGACGGGACAGCAGAGGGTGTCCTCCAGGCAGAGGGGGAAGCCCTGCTGCGGTTCGCCTACGGGGATACGGTCAACGTCATCAGTCACGAGGGTCCTCCGTTGCGACGAGCTCCATCTGTATCGACTGCGGCCCCTGGAGCTCTTCGAGGGTCTGCAGTACCGCCTGCATCGCGGCGAGCTGAAAGTCGGCCCACGCCTGGGTCATGGATTTTTGGGCGATCAGGCGCGGGTAGACGCGCTGACGCAAGCTCAGTTCCCGGCGCACGCACGCCAGTTGATCGGCAAGAGAGACGGGCATCACCGGGGTCCCCGCCCCCAGAGGAATGAGCTGGTCGATGTCGATGACGTTATTGCCCAGGCGGGCCACCAGGCGGACCCGGATGGTCGGTGGGCCGGTGTGGTTCTGCTGGATGGCATGACTCAGGTGTTCCTGAAGCTGCTCCGCAATCTCGTGTGGGTTCATCGTGCCGGGTCTCCTTCGTGACAGGGTCAATGGTCGGACGGATGCGATCCCCTACTGTGGGACTGGCCATCGACTACCTCTTCGCCTTGAATCGGTCGATGTGTTCGTGGGATCAAAGAGCGGCTAGGACCTCATCCGTCACGCCGCAATCGGTGTCTCCTCTACGCCAGACCTAAGTGGCTCTGGCCGTTGCGCCGATTGAGCCAACCGGGCAAGGTTTCTTCAATGATCGTGATCCAGTAGGTGCCCTCCTCGGCATACTCCTGGCTCTTCTGGTAGTACACCGGGATGCCTTTCTCGCGGCACAGCCCTGCAAGGTAGCGCCCGTACTCTCGCTGCAGCGGCGGTGGCAGTTGGCGCTGCAGCTTGTGGATCGTCACGTACTGCCGGATGGTGAGCCACTGCTGGCCGCGCATGGCCAGGCGGGCGTTGGCATTGGCCTCGTCCGTCTGCTGGCTCAAGGCTGCGAGCTGGCGGCGATTGTCGGCCACGGCCCGCACCAGGGCGTGCATGGCCATGAGATCGGGGAAGTCCGTATCCTCGAGCCGGTTGTGCCGCTGGGCGTCCTGCCAGCGGGCCTCGCACTCGAGAAAATACTTCCGGACCTCATGACCCTTCTCCGTACTCGAGGCCATGCAGATATGCTTGGCTGCATCAAAGATGAAGGCGTACTCATTGCTCGGCCGGCCGCCTCGGGGGTTTTCCCCCTTGAGGGGGAAAACTACATAGTCCTCATTTTCAATCAGATGCAGGCGTTTGATCTGGGCTCGCACCCAATCCGAGTAGTCTTTTTGGACACCGAGAAACGCATGGATGTCCCGGCCATCCACGGTGAGAATCTGACGTCCACCGATCTGGCGTTCTTTGTACGGTATCAACTCATCCATCGCCATACTCCTGCTCAACAAGGGTGTCCAGGGCCTCGTTGCTTGCTACGCGGCATCTTCCTTCTGCTTTGCACACACATGAGGCAACCCCAGCAGGGGGGTTACGACGGCGCCCTTGCGCAAGCCCAGGGCGGGCTCGTCTCTCGTCAGGCGCATGACCAGCGCCCCGCACTTGCAGCGGCGAAAGGCCGGCTGGGGGGGCGTGTAGCCGCCGAACAGGTCAGGCTTCGCCATGGGCAGGCTCCTCGTACGGGGGGATGGGATCCCCGCCAGCGGCAGGACCTGCTCCAGACACAGCTCGCCATGGCTGCCACGGCCCTGCGTCCGCTCGCCAGCGGTACACGCTACGGCCATGGCCATGGCACGCGTGCCACAAACACCACGGCTACGGCGCGCCGCGCGAGGGCCGAGCACCGGGTGGGGGGTCTGGGTCTGTGAGGAAAGACCCATTTATCGAATAACGGCAATCGGGGTGCAGTAGGTTCAGTGTAGGAGTAGGTTCAGTAGGCGTCTGGGGGGAGCCCTGTGGATCGAGTTGACCGGACTAGCGCAGATAGGTAGAGTGTCAGCATGGGGTGGGATATAGGCGGTTGTGCGCCTCACGGCCCACAGAACGCACCCTGTCAGGAGGGATGTTCACATGCCGCACCAGAGCGGTGTACACACGCCCACGGCCCCTGTCCATCCGTCTCCTGTCTCTACCTATCGCAGCATCAACTGCATGCGTCTGGTCGGCGCCGTGCTGAGCGCGCTCCTGGGGCTCGCCGTCGTCCCTGGTTGGGCTTTAGATACGGAGGGGAACCGTGCAACCTTACGGGGACTCCTAGGGGTGAGAGTCGTCGTGGAGGATATCAAGCCTGAAATAGAACGCGCCGGGCTCACCAAGAGTCAGCTCCAAACCGATGTAGAGTTACGTCTCCGACAGAGCGGGATTCGTGTGTTGACCAAGGGGGAGGTTGTGCCGGGGCAACCTTATTTGTATGTACTAGTCCATGCACTCCTAGAACCAGGTGGGCTTTCTGTCTATTATACAGAGGTTGTATTGTGCCAAAACGCATACCTCGAAACGGGTAAGATAGTGTACGGGGTAACGACCTGGGATGTATCATCTCTTGGGACTGTTAGACGCACACGCCTCTCCCAACTCCGCAAGCTCGTCAGAGACAAGGTTGACATGTTCATCAGCGCCTATCTCAGCGTCAACCCGCGTCCTGCTGGCAGCCCACTACCAGCCCAGGCTGCCCCACCCCCAGCACCCCAACCGGCGCGGCGGACGCGCTAGCGCCTCTCCCACCACGGTCCCTTGGGATGCCAAGGGACCACCGCCCCTCACGCCTGCCTCTCGTCCTGCCCCAGCACCTCCCGCATCATGCTCCGGAACTCCTCGAGCGCCTCTTCTCCACCATCCCCCGTGCCCTGCTTCTGCCGACGTCGTACCTTCAGCACCGTCTCTGTACACCGCGCCAGCATCTGCCAGGTGGCCAGTGGGGGCTGCGCATGTCCCAGGACCAACCAATGCTCCACAATCACCCGCGCGAGCTGCTGCCAGGTGGCCTCCGCGGCGATGTCCCCGTGGTGCGTGAGGACCTCACTCACACGGGTCGCGAAGGAGGCCTGGGACGGGGTCCCCGGCTTGGTCGTGCGGACCAGCGCCAGGGCTTTGAGGGTGGCAGGGTCGGGCATCGGTCGCTCCTTTACCAGGAGAGGCGGTCACGCTGGGCAGGCTGCTGCGCGGCCTCCCACGTCAAGGTGAGGGACTGGATGTGCTGCGCCTGCACGTCGTGGGCTGGCGCTGGCTGCGTCCCGATGGGCAGGACCTCGCCGATGGCGTCAAAGTATGCGGCGGCTTGCCGACACTCACGGGCCACCATGGCAGCCAGGCAGCCGATGGGCGCAATCGCCCGCAAGATGTGCAGGCCATGCAGCCGCATCACACGTCCACCGCGGTGGGCATGCAGACTGCGGCCGAACCGGCTGTTCCCCACGGCTCCACGCTTCACCGCCGAGACAATGCCGGCAATCCGCAGCGCCCTCTTCGTCTGCTCCCGGATCGGCCTCGTGCGCTCCGCCTTCCTGAGCAACTGGTTCGCTTGCACGCACTGCTCCGGCGTGAGGCGATGGCGCTCCGGCGTGAAGCGAAACCCGGCCGGGCCACTGTCCCCTTGCTCTAGCGAAGCGCGCTCGGTCAGGCGAGCGCGATCGCGCGGGGTCAGGGGCTTCCGTGCCTGCGCCATGGCTCAGCGCCGGCGTCTGGGGCGCTCACGCCGCGGGCGGGGCGTGGGTGGCGTGCTGGGGGTGCGTGGTCGGGGGAGTGCCATACGGGTGCTCCTTCGTGTGGGGGGTGGCCCACGGATCTCACGGGTGTCTCGTGTCAGTACGGAGCCAGGGGCTGGCGCCAGCACCAGCCTACCAGGTGTGCGCGGGGCTGACAAGCCGGTGCAGGGGGCCTGCGCCCTCCCCCGCGCGCTTACACGTCGGGGGCGTCCGGCATGCCCGCAGCCTCGACCACGCCGGTTGGGGGCGGCGAGCAGTGCGCGCAGTGCCAGTGCCAGGGACCGAGATCCACGATGCCGGCGTTCAGCCAGCGGGCGCGGCCGCCACAGTACTGGCAGGGGGGCACATCCTGGCGTTCTTCGATGGCGATGGGTGCAGGCATCTGTGGGCTCCTTCAACCGGTGCGTGACGGGTGGATGAGATGGCCCCTCAGTCTACGCAAGCCGAGGGGGCACGTCCAGCGTGGTGGTTCATCCGGCGGCCTCGGTAACCATGCTTCCCAGCTGCACGGGCTGCACCTCGAAGCCACTGACGACCATTTCCCAGCTGTCCCCCTTCTGGCGCTTGCGCAAGCGGCCTTCAAAGAGCACCAGCCAAACCGTGCCACGACCTCCTTTACATTAGTGGGGACTTCCGCCGACTTTACCCCGTCGGTATTAGTGCGAAGAGCATGAGTTGTTGAGCAGGGAACGCGAGCCGAGCCGGACGCCTCAACCGCTGGGGACGATAGAGCACCAAGGCCTCCTGCGGGTTGAGCGGTATCAGCGAGCCCTGTGGCGAGGCAAAGCGTGTGGGATGCAAGATGCCATCGCGGATCGCAGTGACTTTGTGTGTGCGCCAATCATACCGGCAGTGATACTCGGCTCAGACGACATGGTCCAAGACGGCTCGGAGTTGCTCTCCGTAGACCCAGAGGAGCACTTGCGTGTGGGGGACGCCTTCCTCCATATAGAAGTGGTAGCTATGCAAGGTGACACACCCATAGCGATTGGTCGTCCGTGGGAACACCGCGCGCGAAAACTTGCGGGCCAACTCGTCCGGGCTGTACAGTCTGCCTTTGGCTTCGGCCAACACATGGATGGGAATCGGGGACGCAAAGCGCTCCTTGACTAACCCCTCATGGGCGGTCGTGTTATACGTCTGGATAAAGCGTTGATGGACCTGTTCTAACTCTGCGGGCGTCTGCGTTAAGGAGAACTGGTAGTCAAACAAACGCCGTTGGATGTTAAAGTGGGTCTCCATCAGGTTCTTATAGCTTTCGCCTTGCGTGCTGACAATGGGTATATGCTGAATCTGCAAGCGCCGACAGACGGCTTCAAACGCGTCGGAGGTGAAGGCCCCGCCACTATCCGAGATCACGGTTTCGGGGGCTCCATAGCGTAGACACGCCGTATAGAGCACTAACAACGCGGCCCAGGTCGCTTCAGAGGGGGCCATGGCCCCGGCCAGGATCGTCCGGGAGTACCCGTCCAGCATCACGAGACTCCACCACTTCACCCCATCCAAGGCGAAATCCATCATGCGGCCATCGATGAACCAATACTGGTGGGGACGCGAGGCTTTGTAGGGGTGGGGCTGTGGTGGCAGCTTGGGGCCTTTTCTGCGGACATGGGGGCTATCGTCATAGACCTCCTTGTTGAGGGCCATGATTCGCGCGACGGTCCGCACCGAAATCTCGGTGTGAGCCAGGAGGCTCCAGATGCGGAACTTGCCGGCATCGGGATGGCGTTTTTGGAGGTGATACACCTCGATCATCAGGGGCAGCCAGCCCTTGCGGGCAGGAGCTTTGGGCGCGCTGCTCTTGTCGAGCAGGCCGGCAAAATGCTCCGTCTCAAAGCGCGTGATCCAGGCATCGACGGTTGGACGCGAGACACGCAAGAACCGGCTGATGCTGATTTTCTCCCAGCCTTGCGCGTAGAGTTTGATGACCTGCAGGCGTGCTTGGTAGCGGTCCGGCTGGGCGTGGTACTCCCCGAGAGGCAAGGCCTCTTGCGTGGTCACGGCACTCTGGTGCCAGAGCCGCTGGGCGGTCTTGTGGTCGATCCGTTCGCCGAGCTTATAGAAGATGATCCCGACGAGTTCCCGCGCATGGAACCCTGCATACAGCGCTTTGAGGTGGGTAATCTCCTCAACCACCGCTACGGACACCCTGGGGGTTTGCTCTTTGGGGACGATCGCCACATCGTCCAGGAGCAGGCCGAGCATGCCCTGTTGCTGGAAGCGACGCCGGAGCTTCCGCACGGTTTCAGGATGGGTGTGCGTATCGTGGGCGCGTTGCCGGGCCGGACGATCTTCAAAGAGGATCAAGGGCCGGATGAGTTCATACCGCCATTGGATCTGATCGACAAAGCGCAGCTCCAGTTGCGCAAAGTCACTAGCCGCTTCCATGAGGGCTCCCTGTACGCAGGCCCACCTTGTCCCGCGCGGGAGGCGAGGAGGGGAGGCTCCCTGCATCGCCCGGAGCGGGTGCCTCATGCCTTGAGCGCGTCGACGGGCACGGCCTGCAGTAGGTGTCGGGCCTTGGCGTGGTGTTGGAGGAGGCGTATTGTAGCGCAGCGTGAGGAGGGGGACTATGGCCGCATGGCGGTTATCACGACTGCAACAGCGGATCTTGCGCTGGTTAGCAGCCGATCACCAGCGGACCAGAGGGATGATCGTGAGTAGCCACGAAGACCTCGCGAAGGCCCTACTGGCAGATAAAGGCAATCTAAGCCACAGCCTCCGCACGCTGGAAGAACGGGGGTGGATCATTATTGCTCGATCGCCTGGCGGCAAGGCGCAACACGTCACACTCACCCCGGAAGGGTCGCAAAGAGCCTCGGAAATGAGAAAAAAGTTGTGAATAAATGCTTACTACCATAAAAACAATGGATTGTCTAAGGCAATTGGCCTCTTCGATCGCGTGTCTGAGCCAGGGCTTTCAGGTTTCTGCCACTACAGGAGTCCAGATGAAGAGCCGACGGGTAAAGTCGGCGGAAGTCCCCACTAATGTAAAGGAGGTCG
>Ga0111538_10013296_pt1 | contig 10860 bp, 6 predicted proteins | sample SoiMethybrSBSTD1_FD_79669 | JGI IMG/M metagenome (GOLD analysis project Ga0111538, IMG submission 79669) | Bulk soil microbial communities from a Populus tree surrounding site in Tennessee, USA - Soil MetaG P. TD hybrid SBSTD1 (version 2)... | ecosystem: Environmental > Terrestrial > Soil > Tree... | reverse complement strand
GTGCATGACCTCGACCGCGAACTCGGCGTCCGGCCCGTGGCAGATCTCGCAGGACTCGACGCCGCTGTTGGTCATCGCATTGATGTGCGCCGTGGCTTCGGCCGAGTCGTGGCAGGCGTTGCACACCGCGCGCCACACGCGCGCCGGCTCGGTCTGGTCGGGATGCGTGCGGTCGCCGGGCTCCTTCCAGCCCTCGCTGCCGTCGCCATGGCACTTCTCGCAGCGCTTGACGCCGCCCGGCATCGCCGGGAACACGACCTCCTCGTAGCTCGACACCGCGCCGCCGAAGCCCACGACCTGGTAGCTGCTCGCGTTCGCGAGCTCCTCGCCCATGTGGATCTTGTGGAGCATCGTGCGGAAGTCGATCGTGACCCCGGTCGTCGGGATCACGGAGTTCGTGTCGTACTGCGGCCGGTCCTCGCTGCCCGACACGCCGTGGCAGAGCAGGCAGGCCTCGAGCCCCGCGCGGCCCAGGCCGTGGAAGGTCGGCGTCATGTGGCACGCGTTGCAGGTCGTGTTCGAGGCCACGATGTCCTCGGGCTCGATCGAGCTCGCGCCGGCGCCGTAGAGGAAATCCTTCAGCGAGGCCACCGACGCGCTGCGGTAGCTCTGCGTCTCGCCGAAGAGCGGCAGCTCGAGGTTGCGGTAGAGCCACAGCGAGGCCGTGTAGGTGCCGTCCTCGAAGGGCAGGCCGGCCCACTCGCCCCAGTCCTGGCCGAGGTCGGGCGAGTCGTTGGGCGGCGGCTGGTAGACCGTCTGCAGCGCGTCGCCCGCGTGCCGGTGCCAGCCGAAGCGGCCGTCGGTGCGGTAGCTGACGATGACCGCATTGCCAGCGCCGAAGGCCGCCACCGAGGTGACGGTGCCCGCGTCGCGGTCGAGCGTGTACTGGTTGCTCGCGCCCTCCTGGCGGAAGGCCGGCGCGCACTCGTTGACCGCGGTGCCGTTGCCGTGGGCGTAGCGCACCGGCGTGCGGAACCACAGCCGGGTGGCGCCCTCGACGAGCCCGACCGCGAGGTACTCGCGCGTGCCGACGCCGGTCCCGTTCTCGAGCACGACGGTGTCGCCGGTCGCGTAGCCGCCCGTCGAGGCGACGTCCGCGAATCGCGCCTGCGGCTCGAGCGGCGCGCTCAGCGTGGTCGCGTTCGTCACGCTCGCGGCAGGCACCTCCCACAGCGTCTGCCGGCCGAAGTAGACCGGCAGGTTGCCGGCGGTCAGCACCTGCCCGACCGCGCCGTTGCCGTCGCCGAGGAACTCGGTCGTCAGCTCCATGGGCAGCGTGAGCGTGTAGGTCGCGGCCGCGGGGACGACCTCGTAGTAGAAGCGGTCGGGCGCCGGGGCGGCGAAGGCGAAGGACGTCTTGCCGGCGACGATCGCGAACAGCACGGGGTTGGCGCCCGAACCCTGGAAGACCGTCAAGAAGACGGTGTTGCCGGCTGCGAAGGGCGTCGTCGAGACACTCACGTTGAAGGCCACCGTGCCGTCCGTCGATGTGAAGCGATTGCTCGCGCTGGTCGCGGCCGGCAGAGTGCCCGAGCCCATCGGGCCGTCCACCGAGCCGGTCACGGTGAAGTTCAGCGGTCCGCTGAAGGCCACGGTGATCTGCTGCGGCGCGGCCGCCGGGTCGAGGGTGATCGTGCCGATCGACGAGCTCGAGGGATTCGTGCTCGGCGAGCCCGGCAGCGTGCCGCTGCCCAGGCTGCCGCTCACTGAGCCGGTGACGTCGAAGTCCGTGGCCGACGTGAACTGCACCGTCAGCGTCTCGGCCGTCGCCGCGCCCGTCGGCACGACCTTGCTCATCGAGCCCTTGTTCGACGAGCTGGTGGACGCCAGCCGCCCCGAGAAGTCGTAGGGGCTGGGCGTGACGCCCGCGGCGCCGGTGTACGGCATCACGATCTGCCGCATGTTCGTCGGGCCGTCCATGATCGAGCTCGAGGAGTCCATCGTGGGCAGGTCGACGTCGTTGCCCGCGTTGTCCTTCAGCGTGAACTGGACCGTCGGCACGTCGCCGGCCAGGAAGCGGCCGCCGGCGCCGCTGCCGCCGCTGAGGTCCGTGATCTCGGCGACCACGCCCGCGTCGACGGCGGGATTCTCGAGCGGGTGTACATGCGCGTCGTAGACGTCGAGCGCGCTGCCCGACGCCTGGTGACAGGCGTTGCAGGCCGTCGCGCCGATCACCGGCATGGTCTGGCCATTCGCCTTGTAGGGCAGGTCCCAGTCGATGTCGTCGTGGCAGCTCCCGCAGGCCTTGCGGCTGGGCTGGGTCTTGTGCAGGTCGCCCTGCGCGGGCACGTCGGTGATCGGCCCGTCGCCGTCGGGATCGCCGTGGCACTTGAAGCAGGCGGTCGCGCCCCCGCGCATCGTGTCCTCGGTCGTCTTCTGTCCCGACGTCAGCGCGCTGTAGCCCTGGTCCTTGGGCATGGGCGAGCTCAGGTTCGGCCACACGGGATAGAAGACGTGGCTGAAGTCGTTGACGCTGTTGTTGAAGCCCACGAGCTGGTAGGGGTGCGGCGTCGCGGCGTAGTTGCGCGTGCCGTCGGGATTGGTCGCCACGCCCAGCACCGAGGGCAGATGCGCCCCGTTGTGGAGCTTGTGGATCATCACGCGGAAGTCGATGGTCACGCCCGGCGTCGTGCCCACGGACGCGGCGGGGTCGTTCTTGTCCTCGGCGCCGGCCGTGTGGCACATGGCGCACAGCACGACGCTGCGACGCCGGCCGCCATGGGCCTGCAGCTCGACGTGGCACTGGTTGCAGTTCGTCTGCGCGACGACCTCGCGCGGCTGCAGCGTGGCCGTGCTGCCGACCAGGAAGTCGGAGGTCGCGTTGCCGACGTCGTGGAAGCCGGACTGCGGGCCGACGGAGTAGTCCCAGGAGATGTACATGCCCACGGTGTAGGTGCCGTCGAGCAGCGGCTGGCCGGACAGCTCGCCGTCGTCCTCGTCGAAGGCCGTGGTGTCGTTGTAGGGCGGCAGGTAGGTGTCGGGGATCGGCACCGGGAAGGTGTAGGACCACAGGCCGTTGCCCAGGTAGGTCGAGCCGCTCGCGAGATCGGACTGCTCGGCGATCACGCGCTGGTAGTTGAAGGTGGGCCCCGAGACGAGGATGCGCGAGGTGGCCATCTCGTCGATGTCCCAGGCCTCGCCGTCGTCCTTGAGCAGCGTGAACTGCACCGTGATCGTGTCGCCGGGCTCGAACTTGGAGCCGGGCGCGTTGCCGGAGAGCGACGTGATCTCCGCGTCGACGCCGGGCGGGCTCTCGAACGGGGTCAGCGTGGAGTCGGTCGGCCCGGGCGGGCCGGCGGGGCCCGGAGGACCGGGCGCGCCGTCGCTGCCGTCGTCGCCGCAGCCGAGCGGCAGCAGGCCGAGCACGAGCAGCGCGGCCAGGCCGGCGGCGCGCGTCGCGCGAGGAAGGAGGGAGGCGATGGTCGTCATGACGAAACCTCGATTCCGCTGGAAGCTCAGTGGTGGCAGAAGGTGCAGTTGTCGCCGTTGTCGACGTGCGGCAGCGGCGCGGTGACCCCGTGGCAGGCGCGGCAGTCCATCGCCGCGTTGTGCGGGGGCACGGTGGGCATGGGCGGAGCGAGCGCGTGGCTGGGCGTGCCCTTGTGGCACGTGAAGCAGCTCTCGTTCTGCACGGGGATGTGGCAGGACAGGCAGTGCGTCTCGAGCGTGCTCGCCCAGGCGCCCTTGTGGCTGAGCGGCTGGTTCTCCTCGTGGCAGCGGATGCACGAGTCGGAACGGTGGCACACGAAGCAGCTGTCGCGGTCCATCGCGGCCTCGATGCCGTGGCCGCGGTTGTGCCAGAAGGCGTTGTGGCTGGCGGGCTTCTCGTCCTGGTGGCAGGTCACGCAGGTCTGGTCGGTGTGGCACAGCCGGCAGTCGTTCGCGGCGCCCGGCAGGTCGGCGCGCGCGGTCTGGCCGTGCAGGCGGTGCCAGGCCTGGTCGTGGTTGGCCGGCGGGTGCTCGGTGTCCAGCACCCGATGGCAGACGGCGCACTGCGTGCCGTCGGGCATGCCCGCCCGCTCGTGGCAGGACACGCAGCGCTCCATGCTCACGAAGAGCGTGTCGTCCACCGCCTCGCTCTGCTCGATGCCCTCGTGGCAGGCGTTGCAGGCCAGCCCGCTCGAGACGTGCGTCGAGTGCGAGAAGATCACGTCGCCCGTCATCGCCGTCACGTGCGCGCCCGCGAAGGCGCCGCCGGCGAAGAGCGAGGCGACCTGCCGCTCGGGCGGCTTGTCCTTGTCGAGCTCCTCGTGGCACAGCGCGCACTGGCCCGCCGCCACGGGACGCGGCTCGTCCTGCGCCTCGTAGTCCGCGTGGCAGTCGGCGCACTCGAGCCCCTCCTCGAGGTGCCGCGAATGGCTGAAGGTGGGCGGCTCGTCCATCCAGCCCAGCGACTGGAGCACGAAGCAGCCGCCGGCCGCGGCGATCGCCAGCGCGCCGGCGAGCAGGGCGGCGCGGCGCCGCCGGCGCCCTCGGGGCGCGGGCACGGCGGGCCGCGGGTCGGTGCCGTCGGCTGCGGTTCGGTCTAGAAGTTCCATGTCGAGCGCGCCGTGAGGGTGTTGAAGTCGCCGACGTCGCTGTCCTCGTGCTCGAACCCGAAGCCCCAGGTCAGGCGCTTCTCGGGCTTGTAGCGGAGCGCGACGTAGTAGGTCCGCACGTCGTCGCGCTCTTCGTCGAGGAGGAAGTCGTTCTTGTAGAGCTGGTAGTACGAGCCGATCGAGCCCCGGAAGATCTCGGAGAACTCGCGCGTGAGGTCGAAGCCCATCGAGTTCGAGTCCGTGCCGTTGCTGGCCCAGTAGTCGCCGGTCAGCGCGAGCGTGAGTCGTTCCAGGAGGAAGTCCTCGACCGTGCCGGTGAGGTGGTAGCGGTCGTAGTCGCGGTTGAAGTCGCCCTCGTCCTCGGCGTCGTCCACGCGGCGCAGGTCGGCCCCGCCCTCGAGCGAGTAGCCCGAGTCGAAGTACTTGCTGACGAGCAGGCGCGACAGGCTGTAGGGCTGGTACTCCTGCAGCGTGTCGAAGAAGGGGTCGAGCTCCTCGGCGAGCGAGCCCTCGCTCTGCATGAGCTCGTAGTAGCTGCCCTGCACCATCCAGCCGCTGTCGGTCGGCGTCCATGTCGCGCGCGCGTCGAACTGGCGCGGCGCGTTCTCGAGGAGCTGGTAGCCGCCGTGCAGGAGCAGCTCGCGGCCGAAGAGCTGCTGGACCTGCGCGGCCCAGAGATCGTCGTTCTCGTCGCCGAGCTGCTGATCGTCCTCGAGGTGCATGTAGTCGATGCGCGTCTTGCCGCCCTTCCACATCGAGTTCGACACGTAGGCGCCGGCGACCGCGTCGCCCGCCGGCGACGACTCGTACTCGTGCACCGTCCGGCCGACGTAGGCGCCGAACTGGTGGCGGTCGCCGCCCCCGGTCTCGGTGACGAGGCTCGCGCCGTCGAAGCGCGCGTAGGCCGGCGTGTCGTACAGCGACTGGCGGCCGACGCGCAGCAGGTCCAGGCCGACGTCGTGGAAGTCGACGTAGGCCTCGTAGAGGCGCCCGTTCAGGCTGTTGTCGTAGGTGTCCTCGAGCGAGAAGTATGGGGAATCTTCCCCAGCGCTCCCGTCGAGATCCTTCGACAGCCGGCCCAGGATGTACCCCGAGTACGGGTCCTTGTCGGGGTCGCCGACCGTCGCGCTGAGCAGCGAGTAGATGTCGTTGTCGTGGTCGCCGCCGCTCCAGCGGCCGATGTAGCGGCTCGTCAGCGAGCCGTCGATCGCGAGCGCACCCGGCTCCGCCGATTCCTCCTCCTCATCGGCCGGCTGCGCCCACTCCGGCTCGGGGAAGGGCTCGCCGCGGCGATCGGTCACCGCGTCGTGCACGGCCTGCTGCGCGGGCTCCTCCTGCGCGTCCGGCTCCGCGGCCGAGCTGTCCACGACCTGCGTCGACACCTGTCCGCCCTCCGACCATTCGTCCTGCGCGGCCGCCTCGTCCTGCGCACCCTGCGCGTCCTGCGCGTCCTGCGCGCCCGGCGCGTCTGCGGCCGCCAGGCTCGGCTCGTCGACGGTCTCGCTCGACGCGCACGCCCCGACGGAGACGCACACCAGCGCCGCCAGCGCAACCCTGCCCAGGGCAGACTGTCGTCTCGATCTGGAGCCCAGCACGGAACCACTCTCGGGAGTGTCGCAGCCTGCACCTACCGTACTTCGTACCACACCGGTGCAAACTGCGTGCCGTGAGCCTCGATTCGACGCGAATGAGCAGCGGCGCGCTCCCATCTCGCGCGCGCGGCGCATCACGACGACAGGAACTTCTGCATCTGCGCGCCGGTCACGACGCCGCCGCGCTTGCCGATCCACTCGGCGTTGCCGGGCCCCCACGCCTCGTCGAGCAGGACCTCGAGCGCGCGGCACGTGCAGCCGCCGGGGCACCCGCAGCCCGACCGCATCGGCGGCGGCTTGAACTCGCTCTTCTCCGGCAGCCAGCAGGTCCCGTCGAGCGCCTTGCACGCGCTGCACAGGTCCTCGCGCGTGCCGCAGTGCCAGGTGTAGTACGCGACCCTCGCCTGCTTGCCGAACTTCCTCGAGAGCCAACCCACGCTATCGCCTCCCGGACTCGCCGCGCCACAGCGTGCGAGCCGCCTCGGCGTCACTGTCCCACACCTGCAGGCTGCCGTCGGCCGTGGCCGAGACGATGCGCCGCCCCGTCGCGTCGAAGATCACGCCGCGCACGGGCTCGCCGTCGCCGCGCAGCACGATGAGCGACTCGCCGGTGCGCGTGTCCCACACGCGGACCGTGTGGTCCTCGCTGGCCGACGCGATGCGCGTGCCGTCGGGGCTGATCGCCACCGAGTCGATGCCGCGCGAGTGGCCGCGCAGCACGCGCATCGCCGGCGCGTGCTGGGCCGTGGACCAGAGCCGGACGGTCTGGTCGTCGCCGCCCGTGACGACGAGCTGCCCATCGGCCGAGAGCGCGACGGCCGTGACCGCGCCCTCGTGCCCGTCGAAGACCAGCGCCTCGCCGCCGCTCTCGAGGTTCCACAGCCGGGCCGTCTCGTCGAGCGAGCCCGACACCGCGCGCCGGCCGTCGGACGAGATCGCCAGCGCGGTCACGCCGCCGGTGTGGCCGCGGAGCTCGCCCTCGGCCCGGCCGGCGCCGTTCCACACGCGCACCGTGTTGTCGTTGCCGCCCGTGAGGATGCGCTGGCCGTCGGCCGCGATCGCCGCGGCCAGGACGCGGTGCTCGCCGCCGTCGAGCGTGGCGATCTCCTTGCCGCTCTCGACGTCCCACAGCCGCGCCGTCAGGTCGTTGGCGCCGGTGACGGCGCGCGTGCCGTCGGCGTTCACGCCCACGGTGTTCACCGAGCTCGTGTGCCCCGCGAGCATGCCGACGAGCCGACCCGTCGCCGCGTCCCACACGTGCACGCGCGCGTCGCCGCCGCCGGCGAGCATCCGCCGCCCGTCGGCCGAGAGCGCCACCGACGTCAGGTCGGTCGAGCCGCTGCGCAGGACCGCCGTGGCGGTGGTCGATTCGATGCACCACACGCGCGCGAACTCGCCCTCCGCGCCCGCCGCCAGGCGCGTCCCGTCGGACGACAGCCCGACCGCCGAGGCCCAGCCCGCCTGCGCCGGCAGCACCGCGATCGTCTTGAGCTCGGGCACGTCCCACAGGCGGATCGTGCGGTCCTCGGCGCTCGACGCCGCGCGGCGGCCGTCGGCCGACAGCGCCACGCCGCGCACCGCTCCCTCGTGGCCGTGCAGCACGCCGCGGTTCGTGCCGCTGCGCGCGTCCCACAGGCGCACCGTGCGGTCGTTGCTGCCCGACGCGACGACGGTGCCGTCGGCCGACAGCGCGATGCAGCCGATCCGGCTGCTGTGGCCGGGCAGCGTCTGGACGATCTGCGGCTCGGCCTGGCCCAGATTCCACACGCGCACGCGCTGGTCGCTCGAGCCCGTGGCCGCGCGCCGGCCATCCCCGGAGAGCGCCACGCTGTCGATGCGCTCGCCTGCCACCTCGAGGCGTGCGGCGAGCGTGCTGCTCGCCGTGTCCCAGACCCAGGCCGAGCGCTCGCCGCCCGCGCAGGCGACGCGCGAGCCGTCGCCGCTGATCGCCACCGACAGCACCTCCTGCTCCGGCCCGGTCAGCGTCGAGAGCAGCGCGCCGCTCGTCGTGTCCCACAGCCGCACGGTCTTGTCGCGCGAGCCGGTCACCGCGCGGCGGCCGTCGGCCGACAGCGCCGAGGCGTGGATCAGATCCTCGTGGCCGAGGAGCTGCGCGAGCGGCTCGCCCGTGTCCGCGTCGTGCACGGTGAGCGACTTGCCGGCCTCGCAGAGCAGGCGCCGCCCGTCGCCCGAGAGCGAGATCGCATCCATGATCGAGCCCTGCGACGGCACCTGGCTGAGCACGGGCGCGAGGCGGAGCTGAAGGTAGTCCCACTCCCAGCCGCGCCAGCGCTCGGGGCACACCGCGAGCACCTCGGCCGCCTCCTCCGGCCGGCCGCCCTCGAGGTGGATCGTCGCGAGGCGGATCTGGCTCAGGTACGACTGCCACTCGGCGGCGCGCCGCGCCCCTTCGGCGTCGGCCGTGGCCCTGACCGTCTGCGCCTGCAGGTGCTCGGCCTCGAGGAGCGCCAGCTTGAGCTGGCTCGCGGTGCGGTCGCGGAAGTAGGCCGTCGTCGCCAGCCAGCCCACGATGCCGACGAGCGCCGCGCTGCCGATGATCGCGATGGCCGCGTTGCGCCGGAACCAGCGGTTGGTGACGGCGATGCGCCGGGGCTCGATGAAGCCCTCGCCGTTCGTCCTCTCTCCAACCATGCGCGACTCCCGGGGACGGGGCCCGATTCTAGGCCGCCGAGCGGCCGACTTCACCCACGCGCAGCCGGACGGCCATCGTCACGCCGACACGGTGACGACCGCCGTGCCGCTGGCCGTGACCATGAGCATGCCGTTCTGCTGGCCGAGCACCTCGTAGTCGAGGTCGACGCCGACCACCGCGTCGGCGCCGCGCTCGGCGGCCTGGGTCTGCATCTCGAGCAGCGCCGCCTCGCGCGCGTGCTGGAGCACGGCCTCGTAGCTGCCCGAGCGCCCGCCGACGATGTCGCGGATGCTCGCGAAGATGTCGCGAAACAGGTTGGCGCCGACGATCGCCTCGCCCGTGACGATGCCCTGGTACTCGCGGATGCGCCGGCCCTCGAGGCTGGGCGTCGTGGTCACCACGACCTGGGCCGGGTTCATCGGCGCTCGGCCCGCTCGGCGCGCCCGCCGCCGTGCCCCGCCAGGTGCTCGATGAGGTCGAGCTTGGACAGCAGGCCGATGAGCTTGTCGTCGTCGTCGAGGATGATCGCGGTCTCGCCCCGCAGGAAGACCTCGGCCAGCTTGCCGGCCTCCTCGTGCAGCCGCACCGTGCTGACCCGGCGGCACATGACCTCGGCCACCACCGTGTCCATCGTGCAGCGGTCCTCGAAGAGCGCGCCGAGCACGTCGGTCTCGGTGATCAGCCCGACCAGCTCGCCGTGGTCGGCCAGCACGGGAAGCTGGCTGATGCCGTGCGTCTTCATGCGGCCCACCGCCGCGCCGACCGTGTCGGCCTCCGACACGGTGTGGATCTTGCGCGGCCGCATGCCGCGCACGAGGTCGCCGATCTCGCCCTGCGCCCAGGGCTCCTCGGCGAAGCCGTTGTCGGCCATCCACTTGTCGCCGATGAACTTGGTCATGTAGTTGCGCACGCCGTCGGGCAGGATCGTGAGCACGCGCTGGCCCGGCTTCATCTTCTTCGCGTACTCGAGCGTGGCCCACACGGCCGAGCCGCTGCTGCCGCCCACCAGCAGCCCCTCGCGGCGGATGAGCTTGCGCGCCACGCGGAAGGACGGGCCGTCCTCGGTCTTGATCCACTCGTCGACGAGCTCGCGCCACATCACGTCGGGCACGAAGTCGTAGCCGATGCCCTCGACCTTGTAGGTGCCGACGAAGTCGTCCTTGAGGCCCGCGATGATCGAGCCCTTGGGGTCGACGCCGACGATGCGGCAGTTGGGGATCTCCTCCTTGATGCGCTTGGCCACGCCCGACATCGTGCCGCCGGTGCCCACCGTGGCCACGAAGGCGTCGAGCTTGCCGTCGCAGGCCTCGATGATCTCGCCCGCCGTGGCCTCGTAGTGGATCTTGGGGTTGTCGGCGTTCTTGTACTGGTCGAGGATGCGGCTGCGCGGGATCAGGCGGTTCAGGCTGCGCGCGACGCCGATGTGCGACTTCGGCGAATCCCAGGCGGCCTCGGTCGGCGTGCGGTGGATCTCGGCGCCCAGCGCCTCGAGCACGACCTGCTTCTCGCGCGACATCTTCTCGGGCAGCGTGATGATCAGGCGGTAGCCCTTGACCGCGGCCGCGAGCGCCAGGCCGATGCCCGTGTTGCCCGAGGTCGCCTCGATGAGCGTGTCGCCCGGCTTGATCTCGCCGCGGCGCTCGGCCTCCTCGAGCATGAACACGCCGATGCGGTCCTTGACCGAGCCGCCCGGGTTGAGGAACTCGCACTTGGCGAGGACCTCGGGGGGCAGGCCGCGCGCGACGTGCTTGAGGCGCACGATCGGCGTGCCGCCGACGACGGAGAGGATGCTGTCGTGGATCTTCGCCAAGGGGGCCTCCGCTGCCGGGGTGCTCGGCGATTGTAGCCGCGCACGACGCGAGTTCCTGGCGGTGAGGCGCTTGGTCCGCCGCGCGGCGGCTGGCATCCTGTCCTGATGCAGGCGGCGCTGGTCGTCTTTGCGCTCGTCTACCTCGGCATGCTGCTGGGCGGGCTGCCGGGGCTGCGCCTCGATCGCACCGGCGTCGCGCTGCTCGGCGCGATCGCGCTGCTGGCCTGGGGCGTGCTCACGCCGGCGCAGGCGCGCGACGCGATCGAC
>Ga0111538_10013294_pt1 | contig 10860 bp, 10 predicted proteins | sample SoiMethybrSBSTD1_FD_79669 | JGI IMG/M metagenome (GOLD analysis project Ga0111538, IMG submission 79669) | Bulk soil microbial communities from a Populus tree surrounding site in Tennessee, USA - Soil MetaG P. TD hybrid SBSTD1 (version 2)... | ecosystem: Environmental > Terrestrial > Soil >... | reverse complement strand
CACGATGAATAAATCAATCCAAATATTTATCTTCCGTGATATGTCAGTTATGAAGGAACGAGTGTGGCAGATCTGCGGCGGAGGTCAGGTTGATGGTGGATGTCTTCAAAGACTGCAGTGATCATCAACTGAACTTATAACTATATTACCCATATAAATTGTAGCTATGAAAATTTTAGTCGTCGACGACGAGAAAGACACCCAGACCCTGTTTGAGCAGCGGTTCAGAAGGGAAACGAAAAGCAGGCTTGTTGAATTTGTTTTTGCTTTTTCCGGGGAAGAAGCGCTGGAGTATTTAAAGCTACTGGAGCATGAAGCAGTTCTTATCTTATCGGATATCAATATGCCGGGCATGAGTGGACTTGAGCTACTCGGCCGTATCAAGAAGAAATTCCTTACGCCGCCTCCTGTCGTAATGATGATAACAGCCTATGGTGACGCCGAGAACTTTAGAATGGCTAAACAATTGGGTGCTGATGATTTTTTGACCAAGCCTGTTAACTTTATCGAATTGAAACAAAAACTTAACCTCCCTAGCTAATGGCGAAGATCCTTGTGGCCGATGATGAGGCCGACTTTGAAGTGCTGATCAGGCAAAAGTTTCGTCAGAAAATTCGGGAGCGTGAGTATGAATTCGTGTTTGCTGTTAATGGCAATGACGCGCTGGATAAATTGAATTCGAACCCTGATATCGATATTGTACTGAGCGATATCAACATGCCTGAAATGGATGGACTTACCTTGCTATCCCGGATAAACGATCAATGCCCCTTGATAAAATCAGTTATTGTTTCCGCCTATGGCGATATGCATAATATTCGTGCGGCGATGAACCGGGGGGCGTTTGATTTTATTACCAAGCCCATCAGCTTTGACGATCTGCAGATAACCATTCAAAAAACAATGAAGTATGTCGATCAGATTCGCGAAACGTTAAAAGCCATTAAAGAGAATAATATTCTCAAAATGTACGTAGACGAAGCGGTACTCAAGTTCATGGGCAGTCGCGAGTACGAATCATCACTCCTTGCAAATGAAACATTGGAAGCAACGGTCGTGTTTATTGACATCTGCAGTTTTACTTCCATAAGTGAAAAAGAAAGCCCGGACACAGTAGTCAAACTTTTGAACAATTATTTTGATATCATCGTAAAGGAAATTATTAATCAGGGTGGTTATATCGATAAGTTTATAGGCGATGCTATTATGGCGGTGTTTCGTGGCGATTATCACCTCGACAGAGCACTGGACGCATCCCTTTCGGTTCGCGCTAAAATTTCCACACTACCAAATGCCTATAGCTTTAATCCTCAGGTTGCCATTGGAATCAACAGTGGTGAAATGGTCTCGGGCAATATTGGATCGGTCACGCTAAAGAGGCTTGATTACACAGTCATCGGAGATACTGTAAACACTGCACAGAGACTTCAGTCGGTGGCGGCCCCGGGTCAAATTATCATTAATGAGCCATGCTTCAACAAAATAAGCGCATCATTTCATTGCGTGAAAGTCAATGAGGTGTTATTGAAGAATAAGGAAAAGGCTGTCACAATTTATAATGTGTTGGCTTGAATTTTATCCTTTGATCTAGGGACCAATTTTGGTAGAAAATAAATCAACCTCGAAGCGAATCCCGTCAGGGATGAAATGTAACCTATTCAGTTTTAACTATCACCTCGCCATTTTTCTCCCAGACCGCCAACATGGTTTTGTCGGAAAGTTCAACGACTGACAGCGAAGTTCCTTGTCCAATTAAAGTTGTTTGTTCATTCAACCGATGTACCATCAAATCCGATCCCGTCTCCCAAGTCACTATATTACCCTTCATACCAACCCTTCGGCCTTCTCCGATCTTTTGCTCCTGTTGACCCGGCTGAACATAATATACAATACCTTCTCGTTGCCATGCTGTTTCAATTGTGTTTCCATTCAGTGACAGACCGCCACCATCCATAGGGCATCCTTTTAAGGGCCATGTTCCATTTCCTAGTTTCTGCGCTGGGCTGAAATTTTTCCCTTTATCTTTTGAAATTGTGAGATACAAATCCCGGGACCCCTTAAGCCAATTTCTAAACATGACGGCAACTTTATTTCCATTTACCTGAACCGAGGGCTTACAGCATTCACACACATGACTTTCGGGAGACATGTACGCGAATTTATTCGTTGACCATTGTTTGTTTCCGTTTAAGGTAGCGAAGCAGATATTATTTTTTTGCCCGAGGCGCAGGTCCAGCCAGACTGCATAAAAATTATTGTTGTCATCTGCAGCAAGACTCGTCAGGCCCTCTGGTGCTGAGCCATCAACATCGTTTACATTCTTGACTTTAGTCCATTTACCTGATTTGTGATCGAGCCGGAAACTGTTGATGTTTCCTTTCTTATCCATGGCAGTCACCATCGAATAATCTTTCGAACTTGCGAGTTGTGGGCCGCGTGTCATCCCTAAATGCATCTCAGGGACGCGAGCGACCAAAACCGGTGGTGTAAATGTTTTTCCATTGTCATCAGAAGAAGAAAAAAAGATTTGGTCCTTCTTACCAAAGACAAGTCTGACAACACCTTCATTATCTACAGACGCTTGAGGTTGCTCGCCATCTGCTAAAATGGTCTGAGCGTATGACGAGGGGAGATTTGTTACTATGAATACCAATGTAAATGCAAAGAACTTCATATTTATTTTTGGCTATTGCTTCACAAGTTGAACTACATCCACACTAGCTTTCTGCTTTCTGCTTTAAGCTTTCTGCTTTAAGCTTTAACCTGTCAGCTGTTGTAATGCAAAGTTAGGCACATTCTTTTGAATCCGACAATTAAGCTGATCAGGTGATTAACGTACCTATCAACTATTATTTCACATAGTATGGATTGGAAAAAATTGCATGGCGTTAAATCATTCCGGTTTTGATTTTAATGTTTATCATGTTTGAGAACTACTTGCGATTATTAAACTCGGACCGATTTTATTAAAGAACGTCATCGTATCGCCTTCGTGCATCGCATCCACTGTAGAGAATAAAGTATTAACGACTTGACAATTCGGTTAATACTGTTAAATTTAAGATGCCTAACCTCCTTCATGTCTCAACATCGTCAGCTTTCGGCTATTCTGTTCACCGATATTGAGGGATATACTGCCATCATGCAGGAGAGTGAGCAGGCGGCCATGACCCTGAGACACCGGCATCGGCAGATAATTCAAGAAGAGCACAAAAATTTTAATGGCCGCATCATACAGTACTACGGGGATGGGACACTAAGTACCTTTCAAAGTATTATTGAAGCTGTGCAGTGTGCGTTATCGATGCAACAACAATTTTTGCAAGCGCCGACTGTTCCCGTCAGAATGGGGTTGCATGTCGGAGATATCATCTTTAAGGAAGATGATATTATTGGGGATGGCGTTAACCTTGCTTCGCGAATTGAGTCTCTCGGTGTGTCGGGAAGTGTTTTAATCTCAGACAAAGCAAATGACGAACTTCACAACCATCCTTTCCTGAAGACGGTATCGGTTGGTGTCTATCCACTTAAGAACATTAAGCGTTCTGTCGAGGTCTTTGCACTTAATCATGAAGGGCTGGTGATCCCGAAACCAAACTCGCTCAACGGAAAGACAAAACACATTGAGTCCGATGCATCAACCCAAGACAAACCGCATTTGCATACAGCGCCAGCGAAAACTATTCCGTTAAAAAGTGTTGCTGTTTTACCCTTCGTAAATATTGGAAATAACATTGACCAGGAGTATTTCAGCGATGGGATGGCGGAAGAGATCATCAACGCACTTACACATTTAAAAGATCTAAAGGTCGCCGGACGAACGTCCTCTTTTCAGTTTAAGAATAAAGATGTTGACCTTCGCGAGTTGGGAAAAAAACTTGGTGTGTGTACTGTATTGTCGGGAAGTGTTCGCCGGCAGGGCAACTGGCTGCGCATTACGGCACAATTGATCAATATAGAGGACGGCTATCAATTGTGGTCGGAGAAATACGATCGAGAGATGGACAACGTGTTTGCCATTCAGGATGACATCGCGCTGGCCATCACAAGAAAACTCAAGCTCACTTTATTGAAGAAAGATCATGAGTTGATTACCAAATGCCCTACTAAAAATACGGAGGCCTATGAACGTTATCTGAAAGGCAGGTTTTACGTCACCCGCCGGGGTGCCTGGATAATTACGGCGCTGGAATGTTTTCAACAAGCGGTTGCATTGGATCCTGAATTTGCCCTTGCCTACGCTGCCGTCGCCGATGCAAACCTTTTAATTGCCTCATATGGTCTGGGCCAGTCAAGGAGCATGCTTGCGCAGGCGAAACACTCAGCGGAGAAAGCAATAGCGCTGGACCCTTCGCTTTCTCAACCTTATTGTGCCCTTGGATATTACTACGCCTGCTCTGAATGGAACTGGGCGCAGGCGAAAGAAAATTTTCTAAAATCTATAAGCCTCAATCCGCGATACGCGGAAGGCCATTTCCGATATGCATGGAATTATCTTGCCTGTGTCGAAGGTAAATTTGAAGAAGCCGAAAAGCATGCATCAGCGGCAATCCAGCACGAGCCCCTTAGCTCACTTTGTTATGCGATGTACGCTTTTATTCTCCATGGCGCGGGCAAGTTCAGCGAGGCCCTAAATGCGAGCAAAACGGGAATTGAACTGGACGCTAATTCATTTCTATGTTGGGTCAATGCGGGCGTCTCCCAAATTGCATTGGGCCAATATGAAGACGCGATTTTTTCCTTCGAGTCTGTCTTGAGACTTTCCGCTAAACAAATCATGCCCATTCATGGGCTGATCTGGGTATATTGTCTTACAGGACGAAAAGATCAGGGATATTTGCTGATGAATGAATTGAAAGAAAAATCGAAAAGTGAATATGTAGCTCCCGCGTTTACAGCGATATCTGCAGCTTACCTGAATGAAGTGGACGAAGCTTTTGATTATCTGGAAAAGGCGTATGCCGAGCGCGATCCAGCTCTGCTCGTCCTTAAACATGCACGATGGGTTCCATTGAATTTAAGAAAGGATTCACGTTTTCAAAGTCTTTTAAATAGAATAGGATTTGGTGAATAACCTTATCGCCGACATCTCGGCATGTGTACGTAAGTCACAGATTGGTCCTTTTCTGCCTCGCGCTGAACTTGATAATCAGCTTCTAATTCGGAGCGCGGATCATTAAGACATACGCACAAGCTTTACGCTGTGGGCTGTCAGCTGTAAGCTTTTTTATCAATAACTGAAAATCCTGACGTTCACACGACCTTGTCAGGTGGAACAAGCGCGGGAATTACTAATTTTAAGTTGTTAAATAAACGTAAGCTATGGGCGAAACCGGATTTTTGTGGGTTGGATTTAATGCATTTGTTCTGATCATGCTTGCGCTCGACCTTGGCGTTTTTCATCGGAAAAGCCATGAGGTTTCTTTGAAGGAAGCGCTGACATGGACTGGTGTTTGGATTACGCTCGCGCTGATATTTAACGTTTTAATATATTATTACTTCGATAAGGAACACGCTGTACAGTTCCTGACCGGATACCTCATAGAAAAATCGCTTAGCATTGATAATATTTTTGTTATCATCCTGATCTTCTCCTTTTTTCAAGTCCCTTCGTTATACCAACACAAAGTTCTTTTCCTTGGGATTCTTGGTGCTTTAGTGATGCGGGTGATTTTCATCTTTGCAGGACTTGAACTTATTCAACGCTTCCACTGGCTGATCTATATCTTTGGCGGTTTTTTGATTATCACGGGTATTCGCATGCTATCGGCCAAGGAAACTGTAGTAGATCCTGAGAAAAACTTTCTTGTCCGAATGATCCGGAAGATCCTTCCTGTGACAAGCCAATATGATGGCGATAAATTTTTTACAAGGGTGAACGGATCCCTTTGGGCCACACCGTTGTTTCTTGCACTAATTGTTATTGAGGTTACTGATTTGATTTTTGCTGTCGATTCGATTCCTGCAATTCTGGCAATATCTGAAGAGCCCTTCATCGTATATACTTCGAATGTATTTGCTATTCTCGGCCTTAGGTCTTTGTACTTTGCACTTGCGGGCATCGAAAAGTATTTCAAGTACCTTAAGTATGGGTTGGCGTTAATCCTTGTTTTCGTTGGTTCGAAGATGGCAATAGCGAATTGGTTTAAAATTCCTGTCGACATATCGCTGCTGGTGATTGCAGCGATTCTGGTCGTGTCTATGGTTGCATCGGTACTTAAATCCAGGAAGGAAATAAAGGATAAAACGACGAAACAAGGTGGTGATGCAAATACTTTGCAAAAGAAGCAGGCAAATCCGCAAGGAATTAAACACAACTAAATGCCTGACCACACGTTGACTCGTCACAATAAAATCGCAAACAACCAGTACATCAATATTATAAATATTAATAGGTAATCAACCCTCGGATTCTCCGCATTCGGCAACAACGTTCTTTCTTCTTTTATCAACTTCTTTTATCAGCTTGTTTTCAAAAAATTCCAGCGATTTGATGTGATTACCGTCTTCATCAAACACTTTAAAATCCCCCTCACGACTTCCCCATAAAAACATACCCTCGCTCAGCAAATTTCCATTCCGATGATAACTGGAAAACAGTCCATGCTGAACGCCATGTTCATAATGCTCTTCGAACATTAATTCGCCTGTATCATAAAATTCTTGCCAACAGCCGTGTTTATTATCATGTAGGTAGTTCCCCACAGAAATCAGGACAGCATGTTTATTAAATTCCTTCCATGTCCCTTCCTTCGGGAGAATTTTTTTTTTGCCAAAAAATGTAACAAACATATCTCGTCTGGTTAATAACATCTATTCATACGCTTCGCAACGCCAAATTCCCATGTGTCTTCCCGGCAGTTGACATGTGTCAGCTTTGGAGCAGCTCGTACAGAGACTCCGTTGCCCTGAAGCCTCCCGGGGAGCACCTGGAGCTTCACACAATTGATGAAGCTCACATTGAATGATTATTTTATTTGTTTCTTTTCGATAGAAGCATTTGCTTGCAAGGCCACAGTTGGTACAAAGACCTTTCAGTTCATTCAGTAATAAATCCTCAATCAGTGCTAATGGCTGCATAGATGCTCCCTCCGAAACATTCATTCAAAATGCATACCATCATCTTTCGTTGTATAGAGGTCAACTACCCAATAATTTTTTAGAAATGGTGGTGAGGTTTGTATCAGTGGTACCTTTTACCCCACTTACTTGGATGCCTTAATCTTTTTTAGTTTATCCCGAAGCGTTTTACGATCTATGCCCAAACTGATGGCGGTTTGCGAAATGTTATTCTTATTTGCCGCCAATGCATCTTGAATATATTCGCGCTCCACATCTTCAAGTTTTCGACCAAGGCCTTTGCCTCGTCTGCCTGAAAAACGAAATGACTCCGGGAGATCGGGTATGTCAATGGTAGTGTCCTCGCACATGATCGCCAGTCGGTGTACAAGGTTTTGGAGTTCCCTCACATTACCGGGCCAGGCATATTCCTTTAACGCCTGTATAGCTTTATTCGTAAATCTCATGGCAGGTTTTGCCAGCTCTTTCACATATTTTGCAAGAAAGAAATTGATCAATTGCGGTATATCCTCTCCTCGTTCGCGTAATGGAGGTAGATCTATTGTTATGATATTCAAACGATAATACAAATCCTCTCGAAACAGTCCTTTTTTTACCAATTGCATGAGGTCAACATTTGTGGCTGCGACGATTCGCACATTCACCTTGAGCGTCTTCTTTGATCCAACCATGTAGAATTCTTTCTCCTGAAGCACGCGTAAAAGTTTTGCCTGCATCGCTAAGCTCGTATTGCTAATTTCGTCGAGAAAAATGGTTCCACCGTCTGCGGTTTGGAAGAACCCAGCACGCGTTTCCATTGCGCCGGTAAACGCTCCCTTGATAAAGCCAAATAATTCACTCTCCAACAAAGCATCGGGGATTCCGCCACAATTAACCGGGACAAATGGTGCTGCCGAAACTGAGCCTGCATAGTGCAGGGCCCTTGCTACCAATTCCTTTCCTGTGCCACTTTCTCCATAAATTAGAACCGTCGCATTTGTTAATCTTGCTTTATTGATGGTATTAAAAACTTTCTTCATACCATCAGAATCTCCGATAATGCCGAAATTCTGCGGCGGAGAATTGTCGGATTTTCCGCTGGTTCTTTTTGTCTTATTCAGCACCCTCTCTACCGATGCAAACAATTCGTCATCCGTGAATGATTTCACCAAATATTCCTCTGCTCCAATTTTAATGGATTCAATAGCACCTTGTATAGAAGGGAACCCGGTGACCACAAGAATTCCAATTCCCTTATAGTTTTCTGAAGCGTGACGTATCAATTCAATCCCATTTTCGCCAGGCATTTTTAAATCCGTTATTAGAAGATCGATACTTACCGATCCTAACACCTGAATCGCGGATTGGACATTATTAGCAGCATAAATTTGATAACCCTTAGATTGAAGATTTCGCTTGATGAGTTCAATACTTTCAGGTGAATCGTCAACCACCAGTACATTGATCTGTGTAAATTGTTTCGTCTTCATATCATTTCTTTCCCTGCTTCAGCGGTAAAACGACTTCAAATTTTGACCCTTTACCAGGAACGCTGTTGACCAGTATTTTTCCTTTGTGTTCTTCGATTATACCCTGCACAACAGAAAGTCCTAAACCCGTTCCTTGACCCACCGGTTTAGTTGTAAAGAATGGTTCGAAAATTCTTTTTTTCACGTCATGTGACATGCCACTTCCTGTATCGCTTACAATGAGACTCACCTGACCATTCTTGCGTTTCGTTGCTACCGTTATTTTACCACCACCCTCCATGGAATGAATGGCATTTGTAATTAAGTTTACCAATACCTGACTTAGTTGAACCGAGTCGGCCTGTATATCTGGTAAATGTTGATCAAGCTGCTCCACTATCGTAATCCCCCGACTTTGATAACGTACATCCATAAAATACAAGATGTTTGAGACAATACGATTGAGGTTAACGGGACTGATCTGTCGCGGCATCTGCCTGGAAAAGATCATCAGTTTTTTGATAATCTCCCTTGTATAAAGTGAAGCTTTTATAATTCTGTCAATATCACTATCCTGTTGTTCCCTTAATCCACCATTCTTTTTAATCAGTTGTGCGAATCCAAGTATTCGGCCCAACGGTTCATTTAATTCGTGCGCGATCCCTGCTGATAGTTCACCTACAAACGCCAGCCGTTTGGAATGCTGCAACTGCATTTCTAATTTCTTATTATTCTCTTCTACATTCGCACGTTTAATAAATAGTGACAATTCTCTTGCAACAATCTTAAGCAGGTTCTTCTCTTCTATCAAGAATAAATTTTTGTTATCTGTTTTTTTTGAAGCAGGCCTATACCCCACTTTAATGATGCCATCCTTTTTTTTTCCAATACCTATATTCGACGATATAAAGTATTTACATTTTTCAAATTCCTTAGTAGCATAATTTCTTTTCCCCTCGGTAATACTAACTTCGGCAAGTTTCGGATACTGCATGGCATGCGGAAGTATTTCTAATGTCCTATTTAAAATAATGCTGACATCGTTGCCTGCCTTCAACGCGATTCTTGATAAGTCGTAAAGGCATTTTAATTCCTTTACTCTTTCCTTGAGTTTTACATCAGCGCTATTCATGGGGCAAAGATATAAAAAGGCAATAACGATCAAGCCTGCCAGTGATTCGAAAATGCGGGTCGGTGAGGAGATTCTACCCACCGGGTATTTCTTAACCAATATGCTTAACCATCCACCGACCTTCTGCCTTCCAAAGCCGCATTTGTCTGGCACGGATAATGCCAAGTCCTGATGAAATCTACTGCGCTATGGAAAAGAAAATGGTAATAACGATTAATGATTACCAACGATTATTAGGTTTAATAGAATTTGCCTCAATGACTGGTAGGATGCCTGAAGTCGTCGCGAATCTCTATAAAGGCCTGGTGACTGCTAAAATGCTCCCGCAGGTCAACATTTCAAGTGATGTCGTTACCATGAATTCAAAAATTCTTTTGAAAGATATTTTATACAAGAGAGAGGCTGAAGTCACTATAACCTATCCTCAGGATGCTGACAATCGTGAGAAAAAAATCTCTGTGTTCTCATCGATAGGTGTTGCTTTGCTCGGCAGACAGGTCGGCGACGTCGTTTCGTGGAACACGCCCAAAGGAATGGGACAGTTTGAAATTTTAGAAGTCATCTATCAACCTGAGGCAGTGGGCGACTATTCATTATGAAGGCTGAAATCCAATTTATCATATTGTTGCTATTTCTATTTTATGGATCGTATGCTACGCTTGTTGTAAAAACAGATTTTGAACCTCAAAGAGTATCGCAGATGCGCGCGAAGCAATTGAAAAAAGAACTAACTGAGAAGGATTATGCTTTTATGAATATGGTATTAAATGAAGATGATGCTGCCAGGGAAAAAGGGGAGGTAAGTTCTTCAGGTAGTGTCATCGTAAAAAACGGAAAAATAATTGGGAGAGGAAAGGGCCCCCTCGTCGACCCGATATTACATGCCGAGGTGCATGCCGTTAACGACGCCCAACGTCATTTGGGTACAACGTCGCTGGATGGATGCGTGCTTTATTCAAGCGCTCAGCCTTGCCCCATGTGTCTATCATTACTTTATTTAACAAACGTGGATAAGATCGTCTATTTTATGCCATCCGATGCAGCGAGTGGCACGGCTGTTCAGTCCCTGAATCAGCGGGTCTACAATGAATTAATTCGCCATCCATCCGAACGGACGATTCCGGAGGTAAGGCTATTTCCAGAAGATTTGCATTGAGGATTTACTCTCACTGCTGAACAGGACCCTTACGGTAAAATAAT
>Ga0111538_10013293_pt1 | contig 10862 bp, 10 predicted proteins | sample SoiMethybrSBSTD1_FD_79669 | JGI IMG/M metagenome (GOLD analysis project Ga0111538, IMG submission 79669) | Bulk soil microbial communities from a Populus tree surrounding site in Tennessee, USA - Soil MetaG P. TD hybrid SBSTD1 (version 2)... | ecosystem: Environmental > Terrestrial > Soil >... | reverse complement strand
GTATCAGCTATCCGCACCAGTACTGAGTCGGTGTCCGAGGTTACTGCGGCACACAGTTGCCACACAGGCGCTGCCATGGGAACGCCATGCAGGCGCTGGAAGCGCTGGTATGCTGACTCAAGTGCATGTTCATGGAGGAAAATTTCGAGGATGGTGAGCCACGAGCTGTTGGCAATGACTCTGGCTTGCGGCTGATCACTCTCACCTATCGCCACAACATACGCGTCCTTGATGGTGACAAACATGCTAGGGACATAAAAGCATTTCATCGGCTGTTTCCTCGCTGTGTGGGTCGTCAGGCTGGCGTTGTAGCGCCAGGAGCTACAGATACGGCGGTGTGGCAGCCCTGGAAAGCAGCCGTATGCTGCCGCTGCAAGCGGTAATGCCCGTGGTCCAGCACCACCGCATAGCGGTCCGTCAGCCCACGGCGTTCCAGAGCCGCGGCGATCGCCAGGTAGGACTCACGGATTTGATCTTGCTCCTGTTGCGAGCAGAAGGAGTCGGGATGCGAGCGATAAGCGTACAGTGGTTTTTGGAGCCGTTGAATGGTGGTCACTTCTGAGAGTCTGAGACACAGGTCATAGTCGTAGCCGTATGGCAGGGCTAGATTGATGCCACCCACCTGGCGAAACACCGTATGGCGCAGTAGACGAAAATGGAAGGTCATGAAGCACAGCAGCAGTAAGTCCTTAGAATACGGGAGCTGGCACCGCTGTCCGCGGCCTTGCACATGGCCTGCGGCATCCATCACCAGATAGTCGGTATAGACCATGCCAATCTCCGGGTGGGTCTCTAGGATCGCCGCGGTTTCTTCCAGGGCGGTTGGCGCCAGGAGGTCGTCACTATCCACCCAGCCCAGGTACGCGCCGCTGAGCTGCGCCACCGCAGCCTGTCGGGCCGCGGCCACCCCTCGATGGGCCGCCGCCACGACCCGCACGCGGGGATCCTGGTGCGCATAGCTCTGGGCGATGTCCAGGGAATGATCGGTTGAGCCATCGTCCCAGATCAGTAGCTCAAAGTCTGGCCGGGTTTGCGATAACACGCTTTCAATCGCACTGGGGAGAAACCGGGCGCGATTGTAAGTCGCAATGAGGATAGAGATTGGGGGTGTCATAGGGTGTGCTCCTTCCCTGTATGTTCAGTGCCTGAGCGAGCGTCCAGTGACCGCACATGGACGAGTCATAGCGGCGTTTTCCTGGCATAAGCGCGTATGGGGATGATCAGCTCCCAGGGGTGCTGCACAGATGGTAAGGGGTTGCGCCAAGCATTGCTGTGCTTCAGCCATCTCTCCATGGTGGTGCAGCAGGACACCCAGGTTGTGCCAGCTCATGGCCACGTCTGGATGGTCGGCGCCAAGCAGCTTGTGTTGGATGCAGAGGACACGTCGGTACGCTACGGCCAGGAGCAGCTGCGTGAGCGTCTGAGCCTCTTCGACCACGCTGAGCAACCGTTGCACGGCGGGATCATCATGCCGTATGCTGTCGCTGAGGCATAGCATCGGGAATCGGTCTTCTTTGGAACCCTTGGCGGGAAATTCCAAAAGTGTACCGCCTTTTCGATGCGATGCTAGCCCTCCCGCAACTGAAACGTGCGCCCCAAGGCTACGCATGCTTGGATCGTACCTGAGAACCCCATTACAATTCCCATACATGTTCAAAACCGGCTCTCCCTTCAGCCTCACCTCTTTAGAGCTTCAGGGCATCTTGCAACCTTCAAGCTCTATCCAGCCCTCTAGAGGGACGAGCACGAAACATGCAAAATTCCAGATGAGGACAGTACTTGGTTGAGTTTTTGAGGACTTCGGGCGCACCGGCGTGCTTGCAGCCGACGCGCCCGAAGTCCCAGCGCTGGGACTAATTGTCAGGGATGTAGGGATTGTCGGAGGCGCCGCCGACTAGGAGCGCCAGCTGTGCGTCGGACAGCTCCCCGGCTGCCAGCTCTAGCGCGATCGCCAGGCGCTCTTGCAGGGTATCATCCTCGGTCAGACGTTCATTGAAGCGTTTGAGTGTTTCCTGAGCCATACCTTTCCTCCTGTGCATAGCAAATGGATTCCTCATGCAGCGGGGCTATTCCCGTGCGCGACCGGCGCCGCCACCGCGGCGCCACGTGCGTCCGGTCTTCACGCCAGGAGAAGGCAAAACCTGTGCCAGCCCGCAGGGTTTTTCCCTCGGTCTTTGTCTTCAAGAAGTTGCAGAGCAAAAGCGGCACGGCACGGCGCTGCTCCCCCTGCGACGAAAGGTGACAGGCGCCGCGCCGCCGTGGCGTCCAGGGCGTGGCAGACGTGGCCCGTCGTCCGGTGCCACCATGGTGGCAGGTGCAACGAATGTCGTACCCTCCCAGCCATGGAGGGCTACACAGGTAAGGCTCGCGACTCAATATCGTGCTACTGATGGCTCTGGAGCGCCATGGACGCCCCCCCCCAGAGCATTGCATGGCACGGTGGTGAGCGCAGTCGTGACAGGGCCAAAGAACTCTGGACGAAGCTGGAGGGCCGCAGCCTTCCCTGGGGAGTCTTAGCCGGTGGCGGGACACTCCGCAGGGTGCCGTGGTTGTCGACCTGCTCCAATTGCAAGGCATACTCCCTCCCGTGGATGTGCAAGCTGTGCAAAGGCGCATCGCTCCAGGCAAACACAATGTGCAGGATGGTGTGGAGCTGTGCGAGGGTAGTCGCCCTACGGACCAGATGGCGGAGAGGGTGTGACGTTGGTTGCACCTGCCACCAAGGTGGCAGTGGACGACTAACCTAGTTTGCCACGCCCTGCCCGCCACGGCGGCGCGGCGCCTGTCACCTTTTGTCGCAGGGGAGCAGCGCCGTGCTATACCGCTTTGTCTCTGTAACCTCTTGAGAACAAAGCCCGCAGCAACAACCAGGCCGGCTGGCATAGGTTTTGCCTTCTCCTGGGGTTGAGACTGGATGCCATGGGCAAAAGCGTCGAGGTGTCGCTGGACGCCTGGCGGCATGCTGATCTGCAATAGCGCGGGCTGGTGTCACCATACCCGGAGAAAGAGAAGCAATCATGAGATCGTGCATTACATGAAGGCGACACAGGCCCGTAGGGAGCCCACGATGAGCAGATACACCGCCATACCACGCGTTATTGAGCAGACCAGGCCGCACGCCCATGAGTGCGTGCGGCCTGGACATGCTAATTCGCGAGCGCGTATCCAGAAACAAACCATTGTTATCTATACAGCTGGGACGTTAGGCGATCATTGGCCATTTATGGCGCTGGGACAGGCCTTGACGGCCCGCGGATACCAGGTGCGGATGGCGGTGAATCCGGCCATCCATACGCTGGTCCAGCGGGTGGGCCTCGAAGCCGTCTCCTTGCCGGAGCCCCGGATGGGGCCAGAGCAGGTGCGGCAGTACGCGCATGCCTGGGACCATTGGGAAAAGACGGGGGACTCGGAAGCCTCTGAAGCAATCGCGACGCTCTTTCGTGCCTATGGCGTCGAGCGCAACCTTCCCCTAGTGCGGGCATTGCTCTCCCTTTGCCAGGACGCGGATTTACTCCTGGCCACCTCGATTCGACCGTGGGGTTGGGTGGTCCATCAGGCGCTGGGCGTTCCATGGTTGTCCATATCAGTTGTGCCCGCGCAGTTCGGCACGCCGCTTTCGGATCATCCCTCACGGACCCACGATTGGGAAGCGGCGAAGCGCCTATTTCACCACCATGTCCAGGACTGGCTCCGGCAGGTTCTGCTTCGCCTAGCCCCAACCTTGATGCCAAGCTGTGCCCATGGGCCCTTATGGTCGGACGAACTGCTCTTGGCGAGTAGTCTGCACTTCAGTCCCGCTTCTGGCACGGTGTCCCCCACTCACGCCGTGACCGTCCACAGCACCGGATTTTGGTTCTATGACGACCCAGCATGGTGCAACTGGGAGCCAGCGCCTGCACTGCGGCGCTTTGTCGAACGCCGGCCGCTGGTGTTGTCTTTTAGTAGCTTGCCGGTGGTCAACCCCAGCGAGGTGTTGACGGTGCATGTGCAGGCTGCAGCGATGCTTGGGCGCCCTCTCCTCGTACAAGCCGGATGGGCGCGTTTCTCGGCGGCATTATTGCCGGGTCATCTCCGGACGGCAGACGTCATGTTTACGGATTTTCTCCCCCATGATTGGCTCTTTGCGCAGGCTGCATGCGCCATTCAACATGGCGGGATCGGGTCCATCGCTCGCGCCCTGCGGCAGGGATGTCCGCTCCTGATTGAGCCCTATGGCAACGATCAATTCTTCAATGCCATGCGGGTGATTGAGCTCGAGGTGGGAGCGGCCATGCATCCGGGCAAGCTGACTGCCGAGGGGATCGCGCGGGTCCTGGCTGAGAAGGTTTTGTCACCGGTCTATCGCCGACGTGCTGAGGCAATCGGCGCTAATATCCGCCTGGAGTCGGGGCTTGAAGTGGCATGTCAGCATATCGACCGCATTGTGCGGTCCTCCCGACCGTGTACCCAACCTCTGTTGCCTGGTGGCGTCACCCATCACCATGTTCGACCTGGAGATGTGCACACGGCGCTAGAGTGCCAATGACGCTCACCCTCAACAAGAAAGGAGTCGCATTATGGCTTGAAACGGCATGTCAGCATATCGACCGCATTGTAGTGTCAATGACAATCACCCTTAACAAGAAAGGAATCGCATCATGTCGGACAAACATCTCTATGACCAGGTACCCAGCTCCAGCAGCAATGCAGCCGAGTCCGAGTCGGCCGCAGCTCATCTTGATGTAAATCACCTCGCTCAAGGCGAACTCACGCGAGAGGATTTGCAGAAAGTGATCGGCGGGATGTTTCGTATGCGCTATAACGCGTTTTAGTAGGAACCACCTCGAGATTCAACCTGTCGTCATGACCGCGACACCACCCCCTGCCTCCGCTTCCCGCAGGAAAGAGGAGGCAGGGGGTGTGGTTCTCGGCCATGTGGCTTTTGCCAGGGGGCCTGCTCCCTCGCCGTGCGCAGGACCAGGTAACGCAGTGCAGTCGCAACCGGCCATCTGGCTGAGCGAGCGGGATGGCCACGTCACACCATGGGATATCCGAAAGCTTGTGGGGTTGCAGGATCATGAACGCCATTCCTCCCATCATGCACCAAACGTGGAAAAATACGCACATTCCGGCCGAATGGCAGCGCTACCAGGCTTCCTGGTGGCAGCAGCATCCCCAGTGGACCTATAGGTTGTGGACCGATGATGACAATCGGCGTTTTATCCACACGCACTATGCCTGGTTCCTACCGACGTACGATGCCTATCCCGAAGCGATTATGCGGGTAGACGCCGTGCGCTACTTTCTCCTGCACCACTATGGCGGGGTGTATGTTGACCTGGATTTTGAGTGCATACAACCGCTGGCGCCCCTGCTCTCGCACGCGGCGCTGGTGTTGGGGGTGGAACCACCAGAACACACGGATATGACGCTCGTACGCGAACGGGCCCTCGATCGCATTGTGTGCAATGCCTTGATGGCTTCTCAGCCACAGCATCCCTTCTGGGAGCATGTCTTTACGTTACTGATGCAATGCAGGAATGAACCTGGGCCTTTGGATGCTACCGGTCCCTTTTTCCTGACCCGTGCCTATGAATCGTATGCCGAAAAACAGCAGGTGAGGTTACTCCCGTCGACGCTCATCTATCCGGTCACCAAAACCGAATGCTGGGCGGGCAAGCTGGAGTCCCCCGGTTTTCGCCAGCAGGCCACACAGCACGCCTATGCGCTGCATCACTGGAGTGGGAGCTGGTACACTCAGGCCTCCGCCACAAGCCCCCAGACGGCAGGCGCCCCCATCTACCGTTTACACCAGGGCCGTATTGTCGAGAGTTCCCACCTGGATGAGGGGAGAGCAAAGATAGTACCAGAGCAGGCTCCGCAAGAGCCGCCGCGCATCTCCTGCCTGATGGTGACCAGGGGCCGCTATGAACTGGCGCGGCAGGCCCTACAAGATTTTCGGCAGCAAACGTACCCCAATCGAGAACTGCTCATCGTGGATGATGATGAGGATGAGCGGTTGGCACACGATGTGGAGATGGGCCCAACGGCGGGGCTGGTCTATCTCCGTCTGCCACCGGAGAACCTGACGTTAGGCGCATTGCGGAATCTCGCGGTGGCGTATGCCTCAGGGACGTATATCTGTCAGTGGGATGATGACGACCGCTATCATCCCCGGCGTTTGGAATGGCAAATGGCCACTCTCCAGGCGTTACATACCGATGCCTGTTTTGTCGCGCGCCCCCTGTTGTGGTGGCCACAGCAACAGCGCCTCGCGGTGTCGCGTCCGCGCATTTGGGAATGTTCGATGGTGTGCTCCAAAGCCAAGCTCATCCCCTATCCGCACGCGCGCAAGGGCGAAGACACGCCGGTTGTCGCCCATCTGCTGGGCCACTGCGAAGTGGCGCTGCTTGACGACCCCCTGCTTTACACCTACATCGTGCACGGGCGCAACACCTGGGAGGCCACCCATTTTGAGCGTCACTGGCAATTGGCCACGGCACAATACACGGGGAAAGAATACGAGCGCCTCGTGCGAGAGCTGGGGCTCACGCATCCTTTTGGGACACAGGCTACCCACCACTCGCCCCCCTCACCCACGGCATGGGAGTAAACATGGCGATCCCCAAAATCCTGCACCAAACGTGGAAGACGCACAGCCTCCCAGCTGACTATCAAGTGTTGCAACAATGGCTGAAGCAGTTGCATCCTACCTGGGAGTATCGCTTTTATGACGATGCGGCGTGTCGTGAGGTCGTGCGTCAGCAGATGCCGTCTTTCTTGCCTCTCTACGATCAATATCCGACCCACATTCAGCGGATCGATGTCTTTCGGCTGGTCACTGTCTATATTGTGGGTGGTTTCTATCTGGACTTAGATATTATCTGTCACCAGCGACTCGATGCGCTGTGCCAGCATGGGGCGGTGTTTGCAGAGGAGCGCACGTTGAGTGCCGCCGAGGCCGAAGCGCTAGGTCATCACGATCCCCTGCGCGTTGCCAACTATATGTTTGGCAGCGAAGCCAGGCATCCGTTCATGAAGCAGGTGCTCCGAGAGATCGTGATCCGGTCGCAGCGGCCAATTACCTGCGAAAACGATGTCTTGGAGTCCACTGGGCCGGGGATGCTTACGACCCTCTATCATCGGGTGAAATCACAATACGATGACGTGCAGCTCCTGCGCAACTATGGGCAGAGATGTTTGTCACCGTATTGCCAAGGCCAATCCTGCCAATTCGGGGCTTACGCCAGCCACCTGCATGTAGGATCGTGGCGCTGGCAGGCGCGTTAAGTGCTTCGGGTGGCTTACGCCACGCCCCCCTGCCTGGAAGCCGCCAGGCCTGGCGTGCCCCTGGAGAGCAAATCGACCTCTAAGCGGTTTTGCAGGTCGTTGGGCAGCACGCTGTACAGCGTTTCCTCATTTGCCGCTGGTGGCAATTGCGCCTAGGGTTGCTCCATCTGGCGCAGCGTTGTTGTCTCTGCTGGTTGTCCCGTAGCGCCTACGTGCACACCGACCTGCTCGGCGCGTTGGGCCACGGTTTCCTGCCACCAGGTGCAATACCAGTGATGCACGGCATAGGCCGTCTGCGTGATCTTGGTGCGGACTGCCGGATCGTCGAGGAGACGCTGCTGGCTCTCAGCAGCCGTGAGAGGATATAGGAGAGGGGCGGGCTCGACGCTGATGGCTTCTGGCTGGGGATAGGAATCATAGGCCCTGCTGAGCAAAAAGGGCCCGGTAGCATGTAATGGATCGGTAGCGTGCTGGTAGGTGACCAGGTGCTGGAACACGTGCTCCCAGAAGGGATGGTGCGGTACGGAGGCCATAAACGCATTGCACACAAGCTGTGACACCGGGCGCGTGTGGGGAAAGTGGTACGCATAGTGCTGGGCGGGTTCGACACCGAGCACGATGTGCTTCTCTGCCAGCAGGGGCTCCAGCGGCCGTAGACACTCAAAATCCAGGTCGGCGTAGACCCCACCATAGTGATAGAGGAGGAAATAGCGTACCACGTCCACCCGCATGATCTTGTAGGGATACCGATCATAAATCGGTACAAACCACGGGTAATGACAGGCCAGAAAGGCCCGGTTATCTGCGTCCGTCCAGAGTTCATACATCCAGTCGGGATGGTGGACCCGCCAGGTGTGTTGGAAGATCCGCAAATTCGGCGGTAGCGCAGTATCCTTCCAGGTTTGGTGCAGCAGGTGGGGGATAGTGCTGGAGGATGAGGGGGCCACCGCCAGGGCCTGGTGACCCCGTCCCGCCGGCCGCAGACGTGGCCGTGTGCTGTGTGGCGCGTCTTGGCGGTGGGTGAGGGACGCATCGATGAGCTGACAGGCCGTCTCCAGGCCATCCTCAGCCCGCATTTTGTCGCCCAGGGCGGCGGCCCGCTGCCGATATTCTGGCGTGAGCACTTTTGCTTGCAACACCTGCACCAGGCCGTCGACCGTCATCTTGAAGGGATGCATGGCCGCACCCACCCCCAGGTCCACCACCCGGCTGGCGTTGTAGAGCTGGTCATTATCATACGGTTCAATGAGCAGCGGGCAGCCATGCCGCAAGGCGCGGGCCATGGAGCCCAGGCCGCCGTGCTGGATGGCACAGGCGGCCTGGGCAAAGAGCCAATCGTGGGGCAAATCATCAACCACCATCACCTCCTGGGGATTGGCTCCAGGGGGCAGGTCAGCTTCTGAGAAGCCAGCCCACCCGCGCTGCACCAGCAAGGGACGGTGGAGACGGGCGGCCGCCTCCACATGGAGGGTCAATACCCGACGGAGGTCTTCCAGCGGTTGACTGCTAAAGGCCAGGACAATGGGCTGCCGCTGGCAAAATTGCCGCAGGGTGTCCTCTGGCTGCCAGGTGTGCCAGGCCGGATCGTCATACCACCAGAAGCCCGTCAGGGTGAGACGGCTGTGCGGCTGGAGTTGGTGCAGATCCGGCTGGCTCAGATGTGGACTACTGGCCAGCAGTACGGTGGGAGCATAGAGGCCGCCGTGTGACCAGGGTGGCGGTATCTGGGGGAGCTCCAAGCGGCTAAAGGCATAGGCAATCAGGTCTCTGAGACCACCATACTCGTCGATCTGGCGCTGCCGCAGGGCATTGTGCTCCTGGAGCGCCAGCGGCTGCCAGAAGGCTGCCGGATTCAGTGAGACCGTCAGCCAGGGCAGGCCTACAGCCCGCTGCGCCACATAGCCCAGAGTCCGCACAGCCCGCTGCGCCACATAGCCCAGGGTCTGAACAGCCAGATGCCTTATATTGCCCAGGGTCCGAATGGCCGTGGCAATGAGTAGATCCGCGTCCCGGCACAGGGCAATCAGCTCCCGTGCCTGGGTGACATACTGCTCCAGGTCAAAGGGTTCGGGGCGCTGCTGGGTCTCTGGGGCGGGAGTGTGCCAGTCGTTCCAGGCCCAGGCATGCATGCGGGCGTGTTCCGAGCCACGCACAATATCGGTGAGGGCCATGGCCTCAAGCCCCACGCGGTGGGCATACGGATGCATGGCGGGGTTCATGACCAGCCGCACTCGGTGTCCGCGAGCCAGCAGCGCCTGGCCCAGGGCAATCCAGGGGAGGTGGTCACCGAGCGTACCTTCGGTGTAGAGGACAATCGTAGCCATAGCGACAAATCTCCCGACTCTATACGTTGTATTGCAGCCCTCCTCAACGCTACGTCGAGAATGGCTTGCCGATGGACATCACGAAATTTTGTATGCTAGACATAGCTCCTTTGATGCCAGGCGCTGTAGGATGGTCACTCAGTAAGTCGCTCCCAGCGGGCGAAAAGGTCACAAGTGTGAGCCAGATCCTGGTCATAGGTCCACACCTCCAGTTGCATCTGGGTGTCACCGGGTGCAAGCAACGCCCCGTGCTGCTCTGCACGGCGCATGGCTCATGCTCCCTCTCCAAGCCTTCACCTGCGTCACGTCGTGCCGAAATCCCACCCCGAAGCTTACTTCGTCGCCACGAGACATATAGCCACGGGATAGGCTGGATGGCGCTCATCGAGTTCATGCGGGGCCAGCTCTTCAGCGGCAATGCCTAAATAATTCGCTACCACAGTGAGCGGATTACCATACACATAGAACTGCTGCTGGGAAAACGCCGCGAAGAGCAGTTGTAGACCATCCGGCAGCAGGCGCCAGTAATCGCGAGGGAAGTTATGCACCCGTTGGGCGCTTGGGACCATACAAACACATCTGCCCCCCGCTCGCAGCCACCGGTGAATATTGTTGACCACCACCCAGGGCTGCTGACAGTGCTCCAGGACATTCAAGAGCACGACCGTATCAAATGACGCTGGGGGCAGGAGTGTCGCATCGTGCACATCCCCTACGTTGGTCACGCCTGGTTTGGCGGTGAGATCAAGCGTCTGAAATTCCACCGCCTGATCAAACCCATACCGCTCGCGATTGGCCAGGATGCCTCCGACTTCTAACACCGTGCCACGCACCTGGGAGCGCACCTCGCCAAGAAATCGGTGCAAATAATAGCGGTCGATGGGGGTCCCGCGGCTAAACCCGAAGACCGGACAGAGAGGCGCTCGGCGCCGTAAATCCCCCCAGTTGAGCGTGTGCGGGAGCGGCGCGAGTAAACCGAGGGTCGCCAACATGTCGACAGTGTGACCAAACGCTTTACGACTGCAGATGACATGGGTATCTTGCGCTAACTTTGCCTGGCTGAAAAGCGCGCCGAGAACCTGAGCATGTTCTTTGCTCAGAGCACTGCAATCCAGATCGGCGCCCCGGTGCAGGACCTGCAAGGACGTATCAGCTATCCGCACCAGTACTGAGTCGGTGTCCGAGGTTACTGCGGCACACAGTTGCCACACAGGCGCTGCCATGGGAACGCCATGCAGGCGCTGGAAGCGCTGGTATGCTGACTCAAGT
>Ga0111538_10013289_pt1 | contig 10862 bp, 9 predicted proteins | sample SoiMethybrSBSTD1_FD_79669 | JGI IMG/M metagenome (GOLD analysis project Ga0111538, IMG submission 79669) | Bulk soil microbial communities from a Populus tree surrounding site in Tennessee, USA - Soil MetaG P. TD hybrid SBSTD1 (version 2)... | ecosystem: Environmental > Terrestrial > Soil > Tree... | reverse complement strand
GTGTGCGTCCCCTCGGGCATCACCGGGGTCGAGCGCCGGGCCGTGGTCGAGTCGACCTACCGGGCCGGCGCCCGCAGCGCCTTCATCATCGAGGAGCCGATGGCGGCCGCCATCGGGGTCGGCCTGCCCGTGCACGAGCCGGCCGGCAACATGGTGGTCGACATCGGCGGCGGCACCACCGAGGTCGCCGTGGTCGCCCTGGGCGGGATCGTCACCAGCCAGAGCATCCGCATCGGCGGCGACGAGATGGACGAGTCGATCATCAGCTACATCAAGAAGGAGTACTCGCTGATGCTGGGGGAGCGGACCGCCGAGCAGATCAAGATCAACCTCGGTTCGGCCTTCCCCCTGCCCGAGGAGCCGACCACCGACATCCGCGGCCGGGACCTGGTCAGCGGCCTGCCCAAGACCATCACCATCGGCGCCGAGGAGATCCGCAGGGCCATCGAGGAGCCCGTCAACCAGATCGTCGACGCCGTCAAGAACACCCTGGATCGGACCCCGCCCGAGCTGGCCGCCGACGTCATGGACAAGGGCATCGTCCTCACCGGCGGCGGGGCGCTGCTGCGGGGGCTGGACGAGCGGCTCAAACACGAGACCAGCATGCCGATCCACGTGGCCGACGAGCCCCTGCACTCGGTGGTCTTCGGCTCCGGCAAGTGCATCGAAGAGTTCGAGTCGCTCAAGAAAGTGCTCATCTCGTCAGAGTCCCACTGACACCAGGGAGGTCGGGAGGCCAGGCGCCTCCCGGAGAAGGTGTACGAACGTCCCCGCCGCGCGCGAACCGTCCTGGCCGTGCTCCTGGCCGCCTCGATCGTGCTCATCACGATCGACTTCCGCCAGCCCGACGGCGGCCCCGTCGACCGCCTGCAGCGCCTGGCCATCGCCGTCTTCGGCCCGCTCCAGCAGGGGGTCAGCGCGGTCGTGCGGCCGGTCGCCGACCTGGCCGGCGGCGTCGCCGAGCTGGGCGGCCTGCGTAGGGACAACCGGCGCCTGGAGGCCGAGGTGGCCCGGCTGCGCGCCCAGGAGCGGACCTACGCCGACGTGCTCGAGGAGAATCGGCGCCTGCGGGGGACGCTGGGCATGGCGAGGCGCTGCGGCTGCCGGACCGTCGGGGCCACGGTGGTGGCCGGCTCCGGCTCCAACTTCCAGCTCTCGGTCACCGTCGACGCCGGCTCGCGCCAGGGGGTCCAGCGGGACATGGCCGTGCTCGACGCCGACGGGCTGGTCGGCCGGGTCACCCAGGTGACCGCCGACTACGCCACCGTGCTGCTGGTCACCGACGGGGCCAGCGGGGTCGCGGCCAGCCTGGCCCGCGGCAAGGCCCCCGGCATCGTCAGGGGCAGCGGCTCCCAGCTGCTCTCCTTCCAGCCGGTCCGTGCCGGCACCAAGGTCGAGCGCGGCGACCCGGTGGTCACCCAGGCCTACCAGGGCAGCGTGTTCCCGGCCGGCCTGCCCATCGGCGTGGTCGAGCGGGTCGACCCTGCCGGCGCGGCCAGCCTCGTCCCCCGGGTCGCGGTCCGTCCCTACGCCAGCCTCGGCGCCCTCGACGTGGTGGCCATCGTGGTCGAGCGGCCGACCCCGCCGGCCCGGGGGAGCTGAGCGGTGCGCCGGTTCCTCGTCCTGGCCGTCGTCCTGGTCGTGGCCGTGCTGGTCCAGTCGACCGTGCTGGCCCGGCTGACGCTGGCCGGGGTCCGGCCCGACCTGCTGGTCCTGGCCGTGGTCTCGGTGGCCGTGGCCACCGACCCGACCACCGGCGCGGTCTTCGGCTTCGTGGCCGGGCTGGTCGCCGACCTGCTCTTCGACCTGCCGGTCGGGGTGTCGGCGCTGGTCTACACGGCCGTCGGGTTCGCCGTGGGCACCGTCCGGGTGTACGTGACCGGCCACCGCCCCCTGGGCCACCTGGTCCTGGTCGCCGCGGCCAGCCTGGCCTCGGTATGGTGCTGCGGGCTGCTGCTGCGCGTGCTCGACCTGTCGTCCTGGGCGGCCGTCGCCCGCGCCGGCCCGCTCGTGGCCGTCTACAACCTGCTGCTGACCCCCTTCGTCTACCCGGTGGTGTGGGCGCTGACCGAGCGCGTCCCCGCCCGACCGGCCCAGCATTGGTAGGTTGTGCCCGTGCGCCCGCCGTCCTCGCCGCTCCGCCCGCGCCTCACCGTGCTCACGATCCTGGTCGCGGTGCTGTTCGTCGCCCTGTCCTCGCGCCTGTGGTACCTCCAGGTCCTGGCCGGCGAGCGCTACGGCGACCTGGCCGAGGGCAACCGGGTGCGCCAGGTCCTGGTCGAGGCCCCCCGGGGCCGGATCCTGGACGCCAGGGGGCGGATGGTCGTCCGCAACCGGGCCGCCTGGGCGGTCACGGTCAAGCCGACGCAGCTCGGCGACCGCCGCCGCGAGGTCCTGGGCCGCCTGGCCCGGGTGCTCGGCGCCACCCGGGCCAAGCTGGAGGCGCGGATCGCCGACTACACCGGTTCGCCCCTGCGCGGCGTCCCCGTGGCCGAGGACGTCCCCACCCGCCAGCTCTTCTACCTGACCGAGCACGCCGACCGCTTCCCCGGGGTCGCCCCCGAGGTGCTGGCCCTGCGCGAGTACCCGGCCGGGACGGCCGCCGCCCACGTGCTCGGCTACGTCGGCGAGATCTCGGCCGACGAGCTCAAGCAGCGGCGCTTTCGCGGCTACGACGCCGGCGACATCGTCGGCAAGGCCGGGGTCGAGCTGACCTACGACAAGTGGCTGCGCGGCCGCGACGGCGTGCAGGACCTCGAGGTGAACGCGGCCGGGGAGGTGGTGCGGGCCCTCGGCGGCCGCCCCCCGACCCCCGGGCGCGACCTCCAGCTCACCGTCGACCTCGACCTCCAGGTGAGCGTCGAGCGGGCCCTGGCCGACGGCATGCGGGCCGCCCGCCGGCTGCCCGACAGCCAGCGGGGCGGCACCTACCCGGCGTCGGCGGCCACCGCGGTCGTGCTCGACCCCGACGACGGGTCCCTGCTCGCCCTGGCCAGCCTGCCCCAGTATGACCCGCGCCGGTTCGTGGGCGGCATCTCGCGGCGCGACTTCGCCAGGTACGCCGACAGCCCGGGCAAGCCGCTGCTGCACCGGGCCGTCCAGTCGGCCTACCCGCCCGGCTCGACCTGGAAGCCGTTCACCGCCCTGGCCGGCCTCAAGGCCGGCACCATCACCCCGACCAGCACCTACACCTGCCCCGGGTCGTTCACCATCGGCAGCTACACCAAGCGCGACTGGACCCCGCGCGGGCACGGCGTGGTCGCCCTCACCAACAGCCTGCGGCTGTCATGCGACGTCTACTACTACAACCTCGGCGCCCAGCTCGGCCTGGCCGAGCGGGCCCAGGAGGAGCGGGGCGAGAAGGTCGACGAGAAGATGCAGGCTACCGCCCGGCAGTTCGGGTTCGGGGGCCAGCCGGCCATCGACCTGCCGTACGGGGCCGAGGGCACGGTGCCGACCCGGGAGTGGCGCCGGCGCTTCTGGGAGCAGAACAAGAAGACCTACTGCGCCGGCACCAGCGCCCTGTACCGGGAGCTGTGCCGCTACGGCTGGCGCTGGCAGGGGGGCGACAACCTCAACATCGCCATCGGCCAGGGCGACCTCCAGGTGTCGCCCCTGCAGCTGGCCCTCGGCTACGGGGCCGTCGCCAACGGCGGCACCGTGTACCGGCCCCATGTCGGCCGGGCGGTGCTCGACCCGGCCAGCGGGCGGGTGGTCCGGCGGGTCGAGCCCCGGGTCGCCGAGGTGGCCGAGGTGCCCGGCGGCGCCCTGACCGCCGTCGGCCAGGCGCTGGCCAGCGTGCCCACCGGGGGCACGGCGACGTCGGCGTTCGCCGGCTTCCCGCTGGACCGGTTCCCGGTCGCCGGCAAGACCGGCACCGCCGACCTGCCGCCCCGGGCGCCCTTCGCCTGGTTCGCCTCCTACGCCCCGGTGGGCGACCCAAAATACGTGGTCGTGGTCATGGTCGAGCAGGGCGGCCACGGCGGCGAGTCGGCCGCCCCGGTGGCCAGGGCCATCTACCAGAAGCTGTTCGGCCTGCCGGTGACCCCGGTGGCCCCCGGCGCCGACCGGAGCGGCTGATGCTGGCGCCCAGAGCTGTCGTTCTCCATAGCCCCCCCGCCGGTGTGGGTTGGAGCGGCTGATGCAGGAGTCCTGGGGCTCGTACTCCGACCGGGTGTCCCGGCTCGGCTGGGAGCAGGCCAGCGACCGGCCGATGGCCTGGCGCGCCCCATGGCGGCACCTGGACCCGACGGTGATCCTGGCCGCCGTGGCCCTGACCGCCCTCGGGCTGGCCGCCATCTACTCCTCGACCTTCGCCGGGCTCCACGCCCAGGGGCTGCCCGAGGTCTCGATCATGCGCCGCCAGCTGCTCAACCTCTGCCTGGGGCTGGGCGTCATGGTGGTGGCCATGGTGGTCGACTACCGCCGCCTCCAGGCCTGGGCCTGGGTGGTGTTCGGGGCCGTCGTGGTGGCCCTGGCGCTCGTCCTGACTCCGCTGGGGTCGGCCACCAACGGCGCCCAGTCCTGGTTCGAGCTCGGCGCCTACCAGATCCAGCCGTCCGAGTACGCCAAGGTCGGGACCATCATCACGCTGGCCGCGGTGTTCGGGGCCAGGCGGGAGACGCCCGGGATCCGCCGGCTGGCCGTCGGGCTGGCCGCGATGGGCCTGGTCTGCGCCGAGATCCTGCTCCAGCCCGACTTCGGGACGTTCATGGTGTTCGTGGCCATCCTGTTCGGGGTGCTGCTGGTCAGCGGGGTGCAGTTGCGCTGGCTGCTGGTCCTGGCCCTGATCGGGGTGATCGGGACGGTCGGCATGTTCAAGCTCAACGTCCTGCGCGAGTACCAGAAGGAGCGGCTGACCGCGTTCATCGACCCGAGCGCCGACGACGGTGGACGAGGCTTCACCTACAACTCGAGGCAGGCCCTGATCGCCATCGGTTCGGGCGGGGTCAGCGGCAAGGGTTACCTGCGCGGCACCCAGACCAACCTCCAGTACGTGCCCGAGCAGAAGACCGACTTCATCTTCACCGTCATCGGCGAGGAGCTCGGCTTCACCGGGGCCATGGGCCTGCTCGCCCTGCTCGGCCTGCTGCTCTGGCGCGGCCTGCGCATCGCCGCCGTGGCCAGGGATCCCTTCGGCGCCCTCCTGGCCGTTGGCGTGGTCACCATGCTGGCCTTCCAGGCCTTCGTCAACATCGGCATGACCATCGGCATCATGCCCATCACCGGGATCCCCCTGCCCTTCGTCTCCTACGGCGGGTCGTCCCTGGTCGCCACCTTCCTGGCCATCGGCCTGCTCGAGAACGTCCACATGCGCCGGTACCTGTAGCTCACGGGTGGACGCGCCCCCTCACCCGCCCCACTCGGCGGGCGGGCCCCCAACCGGGAGGGTAGCCGACCTCGGGATGTGGCGCGGGCGGCTGTCCACAGCCCCGCGGGTCCGGCAGGCCCGGCGGGCCCGATGGGGGTTCTTTGCCGGAGCTGGTCGGTTCTGGCAGACTCTTTGGCAGTCTTGCGCCATGCCATCCGGCGGTGCGGCCCGGCGGCGTTCACGCCGCTTCCTGCTGTTCCCGGGGCATCTCGTGGTACCCGGCCACCGTGCCGACGTTCCAGGGCTTGCCCGGAGGGGGAGTGCCGGTCCGCGTTCGTGGCCGTTCCACCGGTGGCGGGGGGAGGTGCCACTTCCTCTCGAGCGCAGAAGGTTTGCGGTCGCCCGCGACGGCGGCCGTCCGAGCTTGATAGAGGAGCATCGATGGCCTCCCCCGACGACGCGCGGGCCGACAAGGCCCGCGACCAGTCCACCGTTCCCGCATCCCCGCCGGCCTCCCCGCCCGCCACAGACGAGCCCACCACGGCCCCGCAGCGTCGTCCGCGCGGGGCCGCGTCGTTCCCGGGGGGTCCGCCCCCGGCCGCGCCCCCCCCGGCGGACGTCCCGGTCGCCCCGACCCCCGCGCCCGAGCCCGCGCCGCCGCCCCGGTTCCGGGTCACCACCGTCGAACCCGCGGCCGCGTCGTTCCCCGGCGGCCCGCCGCCCTCGGCCCCGCCACCCCGCGACGACCCGCCCCCGGCGGCCACCGCCCGAGCCGAGACCGCCGCCCCGCCGTCAGCGCCGCCAGAGGCGCCCCAGCGGCCGGAGGCCCCGGAGCCGGTCCAGCGCCGAGAGGCCCCCGCACCACCGGCGGCCCCCGAGCCGGTCCAGCGCCGGCAGGCTCCCGCGGCGCCCGCGGCCCCGGAACCGCCGGATGCACCGGCCGGCAGCGGCGGTGAGGGCACCGCGGCAGGCCCGGCTGCGGCCGGCGAGACCGCGGCCGTCCGCACCGGTCGCCGCCGCCGGCGTGGGGGCCGTGGCCGAGGCGCCGCCGCACCCGCCGATCCGGCGGCCGCGCCCGCCGAGGCGGCCGGCGCCGATGCTGCCCCGGCCGCCGCCGGCGTCACCGGCCTCGGCGGCCCGACCGCCCGCGACCCCGCTCCCGCTCCCATGTCCGACCTGGCCGGCGACGGCCCGGCCCCGGCGGGGCCCGACGCCCCTCCGGGCGAGGTCGCGGCCGTCGCCCCCAGCGGGTCGGCCAGGACCCGGGCCCGGCGCCGCCGCCGGGCCGCGGCCAAGGTCCGCGGCCGGGATCCGGCCGCCGACCCCACCCAGCCGGCCGTCCCCGACGCCGCGGCCGGCGAGACCGCCGGGCCGTCCGGCGCCGGCGGCGCCACGGCCGGCGAGGCCGCCGAGCCGGCCCGGACCGGCGGCGACACCACCGAAAGCACCAGGGCCAGGGCCCGCGGCGCCCCCGCCGGCGACGAGAACGCCGCGACGGCCCCCACCGGGGCCGCTCAGGGCGAACGGGCCGACCAGCCGCAGCCGGCCTCGGCGCCCACCCGCACCTCCCGGTCACGGCGCCGCTCCGGCGGGGGCGGCAACGGCGACGCCCAGCAGGCCCGCCCCGGGAACGGCGAGCCGCAGCCGGACGACGGCGAGCCCCAGGCCGGGGCCGGCACCCGGACCGCCGGCGAGCGCGGCTCCGGCCGCAGCCGGCGGCGGGGCCGGGGCGGCGGCCGCCTGGTCGCCGTCGACGCCGCCGCGGTCGTCGCGACCCCCGAGGCCCCGCCCGAGGGCGAGGCCAACAAGCAGCAGGGAGACGGCCGGGACCGGTCGGGCGGCTCCGAGCGCTCGACCCGGCTGGAGACCCGGTCCAGGCGCGAGGGCGCCCGCCAGGGCGACCGGGGCCGCCGGCGCCGCCCCTCGGGCCTGACCGAGGAGCAGAAGCGGATCCTGCGTGAGGAGGGCCCGGACCGGCGCATGGTCGTCACCGAGGGCGCCGAGCGCACCCAGATCGGCGTCCTCGAGGGCCCGACCCTGGTCGAGCACTACGTGACCCGCAAGTCCGGCCGCTCCATGGTCGGCAACATCTACCTGGGCCGGGTCCAGAACGTCCTGCCCGGCATGGAGGCCGCCTTCGTCGACATCGGCCGCGGCCGCAACGCGGTCCTGTACGCCGGCGAGGTCAACTACAACGAGGAGGACCTGGACGGCGAGGCGCCCCGGATCGAGAAGGTCCTCAAGGCCGGCCAGTCGGTGCTCGTCCAGGTGACCAAGGACCCGATCGGGGCCAAGGGCGCCCGCCTCACCGCCCAGGTCTCCCTGGCCGGCCGCTACCTGGTCCTCCAGCCCGAGGACAACACCTTCGGCATCTCCCGCCGGCTGCCCGAGGCCGAGCGGTCGCGGCTGCGCGACATCCTCAAGGAGGTCCGGCCCAAGGGCCTGGGCCTGATCGCCCGCACCGCCGCCGAAGGGGCCAGCGCCGACGACCTCCGCGCCGACCTGGCCCGGCTCCAGGCCCGCTGGGAGGCGGTCGAGCGCAAGGCGAAGAAGTCCAGCGCCCCGGCCGTCATCTACTCCGAGCCCGAGCTGGTCGTGCGGGTCATCCGCGACATCTTCTCGCCCGACTTCGTCGAGCTGGTGGTCGACGGCGACGAGCTGTACCAGCGGGTCGAGGAGTACCTGACCGAGGTCGCCCCCGACCTGCTGCCCAAGCTGCACAAGCACCAGGGCAAGCTGCCGGTGTTCGAGCACTACCGTGTCGTCGAGCAGATCCACAAGGCCCTGGAGCGCAAGGTCTGGCTGCCGTCGGGCGGCTCGATCGTGATCGACCGCACCGAGGCCATGACGGTCATCGACGTCAACACCGGCAAGTTCGTCGGCAAGGCCAACCTCGAGGAGACGGTGGTCGCCAACAACCTGGAGGCGGCCGACGAGATCGTCCGCCAGCTGCGCCTGCGCGACATCGGCGGCATCATCATCATCGACTTCATCGACATGCTGTTCGAGCGCAACCAGCAGGCCGTGGTCGACCGCCTCCGGGACACCCTGGCCAGGGACAAGACCAAGAGCCAGGTGATGGAGGTGTCCTCCCTGGGCCTGGTCCAGATGACCCGCAAGCGCGTCTCGGGCGGCCTGCTCGACAGCTTCTCCGAGACCTGCCCGACCTGCGACGGCCGCGGCGTGGTGATCACCCACGAAATCCAGTAACCTTGGCGGTCGGCGCTCCGGCGACCCTGTCTGACGCCGCCCCCATCTGTGAAAGGACGATCCCCAGGTGTACGCCGTCATCCGGACCGGCGGAAAGCAGTACAAGGTGAAGGTCGGCGACCTCATCGACGTCGAGAAGCTCGGCGACGACGGCGCCAGCCTCGAGCTGGAGCCGCTGCTGGTCGTCGACGACGACGGCAACGTGACCTCGGCCGCCGACGACCTGGCCAAGGCCAAGGTCACGGCCAGCGTGGTCGACCAGCGCCGGGGCCGGAAGATCCGCGTCTTCACCTACAAGAACAAGACCCGCCAGCGCCGCACCCTCGGCCACCGCCAGTCCCTGACCAGGCTCAAGGTCGAGACGATCGACCTCGGGACGCGCAGGCGCGCGGCCCGGTCCGGCGCCAAGGCCAGGCAGGAGCCGAAGGACAAGCAGGAACAGGAAGGCTGAGATGGCGCACAAGAAGGGCGCATCCTCCAGCCGCAACGGCCGCGACTCGGCCGCCAAGCGGCTCGGGGTCAAGCGCCACGGCGGCCAGCTGGTGACGGCGGGCACGATCCTCGTCCGCCAGCGCGGCACCCGCATCCACCCCGGCGAGGGCGTCGGCCGCGGCGGCGACGACACCCTGTTCGCCAAGGTCGACGGCACCGTCGTCTACCACATGGTGCGTGGCCGCAAGCTGGCCAGCATCGACCCGGACACCTAGCCGGCCGCGGCCTGGCCGCGACTCCGGCGCTTCGCCGTGTTCGTCGACGAGACCACCATCGAGGTGACCGCCGGGCGCGGCGGCGACGGTGTCACCTCCTTCCACCGCGAGAAGTACCGGCCGCGGGGCGGGCCCGACGGCGGCGACGGCGGCCGCGGCGGCGACGTCGTGCTGGTCGCCGACCCGGGCATCGGCACCCTGGTCGAGTACCACTTCCACCCCCACCAGCGGGCCCGCAGGGGCGGCCACGGGCAGGGGAGCAACCGCAAGGGAGCCGACGGCGAGGGGCGGACCCTGCCGGTGCCGGTCGGCACCCTGGTCCGCGACGCCGAGGGCCGGCTGCTGGCCGACCTGGACCGGCCCGGGGCGCGGTTCCTGGCCGCCCGCGGCGGCCGCGGCGGCCGCGGCAACGCCGCCCTCTCCGGCCCCGGGCGCCGGATCGCGGCCTTCCACGAGAAGGGCGAGCCGGGTCGCCAGCGCCGGCTCACCCTCGAGCTGCGGTCGCTGGCCGACGCCGGCCTGGTCGGCTTCCCCAACGCCGGCAAGTCCAGCATCGTCGCCCGGGCCTCGGCGGCCCGGCCCAAGGTGGCCGACTACCCGTTCACCACCCTCGAGCCGGTGCTGGGGGTGGTGCGGGCCGGCGACCACGACTTCGTCCTGGCCGACGTGCCCGGCCTGATCCCGGGCGCCGCCGCCGGCAAGGGCCTGGGCCACCGCTTCCTGCGCCACGTGACCCGCTCGGCGGTGCTGGTCCACGTGCTCGACCTGTACCCGCTGGAGCCGGGCCGCGACCCCGAGGCCGACCTGGCCGCCCTCGAGGCCGAGCTGGCCGCCTACGACCCGGAGCTGGCCGACCGCCCGGCGATGGTGGTGGCCAACAAGGTCGACCTGCCCGAGGGTCGGGCCCGGCTGCCCGAGGCCGAGGCGGCGGCCAGGCGGCGCGGCCTGCCCTGCCACCGGGTGTCGGCCGTCACCGGCGAGGGCATGGATGCGTTCCTGTACGCCCTCGGGGCCGAGGTCGCCCAGGCCAGGGCGGCCCGGCCGGTCGCCGCGGCCGCCCCGACGGCCACGATGGCCGCCGACCCCGAGGTGCCGATCGCGGTGACCAGGGAGGGCGCGGGGTTCCGGGTCTCCGGCGACCGCCCCGAGCGCTGGGTGGCCATGACCGACCTGGACAACCCTCAGGCCGTCGCCTACCTGCAGCGACGCCTGCGCCGGGCCGGGGTCGACGACCTCCTGGCCGAGGCCGGGGCCAGCCCCGGCGACGAGGTCCTGGTCGGCGAGGTCGCCTTCGAGTTCACCCCCGACCCCCTGGCCGACACCCGCGGCCGCGACCGGCCCCGCCGCCCGGCCCGCTAGGAACCCGGAGCGACCCGGAGCTGGACGGTGCGGACCTCCCAGGGCCGCAGGTCGAGCCGCAGGACGCCGCCGGCGACCGGCAGGTCGGGCCCGGGCCGGCCCAGCAGATCGGCAGCCCGGGCGGCGACGACCCGGCCGCCCACGGTCGCGGCCACCGGCATCGGGTGCTGGCAGGCCAGGCGCAGCTCCAGCCAGTCCCCGCGCCGCCGCAGCGACGACAGCACCACCCCCGGACCCTCGACCCAGAGCCCGCCGCCCTCCAGCCCGTGGACCGT
>Ga0111538_10013288_pt1 | contig 10863 bp, 10 predicted proteins | sample SoiMethybrSBSTD1_FD_79669 | JGI IMG/M metagenome (GOLD analysis project Ga0111538, IMG submission 79669) | Bulk soil microbial communities from a Populus tree surrounding site in Tennessee, USA - Soil MetaG P. TD hybrid SBSTD1 (version 2)... | ecosystem: Environmental > Terrestrial > Soil >... | reverse complement strand
GACGGGAACGTCGTCGCCATGGGTGCGAAGGCGTTGTCGAACACCACGGCCTCGCGCGCGAGCTCGTCCACGCGCGGCGACGTCGGCCGCCGGTAGCCGTAGCAGCCCAGGTGCTCGCGGCGCAGCGTGTCCACCGTGACGAGCACGATCGACGGGGCGGCCGGCGGTGTGGCCGCTTTCTCCTGGAGACCGGCGAAGCCGAGCGCGACGAGGAGCAGAGCGACGAGCGGCATCGGCGGGGATTCTACAGGCCCGGCGTTCGCGCTCGCCTCGCTTGCGCCCGCGCCGGGACCTGGCATCATCCGGACGCTGGTCGCGCCCTCCCACGGAGTCGTCATGATCGAACGCATCGAGCACGGACCGATCCTCGAGCTGCGCGTCGAGCGTCCGCCGGCGAACGCGCTCTCGCCGCAGCTCATCGCCGAGCTCGCCGCCGCCGTGCGCGCCGCGCCGGAACAGGGCGCGCACGGGCTCGTGCTCTCCGGTCGCGCGGGGATGTTCTCGGCCGGTCTCGACGTGCCGCAGTTCGTGGCCCTCGATCGCTCCGGAGTGCGCACCGCGTGGCGCGACTTCTTCGCGCTGATGGAGGCGCTCGTCGACGCGCCCGTGCCCGTGGCGTGCGCCATCACAGGCCACGCGCCGGCGGGAGGCTGCGTGCTCGCGCTGTGCTGCCACTGGCGCGTCATGGCACTCGGCAGCTTCAAGATCGGTCTCAACGAAGTGGCGGTGGGCGTGCGCGTCCCCGGCCCGATCTGGGCCGCGGCGCGGCACGTCGTCGGCTCGCGGACCGCCGAGCGCCTGTGCACGGGCGCCGAGCTGGTCGAGTCCGAGACCGCGCTGCGCCTCGGCCTCGTCGACGAGCTCGTGGCAGTCGAGCAGGTCGTCCCGCGCGCGCGGGGCTGGGTCGAGACGCAGCTCACGCTGCCGCCGCAGACGCTGCTGCACACGCGCGAGCTGTGCCGCCGGGAGCTCTCGGAGGCCTTCGAGCGCCTGGACGAGGGCGAGCTCGAGCGCTTCCTCGACGAGTGGTTCGGCGCCGAGGCGCAGGCCGCGCTGCGCGCGGTCGTGGCGAAGCTGGCCGCGAAGAAGAAGTAGCGCGCGCGAAGATCGCGCGCCCGTTCGATCGCTCGCGACCGCGGAGCGAGCGCCGCGAGCGGCGCTCGCGCGCGGACGCTCACCGAGCGCGGAACAGGCGGAAGCTCGGCGCTCCGGAGTCCAGCTCGTCGAAGTCGACGCCCTGCAGGCGCTTCAGCAGCGCCTGGTCGGACGGACCGCGCGGCTCGCGGCGCACGACGATCCAGCGCGTCCCGAACTGCGCGTGCAGCACGCGCGCGGGATCCTCGACCTGCCCCGCGAACAGGCGCACGTACGCGTTGTAGCGCTGCGGGTCCGTGCGCTCGAGGAACTCCGTGTTGAGGCCGGCGACGTAGTGGTTGCGCCGGTCGAACAGGAACAGTCCGCCGAAGTCGTCCCACGGCGCGACCACGACCTCGCCGTCCGCGCTCTCGCGCTCGAGGACCGCGGCGAGCTTGCGGTAGTCCTCGGCGGGCGGGAAGCGGTCACGCGAGTGGTAGCGGTAGCGCACGTTCCAGCCCGCGTTCGCGATCCCGAGGACGAGCGCGAGCGCGATCGCCCAGCGCGGCCAGGGCCCGAGCTCGGCCGCGACCAGCGGGACGAATAGACCCGACGCCAGCAGGAAGAGGTAGAGGATCTTCGCCCCGGAGAGGAGCGTCGCGCCGAAGAGCCCGCCCGCGACGACGAGTCCCGCCGCCGCGCCGACCGAGAGGCGCTGCGCGCGGCCGGCCTGGACCACGAGAACCGCGAACCACGCCGCGAGCGCCGGCCCGGCGATCTCGAACAGCACCTTGGAATCGATGGGCAGCCACTCGCCGCCGCGCAGCATGGGCGAGACGGGCGCAGCGAAGACGGAGAGCAGCTCGTGGCCCGTGTGCGCCCAGTGGGCGGGCCAGAAGGGGTTCACGACCATGCCGGCGAGGAGCCCGAGCACCGTCGCGCCGAGGAGCCGCAGATCCCAGCGCCGCTCCCACGCGCGCTGCACGAGCGTGAACACGAGCGCGATCGCGAGCAGGAACGGCGCGCCGACGTAGGCGTAGACGCTGAGCCACGCGAAGAGGAGCGTGCGCTTCCACGAGCGCGCCCACACCGCGTCGACGAACCACACGAGCAGGATCGAGAACAGCGATCCGCCGCGCAGGCTCGTGTGGCACACGACGAGATAGGTCGAGCCCAGCGAGCCGAGCACGGCCCACGCCGCCGCCCACGGAACGCTCCAGCGCCGCAGCACGAGGTACAGGCTGAGCGCGAGCACGCTCGACAGGAGCACCATCGCGGCGCCCAGCCCCCGCGCCGGGTCGAACAGGAGCGCCACCGGCACCAGCGCGAGGTGCTGCAGCAGGTGCACGTTGGGGAAACGCGGTCCGAGGACGGTGAACCCGAGCCAGGGAAACTGGCGGATCCAGCCGTGCTCGGCGTAGAGCTCCGCGCAGCCGAGGTGGTAGCCCGAGTCGGGATCGGGGCTGAACCCGGGCGTGAACACGAGGAAGCCGAGCACCACCGGGACGACGAGCAGCAGGGCCGCCCCGAGCCGAGTGCCTCGCGTTCCCACGGCGCCGAGCGCTTCCATCGAGCAGGGTGAGTCTACTGGACGCGCCGGAAGCACCTCGACGGCACCTGCGGGGCGCGCAGAGAGTAGGCTCTCGCGCTCTTCCCGGCGATGGAGCTGTCGATCGTCGTCCCCGCGTTCAACGAGGAGCAGCGTCTGGCGGCTTCCCTCGAGCGCCTGGGCTCGTTCCTGGCGCACCTCGGTGCGCCCGGCGAGCTCGTCGTCGTCGACGACGGCTCGACCGACGGCACCGCGGGCATCGTGCGCGCGTTCGCCGGGCGCGCGAGCGTGCCCGTGCGCCTGCTCGAGAACGGGACGAACCGTGGCAAGGGCGCCAGCGTGCGCCGCGGGCTCCTGGACGGTCGCGGCCGGCTGCTGCTCTTCAGCGACGCCGACCTGTCGACGCCCATCGAGGAGGCGTCGCGTCTGCTCGAGCCCATCCGGCAAGGCCGCCTGCAGGTGGCGATCGGCTCGCGCGCGGTGGACCGCTCGCTGATCGGCCGCTCGCAAGCGCTGCCGCGCAACCTGCTCGGTCGCGCGTTCAACGTCGCGATCCGTGCGCTGACGGGCATCGGGATCCACGACACGCAGTGCGGGTTCAAGGCGTTTCTCGCGGCGCCGGTGCGGCCGCTCGTCGAGGCGCTGAGCGTCGAGGGCTTCGGCTTCGACGTCGAGCTGCTCGGGCTGTGCGCGGCGGCGGGGCTCGCGATGGGCGAGATCCCCGTGCCGTGGAACCACGTCGACGGCAGCAAGGTGCACGTGCTGCGCGACGGCGCGCGCATGCTGCAGGACAGCGCGGCGTTCGCGCGCCGGTTGAGGCGAGGGGCGTACGAGTCGGCGCTGGCGAAGGCGCGGGCGGAGAGCGCAGCCGTGAGGACGGGGACGGGGAGCGTCAAAGCAGATTGATGCGTCCCTGCGGTTGAATTCTGAGAGAGCAAACCGCGGAGGACGCGGAGAACGAGAAGCGCGGCGAACGTGTTCACCAGCCGGCGGCCTGGCCGTCCTTGCGCGCGTCGGACGCGCCGTGATAGACGCCGGCCTCGTCGCGCAGGATGCCCTGGAAGCCGCCGTAGACGCCGCTCTTCTCCGCGAAGACGTGTCCGCGCGCCCGCAGCGCTTCCAGCACCTCCGGTGCGAAGCCGCTCTCGACGGACACTTCGCCTCCGTTCTCCTGCATGGGCTCGCCGGTGGGCTGCGACGAGCCCTCGTGCGAGACGCGCGGCGCATCGGCGGCCTCCTGCAGGCTCATGCCGAAGTCGATCAGGTTCACGAGGACCTGCACGTGGCCTTGCGGCTGGAAGTCGCCGCCCATGACGCCGAAGGCGAGCCACGGCGCTCCGCCGCGCGTGACGAAGCCGGGGATGATCGTGTGGAACGGGCGCTTGCCCGGCGCATAGCTGTTCGGCCGACCGGGCGTGAGATCGAACAGCTCGCCGCGGTCCTGGAACACGAAGCCGAGGCCCGTGGGCGCCATGCCCGAGCCGAGGCCGCGGTAGTTGCTCTGGATGAGCGCGACCATGTTGCCGCGTGAGTCGGCGGTCGCGAGCGTGACCGTGTCGCGGCTGACGACGCGCGGCGAGCCGGGCTGGACCGCGCGCGCGGCGTGCTCGAGGTCGACGAGACCGCGCCGCTCCGCCGCGTACTCCTTCGAGACGAGCTCGCTCACGGGGATCGCCGCGAAGGCCGGATCGGCGAGGTAGCGTGCACGGTCCTCGAAGGCGAGCTTCTTGGTCTCGATCAGGAGGTGCAGGTAGGCCGCGCTGCCGAAGCCCATCGACGCGAGGTCGTAGCCCTCGAGCAGGTTCAGCATCTGGAGCGCCGTGAGCCCCTGCCCGTTGGGCGGCAGCTCCCACACCTCGCAGCCGCGGTACGTGGTCGAGATGGGCTCGACCCATTCGGAGCGGTGGGCCGCGAAGTCCTCGACGGTCAGGAAGCCGCCGTTCGCCTGCAGGAACTCGGCCATGCGCCGCGCCAGGTCGCCGCGGTAGAAGGCGTCGCGGCCGCCCTTGCCGATCGCCTCGAGCGTGCTCGCGAGGTTCGCGCGCACGAGGACCTGTCCGCGCGCCGGCGCGGGCAGGAACTGCTCCGCGAACCCGGGCTGCTCGGCGAGCTTCTCCGCGCTCGTGCTCCACGCGTGCGCCACGAGCTCGCTGACGGGGAAGCCGTCGCGCGCGTAGCGCACCGCCGGGGCGAGCACCTCCTGGATCGGCAGCTTTCCGAAGCGCCGCGAGAGCTCGAACCAGCCGTCGACGCAGCCCGGCACCGTCACGGACAGCGGTCCGGTGCTCGGGATCGAGTCGCCGGCGAGCTCGCGCATGCGCTCGAGCGTCAGCTTCGCGGGCGAGCGTCCGCTCGCGTTCAGCCCGACGAGGCGCTTCTCCGACGCGTCCCACACGAGCGCGAAGAGATCGCCGCCGATGCCGCATCCCGTGGGCTCGACGACGCCGAGCACCGCGTTCGCCGCGATCGCGGCGTCGACCGCGCTCCCGCCGCGCCGCAGGATCTCGAGGGCGGCCTGCGTCGCGAGCGGCTGGCTCGTCGCGATCATGCCGTGCTGCGCCAGCACCTCCGAGCGCGTCGTGAAGGGCTGTCCGATGGGACGGTCCTGAGGCTTCGTCACCGGGAGCAGCGGGAACAGGAGGGACAGTGCGTACCCTTTCACCGGAGGAATACCCTGCCCTGCTTCCGTCGTCCGGGGAAGACGAGCGCGGGACAAAAAAAGGGCGAGCGGAGCCTCGGGTACACTGCCGCGCTACGCTACGGACCCGGCAGTGCAACGCTCCGCGACGCCCCTCGAGATCATCGCCCTGTGCGGGGCCGACGAGTTCCGGCGCCAGCTCGTGGAGGACGCGCGCGCGGGCCTCTGCGCCCGGCCGAAGCGCCTGCCGCCGAAGTACTTCTACGACGCGCGCGGCTCGGAGCTGTTCGAGGAGATCACGCGCCTCCCCGAGTACTACCTGACACGCGCCGAAACCGCGCTCCTCGAGCGCGTGGCCGACGAGATCGTGGCCCTCGTCCGCCCTCACGAGATCGTCGAGATCGGGGCGGGGTTCTCGCGCAAGACCCAGCTCCTGCTGGACGCGCTCGGGAACTGCGGCGGGCGACGCTTCGTGCCCATCGACGTGAGCGCCGATGCCCTGCGCGCCGCGGGCGAGCGCCTGGTGGCGCGCTACCCGTGGCTCGAGTTCGTGGGCGCGCTGGGCGACTTCGAGCGCCACCTGGACGCCGTGCCGCGCTCCGGCTCGCGCCTGGTGTGCTTCCTCGGCTCCACGATCGGCAACTTCGAGCCCGCCGAGCGCGTCCCGTTCCTGGCGCGCGTGCGCGCGATGCTCGAGGGCCAGGACCGGTTCCTGCTCGGCGTCGACCTCGTGAAAGCGCCCGAGCGCCTGCACGCCGCCTACAACGACTCGCGCGGCGTGACGGCGCAGTTCAACAAGAACGTCCTCGCCGTGCTCGACCGCGAGCTGGGCGGCAACCTCGACCCCGACACCTTCGCGCACCGCGCGTTCTACGACCAGCGCCTGGCACGGATCGAGATGCGGCTCGTCGCGCTCCAGCGCATCGAGGCGCGCCTCGCCGACATCGACCTCGACCTCGCCTTCGATACCGGCGAGGAGCTCCACACCGAGATCTCCTGCAAGTTCCGCCGCGAGACCGTGGCCGAGGACTTCCGCGGCGCAGGTCTGGTCGTCGAGCGCTGGTACGCGGACGAGCGCGGCGACTTCGCGCTGGCGCTGGGCAAGCGGCGCTAGCGCGGCACCGCGACCCAGGCCGCGAAGTCGTCGCCCAGCACGCCCGCGCGGATCAGCCGATCTTCCTCGCGGAACAGCGTCATCAGCTCGTGGTTGTGCTCCCAGTTCTTCGGGTCGTACGTGTGGACCTGGTTCATGAGCACGGGCTGCAGCAGCGAGCACCCGACGCCGACGTACCCCGGGATGTCGAACCCCCCGTCGCGGCACGTCGGCAGGATGTCGCGCGAGCGCACGGCCTCCGACGGATCCCCGCCGACGATCACGTGGAGCGGCACGGGCTCGACGATGCGGTGATCGGGCTTGTGCTCCTCGGACACGAGCTCGCGCAGGGCGCGCGTGCCCTCGCGCTGCTGGGCCTCGGTCCACTGCAGGCGATTCGGTCCCACGTACTCCTGCGCCAGCACCGCGCCCCGCGGACGCAGCGCGCGGCGCACCTCGGACCAGAAGCGCTCGAGCGCCTCGACGTGATGGATCGAGCCCAGCCCCAGGACGATGTCGAACGAGCGCGGCTCCAGGGCGAGCTCGTTGAAGTCGCCGATCTCGAACGCGACGTTGCGGATCCCGCGCTGCTCGGCGTCGGCGCGCGCCAGATCGAGGATGCCGGGCGTGATGTCGGTCGCGACGAACTGGCGGTCGGGGAACGTCTCCGCGAGGTACAGCTCCTTCCCGGCACGCCCGCAACCCGGAGAGAAGATGCGCGCTCCCGGCTGCGTGCGCTCGCGGATCTGCACCGCCACGGCCTCGAGCTGACCGATCCAGGTGCCGAACGCTCGCAGGGACACGTAGCCCGCGACCAGCGGATGGATGAAGAAGTTGTCGTGGGTGCCGCCGTCCGGCCGCCCGTGGCGTTCCGTCCAGAAGTCGACGACGCGGCTCTCCTCGGGGGCGGGACGGTCCACCGCGTTGAAGTCTACCCGGCTCGCCGGCCGGGCTAGGAGCGCCGGCTCCGGCGGCATAAACTGTGCAACGGGGGATCGCACGCAATGGCTGGATTCCGAGCTCTCGCGCTGGGCCGGCGTCAGATCCGGTGCCGCATCCTGGCCGTCTACCACGCGGATGCGCGCGTCGTGCTTCCCCTCTTGCCGAAGGGTTGCGAGGCGCGGCTGTGCGCCGGCCGCGCCGTGATCGTCGCCTGCTACACGCGTCTGGGCGCGGCGCGCCTCCTGCGCGGGAGGACCGTCGAGTCCGATCACCTGGCGTACCGTGTCGCGATCGAGCGCCCCGAGAAGGAGGCCCGGCGCGAGGGCACGTGGATCGTGCGGCGCGAGACGTCGTCGTGGCTCGAGGCGCGCTGCGGAGCGAAGCTCCTGCGCGGCGAGTACGAGCGGGCGACGTTCCAGCTGCGCGAGGGTCCGTTCGGCGTCGAGCTCGCGGTCCAGGGTGAGGACGTCGGCGGCGAGTCCTTCTACCTGCGAGCCGAGGCGTCCGCGAACTCGCGCGGCACGCTCTTCCCGACCGCGGCGGCGCTGGAGGAGTTCCTCGGACACCAGGGCGACGTGCGTCCGCTCGACGTGTTCGCGCCCGAGGCCGACGGGATCGATCCCGACGCGAGCTTCGTGCCCGAGCCGCTGGCCGTGTTCGAGGAGCGCTCGGCCTTCCTGGGCGACACGCGCCTCTTCCCGCCGCATTCCGTGGTGCTCGACGGAGCGTGGAGGCTGGTCACGCGCCGCCTCGCGTTCGCGCACGAGCCGAGCCCGCGCCTGCGCGCCCTGCTGGTGCGCGGCCAGTCGTCGCCGGCGGTGTGAGCGGCCGTGACGGCGCCGCGGCGAAGCCGCGGCCCGCACGGGCGCGAGCGTTTCCTCCGGGGCGCGAGCCCTGCTCGCGCCCTCGACTCGGGCGAAGAGCGTACGCCTACTGCTCGACCGCGCTGCGCGCTCCGCGCCCGCCGCTAGCCTGTCCGTTCATGCAGCTCCCGCTCCACGTCGTCGACGCCTTCACCGATCGTCCGTTCGCCGGCAATCCCGCGGCCGTGTGCCCGCTCGAGGTGTGGCTCCCGGACGAGACGATGCAGGCGATCGCGGCGGAGAACAACCTCTCGGAGACCGCGTTCCTCGTTCCCGACGAGCCCGACGAGAAAGGCTACGAGCTGCGCTGGTTCACGCCGCGCGTCGAGGTCGACCTGTGCGGTCACGCCACGCTCGCGGCGGCGGCGGTCGTGTTCGAGCACCTGCGCCCGGGAACCGACGCCGTGTCGTTCCGGACGCGGTGCGCGGGCCCGCTGTCGGTCGCGCGGCGCGGTTCGTGGCTGGAGCTCGACTTCCCCACCCGCGCGCCAGAGCCCTGCGAGGCGCCCGTGGCCCTGCTCGAGGCCCTGGACCGCGAGCCGAACGAGGTGCTGAGGAGCGAGCGCGACTACCTCGTGGTGTTCGAGAGCCGCGAGGAGGTGCTCGCGCTCGCTCCGCGCATGCCGTCGCTGCTCGCGCTCGGCCTCGCGGGGATCATCGTCACCGCTCCCGGAACCGGCGAGGACTTCGTCTCGCGCTTCTTCGCCCCGGCCTTCGGGATCGACGAGGATCCGGTGACCGGATCGGCGCATTGCGTGCTGATCCCGTACTGGGCCGAGCGTCTCGGACGCCGCGAGCTCACCGCGCGGCAGGTCTCGCGCCGCGGCGGCACCCTGCGCTGCACTCTTCGTGGACCGCGCGTGGGCATCGCCGGGCAGGTCGCGCCCTACCTGCAGGGCACGATCACGGTGCCCCGGTGAAGTAGTCGATCAGGCGCGGTTCCTTCGCCGGCGTGATCTCCGTGAGCACGACGTCGCCGAACTTCCACGAGAAGACGCGCAGCGGCGAGTCGTCGGGCAGGTCCATGCTGAGGCAGCAGGCGAGCGCGTCGTGGTACTCGGCCACGATCACGGAGGTCTCGTCCTCGGCAACGCCGGTGAGGATCGTGCCCGTGGGCCACTCGGGCGAGGCGAACGGGCCGTGCAGCTGGCCGAGGGCTCCGGGCTGGAGCTGGATCCCCTGCCCGTACGTGTCCTTCAGCCGCTGAGCGAGCTGGTCGTCCGCGCCGCACGCGGAGACTGCCGACGAGCGTTGCGCGGCGTCCATGGACCGGTAGAGGTCCGCCAGGTCCGCGCAGCGCACCTCGGGCGCCTGGCGCGGGTCCTCGAGTGGTCCGACCGCGAGCATCGCGCGCGGAGCGCTGACCGCCGCGATTCGCGGTGCCGCGGGCCCGCTCTCCAGGACGGGACGCGGGCGCGCGAGCCAGGACGCGGCGAGCGAGAGCACGAGCGCCGCGGCGGCGGCGCCGGCCAGGGTCCAGGGTTGGTGGAGCCGCGGCTCGGCCGTCGTGGCGGGCGGGAGCTCGAAGTGTCGCTCGAGCTCGGACGGCGGCCGGTACAGCCGCCGCAACGAGCGATCGATGCGTCGGTCGAGACCGGCCGGTCCCGGTGCCGGTGGACGGGAATCGGGCTTCATGGTTGCACTTCAGGGAGGAGCGAATCGACCACTGCCGGGGAGCGCGTCAGATGCTCGCGCAGGGCGAGCCGCGAGCGGTGGACGTGGCTCATCGCCGTACCCTCCGGGATGCCGAGCAGGTTGGCGATCTCGGCGTAGGAAAGGTCCACGACCACCTTGAGCAAGAGGCACGAGCGCGCCACGTCGGCGAGCTCGCGCAGCCCCGCCTGGAGATCGTCGTCGAACTCCGACTGATCCCCGAGCAGGAGCCCGCGCCGATCGACGGGCGAGGGCGACTCTCCCGCCGTTGCACGGCGGTCGTGCTCGTCGAGGCTCGAGGGATCGGTGCTCTCGGTCTGCCGGCGCGCCCGCTTGCGGCGCTCGTTCTGGGCGAGATTGCGCACGAAGCGGCCCATCCAGGCCTGGAAGTTCGTCTGCGGGTCGAACTGGTCGAGCTTTCCCAGCCCGGCCAGGAAGGCCTCCTGCAGCAGGTCCTCGGCCTCGGCCGGATCACCCAGCAGGCCCGCGGCGAGCGTCCACAGGCTCCGCGCGGAGGCGCGGAAGCGCAGGGCGAACTCGTCGGACGTCAGGCGCGCCGATCGTCCCGGCTCGGAGGTCGAGGCCATCCAGGAGGTTCAGCCTAACCATGTCCTGGCGGACCGGGGGTCTTGCACCGGAAGTGCTGAGCCGAGAGGGAATCCCGCGCCAGCCGAGAGCCAGCAGGATGCGGCCCGCCTGGGCGCGCCGACGACGCGTGTCTGCGGAGAAACACTCGAAGGGGTGAGTTCCGGTGCGCCGAAGGCGCGGCGAGGCGATCCTGCGGATCGCCGAGCCGGGAAGCCGCAACGACGCCGCGGGCACGTCCTGCTGCTCGCACGCGGCGGGGCTTCTTTTCTCAGGCTCTAGTACAGGCCCTCGAGACGCTGGACGAGGGACAGGAGCGCCGCCCGGTTCTCCAGGTTCGTGGTCCCGTCCTGGTGCAGCCGCTTCACGAGCTGGGAGTAGTTGTGCACCCCCATCTGGATCTCGGCGAAGCGCAGGAACTCGGGGTCCTCGGTGAGCTCGTAGCCGTAGGCGAACGAGCACCAGT
>Ga0111538_10013287_pt1 | contig 10863 bp, 7 predicted proteins | sample SoiMethybrSBSTD1_FD_79669 | JGI IMG/M metagenome (GOLD analysis project Ga0111538, IMG submission 79669) | Bulk soil microbial communities from a Populus tree surrounding site in Tennessee, USA - Soil MetaG P. TD hybrid SBSTD1 (version 2)... | ecosystem: Environmental > Terrestrial > Soil > Tree... | reverse complement strand
GGAGCGGCGTTCGCGGCGGTGCTCGACCCGGAGCTCACGCTGACGCTCCCGCCCTTTCCGACGGCCTGCAGCGGGCTGGACGCGATCGGCCACGCGCTCGAGAGCGCGGTGACGACGGAGCGCACGAAGCTCTCGGGCTTCTACGCGCGCGGCGCCTGGCAGCTCGCGGCGCGCGCGCTGCCCATCGTGCTGGCGAAGCCGGCCGACCTGGAGGCGCGCGGCGACATGCAGCTCGGCGCGGCCTGGGCGGGCCTCGCGATCGAGAACTCGATGCTCGGCGCCGCGCACGCCATGGCCAATCCGCTGACCACGCGGCACGACATCGAGCACGGCCTGGCGGTCGCACTCGCGCTGCCGCACGTGGTGCGCTTCAACGCCGAGGAGCCCGGTGCGCGCGCGATCTACGCGACGCTCGCTCGCGCGGCGGACCGCGGGGCGAGCGAGGACGAGCGCGAGGCCGCGCTGTCGCTGGCCGAGAAGGTCCGGGCCCTGCTCGCCGCCGCGGGGCTCGACGCGCGCCTGACGGAGCACGGCGTGCGGCCCGAGGACGTTCCGGCCCTCGCGGCGGAGGCGGCCCAGCAGTGGACGGCGCAGTTCAACCCGCGCCGGGTCGGCGTGCCCGAGCTGCGCGGCCTGTACGAGGCCGCGCTCGCGGGCTGACGCGGGAAAAAGCTGTGCATGGGCCCGCGTTCATGCGGGAGCGGGGAGTCGCGTGGACCGGTGCCGTTCCCCACAATGGGGGGATGTCGGCCCTCGCTCTCGCCGTTTCATGTGCCCTGGCGGTCTCGGCCGCCGGCGCGAGCGCCGACGGCTGGCCGATCTTCCGCGGGGATCCGGCGCTCACCGGCGTGGCCCCGGGCGAGCTGCCGGCGGCGCCGGAGATGCGCTGGACCTTCCGGGCGGCCAAGGGGATCGTCTCGTCGCCCGTCGTGGTCCGCGACGCGTCCGCCCTGTCCGCGGGGCCGACCGTGGTCGTCGGCTGCGACGACGGGCTCGTCTACGCGCTCGACGCCGACACGGGCGCCAAGCGCTGGACGTTCGCCACGGGCGACGTGATCGAGGCGCCGCCCCTGATCTCGAACGGGAGCGTGTTCATCGGCTCCTCGGACGGAGGCTTCCACGCGCTCGACCTGGCGACGGGCGCGGAGCGCTGGAAGAAGGAGACCGGCGACAAGATCCTGGGCGGCGCGAACGCCCTGCGCATCGACGGCGAGGAGCGCGTGATCGTCGGCAGCTACGACTCGAACCTGTACTGCTTCGCCGCGGCCGACGGGACCGAGCGCTGGCACTATTCGACGGGCAACTACGTGAACGGCACGCCGGCCGTGCTCGGCGACCGCATCGTGTTCGGCGGCTGCGACGCCGTGCTGCACGTCGTGTCGGCCTCGACGGGCGAAGCGCTGGCAGAGATCGAGCTCGGCAACGACGCGCACGTCGCCGGCTCCGTGGCGCTGGCGGGCGAGCGCGTCTACCTCGGTCACTACGGCAACGCCTTCGTGTGCGTCGACCTCGCGACGAAGGAGACGCGCTGGAGCCTGACGGACCCCAAGCAGCCGTTCTTCTCCTCGCCGGCGCTGGCGCACGGCAAGGTGTACTTCGGCGGGCGCAACAAGAAGCTGCACTGCTGCGATGCGGAGACGGGCGAGCTCCTGTGGAGCTTCACGACCCGCCGCAAGGTCGACGGCTCGCCGATCGCCGTGGGGGACGCGATCGCCTTCGGCGCTGCCGATGGGCGGCTGTACGTGCTCGATGCCGCGAGCGGTGAAGAGCGCTGGAGCCACGACCTGGGCTCGGACCTCGGTGGCTCGCTGGCCGTGTCGGACGGCTGGATCTACGCCGCCGCGCTCGACGGCCGTGTCGTCGCGTTCGGTCCACCCGTGAGCGGCAGCGCCGGCCCGTCCGCGCCGCGCGAGGGCACGCGATGAGCGACTCGCACGGCACGCAGGGCTCGGGCTCGACGGGCCTCGAGGAGAAGACGCGCGTCGGCAACGTCTTCGTCTCCAACTATCCGCCCTACGCCTACTGGGGCCGCGAGCACCTGCCCGCGGTCGAGCGCGTGCTCGACACGCCGGGCAGCGATGACGTGCCGCTCGGGATCTACCTGCACATCCCGTTCTGCCGGCAGCGCTGCGACTTCTGCTACTACAAGGTCTACACCGACAAGAGCAGCAAGGAGGTGCGCCGCTACCTGGAGGGCCTGCGCGGCGAGCTCGAGCTCCTCGCGCGTCGCCCGCGGCTCGCCGGCCGCAAGCCGCGCTTCGTGTACTTCGGCGGCGGCACGCCCTCGTATCTCTCGGCCGATCAGCTGGGTCAGGTGTTCGCCGACCTGAAGGCGTTCTTCCCGTGGGACGCGGTCGAGGAGGTGGCCTTCGAGGCCGAGCCCGGGACGCTGTCGGAGGTCAAGCTGCGCGCGCTCGCGGAGCTGGGCGTCACGCGCCTCTCGCTGGGCGTCGAGAACTTCGACGCGCGCATCCTGGAGATCAACAACCGCGCGCACCGCGCGGCCGAGATCCACCGCACCTACGCCTACGCGCGCAGCGTGGGCTTCCCGCAGATCAACATCGATCTCATCGCGGGCATGGTGGGCGAGACGGACGAGAACTGGCGGCGCTGCATCGAGGCCACGCTGGCGCTCGACCCGCTGCCGGAGAGCGTGACCATCTACCAGATGGAGGTGCCCTACAACACGACGCTCTACCAGCGCATGAAGGCCGAGCACGCCGACGCCGCGCCGGTCGCCGACTGGGACACGAAGCGCCGCTGGACCGACGAGGCCTTCCGCGCGCTCGAGGTCGCGGGCTACCGCGTGGGCAGCGCGTACACCGCGCAGCTCGGCGCGAAGACGCGCTTCCTCTACCGCGACGCGCTGTGGCGCGGGGCCGATCTCCTCGGCCTGGGCGTCTCGTCGTTCTCGCACGTCGACGGCGTGCACTTCCAGAACGAGCACGAGTTCGAGGACTACCTGGCGCGCGTGGCGCGCGGCGAGCTCCCGCACGGACGCGCCTACGAGCTCACCGGCGAGGAGCGCATGATCCGCGAGTTCGTGCTGCAGATGAAGCTGGGCCGCGTGGAGCGCGCCTACTTCGAGCGCAAGTTCGGCGTGGACCTGCTCGAGCGCTTCGCCGAGCCGCTGCGCGCGCACCGCGCGGCCGGCTGGCTCGAGTGGACGCCGGCCGAGATCCGCACCACGCGCGCGGGCCTCCTGCGCGTCGACTCGCTGCTCTCGGCCCTGTTCCTGGAGCACCACCGCGGCTCGCGCTACGCGTGAGCGCGCCGCCGAGAAGAGCGACGCCATGCGCCTCCTGTACCTGACCGCGGGCACGGGCAGCTTCTACTGCGGCACGTGCCTGCGCGACGGGACGCTGGTCAAGGCGCTGCGCGAGCTCGGGCACGACGCGCTGCTGGCGCCCCTGTACCTGCCGCTCGTGCTCGAGGAAGCGATCCCGTCCGAACGCGTGCACCTCGGCGGGATCAACGCCTTCCTCGCGCACCGCGGCATCGCGCTGCCGCGCTTCGTGCAGGACTGGCTCGACTCGCCGCGACTCCTGTCGTGGACCGCGGGAAAACGCGACATGACCGGCGCGCGCAGCCTCGGCGAGCTCACGCACGCGATGCTCCTGGGCGAGGACGGCTCGCAGGCGTGCGAGGTCGAGAAGCTCCTGTCCTGGCTCGCGACCCTCGGCCGCGTGGACGCGATCCTCCTGTCGAACGGGCTCCTGCTCGGTCTGGCGAAGCCGCTCGCGCGCGCGCTCGGCGCTCCCGTCCTGTGCTCGCTGCAGGGCGAGGCGCCGTATCTCGACGCGCTCGTCGAGCCGTGGCGCGAGCGCTGCTGGAAGGCGATCGGCGACGCGGCGCGCGACGTCGAGGCGTTCCTGCCGGTCAGCGGGTACACGCGCGCTCTCATGGTCGAGCGCGCGCGCCTCGCATCCGAACGCATGCACCTCGTGCCGAACGGAATCGAGCTCGACGGCTTCACCGCCGCCGCCGTGCCGCCCGATCCGCCGGCGATCGGCTACCTGGCGCGTCTCTGTCGCGACAAGGGCCTGCCCACGCTGTTCGAGGCGTTCCTGCGCGTGCGGCGCCGTCCGGGCTGCGAACGCGTGCGCCTGATCGCGGCCGGAACGGCGCTCGAGCCCGATCGCGCGCTGGTGCGCGAGCTCGAGCGCCGCGCGCGCGCGGCCGGGCTCTCCGATGCGGTCGAGTTCCACGCCGACGTCACGCGCGACGAGAAGATCGCCCTGCTCGCGCGCTGCTCGGTGTTCTCCGTGCCGGCGACGTACGGTGAGTCCTTCGGCCTGTACCTGCTCGAGGCCTGGGCCATGGGTCTTCCCGTGGTCCAGCCCGAGCACGCGGTCTTCCCCGAGCTCCTCGGCGCGACCGGCGGCGGCGTCCTGTGCCGTCCGGACGATCCCGACGCGCTCGCGAGCGCGCTCGGCGACCTGCTCCTGGATCCGGAGCGCGCGCGCCGCCTCGGTCGGGCCGGCCAGAGAGCGGTGGAGGAGCGCTACACGCACCTGCACATGGCGCGCGCGGTCGAGCGGATCTGTAGGATCTCCGCGCCGCGCGGCGCGCCCGCGCCGGCGCACTGATCCTCCCGTCGATCCGCATGGCCAGCGAGTTCCGCGAGCGGCGCCGCATCGAGTTCTACGAGACCGACATGGCCGGGATCGTGCACTTCTCGAACTACTTCCGGTTCATGGAGTCGACCGAGCACGCCTTCTTCCGCTCGCTCGGCCTCGCGCTGCACCGCGACGAGGGCGACGCGATGAGCGGCTGGGCGCGCGTGCAGGCGAGCTGCGAGTATCGCGCGCCGCTGCACTACCAGGACGAGATCGAGATCGAGCTGCGCGTGCGCGAGAAGAGCAAGAGCGCGCTGGCTTACGACTTCACCTTCCGGCGCGTCGATGCCGGGGGGACCACGTCGTCCGGTGCGCCCGTCGCGACCGGTGCGCTCCACGTCGTTCACGTCGCGCGCGCGCGCGGCGGACGCATGCAGGCGGCTTCCATGCCGGCCGAGGTCGCGCGCGCGATCGAGGTCGCCCCACCGCTCGAGTCCCCCTCACGCCCATGACGCAGAACGCATCCGCTTCCGGCCAGCTGTGGCTCGTGTACTCGCTCGCCACCGTCGTCTCGTGGGGCCTCTACGGAGTGCTGCTCCACCAGGGTCAGATGGGCATGCAGGACCCGGCCAACGGACGGCTGAAGGCCTTCCTGTTCGTCGGCATCGCTTACGTGCTCGTGGCGGTGCTCGCGCCGCTCGCGCTGCTCGTGAGCGCGAAGGCTTCGTGGAGCTATCCGCCGAAGGGGCTGTGGCTCTCGCTCTTCGCGGGAACGGCGGGCGCGATCGGCGCGCTCTGCGTGTTGCTCGCCTTCGGCGCGAAGGGCAACCCGGCCGTGGTGATGTCGATCGTCTTCGCGGGCGCGCCGGTCGTGAACGCGGTCGTGGCCATCCTCGTCCACCCGCCCGAGGGCGGCTGGTCGAGCATCAAGCTGCCCTTCGTGGCCGGGATCCTGCTCGCGGCCGTGGGCGGGCTGCTCGTCATGCGCTACCGGCCGATGCCGGCGCCCGCCAAGCCGGCGGCTCCCGCGGCCTCGCCCGCCGACGCGCGTTGAGCGCCGTGCTCGTCGAGCTGCGCGGCGTGCGCAAGAGCTTCGGGTCGCCCGGAGCCGCGCGCGATGGAGCCGCGACCGACGTGCTGCGCGGCGTCGACCTCGCGCTCGGCGAGGGCGAGTCGGTGGCGATCGTCGGGCCCTCGGGCTCGGGCAAGAGCACGCTGCTCGCGATCCTCGGCGGGCTCGAGCCGCCGAGCGCGGGGCAGGCCCTGTGGCAGGGGCGCGACCTCTCCGCGCTCGACGAGCGCGAGCGCTGCGCGTTCCGCAACCGCGAGCTCGGCTTCGTGTTCCAGGCGCATCACCTGTTGCCCCAGCTCTCGGCGCTGGAGAACGCGCTCGTGCCGACGCTCGTGCCCGAGCGTCGAGCGGAGCGGCGCGAGCGCGAAGCGCGGGCGCGCGAGCTCCTCGCCCGCGTCGGGCTCGGCGCGCGCGAGGGACACCGTCCGGGCGAGCTCTCGGGCGGCGAGCGCGCTCGTGTGGCGCTCGTGCGCGCGCTCGTGAACGGGCCGCGGCTCCTGCTGGCGGACGAGCCCACGGGCTCGGTCGACGCCCACACGGCAGACGAGCTCGGCGCGCTGCTCGCCGAGTGCCACCGGCGCGACGGTGTCGCGATGGTCGTCGTGACGCACTCGCCGAAGCTCGCCGAGCGCATGCAGCGTGTGTACGAGCTCTCGGACGGCGTGCTCGCCGCGCGATGAACGCGTTCACGCTGGCGCGGCGCGGCCTCGTGCACCACGCGCGCGCGCACGCCGCGACGCTGGCCGGCGCGTCGATCGGCTGTGCGGTCCTCGTCGGCGCGCTGTGCGTGGGCGACTCGGTGCGCTACAGCCTGGAGCGCGCCGCGCGTCTGCGGTTGGGAGAGGTCGACACGGTCGTAGGCGACGGTGAGCGCTTCTTCGGCGGCGAACGCCTGGCTGGTGCCCTCCGATCGAGCGGACTGGAAGTCGCAGCCGTGCTGCAGGTTCCGGGAGTCGCGTCGACCCCCGATGGGTCGCGCCGCTTGGATCAGGTCGACGTGCTGGGCGTGGACGGGCGATTCGTTCTCCTAAAGTCGGAGGATGGTGCACTACGGGACGACGGCAGTATCTGGTTCCCTGGTGACGGCGATCTGAATTCACCCCGGCTGTGGGAGAGACTCGGGCCGGGCAACGCCTGCTACTCGCCGGAGTTCGCGCGCCGATTTTTCCGCGGCGGTGACGAGGATGGGTTCGAGTTCATCCTCCGCGTGCCGCGTCCGAGCGTCGGCTCGCGTGATCTGGCTCTGGTGTCCGTGGAGGACACGGTTCAGCCACTCCGAGTGACGCGGAGCGGCGTCATGGGAGACTTCTCGCTCGTCGGGGGCAGTGGGCCGCCGACCAACTTGTACCTGGACCGCGAGTGGATGGCCTCGCAGCTCGGCGTAGCAGGACGCTCGAACCGGCTGTTCGTCCATGCGGGCTCGGACGAGCGCCGGGAGGCGCTCCGCCTCGCGCTGCGCGAGGCGTGGACCCTCGATGATCTTGGTCTGGGCTGGAAGGAAGTCGGCCCGGCGCGCGAGCTCACGAGCGACCAGGTGTTCGTGTCCGACGCCGTCACGCAGGCCCTCGACGGCTACCGCGGCCCCACGCTCGCGATGCTTACGTACTTCGTCAACGCGCTCGAGCACGGCGAGCGCTCGACGCCCTACTCGACGGTCGCGGCGCTCGGAGCGCTCGGCGATCAGCCCGTGGCCGATCTCGGCGGCTGGCGCGCGCAGCTCCCCGACCTCGGCGCGGACGAGATCGCGCTCACGGCGTGGACGGCCGAGGATCTCGGTGCGGCGGCGGGGGACACGGTGACGCTGCGCTACTTCGTGCTCGGCGCCGGGCGCGACCTCGTGGAGAAGACGCACGCCTTCCAGGTGAGAGCCGTGCTCCCGATGAGCGGCATCGCGACCGACGCGACGCTCGCTCCGGAGTTCCCGGGCGTCTCCGAGGAGGAGAACTGCCGCGACTGGGATCCGGGCATGCCCATGGACCTCGACGCGATCCGCGACCGCGACGAGGAATACTGGGACCAGTACCGCGCGGCGCCGAAGGCGTTCGTCAGCCTCGAGACGGCGCGGGAGCTGTGGTCGAACCGCTTCGGCTCGCTGACGGCGCTGCGCGTTCCTGCGGAGGACGGCGACGCGTTCCTCGGCACCCTGCGCGGCCACCTCGACCCGGGCGCGCTCGGCTTGACCGTGACGGCGGTCTCGGGCGAGGTCGAGGCCACCTCGGACTTCGGCGGACTCTTCCTCGGGCTCTCGATGTTCCTGATCGTGTCGGCGCTGCTGCTGACGGCGCTGTTCTTCGCGTTCTCGGTGGAGCGGCGCGCCTCGGAGCTCGGCGTCCTGCGCGTGAGCGGCTTCGCGCCGCGGTCCGTGGGAGCGCTCGTCCTGGGCGAGGCTGCGCTCCTGCTCGTCGTCGCAGTCGTCGCGGGAAGCGTGGTGGGCGCCGTGTACACGGGCTTCCTCGTCCGCGCGCTCGAGCGCGGCTGGAGCGGCGCTCTGGGGCGCACGGAGATCGTGTTCCACGCCGAGCCGCGCTCGCTGGTCACGGGTGCGCTCCTGTCGTTCGCGCTGTCGCTCGGGACGGCGGCGCTCGTCCTGCGGCGAGCGCTGCGCGCGTCGCCGACGCGCCTGCTCGCCGGCCTACCGCTCGAGGCCCCGGGGTCAGCGCGCGGCGCCCGACGCCTGCGTGCGTTCGCGATCGTCGCGCTGTCGCTCGCGCTGACCTCCTACGTTGGAGCCAAGCGCGGCGGCTCGCCCGTGCTGGCCTTCGCGACGGGCGCCTGGCTGCTCGTGGCCGGCATCGCGGCGGTGCGCGTCGTCCTCGCGCGTCCCGCTCGCGCGCGCTCCTTCGTCGCCCTGGGCTGGACCAACGCTGCGCGCCGTCCGGGCCGAAGCGTGGCCACGGTCGTGCTGATGGCGAGCGCCGTGTTCCTGCTCGTCGTGGCCGGCTCCAATCGCCAGGGACCGACGCCGCGCGAGCTGCCGCGCGCGTCGGGCACGGGCGGCTTCGCGTTCCTCGGGCGCACGAGCCTGCCCGTTCTGCACGACCTCGCGTCGCAGGAAGGGCGCGACTACTGGGGTCTCACGGACGAGGACCTCGCGGGCGTCGAGCTCGTCGCGATGAAGGCGAGCCAGGGCGACGAGGCCTCGTGTCTCAACCTGGATCGGCCGCGGAGCCCGCGTCTTCTCGGCGTGGACCCGGGGCGTCTCACCGGTCGGTTCCGCTTTGCGAGCGCGGTGCGCTCCGTCGACGATCCCTGGCAGCTTCTCGCCGAAAACCTCGGTCCCGACGTCGTCCCGGCGATCGTCGACGCGACGAGCCTGCAGTGGACGCTGCACGCGAAGCTCGGCGACGAGCTGCCGCTCGTCGATGGTCGCGGGCGCCCGTTTTCAGCGCGCGTCGTCGCCACGCTCGCCGACTCGATCCTCCAGGGCGACGTGCTCGTCGCCGATTCACGCTTCGCGGAGCACTTCCCGAACGAGGTCGGACACCGCGCGCTCCTCGTCGACGTGCCCGCGGCGCGCGCCGACGCGCTCGAGAGGCGCCTGACGAAGGCCTTCGCCGACGTCGGGCTCGTGCTCGTCCCGACCCACGAGCGCCTCGACCTCCTCCACGGCGTGCAGAACACTTACCTGACGATCTTCCAGGCGCTCGGAGCGCTCGGCCTCGTGCTCGGGAGCTTCGGTCTGCTCGCGCTCGTCTTGCGCCACGGCGTCGAGCGGCGCGCCGAGCTCGCGCTCCTGCGCGCGAGCGGCTTCCGCACGGTGCACCTGCGCCTGCTCTTCCTGGGCGAGAACGGAGGCCTCGTGTGGGTCGGGCTCGGCATCGGCACGCTGGCCGGCGCCGGTGTGGTCGCGGCCCAGGGCGGTGCGCTCGCGCCGCTCGTGGCGCTCGCACCGTGGATCCTCGTCACGGGCATCGGAGGCTGTGTGTGGGTTCTGCTCGGAACGATCCCCGCGCTCTCGGGTGCTCCGCTGCGCGCCCTGCAGCGCGAGGGGACCGTATGATCCTGCGACCCGCATCGCACACCGGCAGGACTCCATGACCCTCGTACCCGCGCTGCTCGTCTCGCTCGCCCTCGCATCCGCGCCCGCCCAGCGCGACATGAACTGGCCGTCCTTCCGCGGACCCGGAGCACGCGGCATCGCCGAGGGCTACCCGACCGTGTCCGAGTGGGACGTCGCCTCCGGCAAGAACATCCTGTGGCGGACGCCGGTGCCGGGGCTCGCGCACTCTTCCCCCGTGATCTGGGGCGACCGCGTGTTCGTCACGACGGCGGTGCCGAAGGGCGGAGGACAGCCGGAGCTGAAGGTCGGGCTCTACGGGAGCGTCGAGTCCGTGCCCGACGAAGGCGAGCAGCAGTTCCAGGTGGTGTGCCTCGACCGCAAGGACGGGCACGTCCTGTGGACGCAGACGGCGTTCGAGGGCAAGCCCCGGTACGCGCGCCATCCGAAGGGCAGCTTCGCGGCCTCGTCACCGGCCGTCGACGGCGAGCGCGTGGTCGCGTTCTTCGGGACCGAGGGCCTCTACGCGTACGACCACTCCGGCAAGCTCCTGTGGAAGCGCGACCTCGGCGACCTCGACGCCGGGTGGTACGTGATGCCGGCCGAGGCGCAGTGGGGCTTCTCGAGCTCGCCCGTGCTCCACGAGGGTCTCGTGATCGTGCAGGCCGACGTGCAGAAGGGGAGCTTCCTCGCGGCGCTCAAGGCGTCCGACGGGAGCGACGTGTGGCGGGTGGACCGCGACGATCTCCCCACCTTCGGGGCGCCGACGGTCGACGTGCGCGAGGGCCGTAGCCAGGTGCTCGTGAACGGCTACAAGCACATGGGCGGCTACGACCTGGCCACGGGCAAGGAGCTGTGGAAGGTCGCCGGCGGCGGCGACATCCCCGTGCCCACGCCGATCGTCGCGCACGACCTCGTGTTCCTCACCAACGCGCACGGACGCATGGCGCCGATCCTGGCGGTCGACGCGATGGCGAGCGGGACGCTCACGCTCGATCCGGCGGCGGAGGGCGCGATCGGGACGCGCTGGTGCGACCAGCGTCTCGGCGCCTACATGCAGACGCCGCTCGTCGTGGGCGAGTTCCTCTACGTGTGCAAGGACACGGGCAACGTCACGTGCTTCGACGCGAAGACGGGCGAGATCGTCTACGACCGCGAGCGCATGGGTGACGGCACGTCGGGCTTCACCAGCTCGGGCGTCGCGGCGGACGGGAAGCTCTACTTCGCGAGCGAGG
>Ga0111538_10013285_pt1 | contig 10863 bp, 6 predicted proteins | sample SoiMethybrSBSTD1_FD_79669 | JGI IMG/M metagenome (GOLD analysis project Ga0111538, IMG submission 79669) | Bulk soil microbial communities from a Populus tree surrounding site in Tennessee, USA - Soil MetaG P. TD hybrid SBSTD1 (version 2)... | ecosystem: Environmental > Terrestrial > Soil > Tree... | reverse complement strand
GTCGTCTTCGTCGGGACGCAGATGGCGCTCACGACGTCGCAGTTTGCGGGCGCGAACATCGGATTCGTCCTGCTGGCCCTGGTAGTCGCGACGCTGCTCTTGCGGGAGTACCGGCACGTAACCGGCGCGGGAGTCGAAGCCGCGCGGCCGTCGACGCAACTCGCGGAGGCGAAGAGCTAGCCGCGGAGGCGCGGAGCCTCGGAGGCGCGGAGGCTCGGAGACGCGGAACCCGGGAGGCCCAGAGCCGAGGGCTACGAAGAGGCTTCGAGAGAGGCCGCAAGCTTGAAAAGTGCGGCTTGAACTCCGCTATAGCGATGGGCCAGTCGCTCAGCGACGGCCGGACTGAGGAACTCCAAACGAGCCGCCAGCAGCAAGAGGTACTCGACCTCGCAAGCTGAGCTTCTGGCAACATGAACAAACCGGCAGTAATCCGGCGTACTCGGCCGCGCGCATCCTTCAACCAAATTGCAAGGCACTGAGACCGCCGCTCGTCGAATCTGTGCCTGTAGTCCGAACCGTTCTTCGATCGGAAGAACGGCGGTCGCACGGTAAACCTCTACGACCAAAGCGTCGGCTTCCTGGAATGCTCGGAGCTTTTTGGGGTTTCGAGTCATGGCGGCTGAATAAAGCAACCGGCATGCCCGATCAGATGGTCGAATTCCTAATGATTCTGCAAGAGGGCTGTAAATCCTTCAATCTCAAACTCGATGGACGTTGCAATTTCTGCGTACCCTCCGCGCCTCCCGGCCTCCCGGCCTCCGCGCCTCCGCGCCCCCGCGCCTCCGCGCCTCCTAGCCTCTCTTCTCACCATCCACATCCACCACCGGCATCTCCGCCGAAACGCGCAGTTGCTCGAGCGCGTGCTCGGGCGACGTGCGCGCGGACGGTCCGCGTGGCGCGACGTCGACGACCTGCCACAGGCGGGCGAGAATCGGCGGCGGAAGGACGCTTTCGAGATACTCGAGCGCAAGCCCGCGGAGGCCCGCGTTCGGCGAGCGGATGCCGCGCAGCGCCACCTGCAGCGGCTCACGCGGCAGGACCGTCGCGAGCAGCGAGAAGACATGCTCCAGGTTGCGGTGGCGGAGATCCGTCGGGTCGTCGGCGGGTTCCTCGTCGCGATCGGGTTGATCGATCAGCCGGTGCCCTTGCCAGACCTGGAGCGGCACGGACAGTTCGCGCTCGACGACCCCGAACATGTGCGCGGCGTCGACGGTGAGCGATGGATCCTTGATCAACAGCCGATCGATCGCGCGGCCGCACTGATATCGCACTTCGAAGCGGCTGTCGTCGAGACCCCGCACGAGCCCGTCGAGCGCGCGATCGGATCCGATGGTCCCGAGAATGCGCGGAATGCGCCGGCGCACGGCAAAATCAGTCGCCGGATCGAGCAGCACGTCGATGAGCAGCCCGACGTGGGCCGGCGCGACCCGCTCGAGGACCCGGCGCGCGCTGGCGACGAGATCGTCCCAGGCGAGCAGCTCGATCGTCTGGGCGACCTGCGCCCGATCCGGCCTCGTCAGCCGCGCAAGCGCGGCGTTGACCCGTACACGGTCCCCTGACCTGAGCTCGACGAGCAGCCGGATTCGCGGATCCTCGCGACGCAGCGGCTGCGTCATGACCACCGTCTTGTGTTCCTTCGTTTCCGGCGGCGGCGGCGCGGCCGGCAAATCGAGCATCGTCCAGGCCGTCTCGGTCCCGAGGATGACCGGCGTCAGCTCCGCGTGTTTCACGAGCTGGCGCTCGACGACGGACAGATAGAGCCGATCGAGACGGCGGCCGATCCACAACGACCAGGCAAAGAGCACGATGACGGCGCCGAGGAGCTCGTTGGTGAGGAACGCGACGCTCGTGAAGAGAAGCAGCTGTACGATCGCGGCGCCGAGTGCTTCGCCGGCGCGATCGCAGGTCACGTCGATGAACGTCTTCGTGCGGCGGCGCTCGGCGACGTCCATCGGCACGAAAAAGAGCTCGTAGCCGCTGCGGAAGAGCGAGTTTCGCAGCACGGCCTCGATGGCACGCGCGATGCCGACGAACGGCCAGACGGGAAACAGCAGCGCAATCCCGCTCGCGAGGCCGACGCCCACCGGAAGCGTCAGCATCGTCCGGCCGATCCCGAGCTTCTGGATCGCGCGGCTGGCGCCGGTCTGGGCGATGAAGGACAGGATCTGGATGGCGCCGTAGAACGCGGCGAAAAATTGCAGCAGGGAGGGACCCGTCTGCATCGCGAGCGTGACGCGCCATTTGAGCAGGTAGTCGAGCACACCCGCCCCGGCCGTGACGAGGATCACCATCACCGCGATCGTCCGGAGATGCGGCGAATCGCGCAGCGCCTTGAATTCGAAGACGCGGTCGGATGGAGCGTCGGTTGACGGCAGCAATACCGGCGCTCTGCCAAGCCACACGACGCCGACGGCGCACAGCACGTGCAGCGCGGCCAGCATCAGCAGGACCGCATCGACCGGCAGCATGAGCGCAAATCGCGCCGCGGCCAATCCGCCCAGGACGCCGCCAACGGTCCCCGCGGCGGCGATCCTGCCAAAGCTGTCGCGCGCGCTGCGGGGATCGAATCGCTCGCCGACGATCGACCAGAACCCCGACATGAGCAGCGCGACGAAGCCGGCGACGTGGAGATAGATCAGTACCGCCACCCACGGCTGCCGGCTCGACAGACGCCATTCGATCGCGTGACCGGCCGCGCTCAGCAGAAACCCGATGGGCACGACGACGCGCGGGCTGAATCGATCGAGGAGCCTCGCGAAAATGGGCACCACGAAGACGACGGGAACGGCCGTGGCGGCGACCATCAGGGGCAGCGCCGTCGTCGGCCAGACCGCCAGGAAGGCGGCATCCCGAAACGCTTTCGCCGCGACCTGATGCCCCAGCATCAGGAACGCGGTTCCCATGGCCAGACGAGTGATGCCTCGGGTGGTCACAGCTGCATCACATCAGATTTTCTGGACGACCGGTGGAGTATGTGTCGCCGGCTGCGCCGATGCGCGGAGCGTCGACGTCGGCGGCAGATGATGATCCCACCAGGCTGTGGCGTCTTCAGCAGTCCAGTCCGGCACGCCGGAGGCCGCCAGCTGCGCCGACACCTCGGCGGCGCTCACCGGTCTGGCGCTGGGCATCTTCTCGAGGCATTGCATGACGATTCGCTCGAGCGCGGGAGCAATCGGCAGCTCAGTCCGCAGCGACGGTGGATCCGGCCGTTCCTGCACGTGCTTGAGCGCCACGCTCATCGGGTTGTCATCCTGAAAGACAAGCGTCCCCGTGAGCAGGAAATAGGCGACGCAGCCGAGCGCGTAGATGTCAGCCCGGACGTCCACGTCGGCCTGCCCCATCGCGATCTCCGGCGCCATGTACGCGGGCGTGCCGGTGGTGACGCCTTCCATCGTGAGCTGCGTCGCGTTGACGGGACCCACGAACTTCGCCAGGCCGAAGTCGAGCACCTTGACGAAGTCGAACTGAAGTCCGAGCTTGCACAACATGATGTTCGACGGCTTCAGGTCGCGGTGCACCAGCCCCTGCTGATGCGCCTCCTCGAGCGATTCGCACGTCTGACGCAGAATCGCGATCACACGCGGCGCCGGCACGGGACCGAAATTATCGACGAGCTCCTGCAGGCTGATGCCGTCGAGGAGCTCCATCACGTAGTACCAACGCCCATCCTTCGACGTACCGAAGTCGTACAAGTACACGGTATGCGGCGACTGTAAGCTGGCAATGACGTCCGCCTCGCGCCGAAACCGCTTCAGCGACGTGTGCGCCTGCCGCGCCGAGGACCCCGAGAACGCCTCGGCTTTGATCAGCTTGATCGCCGCGGCACGGGCGAGCATCTGATGCGTCGCGCGCCAGACCTCGCCCATCCCACCCCGCCCGATCGGCGACACGAGACGGTAGCTGCCGAGATCGGCAGCCTCCTGCGCGGCGATCGTGGTCCCATAGATCCGGCGGCCGATGTAGAACGCGAGGATCGCGAGCAGGTAGTTGATCGTCGGCCAGGCGGCCACCGCTCCCCAGGGAACCGGCGGGAAATGAAAGCGCCAATGATTGATCGCATACGCAAGCGGCCACATCGTCGCGGCCGCGAGGGCCGTGACCAGGGTCCAGATGGGACGGTTCGGAATGATCGCGCCGACGGCCACGATCCACGGACCCATCGACGAGAGACCGAGAACAGGCTGATCCGGATGCAGCGGCCATGAGGTCTCGACCATCGCGATCGCGAAGGCCACAAGGATCTCGAAGAACATTCCCAGGCCCAGCAGCGTCGACGGCGTAGCCAGCTTGTAGCGCTCCAGGACGAAAATCCCGACGCCTGTCAGTACCGACGCCAGCGACACCAGCCGGTTGACCGGATCGGCCAGCACCGACGCCAGCTGAGGTTGGGCGAATTGCTGAAAGATCTGGACGAGCACGATCAGCCCGGCCATGTAAATCGACACCAGCGCCAGGCGATAGGCCGCGTCGCTCAGCAGCTTGGGCGGGAGCCGGAAGGCGCCGACTGCCGCGGGCGCGGCGTCGGTCGCCGCCATGGTCGCCGCGTGCGTCCTGACGTCAGCGTCGACGATGTGTGCCATCGGTGACTTTCAGTGGCTCGATCGGCCGGGCCTCACGACGAGCGGCCGGCCGAACGCGCGCTCGAACCTCCGCCCGAGGTCGCTCGCCCGCCACGCCGGCAGCAGCGGCACCGACACGCGGACGTCGCTGCCGACGCGGCAGGACACTGCGATCGGGAGGCCGCGCGGGCATCGGCGCTCGATCTCGTCGGCGAGCGCGAGCAGAATGGCGCCGCGGTCGAGCTTCGCCTGATCCGACGGCGCGACCAGCGGACTCAACGTCGTCGAGTCCGCGTGACGATCGCCGGCGCGGCGAACCAGGGCCGAGACGAACGCCAGTTCCTCGTGCGTGAACCCGTTGAGCTCGGTCACGAGCAGTATGTCGGCGACGTGCTCGTGACGATTGAAGTAGTCGAGGCTCGTGCCCAGATCGAGCAGGCGTGCGCCGTGATCGATCGCTTCCACGATCCGCGGTTTCGCCAGCGGCTCGAGCGAGCGCACGAGCGCGGCCGCGACCGCCCGGCGGCGACGCGCCGCCTCGGGGTTCCAGCCATCGAACCGCGACATCAGCGACGCGAGCGATGCCTCCTTCACGAGCTTCGGCGAGGCGATGCCGACCCGCAGGAGCTCGAGCGCAATGCCTTCGCGGACGCCCTGGCCGGAGACGACCAGCTCGGGCGCGCGCACGTACTCCATCAGCGTCTCGATCGCCACGGCGCCGCCAACGATCGAGTCGGCGCGATCCGCGCTCAGGCCCGCGATGTCGTCGCGCCGTTTCTGGCGCGTCGAGGCCAGCTGCGACACGACGTCGTGCAACCGGTCGAGCGAGAGCACGTATCCGTGCACGCGCGTGATCGGATACCGGCGCTCGCTGCGATCGATCTTGGCGAGATTGCGCAGCGTGCCACCGGTGCCCACGAGGCTCTCGCGCCGCCCCAGCCGCGCGACACGGGAACGCTTGAGGTGCTTCCAGACATGGTCGCGCAGCCGGCGGAGCTCGCGGGGACGCGGCGGATCGGATTCGAGAAACGCCTCGGTCAGCCGCAGCGCGCCGAGCGGCAGACTGGCGGCAGACCCCAGCCGTCGGTTCTGGAACTGCGACACCTGCATGCTGCCGCCGCCCAGATCGAAGAGGAGACCGCTCGAGACCGGCAGGCCGCGCACCGCGCCCTCGAACCCGAAGCGCGCCTCGGCGTCGCCGTCGATGATGTCGACCCGGATGCCCAGCTCGCGCCGGATGCGGCTCATGAAATGACGGCCGTTCCGCGCGTCGCGGATGGCGGCGGTCGCGACCGCCACGATGCGCTTCGCGCCGGCGCCGGCGGCGATCGCATGGAAATCGCGGACGGCGTCGATGGTCCTCGCCATGGACTCCCCGCTCAACCGGTGGCCTTCGTCGACGTCGTGGACGAGCCGTAGCGCGGCGCGCGAGCCGCTCAGCAGCCGGAGATGGCCCGCGTGATCCAGCTCGAGGACGACAACACGCCCGGAGTTGGAGCCGATGTCGATGACGGCGACCGGGAACGGTCGCCGGGGCCGGCGGCCTGAGGGCATGAACGCGCCACTATACTAACGGGAATGGACACGCCGCAGCCGTTCAGCGGAACGCCCATTGCGCCGAACGAGCTGACCCGCCTGCACAACGCGCCGTCGCGAGCCGAGAGCAGAGTCGCGCCGCCGTTCTCGCGACTGCTGGCGCCGATCGCGGCGCTGGTCGTGATCGCCCTCGCGTTCCATCTGATCGCACAGCCTGATTTGGCGTCGATCTTCGGCGACCTGCTGGTGCGCCTGCTGACGCTGCTGGTCGTGATCACGGCGGCGACGCTCGTGGCGATCTCCCGCTATCAGCTCGCGGGCCCGGCGACGCTCGTCGCGCTCGGATTCGGGTTCGAGATTCTGGTCGCCTTCTGGATTGCGCTCGTCGAGACGTCGGTGCCGGTGGCGGTCGATCGGCCGGTCCTCGGACTCTCCGCCGTCGGCCCGTGGGTGCTGCTCTTCGGTGTGCTCGTGCCCGACCGGCCGCGATGGACGCTCATCGCGGGGCTGACGGCCGCCACGATGTGGCCGCTCGCATACGCGATCAACGTCGCGCGTTTCGATTTCACCGTGGCGCCGTGGACGCGCCTGGTCGTCTGGCCGGGCGTCAACTACGTGATGGTGCTGCTCGGGTGGCTGCTCGGCCGCCGGTTCGCCGACCTTCCAGTCGCGCAGCCCGCCGAATCGGCGGACGAACTCGGCAAATATCATCTCCTGGCGCCGATTGGATCCGGCGGGATGGGTGAAGTCTGGAAGGCCGGCCACGACATGCTCGCGCGGCAGGCGGCCATCAAGCTCGTCCGGCCCATGACCCGGGCAACGTCGGCCAAACAGATGGACCTGTGGGTCAAACGATTCCGGCGCGAAGCCAACGTCATCGCCGGGCTGCAGTCGCCGCATACGATTTACCTCTACGACTTCGGCGTCTCGCGCGACGGGCAGTTCTATTACGTCATGGAACTGCTCGACGGCGTCAGCCTGCAGACGCTGATCACGCAATTTGGACCGCAGCCGCCCTCCCGCGTGCGATCGATGCTGATGCAGGTCTGCGAGTCGCTCGAGGAAGCGCATCAGCAGAGCCTGGTGCACCGCGACCTCAAGCCGTCGAACGTGATGCTCTGCAAGGTAGCGCTGCAGCACGACTTCGTGAAGGTGCTGGACTTCGGCCTGGCGAAATGCGCGGCGTGCGAGGACGCGACGCAGCTCACGGTGGAAGGCGTGACGGCCGGCACGCCCGGGTACATCGCGCCCGAAGTCGCGCTCGGCGAAACGAAAATCGACGGCCGCGCCGACCTCTACGCGCTCGGCTGCGTCGCGTACTTCCTGCTCACCGGCACCATGGTCTTCAACGACTCGAATCCGATGACGGTCGCCCTCAAGCACGTCCAGGCGCAACCCGATCCCCCGTCGTCCCGCACCGAGCTCCCGATTCCGGTGGAGATGGAACAGCTGATCATGCGATGCCTGGAGAAGAACCCGCACGACCGGCCGGCGAGCGCGCGCGAAATCAGCGCGAGCCTCGAAGCCATGGATCTGCCGCCGTGGACGGAAGAGGATGCCGGCGCGTGGTGGGAGCGGAATCTGCCGGCGACTTCGACGCTGCGCACGCTTCCGGCGACGGTCACGGACCCGCGGACGCTCGAACGCGTGTAGGGCGGACTGGGTTCCAAGTCCGCCGGACGGAGCGGATTTGAGGATCAATCCGCGCTACGTCAGCGCCACCCGAAGACGTCGCGTACGAGACTCCATCGTCGCGTGGGCGGCCTGAGCGCCTGACCTTTAATCCAGTAGCCGTACGCTTCGTCGAGCGCGCCGCTGGCGCGGCGGGTTTCAATCCACAAGTCGACGAGATTGCGGAATTCGGATTCGCCGTACGGCACGGCGTACACGGTGATGACCGCGATGTTGAGTCCTTGAGGATGGATCGCGGTGAACTCGGGGCGCACGTGACTCCAGTAGTACGCGCGCTCGACAGGCATCAGCACGGCATCCGCCCGGGTGTCGCGAATGGCGTCCGCGACGTCGACATAGTCCAGGATGGTCGCCTGGGACAGCAGCGTCGCGCCGAGATCGTGCGCCTCCTTGATCTTGGGCACGAGGATTGTCAGGCCGGTTCCATTCGTCAACGTGTCCAGTGACGCGAACCGATCGCGGCGGTAGTCCCCGACCAGAAATCCCACTCGCTCCGTGCTGTAGGGTTGCGTCAACTCCATGCGCTGTGCGCGTGAGACGACGCCGGTGAGCCCGGCCATGACGATGTCGATCTGCCCCGCAGTAAGGGCGTCGGCGATCGACTCGCGCGGGCTCTGCACGAATTCCAGCTTCACGCCGAGGTCTCCTGCGAGCCGGTGTGCCGCTTCGACGTCATAGCCGACGAGCGTGCCGGCGGCGTTCACGAACGACCAGGGCACCTGATCCGGGAAATAGCCGACACGCAGGACCCCACGCGACTCGATCTCTTTCAGCCGCTCCCCTTTCCGCGGAGGCGTGACCGGTCCATCGGTCGTCACCACCGTCGTTGCCAGCGGCTCTCTCAAGGCGAGGGGCGCGAGAGTCTCGAGGCCCGAGGGCCGCGGCGGCAGCAGCCAGGTGTAGAGCGCGCGTGTGCCGGTCAGAAAGACGGCGACGATGGCGGCGCTGACGATGCCGAATCGCACCAGGTGACGCACGGACACGTGCAGCTGCCCGAGCATCGCCGCCGCGACCAGCAGCGACAACGCCGCCGCGTGCATGGCCGCCGCCATCGATCCGAGATGGCTGTTCACGACGCCGGAAACCGTGAACAGCTCGAACAGGTCCGACGGCAGTCGCAGCAAATCCAGCAGAAACGGGATCGCGGCGTTGATGTTGCCGAAGACGCTCAGCAATCCTGCCGAGGCGAGAATGCCGAGCTGCTTCGCACCGAGCGCGCTCCCGGAAAACCAGGCGGCAAATGGCAGAAACGCCAGGCTCAGGACCTTCCCCGCGTGCGGAAAGTTATAGAGGAGCGGCACCGCGACGCCGACCGCCCGCTCGGCGTCCGCCGGAGGACTGTTCGCCTCGATCAGCAGCTCCTTGCCGGCCTCGGCGATGAGCGGCAGCACCACCAGCGCGTCGCCGGCCGCAGCCGCGGTGACCACCGCGTTCCGGACCGAGTGAAGGAATCGGCCGAACGGAACCGGCGTGAGCCGAGCGACGAGCCCCGGCAGCAGCCAGAACGACAGGATCAGGGTCGCCCCGGCATAAAAGTGCAGCCAGATCTGCAACCGCAGCAAGTCGTGGACGTGAACCTCGCCGGCGGTGACCGCGGCGATAGCGAAGAGACCGATCGGCGTGACCCGCAGGATCATCCGGCTCACCCTCGCCATCGTCTCGTTGAATGCGACGAGCGCGTTCAGCAGGACCTGTTTGCGCTCGCTCGTCATCTGTCCGAGCGCCAGCCCCGCCAGAATCCCGAACAGCACGACCGCAGGAATCAGGTTGTTCGAGAGCGCGTGGAACAGGTTCGCGGGAATATAAAGGTCGAGCCAGTCAATCGGCCGGCCTGCTTCGGACTCACTGACGACGACGGCGCCGCCGAATTTCGGCCAGGCGAGCGGCGAGAGAATCACCAGCACCAGCGCCACGGCCCAGGCCACCAGGAGCAGCACGATGCCGTATCGGGCGATGATCTTCATTTCCGCCGGTTTGCGGCTGCCGAGGCTCGCGATGAGCGAACCCAGGAGGTATGGCAGCACGTTCACCTGGAGCAGCCGCACGAACCCGTTCGCGACGAAGTCGAGCGGATAGACGAGATCGCCGAAGGTGATCCCGACGAGCACGCCGAGCCCGATGGCGATCAGGATGCGGCCGAATAAGGGATCTTTCGGCGCGGCGGGGCCCGCGGACATTGGTCAAGAATACGTCTGCGGACAAGCTGGAAAGTCTGAAAGCTCGAAAGCCTGAAAGGAGAGCTCTAGCTTTCCGGCTTTCCAGCTTTCGGGCTTTCCGGCCTATCTCGCCGATTTCACCGCTTCAAGCATGTCATCGATGTCCGCTCGGTCGTAAACGCTTCGCATGCGGTTCACGAACACGAGATTCCCGCGAGGATCGACGACGAAGTCGCCACCGAGCTGGTTGTGATGCGGCGGCGCGGATCCCAATGACGGCTGGCGGCTGGCGATGACTTTCGCGATCGCCCACACGAGGCCGGGCTTCAGGAGATTCTTCAGTGTGCCCGTCTCAAGACCCCACTTCGCGTAGGCCTCGCGCGCACGGTCCAGGAGCAGGACGAATTTCAAATCGAGATCGCGGAGCATCTTCGACATCATGAGCTCCGGATCGTGATACGCGACGAAAATCACTTCGGCCCCGGCGCGCTGGATTCGATCCTTGGCCGACACCATCTTCAGCACGTGTCCGCGGCAGAACTGACAGTTTGCCGGACCCAGAAAGGAGATGAGGACGGGGCGGCCGCGAAACTCGGCCAGCGAGCGGCGCTCGCCGCTCGCCGCCGGCAGTTCCAGCGATGGCGCCGGCGTGCCAATGCCAGTTCCCGCTCGGACAAATGCGGCCATCGATCTCCCTGTCTTGATTCTACGTAAGAACCGGCCCGATGGGTTACATGTAGCGCGGCCGCTCTGGACGGCATTCTATAATCGAGAGAGGAGCTGGAGTGTTTTCCGCGTCCATCGAAATTGTTCTGACTATCGCGTATCGCGAGGCGGTCTCGCGCCGCCACGCCTATCTCACGCTCGAGCACTTGCTCTATGCGCTGGCCCACGATTCGGAGGGCGAGCGCATCTTGAAG